>JAABUL010000787.1_pt1 | contig 65802 bp, 62 predicted proteins | sample 5559151 | NCBI WGS metagenome assembly JAABUL01 (sample SAMN10711876, study PRJNA513368) | rock metagenome | isolation source: Antarctica rocks | place: Antarctica: Victoria Land, Pudding Butte sud
GTAGTCGAGCAAGCTGGAGCTGAGGACGGCGGGTAGGGTGCATTCGAAGACCAGCATACGGCGACGGAAGATGTTGGCGGTTACGAGCCGTACGATGCTGGGGGAGGCGCTGCTGACACCACTACCAGCAACCTTCCAGGACAGGTCGGGCCTTGCTTTGAGGATAACGTTATACTCAGTGCAGCAGCAGGCCAGGCAGCCTATGGAACGTTTGGTCGGCATAAGGTACTCAAAGTCGTTGGCCTATAAGCTTCTTTGATCCGCTGCGCTATCCACTCCAACGAAGCCATTTCTCACTGATGACTTCAGCTGCTCACTCCGCAATGCCGTAGATTCCAGTCTGAGGATGTGCTGAGACAAGTATTGGTATCACGCTCGCATCTACCACCCTTAGGTTGGTGTGTGCCATACACCTTTAGCTTTGGATCGACGACGCCGCCATCTCGGCGCGGCAACATCGCGCAGGTGCCAACCGGATGATAGAAGGTGTTCAAGTTCCCCAAGACATAGGTCTTCCATTGCTCATTCGTCTGGACTTTGTACTCGCGGGGCTCGTACTCAGACTCCCACAACGTAGAGAATGGTGGGTCCTGTGCGATGGTTCGTACGTATTTCGCCAGGATGACAAGTGCCCGGAGGTCGTACTCATTGCTGGCAAATGCTGGGTTGTACACTGGATTGACTGAAGCGTCGCTGGAGTTGATGTGCACATAGCCTCGCGCCAGAGGGTGCATGAGACCTGCGAAGATGGTCGTGAAGCCCTTTGCGTAGAGTGGGTCGCCTTTGACAGGGTAGCCTCTGACGCCACTGTAACCGTCAGAGAGGATGAACTCTGCTTGTGCGATCGTTGCGCTGAGTTGCGGATCCGTCAGATACTCAAGTTTCTTCTTATCCACAACATTGTTCTCAGATGAAGCGACGACACGCTTAGCAGCGTTCACAAGGCTCTCCTCGTGCTTGCCTACGATTGAACTCCAGTTCTGATACGAGAAGGCGCCCGCGGCGTAATCGTAAGCCGATAACTTGCCTGTCTTCCACAGCGCGAGCTGCTCTGCTGCGTAAACCGGATCCACCTTCAGCTTGTCGAAAGAGGTGTAGTTGTCCTTGAGCTGGAATGAAAGCTGAATACGAGGGTGATCTTGTAGGTTCTCTCCAACACCCGGCAGGTTGATGACCTTCTCTGCACCGACTGCTTGGAGGGTCTCGCCGCCAATACCAGAGAGCTCCAGGATCGCAGGGCTCTTGATAGTCCCAGCTGATACGATGACCTCTTTCCTAGCTGTGATAACGTCGCCATTCATAAGAGTGACGCCGGTCGCCACGTACCTTCCATCACTCTTCTCGAGATTCACCTTGGCTACTTCAGTGCTGGTCCGTACTTCCAGATTTGGGCCCGCAAGGGGCAAGTATTCCACGGCGCTATACGAGCGATTGTAGTGGGTAGGGTCAATCGTACTCGAGTGGAATGCAGCTCCAAGGTTGTGCCCGGCCAGCCAGTCCGTATTGTGCGTGATACCAAAACTCTTGAATGTCGGGATCCACGTGCTCTGCTGGGCTGGCCTGTACCTGTCAACCACGGCGTTTATAGGTCCCTCGGTCCCATAGCCAGTGCTTCCGGTATATATCGGAGCACCAGGGTTGGTGAAGTTTTCGGCCTTGTTCATCGCCTGGATCATGGTCTGGAAGCCCCAGCCTGGATTTCCTACTTCCTCCCAGCCATCGTACTCTTTGGCAGAGCCGCGATCCCAGATCATGAGGTTCAGGGCAGAAGAGCCACCTGAAACACGGGGATCTAGCAGTCGTTCAAGTAGGAGAATAATTTACTTGAAAGTGTGCTACCATACCTAAGACCTTTCCTCTCGACTGAGTGATCACTCGACCATTGAGCTGTGGTTGTGGTATCGAAGTGAAGTTCCAGTCGTACTTCGTTCCAAGTGTCGAGCCTTTCAAACCAGGAATATTGATGCGGTCTTCCGCAGGTGCGAAGTCACCAGCTTCCACTATGAGGATGCTACAATCTGGCAATTGTTGGCTCAGGCGAGTCCCTACAGCATTGCCGGCAGTTCCTCCGCCAACAATAGTCTCAATACATTTCAGCGTTGCTGCCAACAGTAATATACGAGAGGCTACTTACAAAATCATACGAGGTGGTGAATAGATACCCATCGCTTGCCGCGGGCGGCGATGCGCACAAGCTCTCGAGCGTGGCAAGGAGGATTAGGGTGAAACCTGTGGCACGCCGCAAGTACGCCATTGCCAAAGAGAATTGTAAAGCGGTCAGAAGAGAAATTGTATGAGATGGGAAGCAAAAAGGAAGTCGCAGGGAACGGTTCCTCAGTCCTGGTAACCAACAATTACCCAGGACCTGATACTTAACCGCAATCAAAGGCAGATCTGCCCGAAACAACCAGATTAATAGCTGTAAACACCTTTTGGCCGGACGAACAGGCCACTGTTAACAGTTACATTTTCGATATTCTTGCTTGTAGAGTGAAGATTGTGAGTGGTCTGGGTGAAGCGTGGGAGGCAGCTCTTCGAATCTTATACCATCCCACGTGGCGGAATTTGAGTTTGCTTGGCCACGTGACGACACGGGCCGAGGGGCAACGTTCGGGACAAGCCTAATCTAAAGGGGGCGACGGAGGCTTTTCACATGCTTCTCGAACACTACTCACCACATGCGGTTCTGCGCCTTCGTACTGGATAGCTATCATACCAGAAGATGGGGTTGCAGCGAACAATGAATCGAGTTCATGGAGGAAGCGGCCGCTCGCAAAGCTACTCATCCTTATTACAGGGCTACTAATACCCGAAAAAGCACTGGAGTATCTGCGGGCATTTATTTAATATGGAACACGAACCCTGCCGTGCCTGCTTGCCGACCCTGCTTGCTGATGATACCTTTGACAGATACCTCCACGTTGCGTACGCCTTGCCGCTTGATGAGCTGGCTCATTCGCCTCCTAATTACTGCAGGTTTGACTGTCGCAGCCTCAGTGCGGGCTTTTTCGTCGCTACACAATCGCCTCGAAACGCTCCATGCACGGGATGCGAAGACGCGCCCTGGTTGGGCGTTGCTTTCCCTTATCGCTCCAGCCTTGTGATGAGGTGCTCCCAGGCGCTGTCCCGAGTGTCCGTGTGCAGCAGGACCAGGCTCGGCAGAACTAAAGATCTGCGGCAGATCCGTCGATCAGGGCACACGGGTGGAGCTAGCGCAAAGCCTATTCCATCGTCACCAACCGCAATCCCAACGTCCCGAGCGGCGACGAGATTTTTAAGAAACCACTGATGACTGAAAACGGCTGCATGTCCTGGGAGCGTGCAGCCACACCAGTTGTCAGTTCTTTGAGTCTTACCAGAAACAGCCCCGAGTTCCATGCTATATCGGGGCAACGGTCTGCAACGTCGAGTTGTGAAAAAGGATCTGCTGTAATTAATACGAAACTGGCGTAGCATCGCTGCAATTGGACCTCTATCCACCGTATCTGGCCCGGGGTTTTCCACGCCTTCCTGTTTCGGCGTTCAAATGTCGGCACAATCACCTCCGCCAAGATATCCCCATCATATCTGCTGTTGAGATGAAGAGGCTGCTCAACCTGTCTCATGTTGCCGAGAACAGGCCGCTGACCACCCCTACTCAAATACTCCTGGTCATGATGGCAGTTCCCACTGCCCACGCAACGAATGGGAGGTGACGTGATCCGTCTGTCACCGTATCCGTCCAGCGTCCTGCCTGTCACCCACGACTTTGGACATGGCGTGACGGACGCGGACAGGTGTGACGAGGGGTGTTGACAATAATAGCATTGTCTGCGTGTCGAACCCCTACGTACAGTTGCGATGGGACTCTGCGCTCAGGTGAATGAGGTAATAAGTCCTCGATGAAGGTCAGGGTCCTACCCAAGCAGCTCTTACGCAACAGGCCTCGGGGCTCTTTCTGTCCTTCTCTCTCTCTTTCGTCTTACCTGACTGTACGTTGCGTTCGCTGTTACTTTTTGACGCAGTTCTGGATTCTCTTAGCATGTGATACCCCTTCGTTTTGAATTGCAAGATGTTTTCCAGCGGTTGTATACTTCTCTTTACCACATTCGCTTTCCTTTCGACTGCATACCGATATGATCCGGCCTACGAAGACTACAATCTGAACCAGAACAAGACCGCTATCGATCCACTAGATTATTCGGGAGAGTGGACAGGCCATGACTACACCACATCACCGAGCAACTGGCGGTTTCCATTCTACACTCTGTTTCTTGATCGCTTCGTTAATGGCGACCCTACCAACGACAACAGTAATGGAACGGCTTTTGAGCATGATCTCAACTCAAATCAGATGCGCCATGGTGGAGACTTGCAAGGCCTGGTCGACACGTTGGATTACATCAAGGGTATGGGAGTCAAGGTATGCGTCGCACTCCAGGAGATTGTTCGGACGGACACTGATCAGTCACAGGGTTTGTACATCGCCGGTTCGCCCTTCATCAATCAGCCATGGGGCTACGACTCGTACTCTCCCCTCGACTTGAGCATACTCGACCCCCATTTCGGCCATATCGCCATGTGGCGTACGGCGATCGACGAGATACACAGTCGAGGAATGTATGTCGTTCTCGACAACACCTTCGCAACCATGGGTGACCTCATCGGGTTTGAAGGCTACCTGAACACCACAACGCCATTTTCCCTGAAAGAGCATAAGGTACAATGGAAGTCTGATCGACACTATTGGGACTTTGATTATGGAAACACCTACAACAAGGCCTGCGACTACCCTGCGTTCTGGAACGAGACAGGATACCCGGTCGACAAGTACGTCACAGAACAGATGAACGGCTGCTACGACTCCGACTTCGATCAGTACGGCGATACTGAGGCCTTCGGAGTCTTCCCAGACTGGCGGCGTGAACTCTCAAAGTTTGCGTCCGTTCAAGACCGTCTCAGAGAATGGCACCCCTCCGTCCGAGAGAAGATTGAGAACTTCTACTGTATGGCTATTGCTCAACTCGATGTGGATGGGTTCCGGTACGACAAAGCCACTCAGAGCACGGTTGAAGCGATGGGCTACATGAATGCAGCGATGCGCACCTGTGCGAGGCGCTATGGCAAGGAAAACTTCTTTCTGCCCGGCGAGATTACGGGTGGGAACGACTTTGCTTCAGTCTTCTTGGGCCGTGGTCGTCAGCCGGACCAGCTGCCAGAGAACGTCACGCAAGCGGTTTCGCTATCGAACAACTCTGCCGACAGCTATTTCATCCGAGATCTTGGCTACGAGGGTCTAGATAGCGGCGCATTTCACTATACGACATATCGATCACTAACTCGCTTCCTGGGCATGGATGGAAATCTCGAGGTAAGCAGTGATAGGTAAAGGGCCCGATATGAGACACTACTGACACATCTAACATCGTAGGCGGGCTATGATGCACCAGTAAATTGGGTTGATCAGTGGAATACCTTCCTCCTGAGCAACGATCTCATCAACGCAAACACCGGAGTATTCGATCCGAGGCACATGTTTGGTGTCACCAACCAGGATGTGTTCAGATGGCCGTCAATTTCTCAAGGTACCGAACGACAACTCCTGGGCCACTTCATCACTTCGATCTTGCTTCCTGGCATACCACTTCTCCTGTGGGGAGAAGAGCAGGCGTTTTATGTTCTCGACAACACTGCCAGCAATTACATCTTCGGGCGACAAGCGATGTCTTCTGCCACTGCATGGCATGACCATGGATGCTATCACTTATCCTCGACGCAGTATTTCCAGATGCCACTGGAATCTGCTAGGAAAGGTTGCGAGGATCCTGGTGTTCCACTCGATCATCGCGATCCCTCTGCACCTGTGCGCAACATCATACATCACATGATGCAACTACGGGAAGCATTTCCGGTGCTCAACGACGGCTTCTTCCTTCAGCAGCTATCGAATCAGACAGAGCAGATCACTTACCCTGGTTCGAGCGGTGTTCAGACAGAGACCGGTATGTGGTCAGTCATGCGCTCTGGTTTTTCTGGTGTGCAAGATCTTGGCCAAGACGCCTACATGTGGTTGGTGTATTCGAACTTGAACAGAACACGGACGTACGAATTTGAATGTTCGGACAACTCGACCGACCTGAACACGACCGCACTGCTCTCACCATTCCCAGGCGGCACAACTGTTCGGAATTTGTTTTATCCCTATGACCAGCATACCTTGGAAAACAGTACACAGTTCCTCGGTGTCAATGGCTCGACCAAACCAAACGGCTGCCTGAGCTCTTTTGCAATGGACGCATACGATTTTAGAGCTTATGTGCCCTTGCAACAATGGGTTGGCCCAAGGCCTATGATCACAAATTTCTCTCCGGGCCATGATGCACGCATATCATCGTCTGCTGATACTGACGGTACCGAGACCGTCGACATCGAGATACAGTTCTCCACGGAAATGGACTGCGATAGCGTTACCGAAAGTGTGTCGTTCAGTTCCACGACCGAAACAAGCAGCAGCCCCAACATCGATCAGGCCAGTGTCAGCTGCAAGTCCGTCCAGGCATCGGACAGCTCCGCCTTCATCGGTGCCATACAATCTCATTGGTCCTGGTCAGCGACGCTTTCTGGCGTTGCCAACGGTATTCACAGTCTCACAGTCAGCAACGCCTCTGCTGCGGATGGACAACAGAGCACAGAATCGATTGATCGTTTCCTGTTGCGGATCGGCCAACAGAATAACCCTATGGTATTTCCCGGATCTGCGAACTATTCAACTACGTTGTTGAGCAAAAGCGTCAATGGCGACTTGAAGCTCAAACATTCAGCCGCTGGTGCCGACTTGTACAGGTACTCTACGAACTTCGGCTCGTCGTTCACGGACTGGACACCGTACGTTGGAGGCCAAGAAGTCATTCAGAAGCAATCCTGGTCCGGCACGAAGCTGCAGGCTTGGAAGGGTGAGCATGTCCGTGTCGAGTACTTCAGCCGACTGGCCGGTTCGAGCGACCATGTGCAGCAAGCAGACGTCGACAGCAAGAAGAGACGATTTCCCCATCTCTCCCTGAACGGACCCTACAACCAATACGGCTTTGACGCAGGCCTGAACAACGGAATGTCATTGTCCGAAGACTACACATGGACACACCCGTGGATGGTCGAATGGAGTCCGCATGGAGTCGTAGCACAAATCAATGTCTGGGGCATCAATCCAGATGGACAACCCGATCAAACAGCAGTGTTTGGTGATGCTGATGGCGATGCGATCTTGGACAGGCTTCCGCCCTCGTCTTTGTCTTCCGTGGTACTCAACGTCACAGAGCCTCCCCCAAAGCCGTACCTGTCCTGGAAGTTCGTTGTCAACGACGGGAGCATGCGCTTTCAACTGCAGCCGATCGGTTCGATGTGGACACAGCTTATCTTATACATACTACTCTGGATCGTTCCGGTCGCGATGGGCGCTTTCGCTGCTTGGATGTATGTCCAAAGCTTCTACAAAGTGAAGTTCAACGAGGTCGGTGCGGCACGCGCGAAAAGTTGGCTACCAGCAATCTTCAGCAGGTCGTTCCAGAAGCTGGATGACGAAGAGTACGATGAGAAGCCTGGCTTTTTGTCAGCTTTCAAGCACAAATCAGACAAATTTTTGCAAACGAGTGACGCTATCGAGCGCAGTCCAAGTCGCCGCCGGACAGTACTCATCGCAACCATGGTAAGCACCCATGGGTTAACGGGTTCTCCGAGACACGATCAGACTCTGTGTTACGCTCTGAGACCTTCCAGACTCTTTCAAAATGCCGAGACACTCTTGCTGACCCTTCTACCTTTCTGTTCTATAGGAATACGATATCGAAGACTGGGCTATCAAGATCAAGATTGGTGGACTGGGTGTCATGGCGCAACTGTAAGTACTTGCATTATCAGAACCATTCTCAGGCATCGGAGAACACTGCTGACGGGACCCAAGGATGGGTAAGAACCTCAGTCACCAGGACCTCATCTGGGTTGTGCCTTGTGTTGGTGGCGTAGACTATCCAGTCGACCAGCCAGCCGAACCCATGACTGTCACCATCATGAACCAGGTATATGATGTGCAAGTGCAATACCACCAGCTGCGCAACATCACATACGTACTGCTCGATGCACCCGTTTTCAGGCAGCAGACAAAGGCAGAGCCCTATCCAGCCCGTATGGACGACATGACGAGCGCAGTCTACTACTCGGCCTGGAACCAGTGCATTGCTCAAGCGATTACTCGCTTCCCAATCGATCTCTACCACATCAACGATTATCACGGCACCGTAGCACCACTCTACTTGTTGCCAAGAACGGTTCCAGCGTGCCTGTCGTTACACAATGCAGAATTCCAAGGATTGTGGCCTATGAGAACGAAGAAAGAGCGGGATGAGGTGTCTTCCGTGTACAACCTGCCTTGGCCCGTGGTCGCGGAGTTCGTTATGTTCGGGGAGATCTTCAACCTCTTGCACGCCGGTACAAGACTGATGGGCAACACCTCACCCTCTCTAAGACATCTGCTGACCCTTTTGCCCAGGCGCATCGTATTTGCGCGTCTTCCAGCAAGGATTCGGTGCTGTCGGCGTCTCCAAGAAGTACGGAAAGCGCTCCTTCGCACGATATCCAATATTATGGGGTCTCAAGAAAGTAAGTCAGATCGATGGGTGAAGAGCTCTCCGAGATAGCAGCAAGCACTATGCGGCGCTCTGCGACCTTCTGAACCTCAGCCTCGGGTGCGAGACACGTACTGACCCTTCTACCCATCTCTTTAGGTACAAGCGCTGCCGAATCCTGACCCGTCCGATACGGGCGAGTGGGACAAAAAGCTACCCAGAGAGGAGGACATCCACGTTGACGAGGCCTTCGAAAAGGGGAGACTGGAGTTCCGGATTCAGGCCCAAGAATGGGCCGGCCTAGAGAAGAACGAGAAGGCGGAGCTCTTTGTGTTCGTTGGCCGGTGGTCGATGCAAAAAGGCGTCGATCTGATCGCCGACGTTTTTCCAACATTGCTAGCGGAGAACCCACTTGTGCAGCTCATTTGTATCGGTACGAGACCAATGGGTAAAACGCTTGCTTGTTTCAGACATATGCTGACCTCTTTGTTCTTCTATCCGCAGGTCCAGTCATCGATCTTTACGGCAAATTCGCAGCTCTGAAGCTTGAGCGGCTCATGGAGATGTACCCTGGCAGGGTTTGCTCCAAGCCCGTCTTTACGGCGCTTCCGCCGTTCATCTTTACAGGAGCCGAATTTGCGTTGATACCCTCTCGCGACGAGCCATTCGGGCTTGTGGCGGTCGAATTTGGACGGAAGGGTGCTTTGGGTGTCGGTGAGCCTTCAGATTCCCTGCATACCCATCTCATTACTGTGCTAATCCTTATATCTTATGACAGGTGCTCGCGTCGGTGGACTTGGCCAGATGCCAGGCTGGTGGTTCACAGTCGAAAGCACGACCACAGCGCATCTCCTAAAACAGTTCAAAGAAGCCATCAAAGAAGCGATGCACTCATCATTTGAGACAAGAGCCATGATGAGAGCGAGGTCAGCAAAACAAAGATTTCCAGTAGCCCAATGGGTTGAGGATTTGGAGATACTGCAATCGACATCTATCCGCCTTCACGACAAGGTTGAGTCGGAGCAGAGTCATTCGTCGATGCCAAGCTATATGCAGACACCGACTCCTTCGGGCGCCAATACTCCAATTGGCGGACACTCAAGGAATGTTTCCGCTGCAAAATTTGGCCTTGGTATCTCCCAACCTCCGCCACCTGTTGTCCCTGCAATAGTTCAACCGCCTCAAGGTCAGGCGCCTGCACCTACCACCACGAGTGGCGGAATTGTAAGGAGAGCGTCCTCTCGCAGAGGACCTGGACACGTTCGAGCTCAAAATCAGCACAAGCAAGTTGCCGAGCAAGATCCAAGTGCTGGATCGACATCTCTCCCACCTATCATCGATCTTGATTTTGAAGACCCGGACTCTCTGCACCACAACACAGGCGAGGAGCACGAGGAATTTCGGTCAGCATATTCCGACTCGGACGACGACGAGACTCACCATACGATAGCTTTGCCACCACGGTCAAAGAAAGCGCATTTCCGAGACTCTTCCACACTAGGAGAAGGCGACTCATCGTGGCCTTTGCGCTCGCCAACTGTGGGTACGCTTACACAGCCTGCCACACCAGATGCATCATCAGGACTCTTTCCTCCACCTCGCATCTTTTTGGAAGACTTTGTTCCATCGTCGCCGCAGCGATCCAACCTCTCTCTCGACCTGGTAGTCGGCGAGAGAACTGACTTCAAGCTGCAGAAGGTCGATCCTTTCTTCACTGACAGTACCGGCCTCTTCTACCACGAGTTTGAGGAGAGGTTGAAGGCTTTAAACAGCAAGAACTCCGAGACGAGCGACTACATCATCGAGGAGTTTCTCGTAAAATCGGAGAAGGACTGGTTCAATACATTTCGAAGTGCAAAGCTAGGGCGTCTGCAGGGCAAGAATGGCTCTTCCTCAAATCTCAACTCGGCACACCCTTCTTTCCAGCAGTCACGACCGGCATCGACACTGGGATCGCGCAGAAACTCATTCGAAATGCACTCTTCCGACGAAGGAAGCCCCGAGAATGCCACGGACGAGTTCCTCCTGGGAGCGGACTATAAGCCGCCGAGAGGGATGCAAAACTGGCTGCAAATCCGTATTGGAGACTGGCCATTGTACGCATTCATTCTAGCCTTGGGGCAGATCATGGCTGCGAACAGCTACCAAATCACGCTACTGACTGGCGAGAATGGACAAACGGCATCGAAACTCTATGTGGTTGCTTCCATCTACCTGACAACATCTGTGTTGTGGTGGCTGTTGTTCCGACGGTTTGCCTCTGTGCACATACTCTCGCTGCCATTCTTCTTCTACGGACTGGCTCTCCTCCTCATCGGCGTAGCTCCGTTTGCCTCTCCAACAGGCCGAGAGTGGACTCAGAACGTTGGCACTGCCTTCTACGCACTCGCATCCTCATCTGGAGCATTTTTCTTCGCCTTAAATTTTGGCGATGAAGGCGGCGCTCAGATCAAAGCTTGGGTGTTCCGCGCCTGCGTTATTCAAGGTAGTCAGCAGATCTACGTGGTTGCGCTATGGTGGTGGGGAAGCGCCATCTCTCGCAGCACATCGAAAGGAAATGTTATCAATGATGGTGGCTTTGCCGGGACCTGGAAAGTCACAGCAATTATGATCCCCATTGCGTTGTTGTTGTGGTGCGCTGGTCTTGCGCTCTGGACCGGTCTTCCCTCCTACTATCGCCAGATGCCAGGCACGATGCCTAGCTTCTACAAGTCCGTCTACAAGCGGAAGGTCATCACCTGGTTTCTCATCACGACGATCATCCAGAACTTCTTCTTGAGCGCTCCATACGGGCGCAACTGGGCTTTCCTTTTCAGCAGTCAACATGCGGAATCATGGCAGGTGTTTCTGCTTGTACTGGTGTTCTTCATCGGCGTTTGGGCCGCCTTCCTTGCGGTCTTCGGCCACCTCTCCAAGTCACATTCTTGGATTCTGCCACTGTTCGCCATCGGACTTGGTGCACCTCGCTGGGCACAGATCTGGTGGGGCACCAGCAATATTGGACTTTATCTGCCGTGGGCCGGAGGCTACACTGCAAGCGCTCTCGCATCCCGAGCGTTATGGCTATGGTTGGGCGTTCTGGACGCCGTTCAAGGTGTCGGGCTCGGTATGATACTGCTAGGAACACTCACACGAGTGCATGTCGCCTTCGCTGTGACGGCAATGCAAATCGTCGGCTCAATCACGACGATCGTGGCGAGAGCGGTCGCTCCAAACAAGATTGGTCCTGGTCCGATCAGCCCTGACATCAGCGGCGGAGTTAGCACCATCTGGAATGGATGGTTCTGGGCAGGTCTCGTCTTGAACTTAGCGATTTGTATAGGCTTCTTCAAGTTCTACCGGAAGGAGCAACTTCAGAAGCCTTAGGCTGAAATGTATATAGATATGATGTATTGCGAACATACTTCTGAACACACCCTTGCGATGCTACCGTATTGGCCACGGTACAATTGAGCCATCGTCAACCAATAGCAAATGCAGTCAAAGGTTCTACGACTGGAGGAAGATAGCCCAAGCATCGAACGACGAGCGGGAACGTCGAGCAAAACGGTGCCGTTGCCATGATTACCATGCCATCTTAGCTGCTCAGGTGCTTCAACGCGCGTATGCTCATAAAATTACAAGTTACAAAAGATAATTCATCCGTGTGAGGTCTAAACAAATAGTGGTCCGGATGTTGAAAGGAGCCGCCGGCCGAGCTAAGGCGCTCAGTGACGACACCACTCTCACTTCTCAGTGCTTATATACACACGTGCATTGTCGCGCTCGCGTGTCCCAAGAGAAAGTTCAATAGTGAACGGCTCATGCTGAACCACGGACTCAACGAAACCCCGTAGCATCCGCGCCTAGTGATTCATTCACAGTCTCGCAACATGGAGGTAGTAGTATAGATCACGTCTGCCCTCATTTCCGACTTCCACGATACGCTACTTTCACTAATAAAGCCTCGTTGATGGCAAACGACGAGAGGCCCACGCCACTGGACGGCGATGTGCCCGGAGGATGGCCTACGCCTGGGATCCGGCAATATTCACAATCGAGCTTCATCAGTCGCCCAACAGCATCGAGTAGGCTCGACAGCCATGCAGAGGAGGTTCAACCTCAGCCTGCCGGATCAAGCCACGCTCGGGAAATCACTGGAAGTGCTGTCGCTGCCGCCGCCGTGGCAACAGGTGCTGGATATGGCGTCGACTCAATAACCCAGTCAGCTCCCCCGAACACTGAGGACCAGTCCATTGCTGCTTCGAACAACACCTCGGAGCCGCAGGAGCCACAATATGATTCCCATCCCACGGAAGAGGTTGAACGTCACTCACCCGCGTCTTCAATCGCAAAAGATGCAAAATATGAGCTCAACCAAACGACCAGCGGTCAAGACAGTCGACCAAAGCTGATAACTACTGCCAGCAAGCGACAGGTCGCTGAGAACGATCTCAGGCAGCAAATCTCCAGGAATAATTCGGCCCGGCCCACTGGTGACACCCTCAGTCGGACCACGACACGGACAGCTGATCCTGGAGAACAAGCCGAGATTGATCGTCTTATGTCGCGAATGTTCGGAAAGACGCGACAAGCTCAGTCGGAGGAAGAGAAGACGAGGCATCTTGGCGTTGTCTTTAAACATCTTACCGTGAAGGGGATGGGTATGCAGACCCAGCCCTAAACCGATTTACTGAACGAATACTAATGATGCCCGCGAACAGGCATTGGCGCTGCTCTACAGCCCACGTTCGGTAAGAAAACCAATGGGCAAACCCCTAACATGTCTGAGACATTCGCTGACCCTTTTGCCCTTCTGTATGTAGGTGATCTGTTCTTGGACTTACCACGACTCATCATGAGCCTCGTTTCCAAAGGCCCACGAAAAGCTGCCGGCAAACCTCCGATCAAGACGATCCTTAGCGATTTCTCCGGAGTGATCAAGCCTGGTGAGATGTGTCTTGTGCTTGGCCGGCCGGGTTCTGGTTGCTCTACTTTCTTGAAGATAATCGGCAATCAAACATTCGGTTACGAATCGATAGAAGGCGACGTGCTCTACGGCGGCACCGACGCGAAGACTATGTTGAAGAATTACCGAGGCGAGGTGGTGTACAACCCCGAAGACGACCTCCACTATGCCACGCTTTCCGTGAGGAGAACTCTAGAATTCGCACTCAAGACGAAGACTCCTGGCAAGGAGAGCAGGAACGAGGGTGAAAGCGCGGACCAGTATGTCACAAGCTTTCTTCAAGCAATCGTTAAGCTCTTCTGGATCGAGCATACACTTGGAACGAAAGTCGGGAACGAGATAGTACGCGGTGTTTCCGGAGGTGAGAAGAAGCGAGTGTCCATCGCTGAGGCCATGATCACCAAAGCCAGCATTCAAGCCTGGGACAACTCAACCCGTGGCCTGGACGCAAGTACTGCGTTGGAGTATGTCAGCTCGCTCCGGTCTCTGACAAACATGGCCCACATCTCCACGGCGGTCGCACTTTATCAAGCCGGCGAGCTCCTATATGACTGTTTTGACAAGGTCCTGCTTATCGATGAAGGTCGTTGTGCCTACTTCGGTCACGCCGGCAATGCAGTGCAGTACTTTAAGGATATGGGTTTCGTACAGCCTGACCGGTGGACGAGTGCAGACTTCCTCACCTCTGTGACGGACAAACATGCAAGACACGTCAAGGAGGGCTGGGAAGATCGCATCCCGAGGAACGGCAATGCGTTCGGTGACATCTTCACCAAGTCGGAGCAGCATCAGGAGAACTTGAAGGAGATCGAGGACTTCGAACGCGAGACACAGGCTCAAATCGAAGCGAGGAAGGCGGACCAGGGCAAAGCAACGAAGAAGAAGAACTACACGATTCCTTTTCACAAGCAGGTCATGGCCTGTACACATCGACAGGTGAGCTCTTCACCCGATACTCTTCTTTTGCATATCTAATCTGAGGGCAGTTCCTGGTCATGATCGGCGACAAGCAATCTCTTGGAGGTAAATGGGGAGGCATACTGTTCCAGGCTCTCATCGTCGGCTCTCTGTACATCAACCCAATTCCTAACCTACTAATATTTCAAGTTAACACACAACAGGTTCTACGATATGCCGAACAATGCGTCGGGAGTCTTTCCTCGCGGCGGTGTACTGTTCTTCATGCTACTGTTCAACGCTCTCCTCGCCTTGGCGGAACTGACTGCCGCCTTCGAGTCTCGACCGATCCTTCTGAAGCACAAATCGTTCCAGTTCTACCGACCTGCCGCCTTCGCCATCGCACAGACGGTTGTCGACGTTCCTCTCGTGCTTGTCCAGGTCACAATCTTTGACGTCGTGGTCTACTTCATGTCGAACCTCTCCCGGACGGCCAGCCAATTCTTCATCTCACTGCTATTCCTTTTCATCATCACAATGACGATGTATGCATTGTTTCGAGCCATCGGCGCACTGGTCAGCAGCTTGGACGTTGCCACGAGAATTACCGGTGTCGCTATACAGGCCCTTGTTGTTTACACCGGCTACCTGATTCCACCGAAGAAGATGCATCCTTGGTTCTCCTGGTTACGATGGATCAACCCAGTACAATATGGCTTCGAAGGTCTAATGGCAAACGAATTCACAGGCCTGGTCATAAATTGCGAGCCTCCGTTTCTTGTCCCTCAGGGACCAGGAGCGGCTCCTCAGTTCCAATCATGCGCACTTCAAGGAAGCCAGCCAGGCCAAACCACAGTCAACGGAGCGGACTACATCCAGGTCGCCTATTCGTATTCCCGTTCTCATCTGTGGAGAAACTTTGGCTTCATATGTGAGTGACCGGGTACTACCATTGTTATCGTATGTCTCGGAGACTGACTTTGTTATTGCAGGCGCATTCTTCATCTTCTTTGTCGTACTGACTGCCGTTGGTATGGAGCTGCAGAAGCCAAACAAGGGCGGCGGCAGCGTGACAATCTTCAAGCGAGGCCAAGTGCCAAACTCTGTGGCAAAGGCGATCGAAGCTGGTGAGGACTCGAACGATCTTGAGAAGAACAACAGCAAAGAGGGTGGCGATAGCCTGCCACTTGACGACTCCGAGAAGTCGAAAGGCGAGTCGAGTGGCTCTGAAGCAGAAGAGAACGCTGCAAACGTCGCAAAGAATGAGACCGTGTTTACATGGCAAAACGTGAACTATACAATCCCGTTCGAAGGTGGAGAACGACAATTGCTTCAAGACGTGCAAGGCTACGTGCGTCCAGGGAAGTTGACAGCACTGATGGGTGCCAGCGGTATGTTAGATGGGTCGTAATCCATGAGCTTTAAGACGGCTGCTAACGATTCAACTTCCACTAGGCGCCGGCAAGACCACACTTCTGAATACTCTCGCACAACGTATCAACTTCGGCATTGTCACGGGAGACTTCCTTGTCGATGGCAGGCCGCTGCCTAAGTCTTTCCAGCGTGCTTCTGGTTTCGCGGAGCAGATGGATGTCCACGAGCCCACGGCAACAGTACGCGAAGCTCTGAGATTCAGCGCAAAGCTACGCCAGCCGAAAGAGGTCCCGCTAAATGAGAAATACGAGTACTGCGAGACAATTCTCAAGCTCCTGGAAATGGAATCGATCGCTGGTGCTACGATCGGTAAAATCGGCTCTGGGCTTAACCAAGAGCAGCGGAAACGTCTGACCATCGCGGTGGAGCTTGCCAGCAAACCAGAGCTTCTGATGTTCCTCGACGAACCAACCTCGGGTCTAGATTCGCAAGCTGCCTACAACATCGTGCGCTTCCTGCGTAAGCTGGCCGATGCAGGCCAAGCAATTCTTTGCACGATCCATCAGCCTTCGGCTGTGCTCTTCGAACAATTCGATGAGTTGCTGCTTCTCAAGAGCGGCGGGCGCACCGTCTTTCATGGCGAGCTTGGACAAGACTCCAGGCATTTGATCGAATACTTCGGAAAAAATGGTGGTAAGGAGTGTCCTCCAAAGGCTAACCCTGCAGAATACATGCTCGAGGTCATCGGCGCTGGCGATCCAGATTACACGGGAGATGATTGGGGGGACACTTGGGACGCAAGCCAGGAAAAGCAGGCCCGTACCGAAGAGATCCAGAGTATGACCGAGAAGCGACGAAATGCCTCGATTCAAGGAGCGATCAAGGACGACCGCGAATTCGCAATGCCACTGTTGACTCAAATTTACACTGTCACCAATCGCAACTTTGTGGCTTACTGGCGATCGAAGGACTATCTGGTCGGAAAGTTCATGCTCCACATCTTTACTGGACTCTTCAACACCTTCACGTTCTGGCATCTCGGCAACTCTCAAATCGACATGCAGTCACGCCTCTTCAGCGTGTTCATGACATTGACGATATCACCTCCATTGATCCAACAGCTCCAACCAAAATTCCTCGAACTGAGATCTATCTACGAATTCCGCGAACGCAACTCGAAGATCTACTCCTGGGTCGCCTTCACCTGCGCAGCAATCATTCCCGAATACCCATGGTCGTTTATCGCCGGAACGCTATACTGGGCCTGCTGGTACTGGGCCACCTGGTTCCCGCGCGACACCTTCTCCGCAGCGTCCATGTGGCTCTACGTCAGCATCTTCGAAGTCTTCTACGTCAGCTTCGGACAAGCCATTGCCTCCTTCGCCCCCAACGAGCTCTTAGCCTCACTACTGGTGCCGTTGTTCTTCCTTTTCGTAGTGTCGTTCTGCGGCGTGGTCGTACCGTACGCCGCACTGCCGACGTTCTGGAAGGCGTGGATGTACTGGCTCTCCCCCTTCAAGTACCTCCTCGAAGGCATGCTCGGCATCCTAATTCACAATCAACCGATCCAATGCGACGACAGCGAACTTGCCCAATTCAGTGCGCCCCCGGGGGAGAGCTGCCAATCCTACGCCGGACCGTACACCAACCAGGCAGGCGGCTACGTCACGACGCTCGACAACGGGCTTTGCGGAATCTGTCAGTACGCGAACGGTGATGAGTTCGGAGCATCGTTTAATGTCTACTTCCGCTACCTCTGGCGCGACTACGGCATCTTCGCAGCCTTTTGTGTCTTCAATATCGCCGTAGTCTTCCTGGCGTCGTACCTTTATCTAATCGGTGGTAAGAAGGCCAGAAAGGTGTTCAGCCCTGCTGCCAGGAAGGAGAAGAAGGCTATTAAGGAGCGGGAGAAGGCATCGGCCAGTTCCGAGTAGAGAAGCCAGCATGATAATTCTTGATAGCTGTACTGTATACAAATAGATATGAGAACGGGACCATCATCTATAAGTTGACTGCACAGCCCGAGGAGCCGCAGGATTTTTGACCTCGACAGTGACAGTCTACATCCGTACTCTGGTCGATAGTCTCCTCGAACCGAACTTGCAGTGCTCATCTTCCTTGACCGATCGCAACAAAGTTGAGCAGACTGCCTTCCTTTTCCCACCGCTGAAGATAGGTCCAGGAATAATTGATAATCCCGCTCGTCGTCATCGTGCGTGTAGAAGTCTTCCATCCAGAAATCTGCATCGTCCTCCATGATCTCGTCGTGTGTCCGCTTGAAGTCATTGAGTTGGCGACACAGAGCCCCGACGAACATGTGTTCGGGCTATCCTTCTTCATTTGGCATTGGTCCGTTGTCTGTTCAGTCACTTTGGTAGGTGTTATGGTCCATATCAAGGTGGCGACACGATGCACTGTTTTGGTACACGTTTTATCGTTTTCCGGAGCGTCATGCTCTGGCCACGTAAGCTTGGATAAGTCGTTCTCCTGGAACTTCACCTGTATATCGTGGCCGGGTCGCTGAGGAGACTGGAAAATCTGCTTCTGCTGCTCACCGAAATGCCGCAACTGGTGTACGTTCTCCGCGTCGATCACTTCAAGCTCGAATCGTACCTGTGATAGTCGCAGCAGCGTTGGTCGTTCCAGCACAAGCTTGGCCCAGTACTGAGATGGTCCTCCCCAGTGATTGTCATCATGCCACTCAGCATTGTGACGGAGAGTCAACGTCAGCACCTTTGGAAGTGTGCTAGTGGGGCCAGGATAGTCCCAGGTACTAAAGGCAAATACGTCGCGGTGTATGTTAATGTAGATGTGCAAGTGATTGAAGTCGTCACGATTGTTGACCGTGAATCTGCTTGTGAGATCTTCGCCTGACTTGAGCAGTGTTCAGCACGCACGTAGAGAACTTCATTGGCCCTACCTCTCAGAGCCCGCTCTTCAAAGAAATCTTCCTCTGCCAGCGAATGATAGATGTCGTGCAACCAGAAGACTACCTGACTCAAGGGAAGACGCTTGGTTTCCAGCCACGCACGTCGACAAGTGGCCAGGAGTGCGGTACTAGAGTTGACTCGAGAGCACCTATCTCCATATTTTGGAATGTTGCAAGGCACCGTAGCATATGCAAATGTCATATCCCGTATTTCCTGTGGGAGTCGGTATAGCATCCACTGGTCCTGACCATGGCACTTCGCGAACGTTTGAGCAGTCCACTTCGTTTCGATTGTCACAAGCCTGTGCGTCTGTGCTTCGATGTGCTTGATGATGCCCGGTGGCTGCGCCATAATTGGCTTTCGAGCGACAAGGAGGAGGAGTGAGGGAACAGAAGGGCTTCTAAGGCAGGAGTCGTCTTTTGGATTAGGGTTAGGGTTAGGGTGAACGCCAACCACATGTTGTTGGCTCTCCTTGAATCCAATGCAATATACAACACAATCATGCATACCAAACCATTGCACCAGGCCGGCAGAGGTCTGCTATCCTCATGCAGGAGCATACGAAACCTGTCTTCCACCCCAGCCAAACGCGCCAAAAACCGCATCTACCCCAATCGCATCCGACGCGAGGAAGAGCTCCAAACACTCACACTCATGTCCGCAAGCACACGCATACCATTAATCACATTCTGGATGGCGACATGGTGCCAAAGCTGTAAGACCATCTCTCCGTTGGTACAAGAGCTCATTGAGCAAGACAAGGTCGGCGAGGCTCAAGGCGGGATATCATTCGTGGAGATTGAGATGGACAGCCCGGATCTGGGAGGTGTAGCAGGCTTGGGTATGAAGTATGGTATCAACTCGATTCCGACGATGCTGGCATTCGATCGACAGGAGCCGCAGCTTGAGACGAGGGTGGCGAGGTTGGATGATTTGAAGAATAAGGAGTTCTTGAGAAAGTGGATTGAGACGGAAGCTGCCAGGCACGGGCAGGGCGGTGCCGGTGGGGGCCTTTTCGGGCTCTTTGGGCGATGATAGCACCCTTGTTATCTCATTGCATCGCTGTCCGCCCGCTTGGCTTCGTGCTCATCACCACCCGGACTGGCCAGACCGCCAGAAGTGCCAAGCTGTGTACCCACACTACCGGCAGAGCGCCGATGGCCTTCTGAATTGATGCTGTTGCAACGGTGACAGCAGCCTGAAAGCTTGCGTGCTGGCTTGAGTGAGCCTGATGGCTTCGAAAGCCTCGATGGCAAAACGAATCAGAGGCCTATGGCGGGTGCTCTGCTCGATCCGCAAAAGGCAGAGCGGGTCGTGCAAAGCATCCTCTTGAACCAGCCTGTTCCGAATTGATGTCTCTATCTTGCACACGCAAAGTCCAACCGACGGATCGGCGGGACCTCTCCGATGAAGTTGTGGACGACCAAGCGTCGCCACGACCGACTTTTCTCCTTTCTGACGGATGTCGAGCATCAACTGATGTCGACTCCAGCCATACATGGTATACCGAGAGGCATAAGCGTAGACATCGTACGATATCCGAAGGTGACGCAGATGTTGTGTCAACGTAGCACCGCCCCTCCATATCCACGCCCCAAAAAGGTCGCAGCCGTTGTCGTCCATCATTCCTGCACTGAACCGGATGGTGTTGAGCCTGTAATGGGCCTTCATGATCTCGTCGTGTAGCAGAGAAAACGCTCGGTAGACCGCCGGGAGTCTTTGCCTAAAGATGATGCCATACGACTCAAGCTCATCAATCTTTATCTTCTTGATGAAGCTACGGACTTTGATCGGCGCGTCCCGCGGGATTGTATAGCGCCAGATCATATCTCTGAGCTCTTGTGGGAGGCGCATCAGGCCTCGCAGCTCGTCCGAGGCTGTGTCCGCACGGCTGTCTGGTATTTCAGCGGGTCTGGCTCGATTCTCGAAGACCTCCCGAAGCTCTTGCGGCATCCCGAGAAGGCCTTGAGGTTCCCACCAAACGACGTCGACACGATCTAAATGGCTGGTAGTCACCCTGGGATCGGATCTCTGTTCCTCAAGCCGAGCTATACGATCCTCCCTAAGCGCCCTCTTAAGCGCAGCCTTTCGCCTGTCCTCTTGCTGAGCTTTCGCTACATGGTGTTAGCGTCGATACAGGCACACGGAGTCCGGAAGTGAGATTTAATACCCTTGTTTGCAGCAACAAGTCGCCTGGCATGAGCGATCACATCGTCTTCGACGCCCATGAGGACCATTGATTCTTGGGGCGATTGCATATTACTTTCCAAAATCCGACCTGTAAGCTAGTGTGTATGGATGGTACGGCGTCCACTATGCTTTCAAAGATATGCTGTCTTCTTTGAACGAAGAAAAAAGTTTTCTGAGACTCTTTGCGAACTGTGTTTGCTGCATCAGCCCGATGAGGAAGCTGCCACTTCTATGTACCACATCAATTCCGGGCTACATTGAGTCACAGCATCAGCCACGAGCTAAATAGCAGTGGCCAGCATTTACTCCTTTGGCGAGCGATTCGGTTTCACCCTAGACCTCCCCAACGTGAAACCAAGCAGAACAATTGTACAGCTTATTGTGGTTTCAAGTAAGCTGCAAACACTTCTGGAGAGTGTTGTCTCGATTACGCTACCGGGATATACCACTGCTACGTTTGTCCTATGCGTCTTACACCAAAATCGCCCTCGGCTCCTGGAGCGACACGATTATCTCAACGACGGCCACACCCACTCTCCGCAGTCGGTACAACGCGTCCGTCTCCTTGACAGGGGTTGCGGTCTCTCGTAGCGCCTGCGCAGCCGTTCGTTCTCGAGTTCCAGTCTTGCGATCTCGAGGACTTTGAGCGCAAATCTCAGAACTGGGCCATACGAAGCAGTGTCTTGTAGCCGCTGCTGCCAGTCCGGATCGTTGCATATATCGTCCTCGAGCAATCGCTTCTCGGACTGACCTAGCACATCGCAACTACAGTACGCTCTATTGCTCCCTGATGTCAGCTTAACCTTCAGAGAGCGCCCGACCAGGAAGGCGTCGACCTTTAGATTAGCCGGCGGCCAGGGGTGGGAGTACTGCAGGTTCGCAATCCGACCGAGACCCAGTTGCAAGTGGCCCAGGTGCTCAGTAAACGGCTTTCCCGCTTGCTTTGCCCACTTGAGAAGGAAGAGGTGTTTGTGTACCAGCTTGCAGCCCATCTTGAACGCATTTAGTCGGTAGTATGCTTCCAAGATTTCTTCGTGGAAGAGTGGAATGGCTTTGCAGAGCCTTGGTCGCCGTTCCCAGATCCTCATGGAAGAGCGGTCTGCGGTAATGGCTTTCGTCCGGGTATGATGGATCACCCTGACGCTGTCGCTCACAACAGCATATTCGTAGATAGCATCACGAAGCTCGCGCGGTAGATTCATCCAACCAGTCTTGTGTTCGCCGCCATGCTGTACAATTTGGTCTCCACGAGTGGCAACGTTCTCGTCTTCGGGGAATAGACACATCGCATCTTGTACCATGGCATCGCAGTACTCGTCCCATTCCTCGAGGTGATGAGCTGGCAGACGATCGACTGACATGATGTCGCCGGAGCTAGCGATAAACACTTGACGGTGGTAGAATCAGCGCGATGCGCAAATTGCCAGCATGAGTTATACATATATACTGGGCCCTCTTGAGGTTCACAGTCATCTTGAAGGTATGGAGTCATAACCAGGAGGACACGGAGGCGGTGTCGCCAATGGAGCTCGCATTCGCTCAGCCGCGAATTGGATGTGACGAGATCGAGCATTGAGTCAACAGAATATCATGTTCCATCGCGTTTCTTTCTGTCTGCGCTGGTCAAAAAGCATAGATAAGGTATCAAAACACTGCCAGATGATTCAGTCATCAAACTTCCACTCAAAGCACACTGGTCCTCCCCACCGCACAACAGAGCGTGCAATTGCTCACCAGTACTCCCTGTGAGCATCGCCAGAGCCCGACTCTTTCGTATTGAGCAATCCATCTCCATTGCCGATCCAGTGTCTGATTGCAAAAGGAGGCCCAGCAACTGCTCAGTCCGCCATAAAATCATCATCAGAATCAATCTCCTCCTTCTCAATCATCTCGATGTCATCGTTTATCCAATGCCTAATCTCGAAATCCTCGTCCGGAACCTCCTTCAACCTGTCCTCGTCGTGAAGTGGCAGAAGTCTGAATTCGCCGGAAGGGCAATCGTCTTCGTCGAAACCGCCCGTGGTCACGAACGTGAAGCACGGGCGCCCCAAGGATGCGCAGTCTTTACAAGCGAAGGCTCCTTCTCCACCACGGCGCCAGTTTGTGCGCGCACGATTGCACTTCTGGCTGACGCAATAGTACTTTGCCGTCCTTGAAAGCCTTGCCAGTGGCATGCTTGAACTCTTCCTGCCATCCCTCGCCTTTCTTGGCTTCCCATATCGTACGTGCGCTGATCTCGACTCGCTCCCAGAATTCTTCCATGGTCTCGAGTTGATGGCGTTCGAAGTAATGTTTAACTTCTCCGGCGAGATCGTAGTTGACGATGGCCCGGAACGTGAAGGGGTGAGCACAGCCGTCCACGATCGTTGTGGTCTTGGGCGGGGGTGATCGAGTCGGTGTACTCTGCTTCTTGGCGGGTTTCTCCTCCTTGATTGATTTGGTTGGACCATGAGCTAGAGTGATGTTTTCGAACAACTGTTCGTTGACTTGGTGCTGTGTCTCCGCATAGAAGTTCTTCTTATGTGTTTTGAAGGACTTCTCCTTCTCCACGGACTTCTCCCACTTGGTGGACTTCTTCGCAGGCGGAGACAGCTTGAGACTCTCCATACGGTCATCGACTTCATCCTGTGGCTGCTCATAGAACGCCGTGTACGAAGGTCGCATCCTCTTGCGAGGTCCAGAAGGCAGAGCGAGGTCGGGCAAGTCAGCAAGCTCCTCTGAGATCTCTTTCCGCTTCTTGCTAGCCGATGGCTTCAACGTGGGCTCCAGCATTGACTCGAAAAGACCGGCTGGTATAGGACGGGGCAGCTTAAAGACTGGAGGAGTTTGCGGCGCATGCTGCGTTGGGTAGGACCCTGTCCGGAGAGGCTCGACCTTGAACGCTGTACGTGGTTGCATTGGATCAGTCCTGCGTACAAGTTAGTAATCATATCATAGCTCACGATGACACGAAACGTACGGAAGCTCTTCGTCATCATCGTCATCTTCATCAAGCTTAGCGGAATCACTCCTCATGAAAGGAAGCTCGTCCGTATTGGCCCTCTTCTCAACCTGCAGCTGCCTCATGAGTGATGCATTCATGTCTCTGAGCTTCTTCAACTCGGTTCCCTGGAGCGGGTTCTGGTCTATGGCTTTGTGCTGCCTAAGGTCGTCCCTCAGCTGCTTGTTCTCGTTCTTGAGGAAGACGATATCATTCTTCAGACATGTGATCTCCTCTCGCAACTCCCAGTGGATGTTGGTTGGAGCATTCGCCGATCTCTCCTTGGCGAGCTCCTGTGCCGCTTCATCGAGTTTACGCTGCAGCCTCACACTCTGGAGTTCGGCATCTTGTTCGATTTTGGTGATCTTTCCAAAGTTATTCTGCAGCTGATCATCTGCCTGAGCTACTGCTCTGGATAGCTTTGCGATTGTCTCGTCCTTGGTCTGCACGAGCAGGAGCAGCTCATCGACCTGAGAGCTGCTTCGTGCATGGCCAGTAGGCGGTGGTTGTCCAGATAGTGCGGCGACGAGTAGCTCCTCCTTCTCGGCAAGACGGCGGCGTAGGTCTGCAACACGGTCCTGTTCGCGCTTGTACTCAATGGCCAGAGTCTCTGCGTTGTGCTTCCAGCCAGTTGAAGCCATGGTGATGTCTTGCTTGAGGAAGCAGGTCTGGAAAAGAGAAAGATGTTTGGTAAGGTAGAGACAAATCGACAAAGAAGATGCAAGCGAGCACCTTCTATATAGCATCTCCAGCAAGACAGAAAGAAAACGTGTCGTCAAGCGGTCATTGTGCTGTGCCAGCAGACCAGGATTCAGAAAGCCATTCACTTCAGAATGCTGTTCTCCGCCCCCAGCGGTGGTGGCCAGGGCCGAGGGGGCGGAGATATCGCTTCGTCCTTGAGGGGTGGGTACCGATCCCGTGAGCGAAGCCGGACTCCATCTCAGCAGCGGCTTCACTTGGAAGTAGTCTTCTCCGGCTAAGGGTATGGCGGCCACCGCCGCGGTGCTGGAGAGCGTCGCTGTTGGCTGAGGGGAAGGCACCGCATCAGTGAGCGGAGCCGACGTTGATCGCAGTGAAGTTTCACCTAGAAAGACCACTCTGACGTCGATATGTGCAGCAATCAGGCGACACGAGGCAGCGCTCCTGCCACTTCCGGTTAGTGCGACTGAGAAACCTGCATTAGTGGAAAGCTGGTATGAGCACGGATCGCGTAGTAGCCTCTAGAACAGTGGAAATCACATGCTGAAGATGTGGAGGCTTGTGATCGCCGCGTGCAAAAGATCAAATTTGAAGTGGGAGTAGTGAGAGAAGCAAGTACAGTGTAGAAATCGTCTGTTCGCACCTTCCATGTTAGCAGGCGGACGCGTGGGTGGTGACATGATGTGATAATTGTTAGTTCGACCTTGAAAGTAGATATGTAAAGTAGATGCCTCGCTCATAGCGCCAGATTGTAAGTATAGTCGTCCTCCATATTCTGGCTGATCCAAAGCACAACAGTGCTGTACCAGGACTGTTAGCACTCATCCATCAAGTCGTCAATCCTCCTGGAGTATAACTTACCTCATCATCACCCCAGCGTTCCCAACCACGCACGCGATCCCAAACCACAGCGCCGGCCATTCCGCGCCCTTGACCACATACTTCAACACACATACTGTCACTCCACCAGCCAGCCCTCCTGCCATAGCCGCAAAGCCCATGAACAGCACTACCCGCGCTTTCCACGCTACGCCATCGTCACCGCTGTATGAGAACGAGTCGCCGGAGAGTCGTGTCTTGTCGATGGAGTTTATGATCAGCAGTCCGAGGAGTGAGAAGATGCCAGGGATCCAGTCGATGAAGGTGACGTTGAAGACGGAGCCGTTGAGGTGGGATTTCGAGAAGGTCGCTGCGTCGATCTGGAGGAAGAGTGCGATGGCGAACTACATGACGGGTATAGAGTCAGTATCCGGGCAATTGATATTGTAGAAGTGTGCATACCAATGCGCCTGCAGCATAGACGCCGGCGCTGCGGGTGGTCGCGCTGTTGAGCCACGCAGGTTTGGGGAAGCGGAAGAGGCGAGAATCGGACATGCTGGTGGTAGTATTCGTCGCCTTGCTGGTATGCCAACGATAGAAGTGAGAAGTTGGATATGGTCGTGTGCGAGCTTTGGAGCTTACCTTGAAGGCTGGGGAGCGCTTGCCCGCGGGCATGATGCGGGCTCGGCGAACCGGATAAACCTTCCGCCGAGAAATCTGGAAGTTTTGAACATCGACAATTCGCGATCACGAGTATAACACAGTACCTTCGGCAACGATGGCCAAAATGCCGCCCAAGTCAAAAGCCGGCGCAGCCAAAGGCTCCAACAAGCGCTCTGGCAAACGTTCATCCTCCGGCAGCTCGTCAAGAGGCGGGAAGCCATCGACCGCACCCAAATCCAAACCAACCCAGCACAAACCCGCACCACGCACAGCTCCCCAGAAGGACGTAAAGAAGAAGCCACCGCATATGCGATATTCAGAGAAAGAGCTCAAAGTCCCGCAGCTCAACGGGATCCGACCTGCCGGTGTGCAGAAAATTCCTAACCAGAAGAAGGGAAAGAAATTTGTGGATGATGGGGAGGGCATGAAGACGATCTTGGCTATGGTGATGGCGGATAAGGAGGGCGATGTGGAGAGTAAGATGATGAGGGCGCGACAGCTGGAGGAGGTACGGGAGGCGAGGAAGGCGGAAATGGAGAAGAGGGCGGGGCAGAATAAAGAGGCTATGGAGGAGCGGAAGGGGAAGATTAGGGACGACAAAAAGAAGAAGAAGGGCAGAGATGGTGAGAGCAGGCAGTCGAACGGAGATGGTGCTAAGCTGGAGAGTGAGAAGATGAAGAGGAGGCCGAAGAAGAGGGTTAGTTTTGGTTGAGGTGGGATCGGTGTATGGGTTTATGGTCTATGTCTATGATGGTGCTTCGGCCACTGTGGCGGTCGCTCTAGTGCTCACCGTCTGCGAGATGGCACTTCCTGCGCATCGGCTCGAAGACGAACGGCATCTTATGTCCACTAGGGTTGGCTGGTAATTCGCTCATGGAATTCGGCATCTCAATCTTGGAAGAATCGACGCCTCTCGCCATCGCATTGAGGAACGCCACAGCCTATGACAACAGTCAGTACAAACATCTCTACAGAATACCTGGGTGAAGCCAACTCACCGGCTTAGCATGCCACCTCCCACCGTCCCACTCGAACCAGCTCAAATGCCCGCCACCGCCAGTCGCACACATCACCACGTACGGATTCTGTGCAATCTCCTCATACGGCACCGCCTCGTCTGCCGCAATCGGATCATCTCGCGCATGCAGACATAACGTTGGTGTCCTTATGTTCAATACACTATCTGCACTCGATGCATCGCGATAGTACGCCCCCTCGGTCGGGTATCCCCAAGTCGGGCACTGCACTTCGCGGTCGAACTCATGCAGGTACTTGACCTTGGCAATGTTTGCGGGATCGATGTGCGTCATCTGTTCTCGGTGGGTGTCGAAGAGCTTGCGAAGTGATGTACCCATCGCGGTAGAATAGACATTGAGACCGACATAAGAGCGACGGAGGACCATGGAGGAGATCTCGAGTTTCCAAGGGTTTGAGACCACGATTGCGGCGGAGAGGAGGGAGTTGGAACCTTCTTCTCCGAGATACTAAGAGACGAATGATGGATCAGCGATAGGCTCAGAGTATGGAGGAATAGTGTATGGATCAGACTACATACATTTGCAAGTATGTTTGCCCCCAACGAGAAGCCAATCGCGTACAGCGGCCTCTTTGGCCACGTTTCGCGGCACCACTTTACCGTCTGCCGCATATCCCAGGTCGCGCGAGCGTTGTATAGGATACTTGACGTGATCTTTGAGCCTGCGCAGCCACGACTATTGACTACGAGAGCTTCCCAGTCACCACCACTCAAGCCACCGAGTCCTTCGCCTTCGGCAGTTTCGACGACGAGTGGAGCGAGTACGTGGCGAAGATAGACTTCGTACGACCCTCCACTTAGTCCGTGTAGAGCGATGATAAGCGGTTTCGTGTCCTCTGAGCCTAGGTTCTCGAATTCCTTGTTGGTAAAGTACGTCGTCCGGGGCGGAAGGCGGTGGTGTCCAACACCTACTGGGTCTTCTCGTAATCCTTCATCCTCGGGCCCGCCATCTTCTGCTTTGGTGACAGCCTTCTTCGGTGGCGCGACGGCGAGGTCGACGGTATAATGGCCTGCGAAGCGGGAGTCCGACGATTCGAATGTGCGGCGTTTGTAATGGATTGGTGGCCCGCCTTTGTTTGACGCCGTCCAGAAGGTTTGGAGATGGCCGTTGAAGAGGAGAGGATTCAAAGTGCAGTCCGGAACAACGTCTTTGATGAGTTCAGGTAGAGCGCGCGAGGGAGCGGAACCGGATTTGGAGGGGAGGATCAAGGGTTCCTTGGAGTGGGTGTACTCGATTGAGGTTTTGCCTGGGTACCAGGAGAGTGCCATTTTAAGATGGTAGTTCCTTTCCTGCGAGACCTAGAAGTTGCAAAGGCTTGATATGATCAAATTATACGGCCAGTCGTAGTGAGCGGCAACGGTACCGATATACATATACTCGCTCCGTGATCTGGCGGTTTGGGGTCTGAGATACTATGCCTTATCGGCTTAGCCGCCCTCTTGGCTATCGAAGGAGTGCGGTGCGGCCGTAGCAAAATCGATCAATGGTTGAAGTGAAGTCAATGTGTGGGATTACACTTTTTCTGGAGCACGCCTCGGCTGAACGCCACACTTTAAGAACGCCACAAACGCGGAAAGCGCGACCGCGACTTCACTTCACGTTCGTTATGGCAGGAGCGCGAAGGGGATAGGAAAGACCGACCCAGGTCAACGCGCGATGAATGTACGGGACCGGGGATAGGAGACATGTCTTACCAGTACTACCAAAATGGCCAATATGCAGGTTCCCGAGCCTTTGACTCGGGACAGCGAGCACAGCAAGCACAGCAAACGCAGCAGGCATATCATTCCCATCCGATGGTAGTCATCCCGTCGCAGCAGCCGAGACATGATGTGTCGCATCTCCAGACCTCACCTTATACCCCATACTCTCAACCCCAACCACACTTCCACTCAACACCTGTTTTCTACCAAGCTCCTTCGCAATACTCGACTGTGCCAGAGGAGTCATATTACGTGCAGTCACAGTCGCAGCCGCAACCTCAATTCCAGTCCCAACCTCGACAGGACTACCACTACGGAGCAAGACCTGTACAGCGAAGCGCACGTCATCTGGAGACTGTTCATCGCGTGCAAAAGGCCGTGACCACGCAAAGGCCTGTGCAGCCAAGTCCAAGTCCTCTTGAAGGTCACCCTTACACGCAGAGACCTGTACAGCAGAGCGCTGGTCATCTCCGAGATCCATCATATGCGTACCAAGCAAACAACTACGCCCAGCCCCTGCAACTACTACCCTCGCAAGCCCAGCCACAGCAGCCATATCAGGCGCCATACCAAAACCTACCCAGGCAGCAGTTCCAGTCATCGCCACCTCTCCCGCTCAATGTGAGATCTTCTCCAGACCCACTTCAAGGTCCGGCAAACGTGACTCGCACGCGACCTCCAGTGTCTCAGTCGTATCTGCAAGCTCATGGTCAGACTTCACGGCCTCAGCAGCGGAGCAGCCAGCAAGTTGGAGCCTCTTCCTACTCTATGCCGGCTCAAAATCAACCGCTGCAGCCTCGTCAACGCGTAGTTACCGCTGTGGAGATACCAAGCTACTCCTACCATCAACCTACCGATCACGATATGGCGCGGTCGCCCAAGCGGAGGCGGTCGAACGATGGGCACGCTATACCCATGTGCGATGCAAAGCCACCCGCGAAACGGCCTCCGCAACGGAAGCCATCTATCGTTGCTTCATCTCCTCTCACCGAACTGAACCCGTCGCAATTCCCACCAACGCCACAGCCGAGCATTGACTACCACACCGTGCTTCTATCACTTGCTGAAGAGTACATCAATGCAGCCTACAGCATGAGCAATTCAACCGCCACGAGTGACGCACCAAACATGCAGCATGAAGAATACTGCTCTCTCATATCGACTGCAATGGCATGTCTGGAGTCTGTCCTAAATAACTACCGCCAGACCGACCCTCGGAAAGAAGCACGTATTCGTCTACGCCTTGCCACCCTACTTATCGAAGAATGCGACAACGACGAAGAGGCAGATGCCATCTTGGGCAAGGGCATTGCGCTTTGTGATCGAAGTCGACTCACGGATCTCAAGTATGCTATGCAACATCTCTCGGCACGCTCAGCCTTCCGTCGAAGCCCGAAAGCTGCGCTCAAGTCTGTTGACAAGCTCGTCGAGGAGGTCGAAACATTGCGGCTGCAGCACTGGGTGTACGCGTTCCGTTTTCTCAGGGTGTCGCTGGGACTACAGCTCGGGACGTACTCTGAACTTGCTGCAGTTGCGAAGCAGCTTACTGCGCTGAATGCTACCGCGGACCACGAGCGCCACGTCGCAGTCCAGATCGTGGCAGCAGCACTCGAGATGATAGTACATCTTCGCTCACACGCTCCTGATGCTGCTGATATGGCCTCTCGTGCGATGGCCACTGCTCAGACCCACCAACTCAGTCCCGAATTACAGGCTATGCCACAGGTCCGAGGACTTCTCGACAGTCTTGACGTCGCTTGCAGTCTGCTGAGCTTCAACGCTGAGCAAGCGTGGGCGAAAGTGCAGCGGATGCACCAGTATCAGGACGGTCATACACGCGAATTGGGGTGGAGCAAAGACGGGAGCTTTGGCGTTGAGCTGGGCCCAAGCAACAACGAGCACCTAGAGCAGGACACCGGTGGTATCATGCGCAGGTCCAACAATGGCAATGCTATGCTGGTAGTACAGTGGTTGACCAAGAACCAGCTGTACGCTCTCGGCTACGGTCTCAGCGGTATCACCATGATGTTGAAGACCATGGGCAAGCCTCTGGGTGGCAAGGACCGGAAGGCGGACGAGTTCTTGCTTGACGGATTGAAGATGGCGAGTCTTAAACCCGAGTCGCACCACAGTCCTTTGCATAGCACATCAACGCTACTGGACCAACAGCAAGAGCTGAGTCTCGTCATGCGAGTCTTCCTGATATTCGCGCAGGTTGGACGCTTCGAGTGGGATACAGCTCGATGCGAGATTGAGGCACTCCGAAAGGACGGCAAGGTGTACTCGGGTAGCGAGCAATGGAACGTCCTTCTATACCTGGAAGCTCTCTGTCTGCATGGACTCGGCGAACTGCGGTCTGCGTTAGAACTCTACAACTCCACCTACCTCACCTTCGATTCCGACAGCAAGGCCACTGCGGCAGACAAAGACCTTCGTGCCCTGGCAACGCTGAACAGCATCCTGATCCGCCGCAGCTTAGGGGCCCCAGAATATGCCAACGCCGAGCGACTTCTCGCTAAAGTGGAGCCCTACTGCCTGGGCCATCCAAACAAAGCACTGTACTCCGCCGTCAACCTCGTCAAAGCCACAGCACAAGACACGATCCTCAAGACCAAGCAGTTCCTGCACTTCGCCGTCCATGCTTCGAAGGAGGCCCAAAACAACTTACTCATGTGCATCCTCATGAACATCATGACCAGCCGCTTTTTCGCTCAAGCGATCGTCGGCGAGCAGGCGGAGAACGGTGCACACGCTGCTAGGACGCTGGCGAAGCAGGGGAAGAACACACTGTGGGTGTGTGTAGCGGACCAAATGTATGCCGATATCAAGGAGAGGTGTGGAAAGTCTGCAGAGGCGGAGGTGGCAAGGAGGGAGGGCGTGGCGTTGCTTGAGGATCTACCCGAGTCGTTGAAGAAGTCACTGCAGAGCCATAACGGCCTGGCTCCTTCGAACGGCGGTATGGGAGTGGCGCCCTAGGAGGATGCACCAAGGCGATGTGCACGCGATCACTTCGGGTATCGTGCTGGAACATTGCTGGCGTCCACTATGTATTGCTTGCGGCGATGCGAACTGCTCTGCTTCCCGATTCGCCCTAGAAGATGTACGCATATTGTACTTGCTAAGGACACTACAGCATATTGTTACTAGAAAGAAGCTACCAAGATGAGGTACCACCTCGACCTATATCTAGAGTACTGCACTGAAGTCAAGTCAGCCGTTCCAAAGGATCTCGGCATACGGGGACCGATCGCGAACACTGCCGGTTGTTCCGAAAATATTTGCTGCTGATGTCCAGTTCTCGACGTTCTGACGTTGCTACTGTCGTGTCACGAGGCACATGATGTGGCTCGCAAATCGACAGTGTCCGCGGGAACGATTGTGGACTCGGTCTTGCCACGTGGTCTTCCTCGCTCCGTCGCGAGAACAATATACAGTATGTCATCGAGCTGCATCGCCGTTGGTGGTTTTAGTCCGCGGAACGCTAGTCTAGGAAAGCTTGGTATGCGCAAGGTTGGAAGCTGCATCTCGGTGTCGTAATCCTTGGAGGACGATGTCAAGAGCAGTTGCACAGCGTGGAAGAGCGTTACACTCGACATAAAAGACACAATACCATTGTCAACCTCTATATCAGCAGCCACAGACATCCAATAAAGCTATTCTTAGACGTCATTCGAACAGGAATCATCTCAGATCGCAGCAAGGCGGCTGTGCCGGACCTTGCCACGCCTCGGGTCCAAGACTCGACTACATCTCCATCTTACGTCTGCAATCCTACGTCTGCTCTGAGCCGCGTCATGGCCTGAAAAGAATGGAGAAGCCAAGTCCAACATAACAAAACTACGCACGTCGCCGCTCGTTTAGACGAACCTCTACTATTCGCAACATTTCAGCACCCTAATCAGATCCAACCATGCGGACAACCACTTTCGCCGCGCTTGCAAGCGCCTTCGCCGTTTCCACGACCGCAATCAACTTAGCTCCACGAAGAGCTGGAGTCGAGCCAAGAGTAGTACAGCACGAGATACAACGCCGCCATGTCGCAAACCCATTACAGCAAGATCGTGATCGAAGGATACGCAAGAGACAAGTCTCGGGCAAAACCGTTAATGTTCCGCTTACGAACGAGGAAACATTGTACTTCATGGACATCAGCATCGGCACACCTCCACAAGACCTTCGCATGCACATTGATACCGGAAGCAGTGATCTCTGGGTCAACACGCCATACTCGAGGACATGCGAGCTAAGAAGCGGCCCGTGTGACGCGGCTGGAACATACCGCGCCAATTCCAGCTCGACGTACCAATACATCAACTCCGACTTCAACATTACATACGTGGATGGGTCCGGCTCAAGTGGCGACTACGTCAGCGATACTGTGAGCTTCAACGGTGTCAATCTGCGCAATCAGCAATTTGGCATTGGGTACAGCAGTACATCTGCCCAGGGGATTCTTGGTATCGGCTATCCGGCGAACGAAGTTGCCCTACAGTATGGACACCAAGCTTACCCTAACATCCCGGCCAATCTCGTCCAGAAAGGCTACATCAGCACACCCGCCTACAGCCTCTGGCTCAATGATCTGGACGCGAATAAGGGTTCCATCCTGTTCGGTGGCGTTGATTCTGCCAAGTACACCGGAGAGCTGCAAAGCCTTCCAATCATCCCGGTTGGTGCTGGCGCTGTGGGCATTTATGCGGAGTTCACTGTCGCTCTTACCTCAGTTGGAAATGACGGCGATTCCACTTCCTTTGCAAACAATATTGCCATCGGCGCTCTTTTCGACTCCGGCACCAGCTTGATGTACCTTCCCAACGACATCGCCAAAAACATCTTCGACCACGTCGGTGCGCAGTACGATAGCTCTCAGGGTGGTGCTTTCGTCGACTGCTCACTCGCGGACCAAAATAGCACGATCGACTTCACCTTCTCCGGGCCGACCATCCGTGTCCCGATGAACGAGCTCGTCCTCGTCGCCGGCGTCCAGAACAACCAGCCAGTCTGCATCCTCGGCATCGTACCGTCCGGCAGTAATAGTGCACTGCTAGGCGACACATTCCTTCGATCAGCCTACGTGGTCTACGACATGGCTTCCAACCAGATCTCGCTCGCGCAGACGGACTTCAACGCCACCGACAGCAATGTGCAGGAGATCCAGCAGAACCGCGCCGTGCCTAGCGCCACAGTCGTGCAGACCCCAGTCACTTCGATCGCGGTAGCTTCTGCTGGGGCGAGGATCGATACTGGCTTTGGTGGTGGTGGCAGCAGCTCGAGCAGTAGTGCTGCTGCTATGCCGATGGCGACGAAGGGTTCAGCCTACAATCTCGCCATGCTTGGGGCTGCTGGAGCGGCTATCCTGGCCCTTTAGGATGGTGCGGCACAATGGATGGGTTTTGATGTTTAGCGATGGCGTTAGCGATGGTATGACATGATCATTTGTACAGACTGGGTGGGAGTCATTGCATGGTGTTGCTAGACGCATGGACGACTCCTCAGGGGTGTAGACACGATGTATGGTTACGATCGCTTATGTACAGACATCTACTGCTGATTCAATCTTCCAAGGTGGGAACGGGAGGTAAGAAATGAAGTTACTGCCTGTTTTAGATTTTGCAGGTGATCCGCCAAGACAAGCGGCAGCCTTATTCTTTGTTTCATTAACCACAGACGCACCAGACGCCATATTTTCGCTTCCAACGGTGAGACGTCTCTCGTGTCGTCTCTTCAATCCGCAGCACTGTCACAACCACCATCGCTCTAGGTCAAGCTCGGCATCGCCTGCGAGATAACTTCGCCCACGATACCTCAACAGCGCATACAGGCAATAACGATGGAGCTGAAACGACTACTCGCCGGTATCCGGACGCGCCACGCTCTTCCTCCTCAAACTCCACCACCTCCGGCCTCGTACTTCCACCCAACGATTCCAATGCGCGGGAGTCTGCCTCGGCTGAGAACAGCATGGGGACGCCGACCCAATCCGTATGACGCTTTCCCGGACGACGAGTACCGCCGTTATCGATACTGCCCGGTACTTAGGAGATTCCTGCCGGCTCCTTATAAGATCGACTATGGAACCAAGATCCCACTGTGGGAGGAAGACACGGCATGGCATCATCATTAATCTCAGCCCCGGTCTTTCCTTTGAGGAGAGCAAGAAAGTCATCGGATCAGTGCAGGCGATCGTTGAGAAACTGGCGGGTTCACGTATGCCTGGTCTTCTCGAAGTGAGATGTATTCGGGAGTGTCCTTTCGCCAATCCTGTTGGCGTTAGTGGCTACATTCGCGCTTTGGTTCCGAGCGAGACCGAGTGGCAGTCGTTTGCACGCGCAGTTGAGGAGAGCAATCCTGGTCGGATCTGTAGTGTCACACGAGACGGACTTGTTGAGGATTGCGAGTTGGCCGACCGAGACCAACACACCGCGTCCGTCACTATCGCGACTGATGAACATCAACAATCTGCTTCGAGGCCAGATTCTACTCAGTCAGTCGTCCGTCTGCAGACAAGGCAGTCACCGCTCCGACGAACACAACTAGGAACGGGGTCGCTCACGCGAGGCTTTGATACTGCTCGACTGTACCATGCTGCTCACGATAACCAACGTCTTGTATGCTGCAAGTTCCTGCCTTCACGGTCAGTACGGCCGCACTTTTGGACCTTCACTTCCACAAGCCAAGCATCCTGATCAGATCTGGAGCGTCGCACTCCAAGCTTGGATATCGGAAAACAGACTGGGATGAGGTGGTGGCTTCATGGCGGGTTGGAGTGCTTAGAGGGCATACTTCCTGTTACGGTGCACCGGGCTTGCACACCCATGCCACAATTGAGAGACATCATGTTGGGCTTCAGCTACATCGAAGGGGACTGCTTTCGCAACGATGCTGTGCTGCTACCATCCTCCACTATGTCTTGACACCGACCCCAACACCGTCAAGTATACAACCCAGCAGCTGCAGCTTGCCAACACTCGACTGCACAATGCACCCACCAAAGACCGAACTATCTCATCAAAGCCATATAATGCTTTTTGGATCCTCTCACCTCATGAAGAAAATCCTGGATAGTTCGATTGGTCAGAATGTGCGTTTTCCGCCCTCATCCGGCGATATCAGCTGCTGACATAGTTTATAGGGCCGCCCGTCTCTCGCAACGAACGAAGATCGCGAATGATGGAGGTTCGAGTCCTTCTCTGGGAGATTCATTCTTTTGTAGTGATAGTGTTGTGCTCGCTGTCTTGTATCGCCTGCTGAAGACCGAAGCATGATTTTTCTCGCTTTCAGTGTCACAAATACTGCTGAACGTTTAGCAAAATATATCCCAGTCATTTCGACAGCTCAGCAGAAAGCCAGCATAATCAGTACAGATATCATGGCGACCAGAACGTATTGCAGCATCGGTTTTATGACCCCGTCCAAGCCTACGTCGAAGTAAACATGAGTATTTCTCTGCGGGAAACTCGTGCGCCATGTCTGTGAGTGTTCCAGTGCACGAGACAACAGTAGAAATGCTGCTTCGTCGTCCTGAAAAGACACCGGAGCTAGAGTGATGGGTTTCTTGTTGATCGTCCAGCTCAGTCGCGGCTGTCGAGGATGAGATGAAGAGAGGCTCCTCTTTGCAACCTCTAAAGGAGTCATACCGCAAGCCGCTCGACGGCCCACATCAACTCCGGCTGCAACCAGAAGTTCGGTGAAGTTGACCACTCCTGGTCCACGGTCCAGTGCATGAAGTAAAGCAGTCCAGCCCATCCGATCCTCACATTCCATGGCCAATCCGTACTGGAGCATCAGCTCGAACATAGGTTCGTTGCACTTGATGGCCTCGATGACTTCAGAGCCATAGACTTTTTGCTTCCAACTTTTCGGTAGAATTCCGTCACGGCGTCCGCAGCCTGCGTCCAGGAGGTAACGAAATATGTCTTCTGGTTGTTCTGTGCAGATGGCTCGGAACAAGACGTCGTTTCCGTTGAAGGTATCGTTTAGCAGTAGCTCTGGAAGAATCCACAGTTCGGCTGCTGGGTCACCGTGATACTCAGGCCGTTGATGGCGTAACCCATGCCAACGCTCAAAAAGATCATCGATGGGTCCTTCGTGGTCGTCGCTCATGGACTTTGCCTCGACATGGATTGATGCACCGTTCCGGACCAGCATTTGTAGGATTTCAAGACTTCCACTCCGTGCAGCAGCACGAGCATAGGTCCTTGCATGGGAGACCTGGGTTTCGTTCACATCTATACCGCCCTCTAAGAATGGCCGGATCATCTCGGTAGTGCCATTGGCGCACAAGGACTCGAGGAACGTTGTACGAATAGACCTGTCAGCCCTCTGGACCTCCAAGACCTGGGTGCTTGTATGCAGTTGTGCAACCGTTGCTGTTGCCTGGCTCCGAGCTGTGCTGAGGCTGGAAGCTGTACGGTAGCTTGCAAGTTCAGCTTCCAATCTCGCCTGGAACTGTGGTCGGGTGCGGGCTACTGCAGCAAGAATCCATGCATCTGAGGAGGCCATTTCCTGAAATGTGAACAAGTCCACGAACCTGTACACAAACTGCTCCAGAAAATCAAGCCCGGCAAAGGATTGGAAGATCAGCGAACAAGGAGCTTGTCCAGAGGCATCGCATAGCGACAGATCCGTCCCACGTTGTATGAACGTTTCAGCTATCCGGCATAATCGAGCTCCTTGATCGTGGGAATTCTTCATGAGGACGCAGCAGTAAAGAAGAGGAGTCCTGTAGGTGAATGAGCATGCGTCAAACGTGTTCGCGTAAGACTTTAGGAGTAGACCTACCTGCCGCTTGCATTTCGATAATTCGGGTCGGCGCCATGATCGAGCAGGAGATTGCACAGTTCTAGCGCCTCTTCTTCGTGGCCGGACATGTAGCTGAGTACGACCTCCTGTTCCAGATCAGCTCGTGATACTTGTACCTTACGTCAAACTTACGTGAAGTAGAGAATTGCCCCATGGAGGGACAATGTCCGTAGTGCGGGCCTTGCCCGTCTCCAGAAGCCGGCATATACCTTTCACGTCAGAAGATCTGAGGTACCCGAGTAGCTCGGGGTCGTCGTTGTAGGTAGCGTAATCTAGACCGTATGAAACGCTGCTGGCACGAAACCTCGGGAAAAGTCGGTCGATAGATAGCTTTATGGCGGTTTTAGCGATCCATGCAGCTGGATAGAGGTTGAACGAGACAGACCACCTTGTCAGATGTGCAGTTTGTCCGGCCAGTGGTTCGCCACTACCCTGCTCGCTTGATCTGCGTGTGTAGACTGTGAGAAGTCCGATCGGGAGCTTGTGTATTGAAACGGTCCACGATGCAGTTGCCTTTGTGTCAGTGCCGCCGATATGGCGCATGCTTTTACTGTTGTCACCAGTCTTTCTTATGCTTGAACGACATCGTCCTGCACCTTGTGCCAGCACCATGTCTTGGTCCTTCCGTTTGGTGATAACGTTCTCACTCTCAACTTCGATGCAACCATCGGAGATTGGAAGTGTCTTCACCATCCCCAGTGCCAATGCTTGCCGGCTCGTACAGTATCGCACGTCAATGTCCTGGAGGTGAGCCGCAATCCCGTCTGCGAGACCCCCTTTGTTTTGGTAGTGCTCGATGAGTACTTGTTTTGCCACACTCTCTCGTTTGATAGCTGGCTGGATGCGTTCAACAGTATGAGATATGTGTTCGAACTTTGCAGTCTGTTGGCCGATCAGGCGTGATACGCCTCGTACCGTGGTGCTGGACTTGTCAGAATTGACTTCAGTGGTCGATAGGCATAGACTTACCTCGTAGCAACGTTCAGCATAAAATTTGCAGAGTCTATGTGATCAGAGAATATCCTCTCATAATTGGCCAGTCCTTCTTTTGCGAATACCGCTTTCAAGCGAGTCAAGATACGTCGAGGGTCTCCTGACTTTCGAAGCAGCTCGATCTCCAGTTTGCTGACTTTCTCCTCGAAGGTCTGCAGGTCATGCCGCATGGCCTTGCTTTGCTGACACCAGAATGCTTGCACATCTTCGTCTATATCGTGAGCTGCGGAATCGTCTTCGAGCTGCTTTATCCGTCCAAGTACCAGTGCCAGCCTGCCGACCAAATCGGAGAGTCGACCCACATTCTGAGGTGCATCAGTGTATTCTTTGCAGAACTTGTGGAGGATTTGGCAGCTGTGGATAACGGCACCAGCGAGAGATGCGATACTGCCTGCAAAGCCGACAAAGGCGACCGCGGCCGAAGCGGGCTCCATGGTTACAGCATGAGTGCTTGTTCGGTCCAGACCGGTAGAAGTACCATCCAGTTCTATCGAGATGCGCCACCTTGTATGGGAAGAAAGATGTCGGTTAGTCTGATTGCAAGGGTATCGCAAGGCTGAAGCAAGGCTTAGTTACTTCGGCTACAGTAGAGGTGCACCCGGAACCAGCATCTAAGCGCTTGTGGCTTGGAGGCTATAGACTACCGTGTTTCAGCTTTGTTTCGTCAGTGCAAGCACACCTTTGCGTATCGAATGGTCGTTTTGCGTACAAATCTGGAGGATGGGGGACTGATGAGGTTCGCTGCGCACACGTTGGGGCAGGTGGTCGACCTATCAAAAATTGACATCTTCCATCTACGGCGTAAGCCCAGCTATCGGGAGCCTAACCACGGCCATATCTGAGGTAAAGTATGCTTCGTCAACTGTGAGCGAGTAGTAGATCCGCAACAACGCAGCGATGGTCACTGCAGAATACCCCGCCATCGAAGACATTTGGCAAGACCGAATAGCCATCGACACGCCAATCTTTGTGCCCATTGCCAGTCCCGGATGTGGATTCGACCGCCGTTTCAGTACCAACTCTCGACTTTGGTCCGACCCAGATGAAATCGATCCGACCTATCTCATCCTTATCCTCGTCGGTGTCTGGCTGAAATCCGGTAAACGTCACTTCGTCTCCAAAGCGTGCGGTCTTTGGTAAGGCATCATGCGTATCTACCATTGCGTCGCTAGCGAGAACTGCTTTGTACGCTTCTTGAGTGGGGAAGGAATTGAAGTCGCCAGCAAGAACAAAATTCAATCCTGTGCTGGCTGACACCTCGTCGTGCTTGGTCGTCCATTCCGAGCATATGCGTTCGATTGTCTCGATGATGATGGCGACACTTTTCTCGCGGGCCACCGAGCCGGCGTTGTCGAGGTGCGTATTAAAGGCAGCTATACGCTGTTTGGTAGCTTTGTGCTCGAAGACGCCTGTGGTTAAGATCCTCTCGCTTCCTGCATCCCAGCCTTTGCTAGGTTTGTCCGGCGTCGGGCTTAGCCACGTGTTCTCGTAGTGTAGGAGAGTGAAGAGCTTTGTTGGGTACAGTATAGGACTGTATTCGCCTTTCTGTTTGCCGTCTTCTCGTGCAACGCCTATATGGCTCCAGTAAGGACCTTCTGGCAAATTGGAGGAAGCTGACAATTCAGACTCGGTAAGCTGGTTCAGGCCTCCAAGAATATCGTGCAGTTGGCCATGCAGGACTTCCTGCATGCAAATGAAGCTGGCTCCCGCAGACTTTTTCAATATCCGTTAGCACACCTCGACGGAGTATTTGAGGAGGCGGACCGTAGGCTCCACGACTGCTCTCCATTCTTAGAATTGCGATCAGAGAGAACTCACATCAACTGTATTGATCCCATCGAGAGCTTTTGTCGTGAGACCTTGGTTTGGATGTTAGTTCTGGTATCTGGGAAACACGAATTTGCCTTACCAAGCTGGCTCATGATCATAGGCCTTCGTTCGCTCCATGGTCTTTCGTTCTTGAACAGTGAGTTGGTAGCGTAACGAATGTTGTGAGTGATGACTCGCAACGGTAGTCCGTCGTGCATTGTGCGGGCTGTAGGATCCGTAAAGGCCCACTGCATCCCGAGAAGTGCTTTGAGCATTGAACCAGCGCTGCTCATAGTACTGCTTACTGCAGTTCTTGGTAAGGAAGGTATTGGGCGGGCTCACAGGTATTGGGCGGGCTCAGAGGCCTTTCTAAGACACTATTTAGCAAGAGCACGATGTCGTGAGAGCGGTTGGACTGCATTGGCAGAAGAAAGCTGCCGCCTCCGAAGGCTATGAAACCATGTGCACTGCATTTCTTGACACGGCGTCGAGATGTAATGCAAGCACCCCTGTCACGCTGGTCCAATGAGAGCGACAGCTGCGCCCCACTCACAGCCTGGTGAGGCAGGCCCTTGTAGGTGCAGCATATATGGCGCTTAGATGAATGTAGCTGTGCCGTATGTGCTTTGCTGTTGGTCTACTACTTCAGAGTTGTCGCTTCGCAGATCGAATTCCTCTCTACTTAGATTGATCCATAGTCAATTTGTCCAGTACGATCTTCGATCTGCACCTCGTTACGACGCTCGGTACCTATTTGGCCTTCGATATGTTTGGCCTCACCGTGTGGTCGACTACTACAGTCGTAGCGATCATTGTGGTCGGTACCCTCCTCATACATCAGGTTCGACGGCGTCTTCGAACTTCCACACCCCGCTCCACGGTAGTCGACGATAAGACTGTATACAGCGACGAAGGCGACAGGCGAACGACGAACGGTCGATACAAACCTGGCCTGCCATTACCATCAAGCATAGTGGCCTCTCACCATGAAACCATCGATCGCGGCCAGTGGGTTCTGCGGATGACCCGCCACGTCTTCAACGAGCGCCACGAAGGCCAACACAACGTCGTCGTGATCAACAAAGAACTCGAGTACCATTTCGACATCGAAGGCATCGTCGAACGCCACCACGCCAAGTACTACGAGCCCCCGAGCTCGAGATTGGTTCCTTACGATGTTGTGGTGTTTCGCGAAGGCGTGTTGCACAATATGGGTGATGGAGGCGACATCAACTGGGACTGGATGGGCAACTTCGAGCGCCATGGAACGGGAATGTTGGTTTTCAAGCCTTGTCAGCATGACAAGAGGTATCTGCAAGATCCATGGATAGCTTCGATAGATTAGATCGAGCGATGAGCGTCGGAAACTGGTTGCAACTCACTAAAGTGGCATGACAGTCCTGTTCGACCTGGTGAGAAGCTGTCAACACCCTTCACTATGCTTCGTTCCTCCTGTCCACCTATCACCCAACCTTGGTTCATCGCGCCAGCACCCGCTTCAACGGGTGCGCCTCTGTATTAAACACCCACTCGTCCAAGCTAATAACATCCGGCTCACTGAAGATCAAATAAAAGTACTTCAGCGTCTCCGCCATCCAGAAAGACTCCATACTATCGACCTGGATCTCCTCACCCTCCTTGATCTGCTCTTTCGAGAAACTGACATCCCGCAACGCGGCATTCGCCAACCGCGTCTCGGTAGCGCTCGTAATGGCTTGGAACATATCCCAGGCTGCATCCAACAAATATCGCTCCCCTGTGATCCGGTACAGGATGAAAACACTCTCAATCGCCTCGGGCCGGAGGATGTATCTGCGATCGGCGAGCGATACGAAACCTGGCGGGAGTCGGTCCGACGCGATGATAGAGTCAATATCAGCATCGGAATCGCCGTGCTCAGCCTTCACAGCATCTTTCCAGGCCGTCTCGTTCCATTCACATTCTAATCGAGATTCGCAAGGTGCCATTCGGAAGACTTCAGGCATGATGCCGAGTGGCATCGCCTTGTACGCCCAGATACAGCCGTCAGTGATCTTTTTCCCAATCTCGACGTGGGCAGGGTTGTCGAACAGCTTCCCACCCAATGCGAACATGCCGCCGGCGAAACAAACAAGGTGCTGACCTTGTGGATCAAGGCTAGCATCACTAGTTCTATCTTGCCTTCGGACCTGTCCAGAGATCAAGATATCTGCATTGTCGGGAGTCATGGGCCGAAAAAGGTTGTACTCGATTGCTGTTGCCATGCTGCCTTCATAGAGCTTTTGGTATCTTAGATCTACTCCACCGAGTAGCGCGTGCATCTTCGGAAAGTACTCGTATAGTGAGTCGCTCATGGCGCTCAACGTGAAGAGTGAGTCGGCAGTGAAATCTCTTTCCCTTACATTGACCGTAACGGGCCACATCCCAGGTAGATAAGTCCTGTACTGCTGCTTTTCCAGAAGTCCAACAATACGTTCGACCGCGTCGTACCATTTCGGATCTCTAGTAAGCATTGAAAGCCGGGTGAACTCCATAGTCAGGCTCCCAATCTCAGCCACCAGGACGTGATCATCCGCGACTTGCGGTTCATTGAGAGCCTTACTCCAGTACCAGCGCGTGATCGGCATCCGATTGGGAGTATCGAAAGCAACAATCAGCATGTGTCCGAAATGCTTCGCTTTTGTCAGCAGTCTGTCGTCGCCGCTCAGGTCGTACGCAGATAAAAGTCCACCCAAATGACGAATCGTTGTCTCGAAAACATTAAGTTGATCAAGGGCGCACTTCGTCAGATCGATTGCTTCAACAACCTTGACAGCCTCCTCGAACTCCTCCTTCATCTCCATGATATAGAGGTTGTCAAGGTTGTCGACCGCATTCGCCGCCCATCCTCCGAACGAATCTCGCGCTCCGCCAGATATCGGCGTGAGCTCGTCGTGACCCCAAGCATGCTCACGGTAAGACTTCCAGCACCTCGCAAAGGTGCGCTTGACCGCTCTCAGTTTGTCCTGTCGCAGGAATCTCTCGCCTGCTGGCTCTGGTCGAGACAAGAAATCGAATTGCACATTGGGTAACCGCTCTGCCTCCTTCACTTTGGGCACCCGCGTGAGTTTCTCCACTGGATATCGAACAGGTACTCGAGCCCAGTGGAAATCCGGGTCAGAGAGTTGGTTGGAGCTATTGATTGCTGGGCTGGCCTCAAGCGGGATATTGCTAGGTCCGAGTGGAACGTGGTCGATGATCGGAGCACGGTAGAACGTTACGATTAGGAGAGTGCACACCGCGATCCCGACGTAAGGAACGTAGCGCCGGAGAGAGAGCATGCTGGTAAACGAGCTATGGTGGTGACATGTTCATAGAATTCATCCAGCTCCAAGGCTATCAACAGGACATTGGCTCGTCCATTCGGTCACAATGGTTTTTTGGGACGCGAGAATAGGAGAAGATAGCATTGTAATTCGCGCTTGTGCAAGATGCCAGGTTGATGGCGAGCTGGAGTGAATTCCTTCAGGCACGGACCAACACCAGCGCGCCTTCCACTTTACGCGTCTGTCACGAAACATTTAAAGATCACCTTCATACCACAACATGGCGCCGGAGTCGTCAAAAGACGCCGCGGACGGCATAAAGCCACACGCAAATAGCGCTCCTTCCAACTACGAATTACCATGGTATGCTGCTATAGTGCTACTCAGAAGTATCTGCTAACCACGCCTCAGGGTCGAGAAGTACCGCCCCGTCTTCCTGGACGACATTGTCGGCAACAACGAAACGATCGAGCGCCTCAAGATCATTGCCCGCGATGGCAACATGCCCCACGTGATCATCAGCGGAATGCCTGGTATCGGCAAGACCACATCCATCCTCTGCCTCGCCCGCCAGCTTCTCGGAGATGCGTACAAGGAAGCCGTGCTTGAGCTAAACGCCAGTGACGAGCGAGGTATCGACGTCGTACGGAACAGGATCAAGGGGTTCGCGCAGAAGAAGGTCACTCTGCCTGCAGGGAGGCAGAAGCTGGTGATTCTCGATGAAGCGGACAGCATGACTTCTGGCGCGCAGCAAGCGTTGAGGCGCACAATGGAGATTTACTCGGGCACAACACGATTTGCATTCGCGTGCAATCAGAGCAACAAAATCATCGAGCCGCTGCAGTCGAGATGTGCGATCTTGCGGTACTCGCGTTTGACAGATGGTCAGGTGGTGAAGAGGTTATACCAGATCTGCCAGGCAGAAAATGTGGAATACAGTGATGATGGCATTGCGGCGCTGGTATTCAGTGCGGAGGGAGATATGAGGCAAGCGATCAACAATCTGCAAAGTACGCATGCAGGTTTCGGGTTTGTGAACGGCGACAATGTGTTCCGCGTGGTTGATAGTCCACATCCTGTCAAGGTGCAGGCGATGATCAGGAGTTGTCAAGAGCAGAAGATCGACGAGGCGTTAGATTCGCTCAAGGAGCTCTGGTAAGATGTTCTGCCTGCGTTGATGGCTGTGGGTGCTAACGTGGCTGTAGGGACCTTGGCTACTCCTCCCACGACATCATCTCGACAATGTTCAAAGTCACCAAAACCATCCCAGCGTTGTCCGAACACACCAAGCTCGAATTCGTCCGCGAGATCGGCTTCACGCATATGCGGATCCTGGAAGGCGTGCAGACATATCTTCAGCTGGCTGGATGCGTGGCCAAGCTCTGTAAGCTGAACATGAAGCCGCAGCTGTTCGTCGTTCCGAAGTCATGAATGCTTTTTGCATAGCGAAGTGTGCTGTGGTATCTTAGCGCGGCGTTGGTGGGAATACCTTGCGATCGCAATATGCTTGCGGTCGGCAAGAAAATTAGCTCGCTGTATATGAAAGAATCTGACCAGGCAGTCTCAACATTCCAGCATACGCAGTCGTTGTCGTGGTAGCGACTTCATGTCCCGGGCTGTGGAATGTGGATGTCATGTACCAACATCACTTTCCTAGACACTCGACGAACACAGCAGGAATCACGAGGGAGCGGCTCTGCGAAACGACTGTACAGCTGTCAGAAAAGATGAAGTTCAAGACAACGGTCAGCCTTTTGGCTGTGGTCGGTAAGCAACTCTCACTGCCACTACCTTACCAGCTTTCAGTACTGACATACAACTCTAGCACAAGCGTCAACGCAAGGATATTATTCGCAATACTGCCCGGAGCCCGACATCTGCTACCGCCTGAACATCCCCACCACAACCGCGAAGACCGGGAAAGGCGACATCTTCATTCAGATCAACAGTCTTGTCGCCTACACATGGGTCGCCGTCGGCCTAGGCCACCAGATGGCTGGCTCCAAGATCTATGTCATCTACGCGGATGGCACAGGCAACGTCACAGTATCTCCTCGTCTGGGCCAAGGCCACTACGAGCCAATGTACGACAGCAAAGCAGACTTTGAAGTCCTCCCGGGGACAGAAGTGGACGGCTACAGAATGACGGCCAACATCAGATGCAGCGACTGTACCCAGTGGATAGGAGGCGGCATGGACTTCCGCAAAGATTCAGGCACATGGATCTATGCTGCTCTTCCTGGTCTGCCGCTCAACTCGGACAATTCGCACGACGACCTGCAAATGCACCGCCAATACGGCGTCTTCGACTTCCCTTACCTGCCGGCTAAGGGTGGCGATGGCACAAACCCTTTCCTCCTCGCTCCCGCTGCAGATGTCACGCTGGGGATTCAAGGCGGCATACCGCCGCCGCCGCTTCACTGGAACCCGGACGACCCATTTGCCATCGCTCACGGCACTGTCGCTTCACTCGCAATACTCGTCCTGTTTCCGCTTGGAGCCATCCTGATCCGCGTTACTGCGAACCGTCGACTAGTCTGGGTACACGCCGGGATCCAGATAGCGGCCTATATCGTCCTCTTCGGAGCAATGGCAATGGGCATCCGCATGGCCACCTCAGGCCAGTTGTTCCACGACAAGCACCCGATGATTGGTATCGTGATCGTGATCGTGCTATTCTTTCAAGCTTGCGACGGTCTGCTCCATCATGCGCAATGGCTCCAGAACAAGAAACGGCGGACCATACTTGCTTATGTACATATATGGACCGGCAGGCTTTGCATTGTGGTTGGGATGGTGAACGGAGGGTTCGGGCTGCAACTGGCTGGGGTGACGGATCCAGGGAAGATTGCTGGGTATAGTGTTGTTGCTGTTGTGTCGTTCTTGTCGCTGGTGGCGGCGATTGTGTATGGGGAGAGGAAGAGGCATATTGCGCAGAAGACAGAGAGGGAGGCGAAGGAGCAGAGGTTGCAGACTTCGAGGTTTGAGCGATGAGTGAAAGATACATGAAGAGAGATAAAGGAACAGTTGCGCTCAGCTTTGGAATTTCATCAACTTCATTGAATATCTGGTACTGTCGGAAACTCCCCCATCGCTCGAACGCATCTACAAGAATCGTTGAGAAGATTTCATTGCTCGTCTCCTGTGCTACCGTCGCGCCTATCATGTGTTAGGTCGCTGTCTTCAATCATCGTGGTAAGGTCGAGAGAACTCACGGTCTGTAGCTCACACCCGCGTTCTCTGCTGCATCAATGTAGTCGGGTGGTAACTACACACGGATATTAGCATGATTATTATCCTTTCACAATCCAATACTCACGATCCCCTCAACCTTCACAGCATAAGTCCCAGCCTTATACCCCTCAAGCCGCTGCCACTTCGCCACCCAGCTACCCTCCAAGCCATTGAGCGCAATCAGACCATCGAAGACAGAGCTCGTGCAGTCTTGGACGGTTTCCGGGTTGCCGCGCATTTCCAGGAAGTCTTCGCAGTTGGGGCAGCCATGAGATTGGAATTTGGTGCCGTGTTGGACGTAGGAGCAGACCAGGCAGGCGCGGAGGGCGCGGAGGGACATATCGGCGATGCTCGATTCGGTATACTGGTGCTGCTGGGTGTTTCACGGGCCTTGGTTGAATCTGGGAGGTCGTTGTAAAGATGTTTTGAGCATCAAAGAACTTGAGGTATCTCGATATGTTGAAGCCTTAGGCAAACGGCGCTAGTGTACGGTAGCGTTCCACTCATTCGGGATCTACGAACGCCGTGCTTGTACCTGCGCATGTGATAATCATTTGTATGCGACGTGCAATACTCGAATCAAGGCGGAACAAATCAGCATTATACTTGAGCCTGGAGAGGATACAAGCCTAGAGGCAGGGTTTCCCAAACAGCCGGCGGGCGCCCTCGCGCGCATCGCGGCCATGCTCTCATGTCCTAAACTCACGCCGCTGCAAACCCGCTTTCTTGCTTCGGTTGCGACGCTGGCCTTGTTGGGACTGATATACTGGACTTTGGGCCACACACCGCTTGCATATGCTGCGGAACTAGACTTTGACGGGAGGGGCGAGTCAAGAGGCGGCGAAGACCACAACTGGCATTGGATAGCTCAGGAGGCTTTGGAAGGGGATGGAATCAACGATGAGGTTGCTGGTGCCGGCACTACTGTTTTGAGTGCGAGGGCTCCGGCGGTATCATCGACGGGTGGGAACAATGTGCCGAACATCGACAACATCGAGGCGGGCAACACGACTGTGTGGATGTTTTCAAGTGAGCAGCTGCGGAGTCAGCATGCTAAGAAAGGGCCTGGTTTACCGCCATTTGAGGACCTTATTGCGGACGCAAAAGTGCAGCATGGAGAACTACGGAAGCGAGATGGGGATGGTGAGCCCACCGAATCCCAGGAACTCGAGGGCAGACAGAATGGCCGTACGAGGAAGATTTATATCTCGATCAACACGTGCCTCCAGCCAAACTACGTGGGAAGTGGTATACAGTCTGCCGCGCCACCACAACTCACACTGTACGTGGCTACGGATCCTTCGAACAAGAACCCTGGACCGCAAAGCAACTCAAATGATCAGATGGTGGTCGTTATGGACGAAGGTTACGCCAACACAACCATACAGGTCAATGGAGATTCGTACATGTCGGTCCATGCACCATCACTTGGCAACAACTTCACCGGAGTGTGGAACTATGAATTGGCGGTCTCGATTGATGGGTTTTACCACTCGGTCTCGGACGATTTTGATTTGGAACCAAACCTCTTTCTATTGGACTCTGACTCATTTGCTGCATTGCTGGTCACGGACAACCTCACACAGGCCGACCCATCGCAACAGTCGTACAAAGACTGGATGAACCTCACCGCACCGTACATCGTCTTTGCCAGCAATATCAACGACACCCGGGCCCTGGGGCTGTCGAAGTCGTTCTGCGGGCTGAACATGAATTCACAAATAACTGGAAAGCAAGAACAGTCGGACGGTGAAGGTACGAATGTGCAGATGCAGATGACGACTCGAGGGCTTGGCAATAAGCCCAAAGAGCAGTTCTACGTTACTGCGCTGAACCGCTCAAGCATCTACAATGCCACTCTCGCTCAGGTTGGCAACTCCACCAACTCCGGGTCTGGTGTAGTCGGAGGAGGTGGCAAAGTATGGCGGTCCGTCAGCTTTCCCACTAAATCGGACGGCAACTGCGCGCTCTTATACAACCTAGACTTTTGCTCCGAGGTTGCCTACGCCGTACCTAGTACTCCTGATCTGGTCGCCAACTACAGCGGCTTTCAGTCGCTCTACGACAATTACACCCTCAACTACTACCACAACTTCAACTACAGCCTACAACAAATACCCTGCCACACTACATCCGATGCGCAGTATTCTCTCGCACGCAATTGCCAGGACTGCGCCAAAGCATACAAAGACTGGATCTGTGCCGTTTCCATCCCACGATGTACCGACTTTTCCAGCGGTTTGCCGTGGCTTCAGAGCCGCAACATGGGTCAGCCGTTCTTGAATGGCAGTCAGCTTTCCTCATCAGTACTCAACAATGGGTACGTGCCCATGTCTGGAGCTCCGACCCTCGAGGGCACGGTTGCATTCAGCCAGACCTACATCAGCTCGATGGCGACAAACTCCTCAAGGAATCCGCTGATCGACGAAACCATCAAACCAGGCCCGTACAAGGAGGTACTACCCTGCGAAGATCTGTGCTATAGCCTTATGCAGAGCTGTCCCGCCGCGTTGGGCTTCGGGTGTCCATTTCCTGGGAAAGGTCTTGAAGCGAGTTATGGTTCCAGGCACGGGAACAGCAATGGGAACCTGACTTGTAGCTTTCTGGGAGCTTATGTGTATACAGGTGGGGTCGCCAAGGTAGGATCCGATGTGTTGAAGGCTTGCCTGTTTGCTGCCATAGCTGCCATTATGCTGGTGGGCATGTAAGCTCTGTTTTACAGCTGACTGCGTTGGCGCTCTGGAGTTTACAGGATTGGCACAGTGGCTCGGGTGGCTTTAACATGATCTGGGAATTTGACATATGGTGTTCACCATGCCAACGGATGTGGTCGAACTTGCTTCGCTTGTAGGGATCGCGGCCCCGAAGGTCTCAATACAAGTCTCTCAATACCTACCTTGGCCAAACCGGTCAAAAAGGTACCATTGTCTGAGCCGCAGCGGCACCATCAGAGGTCAGGATATCTTTTGTCTGCTTTTTGGCCGACAATCTCAATCGTGGCTTTTCGGTTGATCCCTCCATCCAGAAACAACCTGATCGCCCAGCCTTACAGCAACCACTCGCCTGATTCGCTGTTCCAGGCGTAGTTTGCGTCTTGGTTCAAGTAAGCCACCGATTCAGCTTTCGGCTAAGCTTCCACTGGAAATCCTTGCCGTGTCTTGCCTGCTTTCGTCCCAAGTCAGCCGTCCCGAATCTCACCTCACCTCTCGCACTTCTCGCACCACATCGGCCTGAGTGGCCCCACCGTTCACGTACCGATGGTCGGGGATCAGGGTCAACCTGTGGCCACGCACGCCACGTCAGTGATACAGCTTCGCCATGGATCTGACGGTCTGAGGCCCGAATGCGAAAACCGCCATACCGGAGGGACGCCTGGGACATGTCTTCGCTCTGTTCGCGAAGTACCGCACACTGATACGACCACCGATGTAGTCTTGAGCGATTTTGATCCATCTTCTCAAGCTGGACACAATCCCTCGCAGTTCTATCCTCCTCGTCAAGCGAAGTAAACCAGTAGGTGCAACATATCCAGGGCTCATGATGTGCACGCAGCTCAGGCCACCACTGATGCAGACATGGCCAATGAGGCAAGTATTCAGCTGCGCCCATGGTGGAGCCAAGAGACAACCATGGGCTGGACGTCTTGGGTAATACTTGGCCTCGTGAGGTGCGTAGGGCGGGGATGTACTGTTGATCACTGGGGCTTGTCCGTCCTTGTTCTATTTTGCTCTTCCACCCTGCCATCTATTCGACTTCCTATGGTAGGGCTGGCTTACGCGTGCCCTCGCATCTCGTTTCGTTCGATGTGGGGATGCTGAGATTCGGTTTCAAGACGCAAATCGAACAGACTACCCAACAGCACTTATCGTGCCGGCACTTCACGTCTCATAAGATTCACCAGCATCAGACACAGGAATATGATCTTGAGATACTTGACGGCGGCTTTGGCGTTCCTTGGCCTCGCGTGGACGCAGGACACTGCACCGGTGAGCGGACAAGTGGGAGCTGAGAACTCGACAACACCTACTGCGAAGGAGGGCGATCACACGATACACTATGTCACTGTCGGCAAGGCGACGAACAACTTCTATGTATGGCGTGAGCAAGCCAGACTACCTAAGTCCTTACTGACCAAGACAACAGCCGAACTCAATCAACGCTCGACCAGGTGACATTGTGTCCTTCCAGTTCTACCCACTGAACCACTCAGTCATCAAAGCTGCATACGGCTACTCCTTGCATACCGTACGAAGACACGGGTCTACCTGGCGCGTCCTTTCATTCGGGATGGATGCCCGTGGCGGAGATACGACCTGATGTAAGTCGTTCTGCCGTTGCTGGGCTCCAACATCACTGACAGATCTTCAGCCACCTACCTGGAATCTCACAATCAACGACACACAACCCGTCTTCTACTACTGCGGCGCGCCGGGTAGCTGTATAGACTGGGGCATGGTCGGTGTCATCAACGCCAACTCATCCACCTCGATCAGCACACAAATCGCTCTCGCTCGACAGGCAGACTTCCAGCTGCTGCCTGGCGAGCCGTTCCCCAACGAAGCCCAGCAAGCTTCCATGGCCTCGCTCGCTCAAACGGCGACAACAGCGACGTTGACTGTGACCGCTACAGCTGCTTTTACAAGTGAAGCATACAACGAGTACGGAAGCGGCGGCGATAATGATGGTGATCCCTACGACCACGACCACGACTCATCAGGCTTATCGACTGGCGCAATAGCCGGTATAGCCGTCGGCGCAGGTATTGGAGGCATCGCCGCCGCTGCGTTGTTCTTCCTCTGGTGCCGCCCGCGATCGCTGAAGAAACAACTCGACAACCAGCAGGCAACTTCCCAGCACCCGCATCATAGCTGGTTCAACTGTCAGAGCCGACATGCGAGCTCACTACCACCGTATCAAAATTACGAACAGTCTCAACAAGATACCTTGAAGCCCGCAGGCGCGGAAGGCCTCGGCAGCGAAAGGTCACAGAGCCCGCAGCTCACGCCGTACCAGATGCAGCAGCAGCAGTTCGCGCCGTTACACCCCGATCAGCGATATACCGCGTACGTTCAACTTCCAATTTTGTCACGTGATGTGCAGACCTGACTGACTGTGTTGTTTAGATACACCACCACCTCCGAACTAGGTGGTCCCCAAGCTCCACCTGTCGAGCTCGCCACCGCCGGCTCCCCCCACGACGAACCGCAGATGGTATACAGGGACTACCGATGAGATATCGGCGATGTTGTGGTTCATCGATGACACGGTTGCTCTGAAGCTTAGCGAGGGGCGGTGTTGAGGCGTCCGGGCCCGGTACTCCATGCAGATACGCCCACTGCCAAGGCCACGATGAGTGATAAAGATACGGCTTTGGGAGGCCACAGAGCCAAAAGATCGGACTTTGTCCTTCTGCTGTCAACATAATCGATCTTAAGCGCTTAGACGCTCTTCGAGGCCGACAAAATGCCAGATGTTAAGACTCGCCGTTGATACTTCACCCCACGAGAAACACTGACTTCCACTGAACAACCCGAACCACTTGCTGCAGGTGAAGGTGGATGGGTCATGTGGACTGAACGCTATGGCTGCGAAGTAGCGAGAGTGTCGTCTGAAACGACCTTTCATTTCGACTCAGCTACTATGACATATCTCACACTCACCGTCCTAGCTGACGTCTCGCCTTCGCGCCCTTGCTGAAGCCCCACGACGCGCCTATCCCTTTCCCTTTCGTTGTGGTCTGCTGTTTGGGTGTCTCGTGGAAGCCGCAAGCATAACCAGTGGCGGCTTTCCAGGCGGCACACGCCTCGCCACAAAAATCTTCTGATTTGGGCGACACAGGAGATTCCACCCTCTCGAGTAGCTCTTTGAGCCACATCGCTGGCGAGGTCGGGTGCCATGCACTCGACCCTTCCATCTAGGAAGCGATCGCGCCCCCAGCGTCACCATTCCCACTGGATCCTCGACCTCCGAATCCACCACCACCGCGTGACTCAAACCCGCCACGTCCTCTGAACCCTCCCCTATCTCCTCTCCCTCGGTCTCCTCGATAGCCGTAACCTCGTCCCCGTCCTCGGTACCCACCTCGGTAGTTGCCACCATCTACATTGCTCTGACCAAAGGTGTCGAAGTTCTTAGTTCGCTCCTGGGCCCTCATCGCGCGTCCATCGAAGCCGCCACTTCTTCCATCCTCCGCGTTCTGAGCCTGCTCGACGCGGTCCTTGAGGTCAGAAGAGATGTTGTCGAAGAAAGAGCTCTTCTTATCGTAGCTCTTATCGGCGGGCGGGATGACGAAGTCGCTATCTGCCGCTGCATCCTTCTCCGCCTCGCCAGCGTGCCCATTCGTTGCCGCCGCAGCAGCAAAGGGGTCACCAGCTCCGTTGCCGTTCGGACTGCCGAGTGGATTCGGCGAGCCTGTAGCAATAGCCTCCTTCACCAATTCCTGCTTGTTAAACTTCGCGTTCGCGGTTTCGAAGTCGTAGTCCTCTTTCGGCACCTCTATGTCCCTCGACCTTCCGCCGCCTCTCGGGGCACCTGCTCCACGCGCACGAGGTGCACGACCGCCGCGCTGTTGCTGATCCTGTACGCGCATTTGGCCGACTCTCTGAGCCAGAACATCTGTGGCACCGTCGGTCTGCTGCTGGGGCTTGGCTGAACCTAGCTTGGCCATTGCGGCTGCAACGGCGGCAGTCGCAGCCTGCGTCGCATCTGCAAATGATTGAGGTTGTGCTGGAGTGGGTTGTGTGGGTTGGTGTGGGCGCTGCTGTTGTGGGAGAGGAACCGCAACGCGATTGTTTGGCGCTCGCTGAGCCGCTTTGGGTTGCTGTGACTGCTTCGGCTGCTGTGGCGCGGTTGACGGTGCGGTAGCTGCGGCTACAGAGGGTTTAGACTCGACAGGTGGTGGCGGACCAGCTGGAGATTCTGAAGTTGGGCCAGGTGTAGCCGACATCTCGACAGGCTTGGGGTCTGGTTCAACAGGTGCTTGCGGAGGAGGAGCTTGATGTTGCTGTGGTTGAGGAGTGCCTTGCTTGCTACCTACTGGTGGTTGCTGCTGTTGATGTTGATTTGGGTTTTGCATCTGCATTTGTTGTGGCGGTCGTTGTTGCTGGTTCATCGGTGGTCCAGGCGGGCCGGGATATTGCTGATGCGGAGGAGGTCCTTGTCCTGGTGGAAATTGATGTGGGAAGCCATGACCTGGAGGTGGCGGACCATTGAAGCCCATTCCATACCCTGGGGGTGGTGGCGGAGGAAACCCGTAGCCAGGCACAGCGCCCGGACTGCCAGGAAAGCCATGCGGACCGCCAGGACCTTGGAAGCGAGGTTGGCCTTGTAACTGGTTTGGAGGTGGACCTGGATAGCCGAACTGAGGATGTTGTTGAGGGTAGGGTGGTGGGCCACCACGGAATTGATTCTGATATGGTGGCTGCTGTTGTTCTTGTTGTTGACTGGGTGGTGGCGGAGGTCGAGCGGACTGTGAATCTCATTAGTCGAAGATTCCGCAAATTGTGTCTTGCTAGAGTAGTGATTGTGAGGGTGTTCGATCAGAAGGAAGGCAACATGGAAGATTATCCGCATGGTTTTGCGCTCTTAGAAAAGTATGATTTTATATCCAAAGTGTTTCATCATGTGAACACGGTCTTTCGCCACAGCTTACAACAAGAGAGGGACTTACTCCAAGAATAGCGGGATCATTGGGCACCTTGGGCGGAGAAGGCTGCTTCTCCTTCTCTCCCGGCGGCGATACTATCTTCAACTCCTTGACATCGCTTCCCCTAAAGACAATGTACTCATAGACTTGGTCGCTGCCCGATATTTCTTCTGCTGGGTTGCCCTTGCGGCCTTCAGTGCCGTAGGAGGTGACCGATTCGAGTGCGACGGTGTGGCTCTCGCTACTAATCTCGTGGAGGGTGCCGATGTACTTAATGTCGGATTTGGAGATGAGGCTGATGCGACTACCGATGTACTCCGACATGGTCGCGGTGGCGGAGGGGGGGTAGTGATGGTGGTGTCAGTGGGAGGAGAATTGAGGAGGTGTAGAAAGATGGTGGTGTTGTAGATGCAGTCGTGTCGATGGCTCTGAAGTTCAGTTTCGCGATTGGTGCCAAGATTCTGTGGAGCTAAGGCCAATATTCAGGCACGCACGAACCTCACTTCTACCAAATCGCGAAGTCAAGACCGCTGTAACGACAACAATGTCTACAGAAATCTACCTAGGCAATACCTACCTCTACCATCAACTAGACGAATACCCCTGGGCCACCGACGACGAATTTCAAGGCGGCCTCCGCGCCATTCTCGGCTCCGTTAAGGATCCCGCTCAAGTAGAGCACTTGACTCTACGCGCAAAATGCTACTACTTCGCTCGCAAAGCCGGGACACCAGTTGACTTCGACGGCTACAAGACCTGGACTGAGACTTTGCGCGGGACTGCGCCTAATAACGGAGTATACGATACTTTGTTCGAGTCTCAACCGCCACCAGAGACCGAGCAAACTGCCACGGAGGGTGGGAGCAGTAGTGGAGGTATGGCAGATGCTCCTAAACCTGCTTCGTTCGCCGAGATTTGTGCGCTGATCCAGGACGGAAAGCCGATCCCGGGAATCAAAGACATCCCGGACACGATTTTGGAAGGCCAGGCGAGTGATAGCCAGACGGAGAGGAGGAAGAAGCCGTGGGAGAGGGCGGCGGAGGGTAGTGGTGAGTACCAGAAGCCGAGCTGGATGACCTGAAACTTCTCAGTCCTTGTGAAGGAATGGATGCTACCCCGAACGCTATTGGTTGGCCGGAGAGGGACTGCGATTCCGTGCTGACAGAATCCCACGCTGTTGGCGTACGAGTGTTGGCCTCGATCACGCACCACGGAGTCAACACCGATGTGCTGCATGGGAGCCTACCTTCGGGAATATTGCGCAGCACCAGGCACCCACGGCTGAAGTTCAATCCATGCAAGCTGTGTGCAAGGATCAAGCTGCTGCTCGACTGACATACTCGGGACCGGCACCAGACCACGGCGGTGGAAACTGTACTCGTCGAACGAAGTCTTACGAGCCATACGCGATCACGCTGAGATTTTATGATAGACACGAGCAACCATGATCTGCATAACGTGCACCAATGTGCCAATGCGATATCTATATCTACACAGCTGGCCTAGCTAACAAAGCAGCCGCAGCCTTTCAGCTATCGAGCCCATGAAAGATTCTCACGGCCCACATATTTCCAGTCTAGCACATTGTCATCCACAATCTCGAATCTCGAGTGAAGAAAGCGCTATGCAGTACCTCTCATGAAATCCGTCCTGCGCCAGATGTCCAAGAATCGCAACGCTATGCAAGCAAACTCCCCAGCCAGTCCTTACCTGCCCTGACCGTCTAGCTTCAACCCATCATACTCATCAGCCCGTTGTTCGCATACGCCATCGGCTTCACGTCCGGATGCGGCACGGCGTCGAACTGATGATACTTGAGCTTCAGATCCTCCTTCACCTCAATGAACGCGCCCTTGTTCTCCGTCGAGTCGCAGTACCTCGGCGCTGAGAACACCGTGATACATCTCCCATCGTGCTCAACTTCGTACCCCTCCATTCTCACCTCGTGCGAGCGAATGATAGCCTCCAGCCCGTTCTTCTCGCAGAATCGCTTTGTAACGTCCGGACCAAACTGCAGTCCCACACCACGCTTCGACGGTCCACGCCCAGGATCGGTTTGCGGATCAGTCCACAGCATCTCCATCATCAGCCCACTCTGTCCAGGTTGACGCTGCTTATGCCTGTCGAGCTTGCGGATGTCGTCGAGCGTCACGTCGTCGTCTGAGAATAGCCCGCCGTGAAGGACGAAGTACTTACCACCCACCAGCGTCGCCAGCGGGAGCGCGGAGAAGGACTCGGAGAAGAGCTTGAAGACCTTCTCAGAGTACTTGGCCTTGCACTCGCCTTCGAAGCCGTACATGCGGTTCATGTCGTCTGTCTCATGGTTGCCGCGATTGAGGAAGATGTTGTTGGGTAGCAGCCACTTGTAAGCGTAGAGGAGCAACGCGATCTCACAGCTCCAGCTACCGCGGTCCACGAAGTCGCCGTTGAAGAGGAAGCTGCGCTCTGTACTGGGCGAGCCAGCGAGCTTGAAGATGTTGAGCAGATCGAAGTATTGACCGTGGGTATCGCCGCAGATTGTGAGCTTCGTATCGGGTTTGACTTGCATCTCGACCATCGTGGCTTCGGCGCGGACGAGCTCGGTGACCGCAAGGATGATCTGATAGACGTATTTGCGGTGGAGCTTCTTGCCGTTCTTGAAGCGCTCGATCATGTCGTCCACGAACTCCTGCGTCATCTCATCTTTTAACCTCACACCATCGTATGCCTCTTCCACGACTATGCCCTCCACATCGAGCCCCTCGGACGCACTCGGCGCATCTGCCACCTCGATCGCCTTCAAGAATGCATCCCGCTTGACAAGCTTCTGACACGCATCGTACTGCGCCTTCGCGACCTTGTCACTCGGGTTCTTCCGCACCACAATCTTCCAGTCGTGGATCGCATCGGCATGCTTCAGGATCGCTGTGTTCGCCACCGCTCGTCTGTAGTACGCCTTCACAAACTCGGGGTTGACCTCGATCGCCTTCGAAGCATCCGCGATAGCATACCCGTACGCCTCGAGCTTGATGTTGGCTTGTGCGCGGTTGGAGTAGAAGGAGGGTTCTTGGTCGTTGAGGTTGATGGCTTTGGTGTAGAACTCGATCGCGCCGGGCCAGTCGTGGGCCTTGAAGGCGTCGTTGCCCTTGTTCTTCATCGCTACCGCATCCTCGGTGGACGCCATGCTGGGTTTCGGGGAAGCTCGAGGCTCAGGCTCGGACTCGGTGTGGGGCGGTGGGATATCTAAGTCTAGGATGGGAGGGATACGTTAGTTATCGCTGGAGCGACATATAGACGGTACAGGCTGTGCGGCGGCGTGGCTGTAGCTCGAGTCGAGGTTGGTCGTGTGCTTGTTGGAAATTTATACGAACATGACGCTCATGGATGGGTCTCGGCTTCACCTCGCCGAAAAGAGGCTAGGACGAATATAGAAGGAGCAAAATCACCCATTATTTGAAAGATCATGGATAACTCAGACAGAGTCTGATGGTTGCGATATCTACATTCAGGCCTCTGAAAGGCTTCTGGAGCTTTACAATGGAAGGCTCTAAGCTGTGAAATGTGCCCCGGAGGGACGGCGATGTAGCCATGGGACATCTTGTCCACGAGAGTCTACATCTAAAATCTAGCCAAAGCGAACCGACTCTCGGTCAGTGGAAACAGCAACCGCCAGAAGCCGTACGCTCCAACAAGAACGAGCGCATAGTACACGACCGTCCACGCCAGGCCTAGGTTCTTCGGCCCATCAGGTAGAACCACTCCGTCCGACATGGAGGCCTCCCCGTCTCGGACGTCCATCATGCTGTTGCCGACTCTGACGGGAGCGCCAGCATCGCTATCATCATGACGCTTGTCCTGTCCCCGAGCAATGGGCTGCTTCATCTCCGCAGGAATGTAGTCGTAATTTGCAAACTGCCCGACCTTGCCCCAGAGGCGCGGAACTCCCATCCGGTTGCAGAAGCTGTGCGCCACGATGACCGCCCAAGTATTGCCAGTCCGAAGAAAGACGAAGGCGGCGAAGAAGCCGAATAGGCTGGTGTAGCTGAACTGGAACAGGCTAAGGAGGATGCCCGATAGCCATATCTGAGCTGGTGGCCAACGGTGACCGGTAGGTGTACGTGCTTGCAGGAACTCGACTAGATGGTGCAGATGCGCGAGGCCGAAGACAAGAGGTGTTGTAAAGACGATTCGCGTTGGACTTGTCTTGGCGAGCAGAAAAAGTGGAATGGTAAGGGCGCGAAAGACGACCTCTTCGCTGATCGGGGCGATCAGAAGATTGCGGTAACCAGTCCAGCTGTCGAAGGTTGCCTCTTTGAATGCCGAGAAGCCCCATTCCCGCCACTCGCCGTCTACGATGATCTCCTCGTACAGGGAGCAAGTGAACAGCACCATGACCAGGCCGAGTACCTTGAGAATGTCCAGTGGGTTGACAGGCCATAGTCCCACCAGTCGTAGCACTTCTGGCGGAGTCGCATGGCCTTCTACGGCAAGTACGTAGACAGTCACAACCATGCACGCAATGCAGGTGAGGCCTACCGCTCTCGTGCGAGCACGAATGACGGTAGGTGCATCGCGGGAGTGGATTGGTGTCGACCGTAGTGTTGACGAGAGATAGAAGGGAGCAATGTAGAAGACTGTGAAGAGCAATTCGCAAAGCAGCGCCGTCTGTTCTGATATGGCCGGTATGGTTGGTTCTGGGGCCATGAGATAGTTAGTTGAGAGACTTTTCGTGTATTTTGTTATGTGCTGTCGAAAAGCGTTCGAGATATGCCAGTCTGGAAGAGCTGAAACACTGTATGAATCTAGGAAGTTTGCCTTTTGGATGTACTTACTGGCAGCGTGAGGTTGATAGTAGTCCTTTAGTCTGCTGAAGAAGCTCGTGCTCTGCTGCCACAGCTCAACCGGATGTGGCGCCATCAGCAATCGATCTATCGATAGATTGAGCTGCGCGCACTAAAGGGAGATCTGACGGGGATGTGTCTTTGAAGACGGGATGAACGCGATGTTCACTTTTTTCCGTGACCGCCAAGATGGGATTTCGCGTCGCAGCTTCCTCGATGGAATGGAAACAACATTCACATTCACATGCCACACACTCCACCCCACTTACCCCTCGAGTTCACTCGAACACAAGAAGTTGTATCAAACAGCCACAGCATGCGACGACGACCAGTCATCACCTGCGTATCTCTTCCACATGAGGAAGCATAAGGGAGTGCAGCTAGTCGCGTCTCGGAAATTGGGAGACGCGACCTGCGCTCGAGCACTTCGTGTCCAATCGATCCACCAAAGCCGCAAGTGACGATGGATGGCCGCCACAAAGGTTATCTTATTCCACCACGGCAGGAGATGCCTACAGCACGACGGAAGGTTGGAACTGTATTCTTCTCCTACATCTCACTGTCCTTTTCGTTGTCCTTTCACTTCTTATACATCTTTTGGTATGTCATTATATTGTTACGCCACACCCGAATCTTATCTCCGCAATATCTACGCAGACCGCGGCCTCAGCGATCCGATCTGGCAGCGGGCTCCCTGCATACCGCATGAGAGCGTCTCCTGAGACATTCAAAGCACCTCGAGCACCCGCAAAGGGCACGATTCAGCAACAGCGCGCTCTTGCGCATGCACCTTTGCAATTTCTTGTCATTCATTTCATCCTGTTTTCTAGCATATATGTTCTGAGCATCCTGGCGCAACTTTCAATCCACGCCCTCTCCTCATGTTCCTCGACCCGGATCCGAAACGAGCGAAGCAGCAGAGCAATCGAGGCAGTTCGGGATTCTTCTCTTCGCAAAGGCCAATAGAATCACCTAGAGACCACCGTAAGACCACAAAGCGAAAAGCGCAGCCGCTCGCCGAGCTCTCGAAGTCACAGATCAACGAGCAGAACCCATGGAGCGATCCTGGTATCACAACTATCCGCTTAGTCAAACCAACACCGCCGCAACCGGTCGAACATAACGGCAATGCCGAGAAAGACCAGAAGTCCGCTCGAAAAGAAAATACAAAAGGACAATCAGTTTCGCTGGTGAAGCCCGCTAGTGCATCGAATGCAGGCTTGCCAGGATTTCCAGCTTCGAACCTTGCCAAAAGTGTTTCAGATACAGACACGCCAGCAAATGAGACACATAAGCTCGAGCAACCTGATACACATTCCCTGTTATACACGACTCCGATCCATGCGCAGCCGAACACGGGCGACCGTGCTATTCCGGAAACAGAATGGCACCGTCGCAATTATTCCAATTCTTCGACACTCAAGGGAGTTGAGGATAGTGTGCTTGAGCAACGCAGCGCAAGGAACTCAACGAGGTTGAGCCAGGGAACCACTTTGCGAGGAACACCTACGCCCACAGAACAGGAGCTTCGACAACGCATTGAGGCGGACGACTCAATTGGGCAGACGTCCTTACACACCCTGCACGAGGCCTCGCCCGAACGATCGACACTGCGCGTCGTTGCCCCATCTGAGGACGGCGAATCTATCGATGACCCATTGAGTTCGGAGGCTTCAGCATCACCCATAATCGAGGTCTTTTCATCACCTACACCAAGTCCTGAGCGACGGCCGGCTGTACCATATCGCCAAGGTTCGGTTCAACTACTATCTGCAGGCTCGCCTCAAACAGTCTACATCACACGACGGTCTAGCTACCAGCAAACGCCTACAGAGCAACGCAGCCAGGAATTCAGTCCGCAGTCTGAGAGCACTACTAATTTACTCACATCTTCACCTAATTTCGTTGCATACAACAGCCCAACCCCAACGCGGCCACGGTCAGGTACCTATCCGCTTCGCCACAACTATTCATTCGAGTCTATCCAGTCCCGTCTTCAGTCTCCCACACACGTCCGACCCGATACCGGCCGCAGCATCGCCACTGCCAGCTCGTGGGCCTCCCTTCGACCGAGCTCCTCACACGATACACTTCCGCCCCTGCAAGTACCGCAGAAGCGACTGCGACACAAAACAGGTTCCTTATCCCTCAACGCCGCGGAGAACGCGTCGTTCACATCTGGTCACAGCATGGACGAAGATATTGATACCCTGCCGTACCCACGAGAACAGTTCAGCAGCCACCTCAGCACAATCGCGAGCGAGAGCGATCGAACAGACAGCCGGCGGCTGAGCCATTTCTCGCTTGGTAGCGGAGTCTTGACTGGCGATGACAGCAGCAGCATACCTTTCTCGGGCACGTGGCCACGAAGGAGAAGAGAAAGCGCGCCCATAAGCTCAATCGCATCTGATGCGCCAGCTACAAGCAGCGAAGAAGAGGCGGGAGACATGACACTGGGAATCTTTCGCGAAGGGAGTGCAAAACCGCAACCGCTCCAACCACGAGCGGGCGCTGTACCTGGAGAGCGGAAGTACGAAGGGCCTCTACCGCCTCTCCCGCCAATACCGCGCAGTCGCGACAACGAAGAGCACGTCGACCGCCTCAGCGAGCTCCAACCCTCCCAACTACGCGAGAAGCGATCCGGGAAATCCCTCCGTCAGCGCAGCAACAGCACACCCAGCCGTAGCATCTCGCGCCACCTCAGCCAAATAAGTCACAGCGAGACAGACCGCAACAGCGGAGCAAGCAGCCTCTTCCCAACCTGGGCTAAGAACTTCTACGGCCACGGCGCGGCCCTCATGTCCCCGAGCAAAGTCTCTCTCGCGGCCCCTGGCACGCCTCGCCGCGACAATAACGGACAATCGCACGCTCGCAACGACAGCCAATGGACTGAACGAAGCATCACCTCCCGCCTCGGAACCGGCTACACCGAACTCCCCGATAACCGCTCCAGCCTCACAAGCTCCCACTTCCTGCCTTCTATCTTTCGCCCACGCACTCGCAACAACCTGGCCGCGGATGGCAGCAACAGCCGCAAATCTCGTCCAAGCAAACGGTCCCGCCCATCACGCGAAGACAGCCGCCCCGACTCTCTGCAAATCTTTTCCAACCCTCTTCCCGATTCGCAAGCCGGACCAAGCGACACCTTGCCCTCCGGTCACCCGAAATTCGGTTCCCTCAAAGATACACCCAACGAGCAGCACCGCCCATTGCCACGAAAGTACTCAAAGCAGAAACAGTGGGACTCAATGCAATTCCCGCGCCCAATGACCAAAGACCGCCTTTCCGACTTCGGGACCCGCCTCGAAACCCCTCCCCATCTCGAACGCAATAAACGGCACTCCTACCGTCTGTCCGCGTGGCGCGCACCCTCGTTCGTCGAATCCCTCGACACCTTACTCCATGCCCGAGGGAACAGGCAGATACTACTCTTCGCGCTCGGGTTCGTGTGTCCCTTACTCTGGATGCTTGGCGCGGTTCTCCCTGTGCCCGTGAAACCTGCTTCTGTGGAGGAGGCGCAGGAGATGAGTGTCGCAGGCAGCGAGGACGATATTCAAGCGGCGATGATGAAGCATGAGGCGGGCGACGCGGAGAGGCGGTGGCGGGAGGAGAGGGCGTGGCGGAAGGCGAGGTGGTGGAGGGGGTTGAATCGGGTGATGAGTGTGGTTGGGGTTCTGGTTATTGGGGCGGTGGTGAGTTAACTTCTCCGGACGGCCGCGACGGCTTTGTGCTGACTATTGTTGACAGATCGCGCTTGCTGTCATTGCTACGAGGAAGTAAAAGTGTCTCTTTTGTGATTTGGGTGGAGGGAGATATTCTGATGATACGTTTTGGCGATGCATATGAGCGCTTCCGCGGTTTCTTTTGTGTTGAAAAAACAGGCTGGAGATGATGGAATGATACCCACGGCTGCGAGTACATGGTGTGTAATGTGTTACCGTTATATATTGTCTTCAGATGTGGCAAAAGTAGTTAGAACAGAAGCCAGATACAGTGTATACTTGTGCACAATGACTGCTTGCTGGTGCAAGGTCCATGTCCAATAGTCCTGTTTGGACGTACGAAGTGCTCGACGGAAGTTGGACCAAGGTAGTCGGTATGCATGTAGTAGCCATGTTCAAGGAGAGGAAGACACCATATGCTTCCCTCGCGATAATCGTCGCGCATACGCGTGCAGCGCCAGCCCCATCGCCAACTTCACCTCACTCCCCTTGCCTCCCCTCCTCAAGCTCAATTTGTGATCACTGGCTCGACACTACCCGCGTGACGTCGTTACCGCTTCGGCAGCACTCCGGCAGCTAACAAACCAACCTCTATATACTCCAACAAAAAGCAAGCTCACCTGCTAATTTCCGACCGGCTAACAAAGCACAGAACCTCAAAAAAAGTGGCCGAGTCCTTTTCCTCCATCAGCGAGTTTCGGCAGTAATAAGCACAAGTGGAATTTCTTTCCAGGTTTCACTGAGTCCCGTTGCTGGCAACTTGGCCGGAGGTGATTCGTGGTTTCTTTTGCTTCGGAGGTCGGGGGTTCGAGCGGGTGTTGGAGCTGAGATTCAGGTTTCGTACGCAAGGGTGTATGTACTTTTGGCCGGCGGGGAGACCGGTGGTGAAGAGAGGGATTGGCTTGAAGTGTTAATGTTTTTGTACATACCATGAATATTTCCATTGCAACTGTATCATATCTCAGACCTCAGAACTCCTCCTCCTGCCGAAAGAACATGGTAAAACTGATAATGGTCCCGTAAATCAACAGTCCGCCAACTATGCTCATCACCATCGCTTCCGGCCGGATCAAATCGCAATGCGCCAGCACTACCGGCAATGCTGCAAGAGACATCCATTAGCACTCACGCTTTCATCTCCACTGTCTTTCATGTATTGCGTGCAGTACGTACCAACCCCCATAACAACCAAAAACCCGGTAACAAACCTCCCCAGCTCCACCACGCTATTTCCTGACCCGCTATCCGTGAAATCATCCTGATTGGAAGCCTTGCCGCAGAGCCAGTTGGGGATGGGGGCGATGCAGTAGGTTGCGACGACGAGGAGGGTGAGGAAGTTGTTGAAGAGGGCGCTGCTGAGGATCACGAGGAGGAAGCCGATGGCGAGGATCTAGTCAAAATGTATTAGCGAACGGGTTGGTGGGGGGAGCGGTGGGGGAGGCGTACGAAGGAGAGGACTATGATGGTTTTTATGCCGGCCATGGCCATGGTGGGCAAGATCGTGCGGAGGTGGTGTGGGAGTGGAAGTGGTGTGCGCCGGGCGGGTCTAGGAATTGAGGATGCTGCGCTCGAGACTCCTGGCTTCGGCAATATTGTACAAGAGTACTGAAGCAGCACAAGCAATGAACGTGGTATGGAGATGAAGTGAGGTTGCTTAACATGCATTCGAAATGCGCCTGCCTTGACGTCGGCGCTTGCTCGCGTGAGGCTGGGATGGCCCGAGAGCTTAAATCGGGAGCTTGGACCCGGCTCGAAGTTGTTCGCGTCGTTTGAGGCCTGGAGCATATGAGGAGACACGGAACACCATCCACTTCCCTCACTACACCCTCACATAACGGATATCTCCTCCCACTAACACCTTAACCAAACCGCCAAGATGTTTCGAAACAACTACGACAACGACTCCGTCACCTTGTGAGCCACAAGCAAACAACATCACAGATGAGGCAGAGCAATCGCTAACATATGATACCAGCTCCCCCCAAGGCCGCATCTTCCAAGTCGAGTATGCGCAAGAAGCAGTAAAGCAAGGCTCAGTCGTCGTCGGCATCGTCAGCAAAACCCACGCCGTCCTCGCCGCAATAAAGGTAGACCCACCATCCCCCCATCTACCACCTTCCTGACAGTCATCATACTTACAAGTTATGTATAGCGCAACGCAGAAGAACTCTCCTCCTACCAACGCAAAATCATCCCCATCGACACCCACTACGGCATCGCCCTCGCCGGCCTCGCCTCCGACGCCCGCGTCCTCTCCAACTTCATGAAGCAGCAATCCCTCGCCTCCCGCCTCACCTACGCCCGCCCCATCCTCCTCTCCGACATCACCGCCCGCATCGGCGACCGCGCCCAGACCAACACCCAGCACTACGGCAAACGCCCCTACGGTGTCGGCCTGCTCATCGCGGGTGTAGACGCCCGAGGACCGCATTTGTTCGAGTTCCAGCCGAGTGGTGTGACGGTGGAGTGTGTTGCTGGCGGGATCGGGGCACGGAGTCAGATGGCGCGGACGTATTTGGAGAGGAATCTGGATGAGTTTGAGAATTGTGGAAGGGAGGAGCTGGTGAAGCATGCGTTGAGGGCGTTGAAGGATAGTTTGAGTCAGGATAAGGAGTTGACGGTGGAGAATACTAGTCTTGGGGTGGCGGGGATGGAG
>JAABUL010000788.1_pt1 | contig 65783 bp, 103 predicted proteins | sample 5559151 | NCBI WGS metagenome assembly JAABUL01 (sample SAMN10711876, study PRJNA513368) | rock metagenome | isolation source: Antarctica rocks | place: Antarctica: Victoria Land, Pudding Butte sud
CATCGGGACCTGCCCCCCCCCCCCCCCCCCCCCCGGCTTCCAGCAGCCCACAGCTGTGCGAGGGTGTGCCAGTTGGGCGTGGACACCTTCTGCGCACTGCGCCTCAAAACGCGACCGGGTGCGAACGAACCTGCTCAGCCTTTCTTCTTCGCCCTGGTCCTCTGGCGCTGTGCTCAAGGGGAGTAAAGGGCTTGGGTTGAGGGTTTACCTTTACTCCTCTGGCGCTGTGCTGCTGCGCCCGTCTGTAGCAGACATTGGTGTTGCAAGTTTAGGGCTTTAGGGTTTAGGGTTTCGGGAGGTGTATGACGTGGCTGGACGCCTTCAGTGCGCTGCGCCTCAGATGCGACCAGGTGCGCCATGGACTGCAGCCGTTGGGGGTCCGGTCGCCTCTTCCCACTGCTGTTAGCTCACTAGCAGTTAACAACGGTGCAAGACGGAGGTGCTGGGCCATGTGGACGCTTTTTGCGCATTTTGCCAAGTGTGACCAGGCGGGCCTTCGTCACTTGCTGGGCTGGGCAGTCCCAGCGCCCGTAGGGTTTAGGGTTTAACCCAACGGCCCAACTGGCAGGCTCGCCGACCCTGCAAGTGTGGAGCGTCGTAGCCCTTGTGCATCTGCAATGCTGACGCCGTTCTGGTCCCGGCGGCTGCAGGCGCAGCGCGGCAACGCTGGCGGCGGCGACGTGACCAGCACGGCGGCGGCGCGCGAGGCGCTGGCGCAGCAGCGTCGGCGGCCCGACGTGCGCGCCCCCTCCCGCGACGAGGAGGACTACTTTGCCGAGGTGGGCGGCAGTTTAGGGTGTAGGGTTTTCGGCTCAGAATCCGTCCCGCTCTCTGCGCAAATCCCGCAGCCGAGCTGTTGCCTCCATTGCCTCCGCCGCGCCAGGCACACTGCCCAGCACCTGCCCGGTCCAGAAGGGATAGGGGAAAGGCGGCTGCTCATGACCATGTGAACATCGCATGCTCGCGATAGTGGCTCCAGCAGCACGATCCTCGGAGTCGAAGACAAGGTCATGGAAGGAAGCCGCTGCTGCAGGACGATGACGAGGACGAGGGGCCCGCGGCGCCGGCGCCGTCGCCCGCAGACAGCGGCAGCGGCCCGCTTGGGTCGCCGCGCGGGCCGCCCTTTGCCTTGTTGCCCGGCATCGACGGCAGGGAGCTGTTCCTCAAAGCCCAGGGTGAGCCCGAGTTCCCAGATCTACATCAGGCACCAACCCCCTGTGAGCACAGCTGTGCGTGCTCTGTGCTCCTGCGCTGCGGCTTGGGCGCCTTGCACCTGTCTCCAGCATGCAGCGCCTGGGGTTTTGCGGGAGGGGCCGATTTTGGGGGGCCTCCCAAGCCTTCCAATCCTCCCAATTTTCCCAATCCTCCCAATCTGCCCAATCTGGAGGTGCTGCCGCCTGATGCAGTGTCAGGTGTATCAAACTCCGCCGGCCCGCTGAGCTGGCTTCTGCTGCATCAACATTGATACCGCACAGAATCAACAGAAAAACGCGTGGGTCTGACGCGTGGGTCTGACACCTGTTTTGGCATCATGCCGCAGGCGGCGGCGGCCTGGGCGGCGGGCTGTTTGGGCCGCTGGTGGACTACGAGGACGACGAGGATGCGCATGAATCCCCGCCGCGGCCGGACACCCCGTCCTCAGATGCCGGCTCCGTCTCCTCTGGCAGTGCGCTGGCCCGCTTGCTGCTGTGCTGCCTGGCATTTGCATCGTGTTCCTGGCTACGCACGCCCCACTTGAACCTGTCGAGACGACTGAACACCACATGTGCAGTTTCTCAGCAAGGCGTCCTGCCGCACATCGTTCGGTCCATACCCTTGCTTCCCATGCTGCTGAACGACGACTTTCTGCGATTGTAGCTTCTCTGCGATTGCAGCTTCACCTCTGTTCCGCGTCCCTACGTGCTTTACATTTTGATACAAATCTAATTGGAAAAAGTTGGCTCAAAGCAGGCTCAAAGCGGGGACCAATGCCGCTGGACGTGGCAGAAGGCCTGGCGCAGTCTCCCCGCAGCAGCAAGCGGCTGCGCAGCGGGCTGCCCGGCTTTCCCGGCGGCAGCAACCAGCAGCATTATCAGCGGCAGCAACAACAGCCGCGGCCCCCAGGGGAAGGCGGCGGCGGCGGTGGCGCCTTTGGGCATAGCGGCAGCGGCTCGGACCATGGGAACCGGCACAGCGGCCTCGGGCAGCCGGACTCACCGCGCCGGTCGGTGCTGCCGCTAAAGTTCGTCATCCCCCGGGACTGACACGGGCAATCCATGAGCCATGCATTGGCCAAAAATCCCTAAAACCCACCTGGTGCAGGGACCGGGTGCATCTGTCTCAACCACCTGGCCAGAGGTGCCCAGCAGACTTGCGAAGCTAGCATCATTGGCGGCCGCGCAGCAGCCTGACGCATTCGTCCCTGAACCCCTCTGCGACTGCAGAACTGCTCTTGACATGCGTCCGCAGCGCTAAGCAGCGGCCGCCGCCGACACGAAGACACAGCGGGCTGTTTTGGTTTCCGTTCTTGCGTTGTTTTACGCGCCGCCTCCCGCATGACGAACGGCCGCATTATCATCGTCATGGCTGTGCACGCGGTGTGCAGCCGCTCGGCTGCTGCTGCTGCGCCTGCCCCCGAACAAGCTGCAGCCTGGGTTGTTTTGTGGGCGGGGCGCATTCTGTACCATCTTGACAATGCATGGCACTGCTGGCAGGTGGCGCTACCTCAGCAAACAATTGGCTTTGTGAGACGACGCGTTGAATCGTGATATCTTTCGGTGTGTTCCCGCTGTGCCTTTCGCAGAGCCATGCTGCAAGCATGAACTGTAACAAAGGGACTCCAAAAGTGCTATCACGCTTCAGCGTGTGCAAAGTTGGACCACGTACGCAACAACGGTCTCATGCTGTGCGGTCGCTGCCCCTGAGGCTCGACACTCCACCGCAATTCACATCAACAGCTGAGTGTAGACTGTTGCCATGGCCAGCTGTTGGTGGGCGCTGCCACACCGTGATGCAGCATCATGCCGAGGCGGTCACATCTGGCACATGGATGTTACGCAGCAGCCGGAAGGCGGGGCCATACTGCAGCCCCGAGTCGTAGAGCTGCTGGTACACCTGCACCGTGTCTCTGCGCGGAGGAGAGACATTCGATCAGATCCCGGTGCGGCTGCCGCATTCACAACATCGTCGTCGCCGCTGTGGTCGCTAGCGCAAGCGGCACGCATAGACACTGCCATGCCGCAGCTTGAATCGCGCACCAAGCCCTGCAATTACTAAGGCTGCGGCACACACATGCTCAAGATGACGGAATGCAATTTCCTTGCACGTCACACCTGGGCACCGGAGCGGAGGCGCGCTGCGCGTCAATGGTGCGCTCCGATAGGCGCTTGTTGGCGCGCTCAGCGCGCTTCTTCTCCTCCTGCACACACATAAGATCATTTGGAATGCGTCTCTGGCTGTCAAGTGACACACAACAGCTAGCAGGGCAGTTGCTGTCCCGCTGCTGCGGCGGCGGGAATCAGAGGGCTGCGGGTGGCGGGGACAATCATACGGGGAGGATGCATAACGATTCACAGTACCTGGTATACCTCCTTGAGGAGTTCTTGGAATGCGGTGGTGTCGTCGCCCAGCACGATCGCAGCCACCTCCGGCTCGCCCTGCAGGGCTGCCATCCTGTGCGGGTCCGCCCGCAGAGCCTCCTTGAACGCGGCGGGATCCTTGGCGCTGCCGTTCTCGTTCAGAGCGTACGGTCCGTTGTCTGCCATCGTGACCGCGCTGTCCTGTCGCAGCTGCAGTGCTCTTCGTCGCCTGCTGCTTCGAAGAGCAGGGTGCAACTGAAACGTCGGCTCCGCAGATGAGCTCTAGGCGGACACTGCAATCAGTCGAGATGACATGTTGATGTTCAAACGTCGGAACAGTATCTCCAGCGCGTGTGTCAGACGTCAAGCAGGTTGGGCGTTTCCTCTTCTTGGACTCATCCAGGAAGCACTTGCCAAGCTGGCAGTGCATCCTGCTGCCAGATAAGATCAGGACAGCAGAAAATGGCGCAGGCAAACTTCGTGCTGTGTGCAGCTTCAACAGATCGTTTGTGAAATCGACAAGCTGACGACACAGTCTGGTACAGCCCGCAAGTCCTGCAGAGGTTCGGACTGTGCTTGGCTTGAGGGATTTGTGTAACTCATTCGCACGTGAACCGCTCGTGAACAGCTGATCCGCCATGGAAAGACTGTGAAGAGCAAACAAGCCGCACGTAAGTGCACCAAACACCCCACGAGAGGCCACACCGTGACTATTATCGTCGGCTACTCAGTGCTGCCTTTGAGTCTCAGCGGCTGTGGCGACAATGTTAGTCCGGCAGCCGGCCAGCGCCCAGCGGCTGGCCGCCTGCAGCGCCACTGGTGCTCCTGGTCATGTTGCCAGGTCAGCCCCTCATAGATCAGCTGGCGTAAGCCACAGGTGCGCTGCGAGCTGCGCAGGGCCGCCATGCCGCTTGCAAAGGCTGTTTTGTGCTGTTGATCGATACAGGCCTGCTGACGCAACAATAGGCAGGCTACATCTCCGACGCCCATACGCTGACGACAGGCCATTTGCGCGGCGATGCGCGCGCGGCGCAGCAGTGCTGGCGACTGCCGCGCTGCCGCCGCAGGCAGCCGCCGCGGCAGCCATCGACCTCGCATCTACAGCGCACGACGCAGCGGCGGCGCACCTCTCCGCAGCCGCAGCCCCCGACGCCGCCGGCGCGGCGGCGGCGCAGCTCGCAGACTCAGCCGGCGGCTGGCACCCGCTCCCCCTGCAGCATTCCCATGCTGCTGCCCCCCGGGCGCTGTGGGACCTGGCAGACGCGGCCGCCGCCGCGGGCGACGCGACCGCCGCCGCCGCGGACGCCGCCGCCAAGCAGGACTGGCTGACGCCGGTGGCGGACGGGCTGGAGACGGTGCTGCGGACGCTGCAAGGTAAAAAACCCTAAACCCTAAACCCAATACAGTCCCATGTGTAGTGTGCAGCTTTCAATGGACCGAATTGGGTGCTGCCACAGCTGGCGTTGATCACTGTGTCTCGTGGTGCAGGCGGCCTGGAGTCGGTGCACGTTCCGTACAGCTTCGGCTGGTCCATCATCGCGCTCACTGCGTTGGTCAAGCTGGCGACGTTCCCCTTCACCAAGATCCAGGTGCGGATGGCTGGCTGGCGGAACATGCAGCTGTGTGTGCACACAGCTGGCACATATTTACATAAAATAAAGTAAATCTAAAATATACTTAGAACAATATAATTTTAATTCAAACAAGGGGAGACCAATGGCGCAGCAGGGAATTCCCGGCTGGTCACAATCCGGCCAGACATGTCCGCCGTTCAGCCTCTGCGAATGCGGCTGTTGACGGCCTCAAAAGCTTCGTTTCAGGGCATCAGCGATTTATTTCCGAATGCAGGTGGAGCCCAGCCTGAACGTGCAGACGCTCAAGCCGCAGAGAACGCCACATATCCTGTTCAAGCCCGACATGTTGCTTCTTCTATTACCGTTTTCAGTTTTGCTCTTTCAAATGCAGGTGGAGTCCAGCCTGAATGTGCAGACGCTCAAGCCGCAGACGGACCTCATAAAGCGGCGCTACGGCTCCGACAAGGAGCGCATCCAGCGGGAGACGTCCGCGCTGTACGAGAAAGCCGGCGTGAACCCCTTGGCGGGTGAGTTGCGGTTGTGACCCAAGCAAAACGAGCCGTGAAAAAACATCATGCAACGGACCCAGTTGAATGAAGTCGAAGACTCGAGGCGAGACGGCTGCGCTGTATGAAAGGGTTTAGGGTTTAGGGCGTCCGCCCCCGGCTGGTGAGCAGGCCTAGGTCAGGCAGTGAGGTAAAGACCTTCGGCGGGACTGGTGCTGTGGCATGAGCAGGCGTGGTGCAGTACAGCAAAATACTGCGCCTTCCTATCAGGAGCCATACCCCCGATATCTCAAGCTCCTTGCATGTTCTGTCCTGCAGCAGCCGCGACCCCCTTCCCTTCTTCAGTGCTCGACATTGAGCCTGCGTCTCCCTGCTGCCGCAGGCTGCCTGCCGACGCTGGCTACCATCCCGGTGTTCTGGGGACTGTTCCGCACGCTTACTAATGTCGCGGCATCCGGATCCCTGACTGAGGGCTTTTATTTCATCCCCTCCCTGGCGGGCCCCACCCAGCGAGGTGAAACACCGGACATTCAAGACTCACCTTGGAGAAGCACCTTGTCGTTGGAAAGCGCCGCTGCAGTGCCTGCTGCCAATGCTGGACCTTCCCACCCCGTGACCATCGCCCCACGATACCCTGCCGCCAGCGTGGATGTGGACACAAGATCCTGCTCCGCAGGCGGCGGCATCACGTGGCTGTACCCGCTGGTCGACGGCACGCCACCCATCGGCTGGGACGAGGCCTCCAGGTGCGCTAATTGTGCCCACGGTCCATGGGCGCCGCCGAAAAATCGAGACATCACCACTCCCTCTTCTGGTTCCCCGTCATGGTCCAGCGGGTTGTTCATCGCACAGTGAGTCCTGCTGCGTCATCGTGCAGAATCCATGCCGACTTTCGCGTGCAGGTACCTGGTGCTACCGGTGCTGCTGGTGGCGTGTCAGTATGTGAGCACCGCCATCATCACGCCGAAAAAGGACCCCAAGGAGAAGGAGGAAGAGAACGCGACGGCGCAGGTGCGATTCTGGGGGTTTTTCGAGGATTCTCGAATGCGCTTTGCAATGGCGCTGCGCCATCAGCTGCAGGCCGTGCGACGGGACGCCAATCGAACTCACTGATGCAGGGCTTGCCGACCATGAACGCAAGGGTCGTGCTGCAGGCGGAAACCTCCCACACACGGCTGCATGGCTGCAACGGCCGTGCGCCAGGCTGCACTTTTAATGCGACATCCGAAACTCCCACTTAGGAGAAGGGGTGTCTCCTATTGAAAAGCGTTTGCCTCGTTGCCGCTCCAGGTGCTGGTAAAGGCGCTGCCGCTGATGATCGGCTGGTTCAGCTTGAATGTGCCACACGAAAAGCTTGAAGCATGTCCCATCTTCAAGTTGACATTCCTGCTGCTGCTGCCGCAGGTGCTGATAAAGGCGCTGCCGCTGATGATCGGCTGGTTCAGCTTGAATGTGCCGTCGGGGCTGGGCCTGTATTACCTGTCCAACACGCTGCTCACCACCGGACAGCAGGTCTTCCTGCGCAAGTTCAGCGGTGCGGCTCTCTGACCGGCGTGTAGGTATTCTAGACTCGTGTTGAAAATTCCAATCTCATGTTGAAATTCATTTTTGTGTCACAAGTTTGCGTTCATCTTTTGGCTAACCCGCAGCTGCCGCTGGCCAGGCTGTCCAATCAGGCTGTCCGGTCTGGATGTCCGGTCAGGCTGGTCGGGCTGTACTCGGCGTTGTCTCCAAATCAACCTGCAGAGACCGCCATGCGCTCATGCCGCCGCAGCAACACTTTACATTGTCGCGCTGCATCGTCGACCCTATGGCGTTTTACATACCACCTTATGATTCGCCGCTGCCGGACTGCGCAGGCGCGGCAAACAAGCAGTTCGATCTGGGTCCCATCAATGTGGGGCAGGCGCGCCACACTGGCGTCATCGCCGAGCCCGTCCAGCCCTTCAAGGTGTCACACAAGTCGCGACGCGACCGTCTGCGAACAGTCTCTTGAGAACATGAGCTGCACCCGCGCCGCTGCAGCCTGCACCGCCTGGGCTGCCGCTCAGGGATACTGAGCGGTTGCCGCATGCAGCCCAGGCAGCCGAACTCCGCTTGCGCGATATTGCGGTTCACTTTAGGGTCGATGGATCACTGTCACCTCCTGCTTCGTGGGTGCGACTTCGTGCGATTCCCAGGAACAGCTGATGACGTTCATGCCGGCTGCAGGTGAACTTCGAGGCGCCGCCGGCCGGCATGGCAGCCGGAGCAGGCGACTCCGCGCCCGAAAATGGCGCAGCGTCTGTTGCGCCGCCTTCAGGTGCGACATGTTTCCTGCCAGGGCAAGATGCCTCAGGGACTGCAGAACGGTCCAAATCGGGGATCCGTCCGAAACGCACTGTGCGCCGCAGTTGTGGCAACGCAAAACATGCGCAATGCAGCAGCCTGGACCAGTGCACAGCATGGCGCTGTTTGTGACAGGTTGCAGACGGGTTTCGACGCTGCATCTTGCTGCTCTGCGCAGACGGTGATGGCGCCGACGCCAACGGCGCCCCCGCCAACAGCGCCGAGGCAGCGGCTGCGCCCGAGAAGTCTATGGACCTGCGCTCGAAGCGCAGGCGGCTGGAGCTGCTGCTGGAGAGCAGCGTCGACGGCGTCGAAGGCGAAATGCAGCCCGGCGAGGAGCAGGCAACGGTTTCGGCCACATGATAGTGATTGGTCTGGCGCCTGATCTGCCGCTGGGTTGCATGGCCTGCTGGCCTTGTTGCGATGCATACAAGGCGCCATGCGGAAGCTTACATTTTCAGCTATGATCTCGACACCAACTAGAGTGCAGGCAAAGTGCATTGCCAATAATGACCGAATAGATTCAACGCTTGCAACGATGGCCGTGGCGACACAAGAGTTTGCCGTCGCGTCACAGAGGCCCAAAACATCTCTTTACTGCTTGCGAGGAGGCGATTTGTTGCCCATTGGGCTGGCCGCTGTATGCGCTCAGCCCATCATCATGACTTGATGGTGCCTTCCTGCATGAATCCAAGAATCGACCAGGTGTCATCACCAGACACAAGGTGCATACTCATGATTCCACTTGCCACCAAAGCAATTTTTCCGCATGTTGTCGCACCCGTTAGCGATAGGCGTTCAGTCTTCCATCTCAGCCTTGCGGGTGGTGACTCTGCGTGACATGAAAATCTGCCATCACTCCTTTCCATTTTCACAACTGTTAGTTCCAGGAGAGCAGTGAGTCTCAAAATGTTGCCATACCCGGATGGAAGCTTTCCGCGGAACAGCCAGTCATCTATATCTGCTTCCTCCTTGGTGTTCAACGGCACACGGGCCGCGACCTTCACCATTGCCAGCCGCATCATCCAGCGGTCGCGCCAACAGCCAACATTGGGTTCCAGAGCAAGCAGCGCTGGAAGTGTGGGTCTTTCAGGCCTCCCATACACGGTCCTCCGCATGCGCAGGTCAAGGTGCCGCTGGGCTGCCTGGCTAGAGGAGCCCAGACTATGTTTGCACTGTTCCAATGGGGGTATGCGACCTCCTCTGCCCTGTTGACCCTGCTGGCTCGTCTATTGCAATGTGTATCAGGCATTGCACTGATGCGCAAACGCACCTGCATCTGCATGCCTGTGCATGCGTCAGCTCAATCCGACGAGATGCCACAAGTTCGGCATTCCTTCACAATAGAGGCTTGCACTGCGCTCCATCGCAGCTGCATGCTGGTCGCCATACTCCTGAGAGTTCTGGCCACGGTGCACCCGGACAGCATGGCTCTGCTCATGGGCTTCGCCATCCCGTGCATCATCGGTGCCGCCCTTCACCAGCCGCAACCTTGGCAGCCAGTGCGCATTTGCTTGCTGCTCTGTGTTCCTTGGGGTGGGATGCCCTGCAGACGGCTATCTGTGAGTTGCAGTCACATTCGAGGCCTGAACGGTCGCCATGGCAGCGGCTCTGCACTACCTCCGAATTTGCCTGTGCCAAGTCTTGCTTGACGCCAACTTGCTTCGCTCGCAGCTGGGCATCGCGGATTTTGCCACCTGGGACGAATACTTTAGATCAGGCGCCAGGCGTCGGTGCGGGTGGTGCGGCGGGCGTCGGAGCCGGCATCGGCGGCAACGCTGTCGGTGGATCGTAGTGCAACACTGAAAGGTCAAGCGACAGGCATGACTTATGGATAGTCTAGCTTCACATCGATTGCTGTTAGATCGCCTTGTTTGTGATCACGTGATTACGTGCAATCACAAGACCAAGGCGATCCAACAACAATCGATGTGACGCTAGACTGTCCTTAAGTCGTGCCTGCTGCTTGACCTTTCAGTTTTGAACTACGATCCACTGACAGCGTTGCCGTCGATGCCGGCACCGACGCCCGCCGCACCACCCGCGCCGCCGCCCACCGCACCGCCGCCCACCGCACCGACGCCTGGCGCCTGATCTAAAGAATTCGTCCCAGGTGGCAAAATCCGCGATGCCCAGCTGCGAGCGAAGCAAGTTGGCGTCAAGAAGACTTGGCACAGGCAAATTCGCAGGTAGTCCAGAACCGCTGCCATGGCGACCGTTCAGGCCTCGAGTGTGACTGAAACTCACAGATAGTCGTCTGCAGGGCATCCCACCCCAAGGAACACAGAGCAGCAAGCAAATGCGCACTGGCTGCCAAGGTCGCGGCTGGTGAAGGGTGGCGCCGATGATGCACGGGATGGCGAAGCCCATGAGCAAAGTCATGCTGTCCGGGTACCTCATGGCCAGAACGCCCAGTAGTATGGCGACCAGCATGCAGCTGCGATTAAGCGCAGCGCCAGCCTCTGATTTAAGGAATATAGACTGAGTTAGTTGACACACCGACACAGCCTCTCTGTCAGCGCTGTCAGTTAGCCGGAGTTAGCCGGAGGCCGCGGGTTTAGGGTTAGTGGCAGCTCAGTGTAAATAATTGAAGAATGTAATCTTTTAGCAGACAAGAGCACGGTCGTGCTCGCCAGGAGCAGAGCTGTCGATCGCACCACTTTTGAGCCGAATATCAGCTTGTTTCCCCTGGTTTCTAAGGCATGCTACTATAGTCCTATCAGGTCCCACGTGGTGTGTCAGCTTGTGTCAATTCTGTGGCAATCAGGTCAGTAGGTCAGTGACAAGGAGCCATGCTTCCTGAGAGGTGCATGACTACAACGACACCAGGTTTGACGACTGGGTCGTCGCCGTTGAGAGCTACCCCCTGAACGACACCCCCCCTGTGTGTCAGGCCCACCACTGTGCAGGTGCGCTTGCACATGAGCGCAATGCATGATACAAATAACAATAGACGAGCCAGCAGAGTCAACAGGGCAGGAGAGGTCGCAGCATGCGGTATGACATACCCCCACTGACACAGTGCAAATATAGTCTGGGCTCCTCCAGCCAGGCAGCCCAGCGGCACCTTGACCTGCGCATGCGGCATGTCCTTGAAGACAGAGTGCTTCGTGTGTCAGGAGCAGCGACCGTCCGCCTGCCTTTACGTTCCAGACGGCATAATCCACGCGAGCACGATGTGGAACACCTGCCAACAGTCAGTGTGTGGTTCTGTCCTGTCCACACCTGTGGGAGAATTTTTGAATAGCATCCACGCACTCTTGCTGTCAGAACAGGCATTGCGAAACAATTTATGTCTGCGCCTTGAGGTTCGAGTGCGGCTGCGAAGCGTGTGGCGCGGCGCCTGAGACAATCGCAACCAGCGATGCGTGGAGGGCGCAGCTGGCCGAGCTGGACTTGGAGGTAGCTGCCGCCATGGCCGCCGACAACTTTCGCCTTGCGCTGCAAGGTGAGCCGTGTTGGCACATGAAGAAGACGATGTGCTCCAGAGTTTCGTGGATCCTGAAACCTGATTCCACTTCTAGGGCTTATCTTCTCGATGTGCCAGGCTCCGCCTGCAGGCACAGAGGAGCGCCGGGCATTGCTGAATGCTGATGATATATATTGAACACGTTCGATCACGAATTTCAAATTTCATCCACGCGTTTCGCAAAGTTTGAAAAACGGGACAACCTACCCAGCCAGCTGCCGCCATGCCGCTTCAGCGCTTGACTTCGACTCGGTTTGGTCCGCTGCCCTCCAGGCATCGAGGAGCTTCGGAAGCGTTGCTGGACGCTTGCAACGATGGCTGTGGCCGTGGCGACACAAGAGTTTGCCGTCGCGTCACAGAGGCCCAAAACATCTCTTTACTGCTTGCGAGGATGCGATTTGTTGCCCACTGGGCTGGCCACTGTATGCGCTCAGCCCATCTCCACAGCTTGATCAAGTTGCTCTTGATCATGATGGTGCCTTCCTGCATGAATCCAAGAATCGACCAGGTGTCATCCACCAGACGCAAGGTGCATACTCATGATGCCACATGCCACCAAAGCAATTCCTCCGCACGTTGTCGCACCCGTTAGCGATAGGCGTTCAGTCTTCCTTCTCAGCCTTGCGGGTGGTGACTCTGCGTGACATGAAAATCTGCCATCACTCCTTTCCATTTTCACAACTGTTAGTTCCAGGAAAGCAGTGAGTCTCAAAATGTTGCCATACCCGGATGGAAGCTTTCCGCGGAACAGCCATTCATCTATCTCTGCTTCCTCCTTGGTGTTCAACGGCACACGGGCAGCGACCTTCACCATTGCCAGCCGCATCATCCAGCGGTCGCGCCAACAGTCGAAATTGGGTTCCAGAGCAAGCAGCGCTGGAAGTGTGGGTCTTTCAGGCCGCTTCAGCAGCTCCCAGACACGGTCCGTGAAAGTGCTGTCCTCCTGCATAACCTTCAGGCAGAGACGGTGTGCTCATTACCGCTGTTGACCTGTGTTTCCAACGGTTCCCATGTACTATAGCAGGAAGCAAAGTACATCTGTCGGGAAGCAAGTGAAAGTAAAGGGTTGATGCCGTCTGCGTCTGTGCAGCAGGTCAGGTCTGAGGGCACAGCGACAGGATTCCCAATCTTAATGATAATTGCTAACAGACAAGTCCGACACGTCGCCAGGTGCGCCACTCGCGTCCGCCACTCGCCGCGGCGGATTGGCAACTATCTACGATTTCGGCTTGGGTGCAGCACTATGCCGGTGGTGATGGGCAGGCGTGACAGTACACCTAGGCACCTGCGGCATTGCCAGCAGTGCGGCACCGCGGCGGTGGGGGACGAAAGGCATCTGGTTTTCAAGTGCCCAGCAGTGCAGCACATTCGCGACTATCATTCGGATTTGTTCTGGGACGGCCAGTCCATGCGCGAGTTCGCCAACCAGACAGATCAGGCTGCTGTGATGGATTTTATCGTTGCCTGTTTCGACAATTTCATTCAGACTGATTAGCTTAGCAGTGAGGGGTTCCGACCCCGTCGCTGGCACCCTTTTAGCCCTTCAGGGCTTGCGACATGGTGTAACATCTATCTATCTCTCTCTCCCATCCCTCGCGAGAGGCCACACACAAAGCAGCCCCCATATTCGAGAACAGAGGTGCAGGCCACACTACTGCGTGGCTCTGCCCCTCTGTCCCCTCAAAGTGGAAGTTCGCCCACGGTCAAAAGGCAGGCCATCTACCTGGGCAGGGACTGGAACAATGCGCGGTGTTTTGCCATGCAGGGTGGTTCGCAGTTGGGGGTCGAGGCCCCCAGCAGGTTCTAGACATGGGGGGGCATACTGTGTGAATGACGCCCTGAAGGGTGGGCAGGATCTGATGTGTTTTACGAGTCTTGCTCTTCTTCTCTCCGTCGTCGCTGGCGCGCGGCAGCTGTCCGCCAGCTGGTCATGTCCGCGCAGTCATTGCGCCGTGTTGGCTCCCCTACAGCATGTTGGCACTCTGCTGCCGGCTCTCCGGACGGCACCGCCTCAGCGTTTCCTGCACCTGATGGCGCACATGTTTCATCTTGCAGCTTCATGCGTTTTGGCGCCGGTTGCCAAACCAGGTTCTGCAGCCGCCGCCCCTGCAGGCATCGGGACAATCCACTTCATCATCGGACGGGACTTCTGCACCATCCGCCAGCCTGGCCGGCTGGTGGACGGCACACACGGCTCATCAGCTGCAATGTCGGACGGCGAGGCGGCAACGGACTCTGACAGGCAGCCTGCGCTGACCGCTTGCCAAGCGGTCAAGTTGACCCACTGTAGGCAGCACAAACGAAGCGAGCTGCTGCCGGGTGGGACGCCTCCAATTCATGCGACTGGCAGGAACCCGGCACACTATACGGTGCGGACGCCATTGCCTTGCAGTCGGTATTGCCGTGCCACCCGCCGCTTGCGTGCTTCTTGCATCTGCTCGGCTGCGCGGCAGTTGCGCGGCGGCAGACTTGATGGACTTCAGATGATGACACCCAGCCAGCTGCCGTCATGCCGCTTCAGCGCTTGACTTTGACTTGAGTCGGCCCGCTGTCCTGCAGGCATCGAGGAGCGGCTGGCGCTGCTGGACGCTGAGGGCATTTCAGCACACCGCGACCGCGCAAGTCCTGCAGGGACACCTTCAAGGTGTACATCGTCCATTCTGACGCCGGGCACGCCGCAGCCGCCGCATGGGGCGCCATGGCGTTGGACTATGCCATGATGGCGGAAGGGCCAGAGTGGGGGTCCGTGAAGCAGATGGAGCCGTGCGTCAGGGATCCAGGCGGCGGCCTGCCGGCGGCGGCGCAGTTGCGTGGGGGCACTCGCTGCCGGCGACATGGCGGCCGCTGAGGTGGCGCGAGAGCGGCTGTGAAGCTGGGAGAGCAGGCTCTTGACCGTTTCGATTCGGTAGCAAATATCTGTTGCGGACGATGGGTACTTCGTGGTGTTGGCTGCAGGATTTGTCTGTTCTATTGCGGTTGGCATATTGGATGGATGACACGACTGTGAGTGTGAAGTAGGTATCCTCAGAGCCTGGCTTCAATCACAACGTCTCATGCGCAATTGCAAGAATGCTTTGCGGCCTGCGGCTGGTGTCGAAACTGCACAGGAATACAAGGAGTGGGGTACTCACCAGTTCAACTGTGCAAAGATTGCAGACCGACAGATTGTGGAGCGCCGCAAGGGAGTTTGTGCTGTAAACCTGCAGCACTCTTGGGCACTGCAGCCGCCAGGTCAGAGCTCGCATTATTTTCAAGTTCATGAAACGGTGTGCAAGGTCAACAACGGCTCGCCCTGGCGCCACGGCACGTGCTCGCCAGTGTGGGCCTCAGAGAGTTCAGCACTAGAAAAGAAGACACATTGCGTAAACTTCGTCAGCAGGTTGGTGCGTGGCTCTGGGTACAGCTGCTGACGCGTGCTCGTTCTCATGCTTATAGTTTCGGTCAGCATCGCAGTCCAAAGCGGGCCGCTGTCGGTCGGTCCTTCCGCCTGCGCGGTCCTTCCGCTGCAGCCCGCAGATGCGCCAGACGATCGCTTGCTGCTTTGCGCTGGCATTCCACAAGCTGCACACATGCGCTTCAGCGGCCTCAGTTCCAGCCGGCCGCTTCTTGCCGGCCGGCGCACAAGGCAAGGGCTCGCGCGGCTTTGTTGCAGCCAGGCTGCAACAAACAAGCCTCTGCCAGGCGATTTTGCTTTGCCGGCTGCATCCACGCGGCCGCCGGGATACGGTCGCCACCAGCCCGGCAGTGTCGCAGCGCCATCCCACGGCGGCCGCCGGCGCGGCCTTCGGAGGGTCTCGCCACCGCTCAGGCGGCCGGCGGCTGCCGTGCGGCAGCCGCGCGCTGCCGCTCCCCCGCTCCTGCCGGCGCGTATGCAGCCCGTTCTGCGACTGCGCGCGCCGCTCGCTGTCTCGGCGCTCGCTGCTGTGGCACCCGCCGCTTCGGCGCGGGCCGCCGGCCCACGCCGCCTCCTAGCGCTGGGCTTGGGATGCAGGGTTTTGACGCCCTCAGGCAGCGGCGGAGCAGGAAGGGCAGAGCCGCCGCTGCCGCCGCCGCTGCCGCGCGGCTGCGGGCTCCAGCACTTGCAGGGTGTCGACTCCATCAGGCGATGGTGGAGGCGGAGCCGCCGCCAGAGGCGCTACTCCTCGCTGGCGGCGGCTGCGGCTGCAGCGCCGCCTGCACGTCGGGCGGCAGGCTGTCCAGCTCCCCAGGCGCCCAGTTGAACAGCGGCGGCAGCGGCTTGCCTGCACGAGCGCAGAAAGTACGCATCGGGAGGCGTGCTGGGATTGTGCCATGCGCAACTTTGGATGAGCCTCTGGGTTATTGACAGGCAGGCCAGGAGCAACAGCGTGAGCCACCTCCACAGCAGGGACAGCAAGTTGACGCGTCCTGATCAACAAAAAACTCGCAGTCGAGCACGCATGTGACGGGATCCCGCAGCTCTTCATTGAAGGGCGTGACAGACGTGCACAGGCAGCAGGCAGGGATACTAGGTATTAGGGAATCTTTAGGTATTAGGGAATCTTTAGATATTAGATAATCCTTATGTATTAGGGGGTCTCACCGTTGGGCATGCGCGCGGCGGGGTCCCGCAGCTCGTCAAAGAAGGGGTGCTCCAGCGCCTCCAGCGCGCCGAGCCGCGCCGTCGGCGCGTACTGCAGCAGCTTCGACACCTGCAGCGGCAAAACAGGCTTGCATCAGCCGTGAGGGCCAGCCGAGGGCATCCCCGGCTCCAGGCGGCATGGCCGGCTTAAACCCTAAACCCTAGCCTCCGGCCCGGGCCTCCGGCACAGCACCATCAGCACACACTGGGACCTGGCGACCTGACAGGGTTAGGGTTTAGGGTTTTAGGCCATGCATGCGCAACAAGAGCGGCGCACAGCTGCAGCGACTCCCTCCGATGCCGACGCCGTTGTTGTCGTCAGAGAGTTCGGGAGCCTGACGGGCGCACCAGGTCCACGGCGTCGGGGGGGAGGCGCTTGCTGAAGACCTTAGTCCAGGGGTGCGGGCGGATAGCGGGGAACTTGAACTCCGTGTAGTTGGGGTTCATCGCGTGGATCTCCTCCCGGCTCGGCGTGCCCAGCACCTGCGGGGCATCGTTAAGTGGTTTCGTCAGGGTTTAGGGTTTGTGAGAATGTGACTGCAACCTCCGCGTGCTTGGGCTTCACATTGCGTGTGACTCCTCTCGGCTTGGCGTGCCCTGCACCTGCTGGCCGGGTTTTGGCGAGTCCCGAGTGGACCGTTGCGGCAGTCACTGCTGCGTCACAGCTGGTGAACATCCGAGCACAGTCTGGGTCACGCAGGTTCAGCCAGTGCAGTTTCTGCTGTCTGGCGGGTCTTGGCGCTTGTGGGCGCTGAAATGCCTTTTAAGGCTGAAAAAGCCCGAAAAAAAGCCCGAAAAAAGCCGAAAATCCGTCCCTGCAACAACAGGGACGGATTTTGCGTCTGCTACCCGCGGGCGCAAAGAATGCGTGCTACGTGTGCCCCACATCTGGACTGCTGCTGCCCTAAACCCTAAACCCGCTCCTGTGCGACCCGCGAAAGGAGGTGCGTGTCCACAGTTCCGCGCGTCCGCCGTCACGATGCCCACCAGCTGGTCAACTCTGATGTTGCGAAACATTAGACACATTCCAGTTGCTGCACCAACGCGAAGGGAGCTTCGACGACAAAAGCAAGCTTCTGCTCACCTTGATGAACCCCACCAGCTGGTCAGCGCCGGAGTCGCCCAGGAACGGCGGCTGCTCCAATGTTCCAGGAATTGGACTGGCAGCAAGGGATTGCAAACCTTATCCGCAACTTGACGATCTCCACCAGCTGGTTGACGCCGGACCTGCCCCAGGCTGCCCTAGACACGCAACTCTGATGCCAAAACCCTGAAACTCGCAAGTGCCCTTGAGATTCTGATGAGCAGCCTGCCCCACCTTGATGATCTCCACCAGCTGGTCGACGCCGGAGTCGCCCGGGAACAGCGGCTGCCCCAGCAGCAGCTCCGCCATGACGCAGCCGACTGACCAGACGTCGATCGCGGGGGTGTAGTCCACCGCGCCGAAAATCAGCTCCGGCGCCCGGTAGTACCTGCACGGGCAGGGCGGCACCCTGGTGTGCATGCTATTTACGGTTTAGGGTTTAGGGCGTCACGAGTGGCGCGCACGGCTGGTGCAGGAGCTGTCCAGGCGCGGGGACAAGGTTCGAAGCGTCCTTCTGCGTCCATCGCCGCATCGACGCGCCGCCTCAGCGGCCTCAGCAGGAGGCTGCCGCATCTGGAACAGCCGGCGCCTTGGGTTCTCTCTTGGCAACGACTGAGCTGCTCGCGGAGTCGGATGGTTGGGGTCCAGTTTCGCACCGCGAGCAGATGTAGCTGATGTTGGGCTCGCCGGGCGCCAGCACCTTGGCGCTGCCAAAGTCGCACAGCTTGAGCACGTGGCTCGCTGTGTCGACCAGCAGGTTCTGCGCGGGGAGAAGAGGAAACGAGGGGGTCAGCGGCTGCAATGCAATGCTTGCCGAGGCGACAAACGCACTTCACAGCAGCAGGCCGTCGAGGCAGGGATGCATGCGACTGCAGATTCATGGCTGTATTGCAGACGAGTCCTTGGCGCGCCGGTTTCACCACCCTGTGCTGGCAAACACGAGGCGGACTTGCGAGACGTCAAAACTCCTCGCCTGCGGCTTGATGTCGCGGTGGCAGACGCCGAGGGTGTGGATGTAGGCCAGCGCGCGGCACATCTGATAGGTGTACAGTTTGACGTACAGGCCCGGCATGCGCTGCCCCGCCTTGGCGTAGTGCTTGCTGATGCGGTACACTGTGTCCGGCACAAACTCCAGCACCAGGTTCAGGTACACCTGCAGGAAGCCAGCAGGAAGTCAGGAGGCAGTGCAGATGGTGTTGTGTTCTCCAGCTGGAGAACACATCCTCTGTGTCGGTACACCGTGTCCGGCACAAATTCCAGCACCAGGTTCAGGTACACGCGCGGAAACCCAGCAGATCTGTCAGCTCCCAGAAGGGGTTTCTCGGTTTTGAAGCTGTGAAGTTGGCGCAGGCTGGCTGATGCGGTGGAGCGTGTGTGCCGCTGATCAGGCATGTCTGCAGGAATTGCAGCATAGGATTCGAAAACACGCCAGCGCAGCTTGCAGGGCGGGGCTCTCGGGTCCTGTGCCGACCGCCAGTGCATCCAGCTGTCATAAATAAGCGTAAACAAAATAAGAGTATTTGTTTACTATTTGACCAAATCTTAAAAATTCGGTCAAATAGTAAAAATCTACGATTAATTTTTTTTTTATAATAAAGAGTTTTATGACAGCTACATGCTTTACGGTTCACTTCTCTGCTGCACAGCTGCATGGCTGCAGGGGCCAGCTGGCTTGCTGCTGCATCAGTGAAGCAGCATGCTGCGGGTGTCGCCAGAATTCGAGACCGCAGACATGGCAGCGCCAGAAAGAGGCGTCGTGTCACAGGAGCCCGCACCTCGTTCTTCTCCTGCGTAAAGAAGCAGTGCTGCAGGTCGACCACGTTGGGGTGGCCCATCATCTTCATGATCTGCAGCTCCCGGTTCTTGAAGCGCTTGTCCTGCAGCACCTTTTTGATGGCCACCTGCGCAGCAGAGAAGTGACCCGTGAAGGCACAATGCATCACCATGCCTGCTGCAGAGCGTCAAACATGTATGTGGCTGTCCAGAACTTTCACAGATGCACAGCGCTGGCTGCTCTCGCCGCCGCCGCCTCCGCTGCGCCGCCGCCGCTGCCGCCGCCGCCTTTCAGAGCATTCACGCTGCACACCACATAAGAAGCGAAACAAGCTCACCGTCTCCCCGGTCTCCAGGCAGGTGGCCTGGAACACAACGCCGAAGGAGCCATTGCCGACTACGCGCTCGGTGCTGTAGCTGATGGTCTGCCGCGCGGCGCCGGTGCCGCCCGAGGCCTGTATGATGTGCCCCACGCTGGAAGGGTCGCCGCGGATCACCCGCCCCTCCCACACCTGCGGAGTTCACGGGGGTCACAGGCTTCGGGCACTGTTGTTGTGGCAGACAAGCTTCGGCCGCCCGGGGATGTGCCCCACGCTGGCGAGGGGTCGCCGAGAATCACCCGCCCCTCCCACACCTGCGGCCAATTCGGCATGGTACGGCGGTCAAATGCTGGTCACCCAATGTCGCGAGAGTGTTTCATTCCAGCTGTGGCCTGCGCGATGCGTGGCGGGGTCGGCCGCGAATCCATCACCCCTCCCACACCTGCATCGGCGTTGTGCGCCATGAGTCTCTATGGTGTGTCAACGTCTCATCGCTCATCCCTCGTCCAGGCCAAGCAGCGGGCTGAGTGCCGCGCTGCATGCAAGCAGATGTTGGCGGGGGCCCCACGCCCTCGACCATGTGCGAACCGCTGATCGCTGATGGCGCAGTCGGCTGCCTGACAGGCCAGCGATCCACGTAGTGCTGGCTGCACTGCGTTTTTCCAACTGGGCGGAGAGCTGAGCAGCGGGGGAATCCGAGTGCTTGCGGTTCGCTGTGCCTCTGCCCGCAAACGAGCGTCCTCCAGGCAGGAGTTTCTGTGCTGTGCTGCTATGACGCCCCGCCCTGCCGGCCGCCCGTCTATCCGCTGCGTCTGCTTGGGCCAAGCCATTCCGTTGCCACTGGCCAGGTGGTTCGGTTCTCCCTTGCCGGCCGCTGCTGCTGCAAGCGGGTGTTGAAAGAGCGGCGCACCGGCTCCTTCGCGTCGCGGCGGTCTCCCCCCGTGAGCTTCAGGTCACGCAGGTGCTGCGGCAGCGACTCGAGGCCGCCCGGCGCGTGCGGCAGCGGTCCCGCGGCCGGCCCCGGGCCGCTGCTGCTGGCTGACGCCCCCTGCGAGCGGTGCAGAAACCGAGTGCTTTTGTGACGGCGCGCAACAGGCGTACGGGCCAGCTTCACGTTTCCATCAATGCGACCACTGCCATGGCGGTGCGTGCATGTACCATGCTGCCCGGCTGAGACCTCCATGCACGCAGGCACATGCACCTATTGGAAACTTTTTTTACCATTATTGCTGCCATGTTAGCACACAATGGGCATGTGCACGCGATGCGTCATTCCGCATCGCAGTCACGCGCGGCGCGCACCGTCGGGCCTGCTGCGCTGCTGGTCTGTGCGGCGCCGTTACCGCTGCCACCCAGCAGGTTCAATTTGTACCGCTTACTGCTGTCGCCCTGCATAAGCAGGCACAGCGATTTCAAGGACGGCGCTGCATAGGCTTGCGGCACGAAGTGTGCGTTGCTGTAGCCTTTTCCGCGCGATGATCCTCGACTCTCCAGCGCACAAGCACCATGCAGGTGCAAGTATGCCTGGGCAGAGAAGTGCGCAGAGGCTGCGCTTGCCACGTTTGACTTCTGCTGCCAGCACATTGCTGTGCCCGGCAGCGTCTTTCGTACAGGCAGGCTCGAGATTGAGCAGCAGCGGATCGCTCAGGGCCGCTTGCGGACTGTCACACGGCCAGCACAGGCTGCGAGCGCCCAAACGCTCTATCGGACGTCCTAACAGTCAACTGTCACACGTGGCCATCGAGACTCAAACCAACCCAGGCATCCCCAGATCAAGTCTCGCGAGCACTTCAGAGACGTGCTGGGGCGGGCTGCTCGTGGGACGGACCTTATCTCCGTCTGTGCTTTTTCGACTCAAACTCTCCTTGAGCCTGTTCATCCTTGGGAAGACGGGCCCAGCCGCCGGCTGCGCATGCAGATCAGGCTGCCGCCCGCCCGCGCGCTGCGCCGGGCCGCGCCAAGACACGCTGGCCGACCACCGTGATCACCGGATGTTTCGCTGACGGGCCAGTTTTTTCGCATATGCTACGTCTCGAGGCAGCTCACCGCCGCCGCTGGCTGGCCTGGCACCTGCAGGATGCCGAATTGATGCGAGGCAGGCTTACACAACGCTTCTGCGGCCTCTGACTGATGCGCAAGTTGCACAAAAATAACGCAAAAGAAAGGCGGGGGCGGTGAGCTGCTCAGTTCCTGCAGACCTCACAGCGCATTGCAAACAGCCAGAAGCAGCACTGTGTATCACAATACATCTGTCGATCTTACTGTTGCAGCATCTGGCCTGCCACCACGACTGCTTGCCGAATTGACACACTCTCTCGAAGACTTCGATCGGTGCCAGCTTTGTTGTAGCGGCTTGCAACAAGACACACACATTTCCAGCAGCGTAGCGCAGAAGGACCTTGTGCTGACTCCGGCACCTGCGCTCTGCCGCAGCAGAGCTTGGGAGGCAGCATGGCTGACCAGGCGACCAAGCCCACCGAGCAAAAGGTGGAGCAGAAGGTGGAGCCGCAGCTGGAGGACGACGACGAATTTGAGGAGTTTGACACCGAAGGCGAGGCTCGCCCTTCCCGCTCCTGACTGGCGGCAGCTCCCGTGGCGTCAACGGTTGCTCAGCGCACGCAGCATGCCAGCAAAGCAGCGCTTCGAGCACGGTTGCGTCACCACTGCCACGCCTCTCAGGGAATGCGGGTTCAGAATGTGTAGCTCTGCATGGCTGTGCGCTGAAATGCAACTTACGGGGCACGTGCCACCAATAAACCGCCCAATCCTGCGCCAACAAGGTCTCTTCAAGCTGCAGAGTGGACGGAGCAGCAGGAGGACCCGAACCTCCAGAAGCTCTGGGAGGACGACTGGGACGACGACCAGGTGGGCCATGTGCGTTGCAGCAACCCTGCCTGCAGCGGGTGCATCGCTGTTTCTGCTTGCCAAGGCTGCACCTCCTCAGAAGCACGTGTGTATCATTTCGACGACAGCACCAGCCCATCCAGCACTGCGGCGCACGCTGGACTCGGAGTTAAGCACCGCTGTGAGAAAATGTGCAACAGACTTTCGCGGGCACGTTCCCGGCTGCCCGCAAGCCCCCGATGTGACTTGCGTGTACCGTGCTCAGGTGTCTGACGATTTCAGCAACCAGCTGCGCGGGGAGCTGAAGAAATGATGTGGCGACTTGACGTACCAAGCAGCCTCATCGGCAAATCAGGTGCGCGTCTGTGTTGCATCACTGCGGGGCCACCGTTCGGCCTATGCGCAATGACTTGCCTCTGCAACCTGCCGCGCCCATGCTTTTGGCAAAGTATTGGCACAATACTTACAGCTGGCCGTTTCAGAAGAAGTGAACCCTGAGCCTCCTTGAAAAGCACCTTGCTACAGCATGGCTATGAGCAGCTGAATCTGGTGATCGCTGAATGTGTGTGTGTGTGTCTTTTTCACAGATCACGACTGACGACGACAAATGACAGACAGCTAGAAATGAGAGGCTTCGTGAGCCCTCGGGGTGGTACCGAGGCCAACGCAAGCAGCGCCTCGCGACATGGCGGGTGCCCGTCACTATAGCGGGGTGGCTGATGGGCATCTGAGGCTGTGCGCCGCCCGTCTAGCGGCAAGATGCACCGCATCACATCTGTTCATCGCCGCAGCCACTCCGTGAATCGGTTGTCTTCAAAGGGATACGTCGTTTATGCAGTGATGCGTAACAGCAGTGATTGGCGCTGAACACTGGTGTGGACCGAAACTTTGAAAATGGCTGTGAAGGCCTCGTCGAGCTGGAGCGTCGATTTACGATCAACAAACTCGAGCAGTCACCCATATCGAGATGCGTCCAACGAGAGCTCAACTGATGTCACCTCGCTCAAAGACTGGCCCTAACAGAAGTAGGTATGCAATTTTGACCTTGGATATGACTCTTAGTACTAGCATGCAGGCAGGAGGCTGCCAAAATCGGTGGATGCGCCCGGCCAGCGAGCCAGCCGTTGTCGACGACCTCAGCCACCACCACTCAGTACTGCAATTCGCCATAGGTACATAATGTACAATGCATGCAAGATTGCACCGCATCATCTCACAAGTGCGTGCCGTGAAACCAGCATTACCACTGCAGGTCCGGCCGTCCGTTGCGACCTGCTGCCACGATCCGAGTCCTCCGCTACAGGGCCGACACACCCATCGTGCCCACCGCTGCTTTCCCGAAAAGATCCGAGCTGGGTTCCTCAGTTCATCATGCCTTAGGCGCCGCGGCATCGCTATCCAGGGTCAACGCACCGACTCAAGTTGGGTTGCGTGATCTTCTGATAGTTATACAGTTCCTGCGCTGAATGCATGCAGTTCAGGGCCTTGCTGTACGTCGAAGCACACCACAGGAAGCATGCACGCCGTCGATGGTGTCACTTGCGGTTTGGCACTGGTTGCTCGGTACCTTGACTATGGGTAGCCTCAATCCTCCTTCGCAGTCTTCTGCCTGAGGATGTAGCTCTTCCTGCGTGAAGGAACAAGGTCATCAGTGTTTCCACGCTGGATCCCCGTTGACAAGGCAAGGCAAAAAGTGCTCCTCACATGCCGCCTCGTCCAAGCCATTTGCGGAGAACATCATCCTCCTCACTGCCCGTCTTCGTCGTGAATATGATGCTGAACACCACAGCTGTCGTCGCTAGAGCGTCCATTGTACTGTCGGGCCTTGGCCTCGGCTTCACTGCCAGCAAATCTTGCAATGTTAGCTTCTGGGACTGTCGGACCAGCCTCCAGGCTTCTGTGGCGAAAGCAGTCTCCGTCATGAGTGTTGCCTGCCAGCGACACGTTTGAGGAAGATGAAGAAGAAGAAGAGGGCCGCGGTGGGCGGTGTTAGAGGACATCGCTTCCGCTAGCCCTACTAGGAAAAGTTAGGCCTAACCAGGATCCACCAGGAGCCCGGAAGCATTCGATGTACTATCGGCCAAGCTTGTGGTGGCATGGCACATTTGGCGCGTTTCAGGCCGTGCATCTCAATTCGCCCATCCTCATCCTCCCTAGTCCGTCTTGCAGATGCCGGAAGGCCATTTAACCTTGCTGTACTTTCGGTGCCGTCCGCGTGCGTGCGCACTATAGTGACGGAGGTCCTGCTGACGACAAAGTGCAGTCTCTTGGAAGGCCCAGCCACGGATGTGGCATCCCTACGGCGCTTGTTTGTCTGAGCGGGGGACATATTATAAGTCTCAGCCGGCAAGGGCGCTGCATCCGCCATCGTTGCGGATGCGGACGTGGCGGCGGCTTGTACCTTTACTCGCCAGGAGAAGCAGCTGAGTGACGGCAAAGATCACGGCTGGCAGCCGCGGCCTCAAAGCTACCCTTGGTGTTCTCACCGCTGCGGGGCGACGGAATGATGCCTGCATCGGTCAGCGCCGCATCCAGGTCCCCGCCATCAATAACACAGGCAGCATCCCCAGCCTCCTCCTCCACCTCGCCGGGTGGGTCGACCGCCAGCACCGCTTTCGCGCCTGCAAAAAAGCAGGTCGGATCGCGCAGACCCGATGAAGGTCTTCTTCCACTTCTGTGCGGCGCCCGCATCGGCGGCGCCCTTTGCCTTGTGGGCGGAGTCCTCCTACGCCTGGACCTGCATGCAAGCGCAATTCGATTACTTGAGCCCCCAATCCTCAACAAGTTGTGTTGAATTGACGCAAAAGGGCTTAGGAATTGCAGTTTTTGCAGGCCCGCGGCCGCATTAGGTACACCTTGCCAACCCTGCAGCGTCACGCCTTGTAGATGCTATCGAGCGGGCAAGCTGCCAGGTCTTGGTGCGGCATGCAAAGTGCCATACATGCACCTGTGCGCACGTGCAGGTGCAGGTGTGAAGCGGAAATGTTGCACCTCGAACAGGCGCATTGTCCTCGTCACTCACCATTTCTTTCTCCGTGTGGAGCTTGCCAGAAGCAGGTCCTTGATGTTACCTGCAGATACACTGGGTCGTCACTACAGGTCATATCTGATTGAGCTCAGCAGCCGTAGGCAGGGTGGGTTGCTGCTGGGTTGGGCCAGAGTGTCGACAGTGTGCACATATGCTGTGCCACTATTTCCTACCGTGCACTGCTATTGCCAAAACTGAAAATAACATGGCTGGAAGAAAATCTGCAGCTTGGGGCTCGAGAGACGGCGTTGCCATATGGCAACGTCGTCTCTCGAGCTGTTGCATGCATGCAACAGCTCGTCGCATGCATGCATGAGTGTCTGGAGGTCGACGGCACCTTCTTGGCACGCGCAGATGCATCGGTCTTGCTCGGCAGCCGGAGCCATGACGCACGTGAACAACTTGTGCGCAGCATCTTCAAAGCTGATGTCCGCACTGCATTCAGCAGCCAATGTTTGCATTGTGCACACCCGGCGCTTGTTCGCCTCTGGAAGGACAGGGTTCTGCACGGCCAGAGCAGCAGCTGGCGCCGCAGGTGCCGAAGGGCTGACGGCGTCCTCCTACGACACAAATTAATCAGTGCCCTGCAAATGCCACGTGGCAACGTGATTCTCGGAATGAAACATGAAAAGCAGTACCGGTGTGGCGGGAACACTGTGGGTGAGGGACGCATGCGCATAGCAGTCGGGAGGCATCGCCTTTGCCAAAGGTGCTGCCTCAGCCTGCTGGGAGACAGCGACTCTGCTCGCTCTTCTGAGGCCAGGTGTCTCGTCCTGAGCAGCCTGCGGGAGCAGATTGTCGGTGTTGTCCATGTGAGGCTAGCCGCAGCGTGACACACGCCTTCAGCGTGTCGTCAGCAACATGTGCAATCGAGCCGGCTTTGAACAGCGGTACTTGAAGGGTGGACTACTACTCATGAAACCGGACGTCACTCGTCAGCGACGTACTCTGCCGCCGAGACGAGCCAAGTCAACTAGCTCGGCTTGCTTGGGCCGGAAGCTTGCCTGCGCCGCCTTTCTGCGCAGGGCAGCAGGCGCGCGTCACAAGCGGCCTGCTGGAGCCAGAATTGAAACAGTACTTAACAAACCCCCCGGAGGTCATGAGACAGTCAATGATCACCGAACGTGATAAGCCACCAGGCAGTGCCGTGAAAGCCGCCGCCGTATGACGGGCATGGGCATGCTGCCATCACTCCTGTTACAGAGCTCTGCTGACTGCATGCACATTTGAGCGCAGTCTTCAACGTCTCGGTCATACAGTGCAGACGCACAGGAGTACGGGGTGCGGACCCTACCGTGCCACGCGTCGTGCCTGGCGATAAAAATACACGATCAGTGTGACAGTGGCTCAGCAGCGCCTTTGTGGTACTGCGCTTCTGCTCTTCATGCAAACTTGATAAATGTGAACTCGTGGTGGGCCGCATGGAAAAACAGACTGCTATGCAAGGGTCATCGAAGTTGGTGGTCAACCTCCGAATGCTGCTGTGCATGCTGCACTCGAACATCAAACTCGATTTTCACATCCTCGGCTCAGAATAGCATGTGCAACCTTTTCAAGTAGTTAAAAGTGTTATAGCACCAGCTGGCACATTGCACTCAATAGCCAATGTGCTTTAAAACGCAGTGAAGCAGACAGCAGCCACACAGCGCAATAGCTGCTGCGTGCAGCCGCTGGGCTTTCGTTAAAGCTCCTCTGAGTGATCTGTGATCACGATCTAAGATGCTGCCACAGGACGCGGTACCCGCTGACACCGCTTTCGCTGGTAGGTGTTTTGCTGGCTGATGGCAACCACTCAGCGCAGCACAACACCACAGAGCAGCACGCTGACGTGAACTACTGCATGACAGATAATCCGAACGGTGCTCTGAACATTTGAAATCCTATTGGCAGGCAAAGGAGGTCACAACACGCCACGGGCGGCTGGTATGGAAGCCTTGGCGAAGTGCGCGCACGTTGGCAGGGTCATTTTCGTCTCCGGCGGAGCAGAGTTCAAGCGCATCATCTGGAACGGGAGCCACGATGATGTGTACGATCAGCGTACCTGGCGGTACGACTTCCCAAACTCTTTAATTGACCAGTGGACATGTCGCCGCCGTGCATCTCTGTGATCGCGCATTGCTCTTTCGAAAGAATTCTCGAGCCGACTGGTACTCGGAGTGCTTTGCCAAAGCAGACGTTTGCAATGCAGAACTGATCAACCGGCTGCCGAGGCACAGTTTAGCTTATGTAGGATGGTAGCTAGTGGCTCATAGTGGTTCATTCGTCATGCACCAGAGTCTCAAGACTGACCATCTGCTGTGCTGCACTTTTGACAGGAAGCTCGCCGGCGCGTCGACGGTGGCGCTGGGGCTGGGGCTCGCCGGCGGCACCTGCGCCTCCATCAATCCCAAAAGCACGTGCACGCACCTGGGCTTTGACGGCGCCGCGTTAGCGCTGGTGTATCCTCTGGTGACGACCGCCTCGCATGGCGCCTTTTCGCGCCCGCCGAGCGCAGCGGCAGCAGCAGAGGCGGAGGCGGAGTCCGCGAGCTGCAGCACCGCAGCCTGCTGGACGCGGCTGCGCCCCGCTCCCACGAGTGATTGAGGATCCCACTCAGCCGGATGGTATCAATAGCAGTGCTTTCAGCTGCTGCCACATCACAAGATTGCAGCCGTGACGGAGCCGCAACAAAGGGCGCAGCAGCAGCAGTATAGCAGCACTGTGAATGACACGCCGGCGGGGGTCGGCAGAGTATTGCATACGTGAAACACACTCGCCCAATGATATTCGGTCTTGGCAGCTAGTAGCATGTGCGGCGGCAACCATGAGACACGATAGCTGGTTTCTAGTCATCGATGTGTGGTGAACCGCTGGAAAGTGCTTGCACTGGACTAGTGCGTATGCAGCTTGATGTGATCGTCAGCATGTCGAGATTTCCTTGATTTTGCCTGCCAGTGTAATAAACGAGACGGGAAGGATGGTCAAACTTCAATTGCTAGCCAACAATCGTTTGTGTGTGTGTTCTTGGCCGTAAGGCAGCCGCCAGCAAGCAGGGAGCACTGTCTTGTCACGATTGCCGGCCCTTGCACCTTGTGTGAACAAGCTGTCCTTGCACGGCAAGAATTTTTGTTACGCCTGCCGTAGCAAGCGAAGCAATGCCATCGCATATCTGAGCTAAACAACGCAACTCATCGACCCCATTCCAGCAGACTTCTCCACACTCCCACTGCATCCTCCTCTGCCAACAGCCGCGCTCAACACACACCTATGGCCCCAAAAACTGCCTGATACGTTGCCATTGCAGACGCCGCCACCTTCTTGCAAACCGCTGGCGGACGTCCCATCTTGTGTCTGGTTTCCATCCTCCACCTCAGGGCGACACTTGCCGCCTCACGGAACGCTTCGCCGTCACCTGCCGCTCCTCCACCTGAGGACATCGCCGCAGCAGCGATGCCTGACGGCGTCAGAACGGCATCAGAACGCTGGCTGGCGGCACGCGCCTCACAACAGCTCCGCCTCCGTCTGCCACTCCTGGAGCTTGGGGAAGGCCGCGGCGGCGACGGCGCGCCCCCACGCGTCCGCCGACAGGTTTTTGTCCGGGTGCGTCTCGCGCAGCGCGCGCTTGAACAGCAGCCCGTCCCCATGCACGTCCGCGTGGGACTCGCTTCTGAAGTCGTAGCCCAGCGCGCGCATGAAGGCGCCCACGTCCTCGTTGCCTGCGCCATGGGGCAGACATGACGTGGCGCTTGATGATTTTACATATAGGTTTCGGCGGCACTGCCGGTGTTGCAGCGGGAGTCGTACCCCGGCGCGCGTGGAGGCGACACGTCCTTGACTGCCTTGGCTGCGTTCTAGGGTTTAGGGCGTTCTGTAGCAGGAGGCGGTAGCGATGCGGCATACCGGAATGCTGTCGTGCTGGAATTGGCTACAGCCCAGCGTGTGCACATGAAGGCGCCTCGCTTATTTCTTTTAAATATTCACATATATATATATATATATATATATATATGTATATTCATATTAAAAACGATAACTTTGCTTGCTGCTGCGCGCGGGGTTTCATCCCGTTGTCCAGCCTGCTCTGTTGGCATGAGCGGCTGGATGCGGCCTCCTTGAGGTGCAGAGTCAGGCGCAGAGGATCCTCAGGACAGCGACATAAGGTCAGGCAAGCTTGTGGCCAGGCCTCGCGGGGTTTAGGGTTTAGGGTTTAGGGAGTGCACGCCGATCTTCATCCGGAAGGAGGATGTCAACGGGAAGCAGTATGGCGGGGCAGCGGCGTACCGGAGAAGCGGAAGTAGGCGGATCGGACCAGGTTCTCCGCCTTCTGCCTGAGTCGGCCCGCCTCCTCCACCTCCTGCAGAATGCAAACCATATCCAAATGTAAAACCCTAAATGCAAAAAAAAAAATTTTGTTTGCAGACTGAACGAGCTACTAGCCAAAGGTTCCCGACCTCTGCTTGAGCCGGGCTGCCTCCTTCGCCTCCTGCGAATTGCGGATCCAGCATTTCCTGGCAGCAGATGAATATATAGCACCTGCTGATTGGGGTCTGCCCTCTACATTGAGCCAGGGCTTTCTCCCTCACGCCTTGCAGATGCGAAGTCGGGAGCTGTTTTTAACCGGCGTTGAGCATGTGCGAAAAACATGAATGTGGGCAACCTACCATGAGGAATCCGGATTTGCCCCTACGAGAAGCCGCACCTGCCGCGCGCGGCGGTCGGCTGTGACTACACCCTCCATGCCTTCCGGCCGCTGCGCCGCCGCCTCCTGCAACGACAGGCAACAGTGACGGGCTTCTGCTTTTGACCTCCTGCAGATTCGTTTCCGGTGGTCGTGATCCGGCGGCTATGCAGACTTGCATTGACGGCAGGAGCGCCCCTCTCGACAAGGGGGAGGAAAAGCCGTACATGGGTGAACATCAGTGAAACAACAGCGCTGAGCTGTGAAATCCAGCTGATGTTAAATACAACCTCCTGCAGCCGACGTGTGGCCTCGGCGCGGTCCCTTGCAGCTTCGACGTAGCTGCCGCGCCGCGGCCGCGAAGGCGTCGCCATCGAGTCGCCTGCCGCAGTCACGCAACAGATCATATTGGGTCGATTTCTGGAATGATTGTTGCAAATGTTGTGGAGTTGCTAACTTGTGCACATCCCGGTTCCAAAAACGCCGGTGCTCCTGCCCCATTACCTGCCCAATGAGCGCCCTGCACTTTGCCTCCCCTTGCTTTGGCTGCGCCTCTGGGTTGCAGCTGATGCCTACAGAGCAGCAGTGCTGGACCGCTCATCACTTTGCGGGTTTGTATCAGGAAGAGGTGGCACACAGCTGAGCGCACCCGACGTCTCGCTGACGGTGCGTCTGACACCAACCTCCAAGCCCGCAACCGAGCTGGCCGGAGAGCGCGGGGACCGCCGCTCCGCCGCCGCAGCCGCCGTGCTGCTGCTGGCTGCGCTGCCGCCGCCGTCGCTGCGGAAGCTGCCGATGCGCGGGAAGCCCTGGAGCGAGGAGGTTTCGTCGTCTCCGTAGACGCTGCCGGCGGCGCTGCCACCGCCAAAACTGCCGCGCCGCAGCGCGGGGGACTCTACGTCTGCGTTCCCGCCACCGCCGCCTGGGGTCTCGTACCCGTCGCCGCCGCCGCTGCCGCCAATGGCTGAAATTGGCGGCGGTTGCCGCGGGCTGTCGCCCGGGGATGCGTTGGAGGCGCGACGGACGGAGGTCATGCGGGTGAATGAGGCGGTGCGGGGCGCGGATTCGCCGCCGTCGCCGCGGGGTGGCCGAGCCGACGGCGCCGCCGCTGTCGCCGGTGGAGTGCCAAAGCTGGTTGCATAGTTCTGCAGTCGCGCGAGCGCCTCCGCCTTCACCTTCTCGTACGCATGCAGCTGCAGGGGCAAAAGGGAGACACTTCGAGTGCCGGTGACTTGATTACAGGATACAATTGAAGATGCTCGCACCGTTCTGCAGCCGCACCATTGCCTCCGCCTGGACCTTCCCATGAGCGTGCAGCTGCAAAAAAAATGAACAAGACGATAGCGGTTCAAGTAATGACCAGAGCTGCGTGCGTCCTGCCGCCGCGCCAGCGACTTTGCTTTGGCCATTTCGTCAGCGTGCAGCTGCACAGATGCAGGGGAGCCGCTCACGCTGTGGGACAGCAGAAGCTGCCATGCCCAGTTCAGATGCGGACACTCAACACGTGACAGCTTCAGGCGACGCAAAAAACCCTAAACCCTAAGGCCACACGCGGATGTTGCGGATGCAGCGGCCATCGTTCCAGGACTTGCGGGACAGAGGATGCATGAGACAGAGGACGCACATGCTGGCGAGTGCGCGACTGCAGGGTGGCGCGGCGCCCGGCGTCCTCCTCCGCTGCCTGCTGGCTGAGCTCCACCTGGGTGTGAGTGACGAACACCAAGGTGGCGCCGCTCTATTCGATTGATGAGATGGGCAGCCAGCGGCAGAGTCCACTGAGCTGCCGCAATGGAGACAGGCAGTGGAGACAGGCAATGGAGACAGGCAGAGGCATGTGCAGCTGCCGCTACAGCGAACACCGGCCTGCCAGGAGTCACTGAATGCCATGCTCATCAACAGGCATGGCACATTGCTGTCGGCGCCTCGCTTGTGTTGGAGCAGCACAGATGTGGCACCTGTTCGGCCATCTCCGCATGCCGCTGCCGCAGCGCCGCCGTGTCAACGTCGCAGCGGGGCCCCGGCGATCGCGGCGATACAATCTCCTCCCCGCCGTCGTCCGGCAGCCTGAAGCTGCTCTGCCCCACGTCCAGCCGCCTGCCGCTCGGCTGCTGCCGCTGCCATTGCGCCGCCGCCGCCGGTTTCGGGGACTCTGCTGCAGCCGCCGCCTCCTCTGCGGCATACAGCGCCGCGAGGGCCGCCATGGCCGACACCCCCTCCTTCCCGCTTCCGCCTTCCTGCGGCGGCTGCTCCTCCGGCTGCGGCAGCGCTGCTTCCTGCGCTGCTTCCGCCTGCCGCTGCTGCTGGCGCTGCAGGCGACCGCCTGCTGGGGCTGGGTCCTCCACAGGGGACGTCGCCGCCGGCGATGCCGGCAGCGACATGGCGGAGGCTGCATCGCTGTCCGCGCTCACCAGCCGGCCCGCTGCTGCAAGGGGACCGGGTCGTGAGCACTCAATGGCATGGCCAGGTCTAGCATGGGATGAACTGTGTGCGCATGACACACCAACGAGACCATGAGAATCCAGGAAGCCTCAACCATTCGTGCGTCAGAAGCGCACACAAAGCCACTGCCAACGCTGCCGTCCGAATGGGCAGCGGCACATGCCCTCAGACTCCTGTGGCATGACACCCTCGTGTCATCTCACCTGCAGGCACCGCCGGCGCGGACGCGGGCGTGCGCAGCGGCCGCCGGTCTTGCAGCACCGCGGGCGCGTTGGAGCGTCGCGCAGCTTTCTTTACGTTTGGAAACCGACATCCGGGGGCTCACCTGCAGGCGCCGCCGGCGCGGACGCGGGCGTGCGGGGCGGCCGCCGGTCCTGCAGCCGCGAGGGCGAGATGAAGCTGTCCCGCAGCTGCCCGGCTGCCGCGTCCTCCTCCTCGCCGCCGCCGCCCAGCGACACATCGATGAGCTGGTTCATGAGCTCGCTGTTCTGTTCCAGCAGCGCCTTGGCGCTGCGTCAACGCAAACACGAACAGTCGGCAAAGTGCCGTCGCCTCGACATTTGTACACTGACAGCAGAAGCAGCAGAAGCAGCAGAAGCAGCAGAAGTGCAGAAGAAGTGCAGCAGAAGCACTCGTGTAGGGCAAAGATGTGGATGTCGACAGCAAGCAGCAGGGTCGACTGATCAGCGCCGCGGCAGCGAGTGGACAGCTGCACGTGGCATGACAACGCACTTGCTGGTGAGGCGCATGTTCTCGGCTGCGAGTTTGTCGTTTTCCTCTGCCAGGTCACGCATGAGCGCGATGTTGCCCTCGCCGCCGCCCAGCACCTGCGCCACAATGATGCATCGAATGTGTGACTGTATTTCACGACACAAGTTCTTCACTGCATGGCGTCAGCCCGCTTGGTATTGAAAAATCCTCCATTTATGAAAACTTACCAGAAAACCTTTGTTGACACTTTAGCAGTGAATTTAGTTATACTGTGTATAAACTGCTCCTTTGCTAGTTCGCGCGTGCGCACCGCGTGGCCCTGGCTGCGGCCCTTCACCTGCTTTGCATCACACATTCAGTCCTGGCCTCAGGGACAGCATCGTGAGCCTTCAGGCCGGTGTTGCCGTTAAACCCTAAACCCCCGCCAGCTGCTGGGATTCGCTGCTGAGACGATGAAGGCACTGAGAGTCTCCTGAGTCGGGAACGGCATTGACGTCTGCCGCGGAGAACTTCCGACTGGAAAAGGATGGCCCGGGAGGTTTCTGCTGTTCATGTGCACCTTGGTGGGCGACTCGGCGGCGCAGATGGAGCGGAAACCGCCCTCCAACGGCGGCACCAGCTGCGCCAACGCGCGGAGTGGGATTCGTGCCATTGATGCCTCATTATATGTCAGGGTTTATGCGCACCTTGGTGGGCGACTCGGTGGCGCTGCTGGAGCGGGAGACGCCTTCCGACGGCGGTACCAGCCGCGCCACCCTGGCCACCAGCGCCTCGTTTTCTTCTGCCAGGCGCGACGCCCGGTCCGCCGCCTCCGCCGCCCCCCGCTTGAGCTGCGAGACGAAATGCGGCGGCAGCAACTCAAACCTGGTCCCTGAATTACGTTCGGGGGCCGGATCAAAACCCGCCATTGCTGCATCACCCCTTTCAGCTGCCCTCTCATCTCCCGCTCTGGCTGCTGGAGCAATCACCACACATCGGCTTTGCAATGCACCTGGGGACCATTCCTGTGCTTTTGGAACCCGGTTTGTACACCTGCCGACGCTCAGCCGCCCAGCGTCCCTGCTTTTCTGTGAGCTGGCCACCCAGCACAGCGGCACCACTTTTGGTACCTTTGGCATCGCACCCTACTTTTGGCATCGCATTCTACTCACCGGTGCTTTCCTAGGCCAGCTGTTGCACCTCGTGTGCTTGCTGTGCTGTCTCGTTGCCTGCGCGGACTGGCACCAAAGGCGTGTTCTCACTTGGCGCCGCCGCCGCCGCCCTAAACCCTAAACCCTACCGCCCAGCGCCCCTCTGCTCCGTCAGCTGGTCGCCCAGCGCGGCGGCGCCGAGTCCTTGCAAGACGCTTGGCGCAGCAGCTTTCCAGCAAAACGCTCTGCGAGCTGTTTCGTCAGCTGATCGCGCAGCACGGCGGCGCCCATCGTCAGCGCTTCTGTCAGCCAATGAACCTCGAAAGAATGTGTTGAGGTCAACTGCTTCACCTGCCGCCGCTCCGCCGCCCAGCGGCCCTGCTGTTCCGTCAGCTGGTCACCCAGCGTGGCGGCGCCCGTCGCCGAGGACCGCGTCAGATCTGCGACCTCCGCCTCCAGCTTCGCGATGGCTGCCACCTGCGCCTCCTTCTCCGCCTCCAGCTCCAGGATGCGCCTGCAGCGAGGAGGACAATCCAGGATGAGGAACCGGAGTCGTGTTCGAACTGACGTGCGCCTCCAGCTTCGCGACTGACGTCGTCGAGGGCGCGTTGTGCATTGCCGCGGCCTGCCAGTGCATTCGCAGCACAGAAAGTGAATGGAAGAAAGTGGACATATAACACAACTGAGGGTGCTTACTTGGCCACGTTGTCGAGGGCGCGCTGCGCGTCGGCGCGGCCGGCGAGCGCGACCGCGGCCCGCCGCTTCGCGTCGCCCGCTTCCACCTCTGCCTGCTTCAGCGCCGTCCGCGCCTCCCTGTGATTCGTCATTTTGAATTTTTAATTTTAAATTCTAATTTTAAATCTGGGATGTACACGAGCACGCGGTTCAGCCGCAGGGTTTAGAAACAGAATCCATGCCCGAGAGCGCGTCAGATTTGCACATGCCTGCCTGCACCTCTGCCTGCTTCAGCATCGTGCGAGCCTTCCGGTTGACATTGCATGCTGTACACGTCTGAAAGCGCCGGCGTCCGCGGGCGACGCCGGAAGCTGCAAATCCCCGTAAACACTGCGTGCAAGCGCTGCCTTCTCGTCCAGTCCTTTTAGGGTTTTCGCCTTTGTGAGTGAGGAGCCGAGCAGGGGGAAAGAGTGTGGCGGACCTCAGGGCTTCTGCGTCGACGCGGGTGCCCTTTGTGTCGCGGATCTCCTTCAGTTCCGCGCGAGCAAGGTCCAGCTGCGTCGTCAGCTCCGTGTTGGCGGTTTCGAACGCTCTGCAGCATGGCGGAGAAACACAAGTGGCAAGACTGGCAGTTCGAGGAAAGCTACAGATGATTAGCTTTTCAACTTCGAAGCGCAGCCGGACGCGCCAGCCGCGCCTGCACCGCGCGCATGGGGAGCCCGGACGGCACGAAACGAAGGACACACAAGCAGATCAGAAGAACATACAGACCAGAAAACTCACTCGAGCGCGCCAGCTGCGCCTGCAGTGCGCGCACAGAGCCCAACGGCGCGGCTTCGAGAAAATCGAGAGAGCGGGACAAGCTCCACACAAACATGGTTTCAAGAGAGCAGAAATCTCATTCGGAACGCGGCAGCTGCGCCCACAGAGCCCGACGGCGCGGCTTCGAGAAAATCGAAAGAGCGGGACAAGCTCTACACAAAAAACCTTGACACCAAGACCGGAACTCACTCGGAGCGCGACAGCTGCGCCTACACAGAGCCCGACGGCGCGGCTTCGAGAAAATCGAGAGAGCGAGACAAGCTCTACACAAACATGGTTTCAAGACCGGAACTCACTCGGAGCGCGCCCGCTGCGCCCTAAACCCTAAAACATACAGGCAGAAAACTCACTCGGAGCGCGCCAGCTGCGCCTGCAGCGCGCGGACAGAGCCCGACAGCGCGGCGTTCCGACCCGCCAGCTCCCCGTTTTCCTGCTTGTACTTCTCCACCGCCTCCAGCAGCTTCATGTCCAGCTTGGACTTGCTGGGCGTCCTGGGCGCCTGAGGACAGTTGACAGATCAATGTGACGGCAAGATCTCCATTTCGTGCCGCTCCACCGCCTCCATCAACTTCATGTCCAGCTTGGATCTGCTGTGGATGGCCGCTGCGCAGGAAACATGAAATGCCGGGTGAGGATTATCGCGGGTCGTCTGTTTCAATGCCTCAAGCAGGCTCACGTTTGGCTCCGACTTGCTATGCACCTTGGGCGCCCAACTGTCAAGCACGCGCATGTTAGCTTGCACATAACGTGTATTGTCGTACTTCTCTGCCGCATGCAGCAGATCATTGTCCCGCTTGACCTTGCTTGGCGTCTTGGGCGCCTGTAACGCTACAAATCTGCACACGAGATGGGTTGTGACCTGCTACATGGGCGGCGGGTGTATCATTCACCGAAGACATGGCTGTGCATTCGACTGTCCCTGAAATGCACCCCCTGGCAGACCGGCGGCAGCTGGACAATTCAAAAGACACAAGCGGCTCTGATGCACACATAAGCTGCAGCAAAGCCCTACCTGCGCGGCGACCGCCCGCAGCTCGGTGACCTCGTCGGCGAGCGAGGTATGCCGCTCCGTCAGCGCGTTCAGCGCCTCCTGCGCTGCTTCCCGCTCCGCCTGCGGCGAACGAGGCAATTGCATCAGGAATGCAGGTTTCAAGAACAAACACCTCGCAAGTGTTACGGAGAGATGGTCGCCTGCTGCCGACGAGGCGACCACCTGTTTCATGTTGTTTGTGTATGTGGAGGGCCGTGCATATCTCAACACTGCAGGACAGTTTTTGCAGGTGACGGCTTCTCTTACGATCCTGAATGGTATGCCCTACCCTGGCGTCCCGCACAGCGGCCTCGTCGGCGTCCTTCTCCTCCATCAAACACCGCTTTTGCTCCATTCATGTACTCACCTTGACACGTTCACCCTTTGGTGTGATGCAGCAGCCACCCTGGCATCGCCGGCCTTGGCGGCGTCCTCCTCCTCGGCAAGGCGCGGTTCTGCTCCGTGAACTTGATGTCGTACACGGAACCATCGTTCAGAGCTAGAACAACTAGCACAGCGCCCCACCTTTGCATCCCGCGCAGCGGCCTCTGCGGCGTCCTTCTCCTCCGCGAGCCGTTGGTTCTGCTCCGTCAGCGCGGTGAGCGTGCGCTCCGCCGCATTGCGTGCATCCTCGGGCGGCGGTCCCGCCACCTGTGCCTGCATCGCAAGCACGGCAGGGTTCAGCACGACTGCGTGGGCTCCGAAGCGAATTCGTTGCCATTTCGTCCAATGTGTCAAGAGGTGATGCAGCAGGCGAGTTCGGGGGGTGGACTGCGGCAGCGCGGGTGTTGCCGGCAGCAGCACATCATGGAGGTTTGCGTCTCCAGTGGATGTCGGCAGCAGCAGCAGCAGCAGCTGCAGGCCCAGAGATCGGCAGCATGCCCAGGCACGAGCAGCTGGAGACAGCTTTTGGCAGCTTCGAGATGGGAGCAAAGAGGGCTTACCCTAAACCCTGAAACCCTAAAACCTAAAAGAAACGTGCCTGCAGGCCCATGATCTCGGCAACGAGCGCCTCAGACTCCGCCACCTCCTTGTCGCTGGGCGCCCGCCCCAACACCCGCCCCGTGCTCACCTGGAAATGCGCCAGAAGAAGAGATTGGGTTTTGAAAGGAGCGTCAACAGCCGTCTCAAGACTCCGCCACCTCCTTGTCGCTGGGCTTCTGCCCCAGCACCCGCCCCGTGCTCACCTGCAGATGCGCCAGAAGAAAAGAAGCTAAAGGACATATACTTCACAATGTGATGGACCGCCTCAAGACTCCGCCACCTCCTTGTTGCGGGCGTCCTCTCCCCAGCGGCCGCCCCGTGCTGACCTGCACCGCCGGACCCTGCGCGAATATCTGCATCTATGTTGTGACGTCAGCCGACTCGAGCATTGCAGTGTGCAGCAGGAGCCAGTCTGCGAGCTAGGCGCTCGCCTGTCGCCCCGGGAGGGAACTGGCCTGGTGCAGTGCAATGCGTGCATTTACGGGTAAAGCTGAGACCACGCCAGAAGAATGCGGAGCCATCCCTCGCCATTGCATCGGCAAAGATAGGTTTCCGCAGCAATTACTGTTGGAGGCCGCATGTTCCTCCAGCGCTGTGGCGGCGTCAGCAGCACCTGCACCTTTTGCCTGACACCTTGTGTAGGCTCGTAAACTTTCCCGTCTGCTTCTCTGCAACATACCTGCGCCCGCAGCGTCGCCACCTGCCGCTGGAGCGCCGCATTCTGCGCCTCCAGCTCCGCGGCGCGCTCACCGGCTGCGCCGCCGCTGTTTGCCGTCGGCGCCGCGCCAGCCGGCTGCCGTCTGGCCTCCTCCAGCTCATCCTCCAGCCCGTTGACCTGAGCACAAGCAGGCGAGACGGGAATCGGTCATTCAGGTCAGGTGGAGTGTGCAGACACCACTTGGCCCGTCTGTACTCGAGCTGGGGGAGTATCAAACCGGCTGCCCCTTGCCAGCATCCAACCATCTTTCGTCCAGTCGCCGCGCAGTGCACGCTGTCTGACAGGCTGGCGACCCCCTCCATGAGGCAGGTCCACCTGGTGATCTGATGGGCCACAAGCCGCACAGAAAACGACGGACGTCCCCACATGCTACCGAAGTTTCAGAGGTACTTTCCCACCTTGTGCAGCAGGCTGGAGACCTGCTCCAGGCGCAGGTTGACCTGGTACTGCAACATGCGCAGCAGATCACCGGATCGGAATTGAGTATAAGTCTCCACCAAGTCTTCGTACCCTACCTTGTCCAGCAGGCTGGAGACCTCCTCCATGAGCAGGTCCACCTGGTCCTCCAGCTTGGCGGCGTAGTCGGCGCCCGACGCATCGCTCGCCTGCCGCGCCAGTGCCTTTGGCGACAGCGCCCCGCTGTTGTTGCGCTGCACCAGGCCTGTTTTGCAGAGCAAAGAAAAGGCTTCAGATGGCGCGAGACAACATGTTCCACAAAGCAGCGACCAGACGGGTTGGCGGCGCCACCGCTGCTGCTGCGCCGTGCCCGGCCTGCAGGCTAAGCCAACAGGTGGGCGTCTGATAAAAGATGGCCACCCGTTTGCACAGCTTCCAAGCCATTGCATAGCATCCAAGCCATTGCATAGCTTGAAGCCATGCAGGGTGCCTGGTGCTGTTCCACTGCTGCGACACCGCTGGTAGCATGCGGCAGCGACGCGCGCAAAGAAGCGCGGCATATCTCTCGCAGCTTGATTGCCGGTCTCGCAACAGATCCCTGGCGCCCTCCGTCGCCACAGAATGCAGGTCACACTATTTAGGGTTTAGGGTACCCTAAAGTAATACCCTAAATAGCTGCGTTCTGCACCCACCTCCAGAGCCAACACGCGGCAGCGGCGGCGTGCCAGGGCGGCTGCCGGGCCCGAATGGCGTCTTCACGCCTGTCTTCAGGTCCGCGTTCTCCGTCATCAGCCGCTCCAGCTCCGTCTGGAACAGGCAATCAAAATGCAGATTTGGTGAGACGTTCCGGATCTTGACAGCAAGCCAAGCTGGTGGGGGCATGGTAAAGCCGACTTCGAAGGCGTCTCAGCCCTTGCCTCATAGCCGGCTGCACAGCTGTTAAAATTCTGTTAGGGTTCATTGGCTGCCGGGATTTGTGAGGACAAAAGCTCGCCTGCATCGCGGCGATGTCGGCGGGCGACGGCGCGTTGGCGCCGGCGCGGGCGTCCGCTGCCGACTGCGCCAGCCGCGATCGCAGCTCCCGCACCTGCGGAGCAGCAGCACTGATTCGTTTTCACGACTGGTGTTTGACGTGGCGGCTCGCCTGCCTTTCCGATGCCATGCAGCATGATGCCCAACTCATCATGCGGCTGGTTGTGCCATATGACAATGCGGCGGCAGCTTCTGCTGCTGCAACAGCGTGTCGTTCGCCTCGATGAGGACAACACCTTGGCGACTCCCTCGGCATAAACTTTGTTTCCTGCACCCAGTCTGGCTGCACAAGGGCAGCAGAAACTCACCTCATGCGACAGCGTGTTGTTCTCCTCAATGAGGTCCAACACCTTGTCGTTGCCCTCCGCGTCCAGCGACAGCGGGTCGATGTCGAAATCGGCAAAGGTACGCTCCTTGAAGGATGCGCCGCCGCCGCCGCCGCCCGATGCCGCCACCATGGCCCCCGGGCTGGAGGCTCCCCGGCTCAGCGCAGCGCCGCGGATGCCGCAAGCGTGTCAGGCGCTGTGCGGAGGCTGCTGCGCGGCGGTTACGGTGCGATAGCGGCCGCGCGCCCTGACGAGGTGGGGGTCCCTAAGGTTGTTGCGAGGGCGCTGGCGGCGGCCTACAGCTACTGCCGCTGGCCGCTGCGTCAGGGCCAGATGGCCCAGGACCGGTCTCACAACGGTCCCTCGACCTCTCGGTGTAGCTGCGGGTCAGGCCTGTCTGCTGCAGCCCAGTCGGGGTGCTGGTTACAATGTAGCGCCCCTGCTAGATGCCTGCGCATGCAACACACACAGATTGTGTTTTTAGACCTTGCCGACAGCGCAACGATCGAAAAATGCGACCTACAGCATGACACGCACGAGTGGGTTCCGATGCACCTGCTTACTCGGCAGCCATCCAGAGGGGTCGCACCTGGATGTCCGTTGTGTCGCCCGAGCGGATTTCCACTGAGAGCGGGCTGGCGCAATGGCGGTTTGGGTGTGTCATGTGGCTGAAAATCATTCGAAAGGCAACGCTTGAGCGCCCCCACTGTCCGACCTGGCAGTGACATCGACCTGCAACGTCTGGACAGATGACCGCCTCAGGCCAGCGCGGTCTATGCGACAGGACGAGGCGAGTCCGTATGCATGCGCTACATACGATACTGCCAGATGTGACATGCGAAATGCAGCGTGTGGCCCGTCACAACCGTAGATGATGGTGGCAATGACGGAACCGTCGCGGGAGAGCACGTGCTATCGAAAGATCTCATCCGTCAGCAGATCACGAGTCACTGCGCAGCTCGTATCGGCCCATTCTGCACTTGCGCACCCTGCAGTGATTATGATTCAGTGCTCTGAGCATCTCGGCTGAGGCAAGCCTGCCGCCAGCTCTGCTGATCAATCCAAATAGCATCACCTCTCGGCCAGCTTGCACACGAAGTGTGCGCTAGCGTCTTTGCTTCAGACGATCTCATATCATGCTGGGATCTCTCACGGATGCTCTAGCAACACCGCTTGCGTCGCACTGCACGGCAGCGCGCACGCTGAGCCACAACCGGTGCGCCATTCCCCACAGTGGCCTGCTCTTGTGACGATGAAGCTATGTGGAGCCGATCTGGCGGCTGCAGCTCGAGTTGGAGGCTGTCGCCTGGAGCTTCTGCCAGCACCGCGGGTGAGTGCACGCTTGCGCCAGCACATCGTATGCGACGGTCATGTGCCGTTTACGTGCAGGGTTGCGGCTGCGCCTTTCCAGCATGCGTGGCCATGCCTGCCAGCCAGCCGCAGCAGGCGACAGGTAGCGGCAGCCGCCGCTTTCCCTCGGTGGGCAGCACTGGCAGACGCGTCAGATGCGCTGCCGCAGCTCAGCGCAGCCGCCGGCGATGCCGGCGATGCCAGCGCTGCCGCGCTACAGCAGGGCGGCGCGGCGCAGGAAGCTGGAAGCTGCTCGGGGCTCGGCTGCGCACAGGTAGCACATCCCGGGATGTCACTGATGCTGCACATCACCCACCGGCTTCAGGTGGCATAGCAGTGCCCTGCCTGTCCTTGCGCAGAAACATTTCCGTGCCCCAAGCCGCGGCCGTCTGCTACTTGCAGGCTGTCTGTGCAGCGTCAGACCCACTGCTGCGCTGACACCCGGACCGTCAGCGCGGCTGCAACTGCCGCACCGTGCATGCACAATGGGTTTGTCAGGCAGTCCACCGTCATATGGCTCTGCATAACTCCGCGGTGCGGCCGTTTGCCGCCATCATGAATGCGCTGCTGGCGGAGCCGCTGCTGGGCGGCCCCGCGACAGGGGCTCGATTGTACACACGTGTCATCTGTACCTTTCATGTACATTTCATGTATAAATGCAGGACCGGCTGGACTCCATGACGCAGGCGTATGCCGGCATCGGCTGCTTGCGGGGTCGCTGCTTGGCGGCGCAGCAGCGTGGACTTAAAAGTGTTGAGGTTATACTCCTCAACTCGTCAGCATGCACGCAGGACCTGCTGGACTCCGCGGCGCGGCCGTTTGTCGGCATCACCGATGCGCTGCCGGCCGGATCGCTGCTGGGCGCTGCCGCGGTGGTCGCGGTCGTGGGCGGCATCGCGGCGTGGCGTTTCGCGGTCTACAGCCGCCGGGAGTACATCGTGGCCGCCATGCTGCGGAAGTACGTCCCCAAAGGTGAGCCAGGCATCGAAATCGTCAACCTGAGGCGCAACCGCCCCCACATTGTGGGCGGCGTCGGGCATTGGCATCCGGTCAAAACGCCCCAATTGCGCCCTGCGCAACAACATCCTCGGATTCGCAGGCAGTTGGGAAGGATTGCATGCAGTTGACCCTCGCCGCAGAGCCCTGGACCTTGGATGCGAGGCAAACGCCATCTGACGCAGCAAACCACTCTGTGCAGGCGGGGCGCGGGTCCTGCAGGTCAACGGCACAACTCGGGACGTGTTTTACTATCCTTCAGGCACGGTTTCCGTGCGGGTCGTGGGCCCGGACATCAGGCCAGGCGAGAAACCTTAGGGTTTAGGGTTTGCTGCACGCCTCCCCGTGCTTTTCCGTCGCCCTCTCGTCTGCACACATGCCTGCAGCCGGAGCAAGTGCACAGCAGCGCACAGCGCCGGGCTCTCAGCGTTACAGATGGATCAGGCATACGACACGGCGCTCGCCGCGCCGGGGCTGGTGCAGCAGGCAGCGAGTGCGGTGCGGGGTCGTCTGCCTGCTGACACCTCCACGAATCCAGCGTCTGAAACGCAGAACGAAATCTGCGTTGTCTTCTCGTGCGCCAGGGCTGATTGAGCAGGCGGTGGCGTCGGCGGGCGTGCCGGCCGAGGCGCACGATTCAATTCCCTCATGCGGAGTTCACGAACGATCTCAAAGTTTCTGGTGGCCGCGCCAGGGCTAATGGAGCAGGCGGGCGCGTCGGCGGGCGTGCCGGTGGAGGCGCGCAAGCAGTCGCCCACTGATCTCTCATTCCAGGTGCGCTCTTGAGTCTGAAACGTCGCGTCATCCATGACAAGTCCTTTGAGAATGGTGGAGGCGCGCAAGCGGTCGCCCACTGATCTCTCATTCCGGGTGCGCTCTGAGTCCGAAACACCGCGTCATCCATGACAATTCCTTCGAGAATGGTGGAGGCGCGCAAGCGGTCGCTCACCGATCTCCCCTTCCAGGTGCGCTCTTGAGTCTGAAACGCCGCGTCATCCACGACAAACCCTTTGAGAATGGCGGAGGCGCGCAAGCAGTCGCCCACTGATCTCTCATTCCAGGTGCGCTCTGAGTCTGAAACGCCGCGTCATCCACGACAAACCCTTTGAGAATGGTGGAGGCGCGCAAGCGGTCGCTCACCGATCTCCCCTTCCAGGTGTGTTTCTTGACGTTTGCCATTGCCACACCGCGCATGTTCATCAGGCGTCTGCACGTTTTGACACGCATTAAATTTTTCTATCTTAACTTTTCAATAAAAAGTTTCACCGTGATCTGTTCGCAACATGCCGGCCCGACTTTGTAGAATTAAACCTTAGGTTTCGTTTCGAAACCATGTATTTTAGCTTTGCTACAATGGTAGGAGCTTGCTCGAAGCAAACATTTCGCTAATATTGTTGCCATTTTTTTCTGTGCTGGGTAGCAGCAGTGTGGATGCGAGGGTGGCTACTATGGCACATCTAGTGAGGAATTCCCCTGGAATACGAGGCCAGATGTGCTGGCCTCGGTGGGCGGTGCCGCTGCGCTCACCACCTTTTTTTGTTGAAAGTTTTCAACGTCTCTGACTTTCTCCGCCATTGCATGAAACCTGCAGGGCACCGGCACCTGGACGCGGTGGTGGCGTTCAACGCTCTGGAGGCGGTTGGCGTGATCAAATACGTTTCGTTGAACTTCAGCCTGGACTGGCTGCGGTGCAGGGCACTGGCAACCCGGACGCGATCGAAATTCAAATTCAAGTTCAAACGCGCTGGCGTCCCTCAATGCTGGAGCTGTGCTCAGTATCTGTCGGTTTCTTTCACCGAACATGCTGTTTCGCACGGCGCCGGCCGCCTGGACGCGGTGGGCCTTCGACGCGCTGGCGTCGGTAAACCAACGGCGCTGTGCTCAGTATCTGTCGCTTTTGAATGCAGACTTAAACAACTGAAAATGCTGCTGTGCAGGGCACCGGCAGCTTGGACGCGGTGGTGGCATTCAACGCGCTGGCGTCGGTCGGTGACGCCGGCGCAGCTCAGTACCTGGCAGAGGTGGCGCGGGTGCTCAAGCCGGGGGCGCCGCTCGTCTTCATCGACAGGGGTGAGCTCTCGGAACGGGCCCCTCAGAGAAGTCTGGAGAACGCGACACGGAACGAAGCATCTGGCAGAGGTGGCACGCGCGCCGAAATCGGGAAGCCGCTCGTCTTCATTCGCTCGAGCGCCGCTCACCTTCATTCACAGTGGTTATTTCTATAACCGCTCGGACAGCTGTTCTTGCTCGCTGCACATGCACCTGTGGCGCTTGTGACACATGATCGCGATGCATGAAGCGGCCTCTCCAGCAGATCTTGTTGTATCTTGCAGTGGCGGGGGATGGCGCTGCCGCGGTTGCGCAGCCGCTGGTGGGCAGCATTTTCAACCGCATAGGTGCGAGCCTCTGGCGTTTGAGGGGCGGGCACACGAACACGTAGGGCCTGCGTTCTGAATTTACGGATTTTCTCAGATGAGTGTGAAACGAGCTCCCGCATGAGCATGCCTGCCTTCCACCGTCTGGAACGAGTCCCTGAGCAAGAAAAACCGCTGGAGGAGTGGCGTTTTGGCTCAGTGACCGCGCGCTGTGCAATGCTGCAGATGAGGCGGCACTGTCAAGTCTTCGACGAGCCGAGGACTTGGTGGATGTCTCTGGAGACATTGCGCTGCAGGGCCAGGTACAGGTTACAAACAATAATAATAATAATAATAATAATAATAATAATAATAATAATAATACTAATAATAATAATAATAATAATAATAATAATAAGTTGTTCCGAACATTGCTGCTGCGGCGGCTGCTGTGCCATGAGACGTCCACCTGGCTTGCGGTGGTACTCTGCCAGGCGTGTGCTGGAGGAGCCTTTGCTTAGCCTGGCTTTGCTGCCAACACCTGTTTGCTCAGGCCATGCCACTGCTTCTCACTCCGTAGAAATCGTGTGCACAGGACCCACACGCTGTGGGCGTGGCGTTCAGAGCCGGCGGTGCCTCCGGCAGCGGTCAGCCGGGTGTTACACGGCGGAGCGGCGGCAGCGACAGACCGACGTCAAAGCGGAAAAGCAAGGGCGGCGGCAAGAAGAAGGGCTTTGCATCCAGCCAGCGGTGACGGGTGACGTAGTGGTGGCAGCCAGGTAGAATTCCTGCTCATGTCATCACATGCTTCTGGAGTCGTCTTATCATGCCGATTTCGAGAATTTCGCGCTGAGCGCCCTTCACATCTGTTTCTTCGAGCCGGCATAGGCCTGCGTGCAAGCCAATGGCTGGGCTGGACAGCCGACATTCGCGCAGCAGGCTTGGCATCTGATCTAGCACAAGTGAAATGTGACGCTGCATGACGTGCTGGCCTTGGGACCCAAGCCGAGGCCCGAGTCAACTTGCGACCGCAAGTAAGCTAGGCTTGCCTGTCTTTCAACTTGGCTGCACCGTGACCCCTGGCAGCGAGCAGTCCCGGGTCATCCACGTGGTGTTTTCCCCTCTGTATACCGTGGCTTCAAGTGCGCCTGAGATGCCCAGCATGACGATTTTATGCGTGCAGAAAAGCCTACATGTCGAACGAGAAGGCTGCAAAGCGGGACTGGCAACTGACGCCACGCCACAACATACCGCCGCCCCAACTTCAGAGTGATATTCGCAAGCCGCCGCAGCACAAGTCAGCTGTAGTACTGTGTTCATCTAATCAGGTCTAATTAAATCTAATTAGATCGATCTGCATTATAATGCAGATCGATTGTGGACTGGCAGTGAGCAAGACCACGCTGAAGCGGGACTGACACACACATCCCATCAGCTCTACGGCAGCTGATGACGCGATATGGCCGCGGCAGGGCCAGAAAGGCCCAGTCGTAAGGAACATGCGGAGTAGTGAGTTTAAGGGCCAGTCCTCTGGCACCGGTTCCAGTTGCACGAGGGGATCGGCAGCCGCGGCGGCAGTGTGGACGAAATTTAAACAGCCACGTGGCGGTGCACCGGCACGGCATGTCAGCAGCGGCACCGCAGACGATACGCACAGGCCTGTAGGCTGGCAGCTGGGTGGTCTTCAGCGGTGCAGAGCCTCTATCACCACTGGTACTGCGGTGCCGTACCAGGCAGCGAGATGGCTCGCATGATTCGGCGGGTGCTGTTTGACTGCAATTCTATTGCGATCCTGGTCGCAGGTCTTTGCGCCAGCTGCCAGAGCGCACAAGGGTGTCTGATGGACTCTGCTGTATCGAGTTAGGGCGAGACAGCATCATGCGTACTGCGTTGTCGGTTGTCGGTGCATTGACTACAGATCGTGCCTGGCATGCGCTAGGTATAGCTGACCAACTTCCATCATGGCATTGCGCGGTGCGTAAACAAGGCGCTGGGAAGACATGTCTTGTGTACACTTCTGTGCTGACGCCAAATACTGAAAGCATGACTCTCTCCTGAGTCCCTTCTTCCTTCACCCTTCTTACACCCTTCCTGTTTGCTCTGCCGCTGGCTTTTGCCGCCACCACCGCCATCTGCTCCGCCGCTATCAATTGATCATCTCATGAGGCGCAACGACGGCGCCTCATGAGGCGCAACGACGTCGTCGCAACCTCTAGCTGCGGCACCTATCACAACGGCAATTCTCATGCCACATGTGCATCAACAAATAAACTCGCATCCGTTGTGCATGAACCAGCACGACTTTTGAATATGTTCGGTCTGCACGTACGAATCGTCGACGAGATTGTCGATAATTTGTCGAAAGGGTCTGTGAGAAGTGTCGTCGAAAAGTTATAAGCGAGTTATATACGTGAACGCAAGTTATATAGCAGCGCATCAGTCGACAGCCGACACTTCACAAGTTCTCTCCTCTCTGCAACCCGCCAGCCAGAAGTGAAAACCTGCGCAGTGCGTGGCTGCAAACGCAACGACACAGCCGATTCAAGTCCGAAGGCAGGTCGTATCATACCTGCCCTACTGTGAACCTAGGTTGTGTCATACCTGCCCTAGTGTGAACCTAGTCGCAGGTCTGCGACTCATTGTCCGCTCATTGTCCGCTCGCTGTGGTTGTCACCTCAACCTGAAGAAGTCTTGACGGAGGTGAGGCTTGAGGAAGTGGAAGCGTGTGCAGTACACAGCAGACGGAATATTGCAGGGCAGCTGCGGCGACAGTCTACTCACAGAATCCTTCTTATGCTGCTCCAGGCGTGAAAACGACGCCAGCTGCGAACACGCTGGGCTCGTGGCTGGCAGCCGCCATGAAGTTTGCTGCTGGTTGCGGCGCGTTCCTGCGGATGCTCGTCTGGGAGGGTGGGTTCACGGAGCCGGTTTGCTACTACCTAGCCCTCAGCAGCACGGGGCATCCTCTTTAAAAATGATGCCCGGGGCTCCAAATTTGGAGCCCAAATTTGGAGCCGGGGCGCCCCGGCCATCAGATGACCGCGCCGCTCTGGCGGCGTGGCTGACGCTGACCTGGCAGTGACAGCGCTGCCTGTTCGACCCGAGATCCCTCCACGCCATGCGCTACAAGCAAACGTAAACGGCTGAATGCTGTGTGGCAGCAATTGCATGAAGTGCTGGCAGCGCTGTTCACCAATAAGCAATGCACGCTCTAATGACACTAGACTGGTGATGATCGGGCAGACGGCGCAACAAGTCATAGGCCACACGATTCAGACCTCGAGCAGGTCCTGTTCCACCAAGCTATCAGGTGTGAATGGTGTGCAAATTCCTGGCGAGTGCCGCGCGTGCATCCGAGCCCGGGGAACAGGAGAGCAGACATTGTTCAGCCGATGTTCAGCAGTGAAACAAGCAGTCTTCACACTTTACAAACCTACAGGCTTGGAAAGATAGAGGGGACAAATTGTCAGGGTCTGTAATATTCTGCGAATGTCCGGAAGCGGCAGGCAGAAACAAGTGTTGTGTCGATGACACAGCACGAACTAGCACTATTACAAATTTTGTACTAGGGCGTCGCATCGTTGCGTTTTGTCATATGCAGCGCTGCAAGCTGTGCGCATGCGGCGTCAGCCTGCAGAGCTCCGATGTTTGAGCTTCCATGCAATCAATCTGATAGGTCTGTACAAACACATCGACTTGAACAATGTACACAGGCGCCACTACGTCAACAATCTCGAGAGCGAAGCTGGACCGAACGATGATAGGCGTCAATGCCTGACCCAGCACTTTCTTTTCTTGAGTGGCTTTGGTGCGAATATCACTGCCACACGGGCTGCGGAGACCGCGTTGAGGCAGCGGGCCTGAGATATCTTTTGGAATCGCAAGAGACCAACAGTGCAGGACGCCATCGCCCTGAAGCCCCTGCCGAAGCTTGAGTCCTTGTCCTTCTGGGACCATGCTGCTATCTCTGCCGTCATGCTGAACTCATCGCCAACGCTGCCAGCCGGCGCGAAGAGCGGTGACGCCTTGGCACAACGAGCGTTCCAAGCTCTCAGGTGAGCACACTATGACGCACGTTGTGTAATATCATTTTTCAGATGAGGCAAGCTGTGGATGGGCCTCTGCATCTGCAATCGAGGCAATGCAAACATGGTGACAGCCAGATAATTCACGTTCCAGATGTCAGATTGTCAGCCAGTCTGACAATGTACCTTCCGCATGCGCGCAGTTGCAGCAGCGGCAGTACTGACAGCCATTTGTGTCACCGGCTTGCATGGTGCCTGCCGGCACCACCACAGGCCGCCTTGCGCAGAAAATCACGGTCGCTCCAGCATTGAGCGCCGCCTTGCTGGCCAGCTTTCCTGCATGGCTGTCAAGGCAGGAAGGTGAAAGGAACGAGAGATGACCACTGCTAGCTTTCGGGGGGCCGTTAGGTGCACGGCATATTGCTCTGATGCCCTTGTCTGTCGCTGACGCTTGTTTCTTACGACCCCTCGGGGAAGGTCTCCACAGAGCTTTATTGGGACAGCGAACAGGACGTGCATTGCCCTGACCAGGCCTCGCCTGAGTCGTGGTAACCCGCCCACCACGTGGGTTTCGTTTCCACTGATTGGGGTAAGAGAGACGACCACTGCACAATGCGGCGGCCTGCGGACTATTGCGGTATTGGGTACTACCTTGGGTACTACCTTGCGTACTACGGTAGTGGTGACCAGTGTTGGGCGCTGACACCTGACTCACTGACCTTCTGACACATTGACACAGTCAGAGTGAGTCAGTTGACACACTGACACAGCCCTTCAAATGTCAGCGGCTGTGTCAGTAGCCGGAGTTAGCCGGAGTTAGCCGGGCCGCGGCTTTAGGGTTAGTGGCAACTCAGTACAGATGTATACAGAATGGAATCTTTTGGTAAACAAGAGCACGGTCGTGCTTGCCAGGAGCACAGCTGTCGATTGCACCACTTTTGAGCCGCATACGAGCTTGTTTCCCCTGGTTTCTAAGGCATGTTTCTAGACGTCCCACGAGCTTGTGTCAATTCAGTATATTTCATGGTCTCAATCAGGTCAGTAGGTCAGCGCTGACACTGACACCCAACCCCCCCTGTGGTGACCTGTCTCTCATGGCTAGATTCCATTTCTATGTTCTCGCCCAAGTCCGTAGCACCTTCCCGCTGGAACTGCTCTAGCAAATTGTCGAGCTCTTCAGACCTGCGCGCAGCTGTCATGCAATCCCATGCTCGGACACAGCAGTTTCGCGAAGCAAGCTTGGGCACTATGGCTTTTTCACCCAAAACCAACGCTGAAGGACATCTTGGCCAGAAGACCCAGGCCCAGTGACCAAACAGCATTCGACTATATTGCGTGAGCGGCGGTCGTGCTGAAGGCCATGTCCCATGTCGAGCTCGAAGAGCTGTTTTTCATCGACGACTGGGTTCAGAGCGGTGGCATGTGAGTCGATTGTCCGTCGACCCAGTCTGCAGCTGTATGAGATGACCTGCCCAAGCCAACAGCATCGTTCTTTCAACAACACTTTCTCATAAAGGCGTTTGATGGCCCGCAGAGAGGACTATTGTGCGACCGGCAAGGCCATGAAGCAGGACTGAAGCCTGTGGCGCGCACGCTCCGTGACAGAGGCGTCTACATGGCCACGGGGTGGTAGGATTTCTGGCGAGACCGCGATACGGTGACGCAGCATAGCAAGCTTCGTGGTCTTCTGTGGCCCAGGCCCAGCTCAAGCAGGCATGACCGGGAGCCTCGGCGGCGGCAAAGGTCAAGTCACGGCTGCTTGGACAGCTGAGAGGCATGGCAGGGACCCAACGAGCAGCAGGTTTCGCAGTCCGCCGCGGACCAAGGCCGGCTGAAGCAAGGGGTGGCCAGCTGCACTAGCAAATGGCGGTTGTACATCAGCAAGAGCGGCAGTCGCTGCCACATTTCAATTTCGTATAGAGACAGTGCATATTGCGGTTACGCGGCACGAACGAACAATGGTGGCATTGGACTGTTCGCAGCATCCATGTCCGTGCATCTATATGTCAGCATTTGCTGCGTATGGGCGGCAGAGTAGGGAGCATATACAGGTCTGACTGTAACCTGCTGCTTCTCTACCGTAATGTTGTAGGTGTCGGTGGCCGTGCAACAACGCCTCTAGGGTGCTCTGAATTTGAGCATTTCCGAAATGGTTGTAATCGAATGGATATGTGTTCTGAACATGTGTGGCCGCAAAATATCACTTGACGATTTGGGCGCATATTGCACAACAGCAATGAACACTTGTGGCTTTCAGCATACTCACAGGCCGGTTCAGCGCCCAAGATGAGTGGAGCCAAGTCCACCGTGGGGGCGCGTCACAATGTTTGCCACTGCACCTCTTGCAAAACCAGTTCAACAAGTCTCCTCGCTAACCTGCCCCCAGCCGCCGAGGTCTGGTCAGGCTGCCCCAATAAAGGAAAACCGCTCTGTGGAGACCTGCCCCGAGGGGTCGTAAGACACAAGCGTCAGAGACAGACAAGGGCATCTCTGACGTGAAGACCGCTCTGATGGAGCAATATGCTGTGCACCTAACGGCCCCCCGAAAGCTAGCAGTGGTCATCTCTCGTTCCTTTCACCTTCCTGCCTTGACAGCCGTGCAGGAAAGCTGGAAGGCGGCGGCTGCTCAATGCTGGAGCGACCGTGATTTTCTGCGCAAGGCGGCCTGTGGTGGTGCCGGCAGGCACCATGCAAGCCGGCGGCACAAATGGCTGTCAGTACTGCCGCTGCTGCAACTGCGCGCATGCGGAAGGCAAATTGTCATACTGGCTGACAATCTGACAGCTGGAACGTAAATTACCTGGCTGTCACCATGTTTGCATTGCCTCGAATGCAGATGCAGAGGCCCATCCACAGTTGAGAAGCGGCAAGCACAATTGGCGGCTGCTAGACCCGCATGAGGCGATTTGTGAAAGGCGTGCACCTGGGCTTGCGCTACCGCTGTTGACAAATAGCCGTTGCCTACGTGACGGTTTTCAGTCTGCGCCTGCAGCGTAAACAGGATGACTCTGACTGCAGTGGCAGCTTCGCATTACCAAGCCTTGCCCAGAACGGCTCCAATGACAAGCAAGACGCGCAACCCGCGCGGCCAGTACAGCCGAAAAGCTACCATCATCCTCCACTGATAGCTGGCGCAATCGCATCAGGACCAGTGCGATGACCCACCAGCATTGGCGGCGGCACGGCGAAGTCAGCATCCTACGCTGTAGCGGCAGCAGCCATTGAAAAGCGCATGTCGGGGTGCGGGAATCCATGACAACAAGTGAAGCCAGGCGGGCATGTACATGCGATCTTCACGTGAAGATCGCATTTATGCACATGCGCGATCTTCACGGCGACATGACAGAGTGCAGGAGCAGCTGGCGGGATGATGCGGCAGCTCTGCTCTGCTGCCGCATGATCATGAGGCTGTACACAGTCAAGCTCACGCAATACGTGGCCCAGGTGGATGAGGCCGGGCAGGTCGTGGTGGGGCTGCACCAGGCAGTACACCGCGCCCCCACGCGACGTCTGCTTCTGCCGCCTCAGGTCGTCCAGGCGAGGGCGCAGAGAGGGACAGGCTAAGAAACCTGGCAAAATTTTGCTGTGGCCACAAAGGCAAAGGGGAACGGAGCCACAGAGAACATATGCAACACAATGCTGCAGCAGCAGCCACTCGTCGCCCGGCAACTGCGAGCCCTGTAACAGCCCAGCCCACAGCAGAAGCTGATCACAGCAATGCCAGACCGAGCGCAACAAATATGTGTTCATCTGTGCAGGCGGGTATGGCGCCCACCTGCACGGTGGCGCCGGCGGCGGTGCGGTCGTCCGCCTGCAACGCCCATAACCCGTCGCGGAACTTGGGGTTCCCCATCAGCGCCTACATTCCCTGTAGATGGGCTCCACGTAGGCGGCCACCACCTGCGGGGTGCATGGTTCGAAAGAAACGCGTCGACCACTAGCATTGAGACCACGAGTTGTAAATTATGCCAACAGGAAGATGCCCTCCTGCGCCAGCGCACCCTGTAGCAGATGGAGCGTCAGCGCCAGCACCTCCCGCCCTGCGCCTGCGATCAGGGGAGCATCAAACCTGACATGCTGTGCTGTGCTGACATGCTGAAGAGTCGCAGTCCAAAGGAGGCGCCCCCCTGCAGCGGGATCGAGCGATAGCGCCAGCAGTTTGCTCCGCGCCTCAAGCTAAAGGCTTTGTGGTGCACACGACACTGAAGGGACAAACCTATTCTGCACCGGTGCACCGGTCGTTTCCTCTAGGGATAATCTGGCCGATGGCTGGTCGGAATCTCTCTCCTTGACCCCATCACCGTCAACCTGCCGCTTTCCAGACGCACGCAGATCGGTCCGAGAGCCATTCATCACACATAGAGGCGAGGACCGGCAGCGGCCCAGCGCAGCGATTCGAGCTCTGACCTGTCAACCTCGACCTGATATGTGCATATGATGTGGAGGTCTAGGTGCGAGTCCACGAGCTACCTGGGAGAGTGGTGCGACTCGCCGCTCAGCGAGGCGAGCACGGGCAGCAGCTCCAGCAGGCAGCAACCCAGTACGAGCGCCGTGCGCACAGCGGGCGGCTGGTCGCCCACCTCCTCGCGCGCGGCAGCAGAGTCCGCCCACACCGCCGCCACAGTCTCCGGCAGAGAACTGCACGGCGATGTTGCCTGCGGCGAAGTTGCAGTGTTTTATTCGCCTTGATTGTTTTGACCGATGTTGGCTGTGAGCCTCAGTCTCAGTCTCAGTCTCAGTCTCAGTCTCAGGCGTGTGCCCACACCGCCGCCGCATTCTCCTTCTCGAACCGTACATCGATGTCGCCTGCTTGGCCGGGCTCATGGGCGGCAGCTCCTCCTGCTGCCGTGCGAGACGGACGCCACTTCAGCACTAGTATGCGTTTCGGTACATGGGGAAGCAGCGCATGCCCATAGAGATGAACTCGTCTGCATCCCCATGGTCTCTCTGTCCATGCCACTGCAAACCCACTGGCGGACGAGCAGAACTGCAGCGCCCTGGCTCCTGAGCAACGCGGACTGCGGTCGGGTTTTGCCGCACTTTGCGCACAAATGCGGCCCAGCGCCCCGCATGCAGCTGCCTCCTTTCATTGCAGGGTATCGCTGCTCGTGGAAGTCGGTATCAAAATGAAGCAGGCTGCCCCTGTACACATCCTAGCGCTGTCCACAATATCTCGAGCTGGACCGAATCAGATCTTCCTCCTCACATGTTGGGTGCAGTATGCGCACCTGTTGCGCACGGCAGGCCTCAAACAGAATGCGCGCCGCCGGCCGCTCTGTCAGCACCGCGTGAGACTCCAGCAGCGTCCCACGCCCCGAAGCCCGCCAGGTGCACGAGATCCGGGCTCCTCGAAAGGCGGCATCGAGCACCCCGCCTCCTGTTTCCCAGCGCCAGCAGCAGCGGCACCTACGGCATATCACAATGGCCTTGTGTATCTGATAATTTCTCAAGCAATGCAGCAGGCAAGCTGTAGCTGGCCTGCCGCCGTGTGCAAGGCCCAAGCGGATGACGCTCTATCAGCCGGCAGTGCTGTCACTGCACACCCCAGCATGGAGGCTTCTGAACGTGCATGCATGCGCAGTTCGCAGCGTCTGCAATGCACCGAGGCTTCGATGTTCTTTTGCCTTCGAGGTGTCGGTGGCTGCATGCGGCTGTTGGCTGCATGCGGCGCAGACAGAACGCACCTGTGGGCTGCGGCACAGGGCGCACGCAGCATAAGGCCTGTCCCATGCTTCATGCCTTGCACAATATGGTTGTGATCCGCTGGATGTGACTTGGCCAGCCACAGGTGCTGTGCGAATGCACTCGGCTGTCGTTGCACGGCATCCTCACACAGAATTTTGCTGTTGCACGAGCGCACAAGGTTTTACAGCCTAGACTTCAGCTGGCGTGCAAGTCAAAGAAAAGGAGCAGCTGCAAAGTCAGGTGAAACTGTGATCGAACGCAGGCTGACCTTAATGACACACGAGAATCTCGTGACGAGATGCATGTACCACACTCCTCCCCCGAAGTGCAGCTGCACAACGTAGTTCGCAGGGCGTTTCCCAGCACTTCATGCCTTCCAGATGCCAGGCGAGCTCCAATGCTAATTCGCGACAGGCGTCCTTGCGACCGTCCTCCGTTGCGCAGCGTGGACTTCCACTGCTGGGTTGCGGAGCGTGGAATATCAGCAAAATGCCACTGACACCGTGACATGACAGCTGACGCTCCATCTCTTTCGCAGCTTTAGCAGCTAGCACGATCTGTGCGCACTTTTGGGGAGGCAGCGTCTTGCCATAATGCGCCTTGTGCAGCAGCATGAGCTGGCAGAGGCAGCGGCAGCAGCAGCGGCAGCACAGCATGAGGATGAAATGAGGAACAGTAGACGAGCCTGTAGAGACTCCACCGTGGATGCCGCCCACACGTGCGCAAATCAAGCACAGTGGTCCATCAGAAGCTGCTCGGGGAGGACGCCCACTGCCACACTGAGACACCGCACGCTGCACACACAGAAAAGTGTGTTCGTCTTTGAGCAGAAGTTCACGCTGCTCTAGCATTCTGAATCTCCACTCCGGTGATTCGGTCCTCCCAGCCGTGGGCTGCAGAGCATGATTCGCTGCGTAATCAAATTGCGGCGCATGCAAGGCGCCAGCCCTTGCATCTGTTGCCGTGAGGTGCCAGCCTCGGATCAGACGTCAGCAGATTTAGAGCATCTCATGTTGCTGCAGGGCGACGCCGCTCGCGCAGCTGGACGCGCTGGCGTCGTCTGAAAACGAGATGTGCGTCTCGGGCACGTCAGGCGCCTCCATTCTAGTTGTGCATATTGATACAGCAGAAATACACCAGCCAAATGTTTTGCCTGAGCACCCGCCGATATTTGACGGGTTTTTGAAGCGAGATGCGATTGGCACAGGGAACGCGCACCTCTGCAGCAGCGGTGACCTGCCGTTCACAATCCGCAAGGTCTGGAGCATGCTTGAAAAATGTGGACTCTGCCGACGGGCGATGCCGCTGCTCCTGTGCACACCAAAACTTGACATCTGAGACCATATTACAGGACGTGCGTGGTCGCGAGTGAGAGCTTGTGCTGTAATGCAGGAGGGCGCAGTCTTATCGCACAGCCACAAGGTGCCTGTCGCCGCCGAGGTGAGATGCCTGTGCAGCCAGCTGGCAGGGTTTCCGTGCCGGCACCTATTGCAGCTGTGATTTAGGAGCTTGTGCTTGACGCTCTGTGCATGCAATCGAGGCTGAAGGCTGATGCTGTCGGGGCGGCAGCGCATGTCCGTCCTTTACAAACGCAAAGTGCACTTCCACCCGCAGATGGCACGCCCGCTTGTGCAGCGGTTGGGCGGTTTCACGTGGCGACACACTTTTGCAGACATGCCTTTGACCTGCGCTTGCAACCTGGAACGTGCAATCGCAGCTCAATGCTGGCGCTGTACGCGCAGGAGGGTAAGCACCGTATGGCGAGGTGCTCTTTGTGCACAGCCAGACGCCTGCGCGATGTGTGGCAGCTCGAGTCTAACTTCTGCAGAACATTGAATCGTGTCCTGCTGAAGCTTGGCACATCCCATGATGCTGCAGGAGGCTGGTTCTGGGCGGAAAGACATGCCTACGTCGCGCGATTGCGAGTTGCTCGCCTCCAATTAAGGCGGGACGCATGTCCGGCAGCCGGCGGCCTCCGCGTTCACGCACGTTATAGGCTGGAGACCTGGTGTGCGCAATCGCAGTTGATGTTCGCTGCGGTACGTGCGAGATGACCCTCTGTTGGACAGTGCCCTGTTCAACTCCTGCAACGTCTTAGCCTAACTAGTAGTCTACCATGATGGGGGGCGCCTGTGCAGCGGACGGCAGGATCGTCTCGTGCTATTGCTCCAGCTCATCGTGCGGCTTATGAGCCAATGGAAGATCCTGTTGGCGGACGAACTCGTCATGCCTGTTCTGTCTCCATCAGGACAATTGCAGCATGTCACTGACCGTCAAGTTGAGTCAACAGCCAGCGGCAGTGACCTTGTAGCTGGTTTGCAGGGTCGACGTTGGGACTTTCGGCAGCCATATCGTGCGCACAGCAGTGAAACATGAAATACCACGGTAGGTGCAGGGTCTGGCTGAGTCATACCGAAGTTTGTGTTGGCGCTAAGAACACCGCATGCAAGCGTTGAATGTTACATACCTGTCGTATTATTCATGTGCGCAAGGTCTGCATGCAGCGAGGGCGTCCTCGAGGACCGACAGCATGCCGAACAGCGACTCCATCGGCAATGCAAGTGCAGGGTTGGCGGCAGCGGCAGTTGGAATGCCGGCAAAGTGCATAAACGAGCAAGGACGGCGGCATTGCCAAGGACCTAGAAAGCTTCGCAGCCGGCCGGCGTGATGCAGGACTAGCATGTTGGCCATCATCAAGGCAATGTTTTAACGTCGTGACAACATCCTTATTGCCCTGCGTATGTGTGCCCTGCAATGTGAAAAGGGTAGCTCTCGTTCTGAATGGTCGGATTTTTACACGGCGCTGCGTGCCATACGGCACTGTGCAACAGCAGACGTTTTGGCACCTGATGCATGTTGCAACACCAATCAAATGTGACACAGCACTAGAACCGGCAAGGAGCTTGCCCAAAGTTCGATAATACACAAAACCAGGCAGCAGGTCAGCTGCGATGCGTATGCGAAGAGCACACGACTTATGTGTGTCAGAATTTGTGCAGACTGCAGACTCAAGACTTTGTTCTCAGGCGCTAGTCAGGCCAGCAACATGGCAGCTATTGCAGCGCAACCAGCACGGCGACGCGACCACTGGCCCGCCCCACGAATAATCTCGTACATCTCCGTCACCTGCTGCCCAATTCGTGGTAGTACTACCAGCATCATGCCAAAAGTGACATTTTGTGATGGGTCTGACACCCATCACCCTCTGCAGCGTCCTGGCTCAGCCTGGCCCATCGTCAATGCAGCCCGCAGGCCTGTGTTCTGCCCGTCTTCTCTGGCGGAAGCGGAAATGCCTGCATCGGATGGGTCAGGAGCGGCACCCATAACGAAGCGCTGCAGCTGAGAGTACCACCGTTTGCAGCGCCCGCGGCACCAGCGCGCCACTCCCGTTGCTTCACGTCATTGCACGAATTGAAGTCCTGCGCGAGACAGTGCAGGGTGAGCAAGTGCAGAACTTCAAAGTTCAAAAACCACAACAATTAGCGTCCGGCAAGCGCATGCATGACGGCAAGTGTTGCAAGCAGACGTTCCAGGCGACCAGTCATCGATGCGAGACTTGAGGAACCTGACAGGCTGGCAGAGCCTGGCCGTGTCCCTGGGTTGGCTGGGCTGAGGAGAGTGCGCACCAAAGGTGGCGCTGCAACGGTTTGAGCTTCAGTCCCCCTTCACAGACTTGAATCCCAGAACGAAGCTCAGCCTGCACAGTTGATAAGGCTGTGTGGATGTGCACTAAATCTCCACATTCCCAAGAGAAGCACGTTTGAGTCGTGAGGACCAGCTCACATTCCGCCACTCTCAAGCCAGGTGCAGCCGGTTCAGCAGCAGGAGTGACACCCGGGAATGGCACTCAGGGTGGCTGCTCGTCTCTGCTCAGAGCGCTGCATCAGGACCTGGTCAACTCGCGAACGCGCCTGCCCGGCGCTGCTGCTGCCTCTTTTCACCATGCATGACGCCGGGAAAGTTTGCAGCCGGCGTCGGCGGCCGCGGTCGCTGACTTTCACCTCCGTGCAGCCTGCAGATGCTTCAGGAGTGGCTGCGCTACGGCGCGTTCAGCTGCGGCGTCGGGCGCATCATCACGATGCAAGTGTGGTTACGGTTCCGGCAGCCGCCCCAAATTCAAAAGCATGTCACACGACGTGTCGTATCACAGGACGAGGTGGTTATAGGAGGAATTTATACAGTCGCTGGGACCGAGTCTCTGAATTCACGGCAGGGTAGGCCAGCTGTGCCCGCAGGTGGCGCCGCCGCAGTGGATGATGCTGTGCGAGACAGCCTGTCAGGTGGCGAACTGAATGGTGCCTGCAATGAGCCGTATAATGCCAAGATTGAAGACCCTGATATCATGTTGACTGCCGGCGCTGGTGTCGTTACACACTGCTGCGGTGCAGGCGCTATCAAGGACGCATCTGTCGGTGTGCTGGACACACGCATCGTGAACGTATGGCCGCAAGCTTCCTCTGATGTATTGCAGTGCTGCAAAGGCTGACCGGCAGATAGCTTGCTGTTGGAATGTTCCCTGTCGGACTCAACAGGGTCTCAGGCACAAATGGGGACGGGGGTGTGTCAAACAGCTTTTTTCGGTGTGCATGTGGCTAGCGTTCAGCCAGAAAATGATTTTCAATTGTAAGAATGAGAGAGAGAAGATCATGCTTCTGCGAGTCTTGGCTGGCGGGATGTCGCTGTCTGCTTACAAACTTCCTCGGGCAGTCACAGGCTGCGTGAGTGCCAAAATCGGTCCAGAACGTTAACGCTGGAGGCTCGTGTTATTTCATACTCGCTAGAATGGACAATCATTTACACCCTCCATGGGATCTGAACTTCCTCATGCATTTTGTCTTCTAAACAGCTGCCAAAACGGCTTCAGAACAGGATTCAGCTCTTTCTGAAGGCAAGCTGATCGTGGTTCTTCGTATTGTTTGTCGCTTCCCGCGAAACCTCTTGATATCAATCGTGACGCACCAGGCCACAATCGATTGTGGCCTGGTGCGTCACGATTAGCCTTGTTCAGCGCCCTCGGGACTCCTCTAGGTCAGGAAGCTAGCCATTCTCCACATTCCACACCCCGCCAGTCGTAGCTTCGGCGGTGGTAGTTGCCCGTTTATGAAGCCACGCATCGCCTTGAAGGCAGGATCTTTTTGGCACAATCGCGGCACGGAATCCAAGCTCTTGCATCCTCATACCTAGCAGCCACGTGAGACTGTGCAGCTACTTCGATAGCTTTCGCGACGTCATGTCGGCCACTCCGTCGGGGTAGGCATTGCAGAAAGCCCGTTTCTGCGCTTCACGACCCCAGCGAGGTGTGTCTGCCTTCTGAAGCATGGCTGCAGTCAAAGCCAGAAACTGCATGCTCACAGCACCATGTGCATCCGACAAGGCTGTGGTCGTCACCCGACGCATCGGCATGTCGGCGCTGAGGAGTGCACCACTTGCCCTCTGTGTCGACCCCTTCCCAGTGTTATCAGTTCTTCACCGACCGCACCAACTTTGAGCACCTCTGCATCATTACGGCACTTCATGGCTTCAGGACTTCGGATTCATGGCCAGCTACTCCAACTGCAGCCTGTGGCAGTGGCCGCAGCTGCGGAAGCGGGTGCGCTTGCAACCTCCTTCCTCGTGCACAACAAATGGCTGCCAGAGCCGCAGAATTCAAGTTTGGTCTACAGCCTGGCACATCATGTGCTGCATTGCTAGGCAGGCATCATCTCAACCAGCTGGCGCATGATGCGCATCAAACGCTGCAAGGTTCGTGCAATGCACCTTCCTGCTTCCAGAGGCTGCACTCAGTGAATGTGAACCTTGCCATCTGTCTGCTCCACGGCGTTCAGGACACTGGGAAGAAACCGCATCTGCTTCCGGTTGCAGGCTGCTGCTGTCTGTGCCAGATGCTGGCGCAGCGGCCGGGTGTAATTGGCGTCTACTCTGTCGACAGCCCGGGACGCATGCGGCCTGCGCAGCAGGCCCTGCAGGCGCGACATCCTGCAGCAGCTGCATCGTCAGCAACGTTCGTCCCTGCATGAGGTGAGCCCGTTATCGATCCGACCTGTGGCAGAATTCACGCAGAAAACAACAGTCATGCCAGGGGCTTGAGTTCTGCGTTTGAGACTCCTTCTTGAAGGAGAGGAGAGGTTCAGCTTGCGCGCCAGCACCCCAGCAGTGTTTTCTGGCAGCCTGTATTGCAGAACTCGATGGCTGCATCCGAGTGCTCGCTGTTCTTGCAACATTGGCAGCAAGCAGCGCTTTCCGAATTGAAGGCATTTTTGAATGGAGAACGAACTAAAACCTTTGTTTTCAAGCTAGAAAGGTGATGTGTAAGGTTGTATTACGATGGAAGCTGACCTGCAGCACAGGGTAGCACCTGCAGGCTGCGTATGGGCGGCGGTATGGACAGGCGACGGCGCATCAGTCAGCGTGTGCCCGCTGGTGCCTTCTCCAAGACCATCACGACCCGCATCTCGTCACTATCCTCATCCCCATCACCAGCAATAGGGTGCTTCACTACGCACTCCGATGACCTGGTTGCAACGCCGTGCACTGATCAGTTCGTCGATGACAGTGCACTGAGTTTCAGGTGGCGCAGGGGGTGGCGGTGGCACAGTGTAGGCCGCACAGTTTTTGCTTTGCCGCTGTCTTCATCGCAGCCTGCTGTTGCACATTAGGCAAAACATGACCTGCGCCAGCTGGCAGGGCGGCCACCACTCACAGGCTGCGTCAGTTGACGACTGGTTGCCTGACCCGATGCTGACACATCAATGTAGCTTGCCTTCATGTGCAGGTTGCAGTCGGGCAGCGACGCCGGCTCCCGCGGGACGGACGAGCAGCTGGCGCGGTACGCACAGCGCGACGCCCATGGCAGCGCCACCTTCACGGTGGGCGGCACTCGCTCGCCGCTACACGGCACAAAGGGCGTTTCCATCATAGTGCCGCCGATCGCCGCCCCCACCCGTTTGTTAGCGGCGCTGCTGGGCGTCGGCACGCGGGTGCGCTGTGCAACTGGATCGTGGCCACTATCAGGCAGGTGCGCCCACAGGAGTTGTTCTAGGACAGGTTTCCTTTCTGTTCTTGAATACAGACCAATTCAGCAGGTTAGCGGTGCTGTTGGCGCCGGGCTCGGGTGGTAACGCGCAGCCCTGCAGGCTCACAGGACAGCCTGGCAGGGAAGCAGACTGTTCGGACTTTCTTTGGAGGATGTGCACCCCCACCAGACAGCATTTGACGGCAGCCACATGTGTGAACCTGCAATCGCATGCATGCGGAGCCGCTCTTGGCACAGGCATGCACAGAACTGTATGTTTTCGCTGTTCCTGCGGTTCACGCAGATGCATCCGCTGCAGTGCATGCCGTCCCAGTCACCAGTGTTCTCTTCTGCGATATGATCCCTGGGGGAATACAGTGAATGCAAAACCTCAGATTGTTGACTGTATCCTTCGCAGAGCAGGAAGGGGCGTCGCAGGTTTTTGGTGGCTGGCGATATCCATACGAGTCAGTTCAACATTCCTATGCCCTGAACACGATGCTGCGTGTCGCAGTAACCAGCCCGTGCACGGCCGCTGCAGGCGCGCTCTCGGCGCTCTCGGAGCGAGCCGCAGCCGGCGGCAGCGGGGCTGCCGCGCGCGGCGCCGCCGCTGCAGGGAGAGGAGCAGCGCCAGCGCCGCCGCCTCCCCCGCCGCGACTGAACAGGACGGCAACGACCCTATGGGTGAGCCCCGATGCTAACCGAACGGTTGATCCAGTTCAAAAGGACCTCCTGGAGCTCTGGCGATGCTGCCGGGCAACGGCGCTGCCAACACGCGGCACCAGGTCTGCAGGACGTTAGGACGGCAGCGATACAGTAGGTTTCCCTTCCAGATGCACGCACTCTTTATTCCAGCACATCAACGCTGATCTCCAAAAAGCCGTGCCACGACTTACATGCTCAGTTCCTGGTGCTGCAAGGGCCTCGCAACATGGCAACAAGCAAATATTTTACTTGCTTTCATCGAACCCAGAAGTTTCCACAATGCTGATTATGTCTCTCAGTATGACGACGATCGCTTCATACTTTGATCCGAACCAAAATCATCGGCACAAACGACAAGTGCACCCCAGTGAACCCACACATTCTGCGCCATGGCAGCTGTCTGACCCTCATAAGGGTCCCATGTCCTGCCGAATCGCCGCTGCTGGGCCCCAGCCTTTGTCATGCCGGCGCAGGCATCATCTCGCAGCGCGGGCAGGTGCAGCAGCGCTGCTCAGCAGGTCGGCGGCCGCGCCGCGCCGTGGCTCAGGGGCCGGCGTTGGCGGCGGCGGTGGCGGTGGCGGCGGCATCGGCGGCCGCGGCATCGGCGGCGGCGGCGGCGGCGCTCTTCAGCAACGCATTGATGTGGGCGAGCGCGCCGGGCGCCGACGCGAAGGCCCTCAGATCATGGCACTGCGCTGCGACAGCAGCGCAGACGATGCCGGCAGCGGTATTGCCGCCGTCGTCCTGGCTGGATACGGCGGCGCTGTCATCGGCAGGGGCAGCGGCGGGCGCAGCGGCGGTGGGCGCCGCGGCGGCGGCGGCGGCGGCAGCGGCGGCGTCGATGCGGGTTCTCCTCTTCGCTGCGGCCGCCTTGCCAGCGGAGCTCTTCAGCCATACTGTCCGAGACGTCCACCAGCAGCCGAGGCCGAGACCCGCGGCGACCAGCACATACCCCCATGCCGGCGTGTGCTTCCACGCCATCAGGCCGACCGCCGTGCCGAACGACAGCAGCAGGCCGCATTGTTTTATGTGTTCCGTATAGCAGGTTGCCCTGTGGAATCGATTCAGATTCTATGGTTAGTGACAAAGTCGGTACTGCAAGTACTGTCTTTAGGCTGCAATATTGGTGCGCTTGCACGCAGCCTGGTGGCAGCCAGCACGGCACACCAGCGGCTGTGCCAGTGCTACAGCAAAAGCTATGTTGACACATAGGCCGAAGCAGTGGCATGATGCACGAATGCATGCATGTCAGCTACCGCAAATCTGGATGACGGCACGCGCAGGTGCGTACCGGAATTCCACTATATCCGCGCTCTCGGTCGTCTCGTCAAAACCGCCAAAGCGGAACCACACAATGAGCGCAGTAAGCGAGTAGTCCATGTTTCACCCTGCTTGTGGGACCGCCCGCGCTACCTGCACTGGAAAGAGCGAAACACTGATGTGTGATGCTGATGTATCTGAATGGCAGTCTGCTCTTTACTGCAGGTCATCCACTCGTCTTCTGCATCCCATGCCGTATCACCTTTGCGGTGAAATTCCCGACGGCCGCGGCCTTCGGCTCAGGCACGAGCTGCGGGCGGCGCAACAGGCGGTCGAGATGACATGAAACAATGTCAGCTGCAAGTCTTGCCCGTGTGGACGGGAGCTGGTCGAGGAGCTAGTCAGGACGACACTGTCGCCACAGCGGCTAGGTGACAGTGGTCTGCAGCGAAACCGCTGTAGTGATAAACTGTTGATGGCACCAGCCTCTGCTGGAATTTCTCGAGCAATCCAACGATTCCAAGCGAACCTGCTGTGGTGCGCCTCTGCCTGGTCGAGGCTGCACGTGTAGTCGCCTGCAGATCGCTTGCTGTCGCTGCTGTGGCTCCTCGATTCGCTAGTGACCTCGAGGCTGCCCCAAAACTCTTCTGCAGAAGCTCGAATAGGGATTGAAAAAGCTTGCTATGACACTGCAGCCGCCAACCACGCGAACGAACCTTGTGCTCCGAAACAAAGGGTAGCATATCGAATTTTCGCAACATGCTCAAGCCTCGTTTTTTCTGCTTATCACTTTGCTCACTGACAACCAACTCCGAACCAAAACTCAACAACGAAGCAGCAACGCCCGAGTCACGACCATGTGGATCCTGCCGTGCTTGCAGTAGGAGGCTCAGTGCCGCGGTGACATGCCCAACTGGCTGTCCCTATTGAAAAAAATCCGTGTCCAATCTTGAGCAGCGCTGAGCACGCAACTGAGGAGCGACAATCTGCTTACGGTGCTGGCTGTAGCGCGCTGTACAATCTATGTGCATGCCCGATTGCGCGTCGCCCGGTGCCGCATGCAACATCGACGTTCAGTGAGCAGAATACGGCAGCGGCGTAGGCCGACGCTGAAGCCGTCCTACAGCTGACGAAGATCAACAGCATCATGCAAGAAAAACATGCTGCCTCGCCGCAGGAGGCGGCATCGACTGTCAGTCCGTATAGGAGAACTTGGCGGCCGCTGCCCGTGCTCGCCTCGCTCTGCGGTGAGGAGCTCCTTCCAAAGGTCCGTCGCATCTTGCTGAACTGATTCACCAAGTTGATAACGAATATTCTGGGCTGCTCCCTGGTGGAGCCTCTGCCTGTGCTTGGCTTCGTGTGCAAGCTGTTGGCTGCTGAGCACGCGCCCCGCGGCCGCGCAGCGTGACTGACACCAGAAGTAGGCTCTGAAGGACAGTGAAACCACACCCTGCTGCTCCAGGCGCAGGGCGGGAGGTGCTGGCACCGTCGCTGCAGCCGCTGCAGGGGGCTGCCTCAGCTAGGTTCCCTCTTTCACATCACAGCCTTTTGTCTTCAGCCACTGCCCGGGGCGCTATCCATCGCTGGACCTGCTGCATGCAGGGGGCGCTGGCGCAGGAGGAATGCCTCCGCATCACCGCACCCCGGTCACCGATGTCAGTCAGGCGCGATCTCTCTTGCGTTTTCATGTCAAAGGAGGCGAAGTTTGCCATGGCTTCAAGACTGTGCTTGAGGGCCGAGCACTTGCGTGATGCGGGGGAGGTTTCTGCCGCCAAGGTCAGCATGAGAATGTGGGTCTAAAGCTGTCCTGCAGTTCACCAGGATTTAAGGCTGGGATGCAGCGCTGAGCAGGGATGTGCATGCATACAGCACCGTCCCGACACGCCAGTTCAGCAGCTTGCATCGCCGCCTGACAACGCAACAACGATCTCCTGTGTCCACCCGACATACCCAGGTGGACATGCCATGCATTCGACCCCAGGCGGATATTTGCAGCCTGCATGCCCGAGGCACCGCCCTATGCGTGATTCTATAAACCCTAAAAAGCTGTTTCCCTGGGCGCATGGCATGGACCAGTCGGTGCTGACGGACATCGGTATGGAGCTGCTGCTGCCGTATGGTGAGCTGCGCCCTGAGCAAACCTTATCCATGCGCTGTGCTGCACTGCTCTGCTCTATGCTGTCCTATTCTTTCGCTCTTTCTGCGCTGCGCTTCGCTGCGCTCGCTGCGCAGCTGCATGTGCACGCAAGACCTGACTGAAAGCGCACGCTTAGATAAGAGCTGATTGAGAGACGCTGCGGGACCTCAGCCTCGACCTCGCTTCTGCCATGAACCATCTGTCTGACGCTCTGACCTCGCCTTTCTGCTGCCGTAAACAGACGACGTGGACTTCG
>JAABUL010000789.1_pt1 | contig 65751 bp, 53 predicted proteins | sample 5559151 | NCBI WGS metagenome assembly JAABUL01 (sample SAMN10711876, study PRJNA513368) | rock metagenome | isolation source: Antarctica rocks | place: Antarctica: Victoria Land, Pudding Butte sud
GTACAAAATCGAACGGACCATCGCCAACCTCAAGACCTGGCGGACCCTCCACACCGACTACCGCAGACCCTTCGAAACATTCGCAACCACCATCACCGCAGTCCTCGGACTCGAATTCTTCAGAACGACCCGTGAATAACCCTCCTTCTGTGTCCCCAAGGCCGAAATCGCAGCGCAGGGCTACGACCTCTCTCTCAACAGGTACAAAGAAGCCGTCCACGAGGAGATTGAGTACCGCGCACCGCTCGAGATCATTACCGATCTCCAGCAACTCGAAGCTGAAATCGGCGAGCAACTGCTCGAGCTGAAGACGATGCTTGCATGACCGACGTCGCACCGATAGAATCGGTTCTACTCGAATGCAAAGCAGGGTACTGGGGAACTGCGGCAGGTGACAGTGAAGTGGACGTTCAGGTTATCCGTAACGGAGACATCGCCGCAGACGGCTCCGTGAGGTGGGATCGACTGCCAACACGTGGTTCAAGAGATCAGAGACCGCTCGGTCGGTGGTCACCGGCGGGGACGTCCTGCTCACCACCTCGGGCAATTGCGGCCAGGTCGCGATGGTCGACGACGACCCGGCAGGGACGGTCTGCGTCTCGAATTTTCTGAGAGTTTTGCGGGTGAACAGGGCCGTCGCCGAGCCGAGGTACCTATATCACTACATAAATCGTAAGGAGTTCAGGCATCGACTGGCCCCATTCATTCGGGGCTCGACGATACAGAACCTGTCCGTTGGTAAGGCACTCGCTGGGTGTACGCTTCCCCTTCCGTCGATCGAGGAGCAGCGACGGAGTGCGGCCATCCTGGATCGGGCCGAATTGCTCCGCGCCAAACGCCGTGAAACTCTGGTCTACCTCGACGAGGTCGCTCGATCCATCTTCCACGACCTATTCGGTGGGACTGCGCACAAGTGGTCCGTGCGATCTCTTGCGGAACTCGCCCAATTGACGAGTGGCGGAACGCCTGACCGATCCGTTCGGGACCACTTTGGCGGCGACATCCCGTGGGTGAAGTCGGGTGAACTGACGTCTGGACGAATGGTAGTGGGAACAGATGAGCAGTTGACCGAAATGGGCGTAACGAATAGTTCTGCCAAAGTGCAGCCTCCGGGGACAGTGTTGGTTGCAATGTATGGCGCGACCGCGGGCGCTTGCGCGATCCTAGGCGTTGATGCGGCCACGAATCAAGCAGTGTGCTGCGTTCAAACCGGGAAGCTGATCCGGCCCCAATTCTTGCTATCGTTCTTGCAGGGGATGACGTCTGAACTGTTGTCCCGACGTGCGGGCGGTGCTCAACCCAATTTGAGCCAGTCGATCATCCGAGATTTAAAGATCCCCGTTCCCCCCGTTGATCAACAGCTCCGGTTCGAGAGGCTGTTGGCGGATATCGATCGGTTGAGGGATGTATTGAGTGCAAGCCTGGAACGCCTCAACGAACTGTTCTGCTCGTGTTCGGACCGGGCATTTGCCGGGGAGTTGTGACCACGCCAGCGGCGATCCCGCGGTGGGAGGATTTCATGGTGCCGGTCCTGACCGTCCTGTCGGACGGTCGGGAGTGGACGCGGCGGGAGACGTTGGCGGCGGTTGCGCGGCACATCGGGCTGTCCGAGGAGCAGCGGGCGGAGATGCTCGGGTCGGGGCAGAGCCGGGCGGACAACCGCGCTGGGTGGGCTGTGTCCGCTCTTGATCCGGGCCGAGGCCGTCTCGCGACCCCGCCGCGGCGTCTACGCGATCACCAACCCGGGTCGGGCGCTGTTGGCGGCGCATTCAGGCGGGCTCAGGCAGGACGACCTCGCCCGCATCCCCGCCTACCGCGACTACATGCCGGGCCCCAAGGCGCCCGTCAGCGGTGTGAGCGAACCGACGGACGCGATCGCGACCGAGCTGGACCCTGTCGAGCAGATCGAGCAGGGGGTGAACCGGCTGCGCGCCGAGGTCGCCAACGACCTCCTCCGCCGGCTCCGCGGCCAGGACCCGAGCTTCCTCGAGCAGTCGGTCCTCGATGTTCTCGTCGCCATGGGTTACGGCGGAACCGACGGCCAGGCGCGGCGCATCGGTGGGACCGGGGACGGTGGGGTCGACGGCGTCATCGACCAGGATAAGCTCGGGCTGCAGCGCATCTACGTCCAGGCGAAGCGCTACGCGGCGGACAACACGGTCGGACCCGAGACGATCCAGGCGTTCGTCGGCGCCCTGCACGGGCGCAACGTGTCCCAGGGCATCTTCATTACGACGAGCCACTTCTCACCCGGTGCGCTGAAGTACGCGAGCTCCATCGCCACGCGGGTGATCCTCATCGACGGCGTCCGGTTCGCCGAGCTAATGATCACCAACGGGGTTGGGGTCCAGACGGCGAGCACCTATCGCGTCGTCACGCTCGACGAGGACTACTTCGAGTAGACCGCTGTCTACCGGCCCAGGCGCCAGAAGGCCCGAGGGTCGCGCGGCGACTTCCCGACCCACTCGATCACGCCTTCATCGCGCAGCTGCTGTAGCCGACGGATCGTCGTCGGTCGGGCCAGTCCGATGAGTTCCGCCACCTCGCCGGTACTCAGCTGGTCCGACTGACGTAGCGCGGCGACGATCGCGTTGGCCTCCAGTGGAAGTCGGGCCTCGAGACGCCGGTCGACGGGCTCGCCGGACAGCGTCAGCGCAACGCTGCCCGCGGTCTGGTGGTAGAGCGGGTCCCCGAGCCCGGCCAGCCGCATCTCCTCGAACATGCGGCGGATCCCCTCACCGAACTCCTGACCCAGCTGCAGGTCTGCACACACCCGGGCGATCCGGGGGTTGCGGGCGAACCGCGTCGTGTGCAGCGGGTCGCCAACGTCCACCAGGCCGGGAAAGCGGCCGGGGCTCTCGATCTCTATGCGGTCGTCGAACACCGCGACGTGGACGTGGTCGCCGCCCAGGCTGTAGGACCGGTGCACCGCGGCGTTGACGATCCCTTCCAGCCACGCGTCCTCGGGCACCAGCGGGACATTCTCGAAGGCTCCCCGGCGTCCGAGAGCACGCCGGGTCGGCTGCCACTGCGCGATCCGGTCCCGTGCGGCTGCCAGCACCCGGGGGATCGGGCCCTCCACGCGGACGTCGTCGACGAGGTTCTGCCGCGATCCGGTGCCGCGCTCCCGTCCGCGGAACCGGGAGACCCGGACGTGGGCATTGGGCAGCACTCGCCCCGGCTGCTCGGCGAACAGCAGACAGCCGGCCATCGTCAGTTCGTCCCCGACCGTCAGGCCGCGGGCGTGGAGCAGGCGGGCGCCGTCGGGGTGTCCGAGCCGGGCTGCGTGCCCGTCGAGCAGATCCCGGTCCAGGTCGGCCAACGTCAGGCCGCTCGGCTCGGACTCGAATGCCGCCTGGCCACGGTCGTAGAGCAGCTCCCGGCGCTGGGCGAAGGTCAGCCGGCGGTTCTCGTCCCCGACCCGAAGGAACACCTCGTCGCGCATCGTCGCGTGCACCGTCGTTCCCGGCGCAATCTCAAATACGAGCAGCTCGTCGGCATCCCCGCGGACGTTGACGCACGGGCGGGTGGCCGCGGTGACGTGAACCGTCGGCTCGGTGAAGTCGAACGCAGCCTGGCGCAGGCCGTTCACGTTGCGGGACCAGCTGTGGGTGCCCTGAACGGACCCCTCGTGCAGGCCGACCGCGATCACCCCACCGTCGGCGTTGGCGAAGCCGACCAGCGCCTCCGCCAACCGGCGTGGCTCGATTCGCGCGGACTTCCGGTCGAACCACTGGTCCTCCGACGCCGCCAGCAGGAGCGGGCCGATCTCGTCCGGACCCGCCCCCACCGCTCGGGAGACCTGTCCGCTCGGCATACACCTACTCTAACAATGTGAGAGTAGGTTCGAGTAGTGCGCTCGGCTCGGGACGGAGCGCTCGACGGCTGGCCACCGTCTGTCATGATCGCCCGGGGATTCGAGCCGGGAGGGCGCCACGGTGAGCAGCTTCGACTTCCTGCGCGCCGAGTGGCCGCAGCTGTTCGATGAGGCCGTTCGTGCCGAGCGCGTCGGAGTGGGCGACCCGCGGACGAGCTGCTTCTACGCGCGCCGCTGCCTCGAGCTGACCCTCGGCTGGCTTTACGACGCCGACGCGACGCTCACCCGGCCCTACCGCAACGACCTGTCCGCGCGCCTGTTCGAGCCGACGCTGCGGGCTCTGGCTGGCAACGACCTGCAGCGCAAGATGGATCTGGTCCGACGGGCCGGAAACCGCGCCGTCCACGAGAGCCGCCACATCACCCCGGACGACTCGGTGCCCGTGCTCGGTGAGCTGTTCCAGGTGCTGTTCTGGCTGGCGACCACCTACTCCCGTGACCCGGCCAACCGCCCGGCGTCCGGTCTCTCGTTCGACCCGCAGGCCGTCCCCCGCCCCGCGCCGGCGAGCGTCCGCCTTCAGCGGCAGGCCGAGCTACAGGAGCGGGAACGCCGTTTCGCCGAGCAGGACGCCGCCCTCGCCGACGCCCGCCAGCAGCGCACAGATCTGGAAGTGGAGCTCGCCGAACTGCGAGGGCAGGTCGCCGCCACGAAGGCGGCCAACCGGGCGCGCCCGACCCGTCACGACTACGACGAGGCCACCACCCGGCGGCTGCTCATCGACGCGCTGCTCCGCGAGGCCGGCTGGCCAATGGACCAGCCGGCGGACCGCGAGTACCCGGTGACCGGAATGCCCACCCCCAGCGGGAAGGGGTCCGTCGACTATGTCCTGTGGGGCGCGGACGGAAAGCCGCTCGGATTGGTGGAGGCCAAGCGAACCACCAGGGACGCCACGGCCGGTCAGGAACAGGCCAGGCTCTACGCCAACTGCCTGGAGCAGCAGTTCGGGCGTCGCCCGGTCGTGTTTTACACCAACGGCTACGACCACTGGCTCTGGGACGACACCCGCTACCCGCCGCGTCAGGTCGCGGGCTTCTACACCCGCGACGAGCTGGCGCTGCTCGTCCAGCGGCACACCACCCGGCGACGCCTCGCCGAGCTGCAGGTCAGTCCGGTCATCGTCGAGCGGCACTACCAGGCGCGGGCGATCCGCCGGATTGGCGAGGCGTTCGAGGACTCCGCCCAGCGGCAGGCGCTCGTCGTCATGGCCACCGGTGCCGGGAAGACCCGTACCGTCATCGCGCTGGTGGACCTCCTGATGCGGGCTAACTGGTGCAAGCGGGTGCTGTTCCTGGCCGACCGGCTTGCCCTGGTCACACAGGCGGTGAACGCCTTTAAGGCTCACCTTCCTGACACGACAACCGTCAACCTGGTCGCCGAGAAATCCACCGAAGGCCGGGTGTACGTGTCGACGTACCCGACCATGCTGGGGCTGCTCAACCCCGCCGACGGGAAGCCGCCACGCTTCGGTCCGGGATTCTTCGACCTGGTCGTCGTCGACGAGGCGCACCGGTCGGTCTACCAGAGGTACGGCGTGCTCTTCGAATGGTTCGACTCCCTGCTCGTCGGGCTGACCGCCACGCCGAAGGAGGAAATCGACCGCAACACCTATCGGTTGTTCCAACTGGAGGACGGGGTCCCGACCGACAGCTACCCGCTGTCGGAGGCCGTTGCCGAGGGCTACCTCGTACCGCTGCGGGGCATCAGCGTTCCGCTGAAATTCCCCCGCGAGGGGATCCGCTACGACGACCTGACCGAGGCCGAGAAGGATGAGTGGGACGCCCGTGACTGGGACGAGGCGGGGGACGTCCCCGAGACGGTTGTCTCCGACGCGGTCAACAAGTGGCTGTTCAACGACGACACCGTGGACAAGATGCTGGCGACACTGATGACCTCGGGCCACCGGGTCGCGGGCGGTGACCGCCTGGGCAAGACCATCGTGTTCGCACGCAACAACGACCACGCTGAATTCATCCGCGCGCGCTTCGACGCCAACTACCCGGAGTACCACGGGGCGTTCGCCCGTGTTGTCACCTACCGCACCGAGTATGCCCAGACGCTCATCGATGAGTTCTCGATCCGGGACCGGGCGCCGCACATCGCCATCTCGGTCGACATGCTCGACACCGGAATCGACATCCCCGAGGTCGTCAACCTGGTCTTCGCCAAGCCCGTCCGGTCGGTGACCAAGTTCTGGCAGATGGTCGGCCGAGGCACCCGGTTGTGCCTGGACCTGTACGGACCGGGGGAGGACAAGGCAGACTTCCGTGTTTTCGACTTCTGCGGCAATCTCGAGTTCTTCGGGACCGACCCGGCGGAGATCGACGGCCAGCTGGCCGAGCCGCTGTCCCAGCGGCTGTTCCGGGCCCGGCTCGACATGGTGATTGGCCTGGACGCCCGGCTGGCCGGGGGCAACCCGCCGACCGTTGCCGCTGTCGACTACGGCGTCTATACCGTCGCGTCCGCCGCGGCCGGTACTCAGAGCGAGGCCGGGCTGCGTCAGGACCTGGTCGTCGCCCTGCACGGCGTCGTCACGGGGATGAACGTGGACAACATCGTCGTGCGCCCGCAGCGCCGCTGGGTCGACATCTACCGCGACCTGGACCGGTGGACCGACCTGAGCAGCGAGCAGGCGGGCGAGGTCGCCGAGCGTCTGTCGGGGCTGCCGACCACTGTCCGCGACGATGACGAGCAGGCCAAACGCTTGGACCTGCTCGTCCTGCGGCTGCAGCTGTGCGTCCTCAACACCGAGCCGGGGTTCCAGCGCCTGCGGGACCGGGTGCAGGAGATCGCGTCCACGCTGCTGGAGATGACCAACGTCCCAGCCGTTGCGGAGCAGGAGCAGCTGCTCGACGAGGTGGCTGGCGACGAGTGGTGGGTCGGCGTCACGCTGCCGATGCTCGAATTGGTGCGCCGGCGCCTGCGCAAACTCGTCCGCTTGATGCCCAAAGCCCGCCGACTGCTCGTCTACACCGACTTCGTCGACCAGCTCGGCGATGCGACCGAGGTTTCCTTGTCGGGAATGGCGGTCGGCAGCGACTTCGAACGGTTCCAGGCCAAGGCCCGGGTTTACCTGCGGGCGCACGAGGACCACGTCGCGCTGCAGAAGCTGCGTCGCAACCGGTCGCTGTCGGCCTCGGACCTGGACGAGCTGGAACGGATGCTCGTCGAGTCCGGCGTCGGGACCGCGCAGGACGTGGCACGCGCGCGCGAGCAGGCTCACGGTCTCGGGCTGTTCATCCGCGGGCTGGTCGGTCTGGACCGCGACGCCGCCACCGACGCCCTGTCCGACTTCGTCACGGGACGCACCCTGACTGCCGCGCAGCTGGACTTCCTGGCCCAGATCGTCACCTACCTCACCGAGAACGGCGTCATGGACCCGGGCGCGCTGTACGAGTCGCCGTTCACCGAGTTCGCTCCGCAGGGACCAGAGTCGTTGTTCCTATCCGAGGACGTCCGTCGCCTCGTCACTGCACTCAACCGCGTTCGCTCCACCGCCACCGAGATGGCCGTCGCGTAGCGCCGGGACAACGCCACCTGCGCGCGTCGGTGCAGCGGTACGCGCGCTCAGGCGGTGACGGGCACCCGGCACCCGTCAGGCGGTCAGGACGTGGGTCGCCTCCGGCCGGTCGGTGTCGGAGCCGTCAGCGGCGGTGACCGCCAGCCCGCGGCCGTCCTCGGCCACACCCACCCGCACCGTCGACCCGTCCGGAACCGAGCCGGCCAGCACCAGCCGGGCCAGCGGGTCCCCGATCGCGGACTGGACCAGTCGGCGCAGCGGCCGGGCCCCGTAGACGGGGTCATAGCCGGTCCGCGCCAGCCAGCCGGTGGCCTGCTCGGACACGTGCAGGGTGATCCGCCGGTCGGCCAGGCGGCGGGCCAACCGGTTCACCTGCAGGGCGGTGATCCGGGTCAGCTCGTCCGGTCCGAGAGCATCGAACACCACGATCTCGTCGAGGCGGTTGACGAACTCCGGCTTGAAGGTGGCGCGCACGGCGGCCAACACTGCCTGGAGGCGCTGCTCGGCGGTCAGGGTCGCGTCGGCGATGAACTGTGAGCCCAGGTTGGATGTCAGGATCAGGATGGTGTTCCGGAAGTCGACCGTCCGGCCCTGCCCGTCGGTGAGCCGGCCGTCGTCGAGCACCTGCAACAGCGTGTCGAAGACCTCCGGGTGGGCCTTCTCCACCTCGTCGAAGAGCACGACGCTGTACGGCCGGCGGCGCACCGCCTCGGTCAGTTGGCCACCCTCGTCGTATCCGACGTAGCCGGGGGGCGCCCCGAGTAGCCGGGCCACGGAGTGCTTCTCGCCGTACTCGCCCATGTCGATGCGGACCATGGCGTGGTCGTCGTCGAAGAGGAACCCGGCCAGCGCCCGCGCCAACTCGGTCTTGCCCACCCCGGTCGGTCCCAGGAACAGGAAGGACCCCGTCGGCCGGTCCGGGTCGGAGATGCCCGCGCGGGCTCGGCGGACCGCATCGGCCACCGCTACGACGGCGCTGTGCTGGCCGATGACGCGAGCACCGATCTCGTCCTCCATGCGCAGCAACTTTCCGCGCTCACCCTCCAGCAGCCGCCCGGCCGGGATGCCGGTCCAGGCGGAGACAACGGAGGCGACGTCGTCGGCGCTGACCTCTTCGGCCACCATCAGCTCCCCGCTGCGCGCCGGGTCCGCGGCGGAGGCTTCGGTCAGCTCCCGCTCGGCGGCCGGGATCCGGCCATAGATCAGTTCGGCGGCGGCGTCCCAGCGGCCCTCGCGCTGCTCCCGTTCGGCCTGCACCTGCAGTTCGTCCAGCTGCTTCTTCAGCTCCCCGACCCGGTTCAGCCCGGCCTTCTCTGCCTCCCAACGGGCATTGAGCGTGTCGACCTTCTCCTGCCGGTCGGCCAGGTCCGCGCGCAGCCGGTCCAGCCGGGCCAGCGACGCCGGATCGTCCTGGCTGGACAGCGCGAGTTCCTCCATCCGCAGCCGGTCCACTGCGCGCTGTTCGACGTCGATCTCCTCCGGGCGGGAGTCGATCTCCATCCGCAGCCGCGACGCAGACTCGTCGACCAGGTCGATCGCCTTGTCCGGCAGGAAGCGCGCGGTCAGGTAGCGGTCGGACAGGGTGGCCGCAGCGACCAGCGCGGCGTCGGTGATCTGGACCTGGTGGTGGGCCTCGTAGCGGCCCTTCAGCCCGCGCAGGATCGCGATCGTGTCCTCCACGGACGGCTCGGCGACCAGGACCTGCTGGAACCGGCGCTCCAACGCGGCGTCGGATTCGATGTGCTTGCGGTACTCGTCCAGCGTGGTCGCCCCCACCAGACGCAGCTCGCCGCGGGCCAGCATCGGCTTGAGCATGTTCCCGGCGTCCAGGGCGCTCTCACCGGTGGCTCCGGCGCCGACGACGGTGTGCAGCTCGTCGATAAAGGTGACGACCTCACCGTCGGAGTCCTTGATCTCGGCGAGCACGCTCTTCAGGCGCTCCTCGAACTCGCCACGGTATTTCGCCCCGGCCAGCATCGATCCGATGTCAAGGCTGATCACACGGCGCCCGCGCAGCGACTCCGGGACGTCGCCGGCGACGATGCGCTGGGCCAGTCCCTCGACGACGGCGGTCTTACCGACGCCGGGCTCGCCGATCAACACCGGGTTGTTCTTGGTGCGGCGGGAGAGCACCTGGATGACGCGGCGGATCTCGGCGTCCCGGCCGATCACCGGGTCCAGGCGTCCCTCACGGGCCTGCTCGGTCAGGTCGGTGCCGTACTTCGCCAACGCCTGATACCCGGACTCGGCGTCGGGACCGGTGACGGTGCGCGAGCCGCGGATCTCAGTGAATGCCGCGGTCAACGCGTCGACGTCCGCACCGGCGCCGCGCAGCAGCTGGGCGGCGGGGGACTCGATCGCGGCCAGCGACACCAGCAACAGCTCGGTTGACACGTGGGTGTCGCCGCGTTCCCGGGCCCGCCGGCCGGCGTCGGCCAACACGCGCAGGGTGCCCCCGGAGGTGGTCGGCGCGGCAACCGAGGCCCCGCTGGCGGCGGGAAGCCGGCGCACCAGGTCGGTGGCACCGCTCTGAACCGTGCCGCGCAGTCCGGCGTTCTCGCGCGCCCGGCCGACCGCGTCCAGCAGGCTGCCCGCGGTGCCGTCGGACGGGGCGAGCAGCGCAACCAGCAGGTGGGCGGGCTCGATGTCGGGGTTGCCGGCGGCGGCGGCCGCCTCGAGGGCAGCCGTCAACGCTTCCCGGCTGCGGGTCGTCAGCTGTTCGGGGTTCATAAGCTCCTCGCGGTCGGAGTTCAGGGTCACCAGACTCACTTGAGCCTATGTGACTCAACTCCGACGGGGTCCGCGCTGTTCCCCCCGCGCTGTTCCCCCGCACTGTTTCCCGCTGCACGGTTCCCCCTGCGCGGGCATTACGGGCTACAGCGGGGGGCGCCCGTCGTCGTAACGGTCGTCGTAGGTGCGCCGCTCGACGACGTCCTCGCGGTAGCCGGTGGTAGTGCCGGGGCCCGACCGCCGTCGACTGGAGATCAGGAAGGCGATGGCGATGAGGAACGCCACGATCCCGATGCCCATCAGCACGATCCCGACCGTGCCCAGGTCGATCCCGGACACCGTGGCCGTGACAGCGAATTTCAGGATCGCGCCGATCGCGATCAGCAGCAGGCTCCCGCCGATGGTCATCGCGTGGTCTCCTCGATCGCTTCCGGCTCGGATAAGGTCACGCACGCGCTCGTACGGGACCGGTTCACCGTAGCCCGCTCAGGACGCCGGGGTCAGCTCCGAAACGGCCTGGACCGGGTCGGAAACGGCGTGAACCCGCGTGCTTTCGGCCCCGCCCAGCTGAGCCTGCACCAGCGGGGCCACCTCCGTGCCCAACAGCTCGATCGCGCGCAGCACCTGCTCGTGCGGCAGCGTCCCGACGCTGACGTGCAGCATGAAGCGCTCGATGCCGAGCACCTCATGCATCCGCACGATCTTCGCCGCCACCTGCTCCGGGCTGCCGAGCACGAGCGATCCGCGGTCGGCGACGGCGTTCTCGAAGGCGTCGCGGGTCATGGCCGGCCAGCCGCGTTCGCGTCCGAGCTGGCTCATCGCGACCTGGTAGCTGCCGTAGAACTGCTCCTTCGCGGTGTCCGTGTCGTCGGCGATGAAGCCGTGCGCGTTCACCGCGATCGGGGCGGACGCCGGGTTGTGGCCGTATTCGCGCAACGCGCGCCGGTGCAGGTCGGTCAGCGGCGCGAACTGATCCGGCTGTCCGCCGATGATCGCCAGTGCCATGGGCCGCCCGAGGGCGCCGGCGCGGACGACCGAGTTCGGGTTGCCGCCCACCCCGACCCAGATCGGCAGCGGCTGCTGCAGCGGGCCGGGGTAGACGGCCTGGTCCCGCAGCGCGGCCCGGTGATTGCCGGACCAGGTGACGCGCTCGTGGTCGCGCAGTGCCAGCAATAGGTCCAGCTTCTCGGCGAACAGCTCGTCGTAGCCGGCGAGGTCGTAGCCGAACAGCGGGAAGGACTCGGTGAAGCTGCCGCGGCCGGCGATGATCTCCGCCCGGCCGCCGGAGAGCTGGTCCAAGGTCGCGAAGTCCTGGAACACCCGTACCGGGTCATCGGAGCTGAGGACGGTGACCGCGCTGGTCAGGCGGATGTGTTCGGTCGTCGCGGCGGCGGCGGCCAGGGTGACGACGGGAGCGGACGCGGCGAAGTCGGCCCGGTGGTGCTCCCCGAGGCCGTAGATCGCCAGCCCGACCCGGTCGGCGGTCTGCACCTCAGCGAGGACCTGGCGCAGCCGCTCGCCGTGCCCGACCAGCTCACCGGTCACCGGATCCGGGAAGGTCTCCGCGAAGGTCGTAACGCCCAGCTCCATGCCGCCGCTCCCCGTGCCGTGCCGAAGGTCCCGGGTCCGTGCCGCCCGGGTTAGTTGTCCGGTCAACTATCGGCCACCGGTCGCCATTCCCGACCGGCCGGTGGTCAATCCGGACCAGCGAGGGCGACTACGGGTCCTCCGGCGCGATGGCACGGCCAGGGCGTGGGCCGTGATTCTGGCGCCGGCCGTGTCACCGATCGACGTGGTGCTCCTATGCGCGGCCGTGCTGATCGCCTGGTGCGCCTACGCGATCCGGGATTACGACCTCAGGTAGGGACTCCGCCCGGCGGGCAGCCCGGCACGGCTTCGGCCACCGGGCGACGGGTCGATCACGACGTCAGCGGCGCTGAGTGGTCCAGTGAACGACCGCGGTGCCCTGACTGTCGACAACTGCCGGCAGGTAGGTGCGCCGGTAGACACCACTGGCGTACTGCGCCTCGGTGGCGGCCAGCGCCGCCCGGGCCCGTTCCAGCTCGGCGGTCAGCTCCAGGACCCGGGCGCGAAGGGCGTCGGTGGTGTTCTCCAGCTCCATGATCCGCTTGACCCCGGCCAGGTTGACGCCCTCGTCCTGGCTCAGGCGCTGCACCTCACGCAACTGCTCCACATCGCGCGGTGAGTACCGCCGCCCGCCACCACCGGCCCGGCCGGGGGTGACCAGGCCGAGGCGGTCATATTGGCGCAGTGTCTGCGGGTGCATCCCGGACAGCTCCGCGGCCACCGAGATGACGTAGACCGGGGTCTCGATGTCGATGCGCACGGTGGTCCGCCGTGGTATCCGTCCGCCCGGGATACCGGGAGCGCTGCTCACGCGGCACCTCCGGCTCCCGCGGCGCGGGTCGCGGTGCGGAAGCGTTCCAGCGCTTCCCGAGAGTCGTCGTCCAGGGTGTCCGGCACGGTGACCTCAGCGGTGACCAGCAGATCGCCCCGGGACCCGTCGCGCCGGGTCGCGCCCTTACCGCGAACCCGGAACACCCGCCCGTTCGGGGTGTTGGCCGGCACCTTCACCAGCACGGACGGTCCGTTCAGTGTGGGCACGCGCACGGATCCGCCCAGTGCGGCGTCGGCGAAGCTGACCGGAACCGTCACCGTCAGGTTGTCCTCGGACCGTCCGAAGCTCGGGTGCGGGTCGACCAGAACCCGGACCAGCAGGTCGCCCGCCGGTCCGCCGTTCTCCCCTGCCGCGCCCTTGCCGCGCAGCCGGATGACACCGCCGTCCTTCACGCCAGCTGGGATCCGGACCTGCATCGTCCTGCTCGAGGCGGCCCGGCCCGACCCGTGGCACTGCGGGCACGGCTCGTCCACGACCAGTCCACGGCCGTGGCAGTCCGGGCACGTCTCCGGCATGGGAACACCGTTCTCGTCGTGCAGCACCGCTCCGGTCCCTTCGCAGCGGGAGCAGATGTGCGGCATCGTTCCCGCCCGTGCGCCGGTGCCCCGGCAGGCCGGGCACGGCGTCTGGCTGGTGGTGCGCAGCGGGAGGGTCGTGCCCTCGACGGCCGCAGTGAACCCGATCCGCACCTCGGCCTCGGTGTCGGCCCCGCGCCGCGCCCGGCTGGTCGTTGGGCCGGTCCGCGAGCGCTGGTTGAACAGCCCGCCGAAGATGTCGCCGATGTTTCCCGGCGATCCCGTCCCCCCGGTCTGGGCCGGGTTGTTCCGCCCCCCGTTGAACAGGTCACCGAGGTCGAAGCTGAACCCACCGTTGCCTGCCGGGCGCCCGGCGGTCGGCCGTGCGCCGCCGCGGGTCCCGAAACCTCGGAACGGCGAGCTGCCGAACAGCGACCGCGCCTCGTCGTACTCCTTGCGCTTGGCCGCATCCCCGATGACCGAGTGGGCCTCCGAGATCTGCTTGAACCGGGTCTCGGCCGCCTTGTCGCCCTTGTGGTGATCGGGGTGGTTCTCCCGGGCGAGCTTGCGGTAGGCGCGCTTGATCTCGGCCGCGTCGGCACTCTTGGAGACGCCGAGGACCTTGTAGTAGTCCTTCTCGGCCCAGTCTCGCGCGCTCACCGTGCTCCCCTCATGCGTTGTCCGCGGGCTCCCCGGTGACCGGCTGGCTGTCCGGGGACTGCTCCGGTGCACCGCTCTCATCGAGCACAGTGAGCACCGGTTCTTCGGTGAGCACTGTTCCCTGATTCGGCGAGTCGTCAGCTGCGGCGACCGTTTCCTGTTCGACGCTGTCCTGTTCGACGGCGTCCTGTTCGCCGCTGGCCATCGGCGGATCCATCACCATCACCCGGGCTGGGCGCACGACCCGATCCGCGATGCGGTAGCCCGCCTGGACGATCACGGTGCTTGTCGGTCCGTCGACCTCCTCGGAGAAGCCGTGCATCAGTGCCTCGTGGATGGTCGGGTCGAATGGGTCGCCCGGCTGTCCGAACCGGGTCAGCCCGGCCCGGGCGACCTGCTGCTCGAGTCCTTCGGCCACGCTGCGGAAGCCGGCCGACATCTCCTCGTGCTCACGCGCCCGGTCGATGTCGTCCAACACCGGAAGCAGCCCGGTCACAAACCCGGTGATCGCCTGCTGCTGGGAACCGGCCAGCTCGCGGTCGCGGCGACGCTTGTAGTTCTGGAAGTCGGCCATCGACCGCTGTAGGTCAGCGGTCCGCTCGGCGACCAGCCGCTCGAGTTCGTCGATGCGGTCGATCGCCGCCGAACCGGTTCCGCCGCCTGCCGCCGGTGGCGCGTCAACCGGAGTCGGGGTCGCGGTGTCTGTCGGTGTCGTCACAGTTCCATCCATCCGTACCCGCCGCCGATCGCGCACGATCGGCGGCTCGCGGTCCTGCTCCGGGTCGGGGAGCGATCCCCGGCCCGGAGCACTGCTCGCACCTGCTGCTGAGCTCACGAACGCTGCTCGGCGTCCTCGTCGACGATCTCGGCGTCGACAACGTCGTCCTGTCCGCCCTCGGCGGAAGCACCGTTCTCTGACTCAGTGCCCGCGCCGTCCCCGTCGGCGGAGGCCTCGGAGGACACGTTGGCGTAGAGCGCCGCTCCCATCTGCTGGCTGGTGCGCGACAGGTGGTCGGTGGCCGACTTGATCGCCTCGACGTCCTCACCACCGAGAGCCGTCTTCACGGCCGCAATCGCGTCGCGGGTCTCCGACTTCGGCTCCTCCGGCAGCTTCTCGTCGTTGTCGGCGATGAACTTCTCGGTGGAGTAGACGAGGCTGTCGGCGGTGTTGCGCGCCTCGGCGGACTCCCGGCGCTGCTGGTCCTCCTCGGCGTACTGCTCCGCGTCGCGCATCATCTGCTCGATGTCGCCCTTGGGCAGGCCGGAACCACCGGTGATCGTCATCGACTGCTCCTTGCCGGTGCCCAGGTCCTTGGCGTTGACGTGGACGATCCCGTTGGCGTCGATGTCGAAGGACACCTCGACCTGGGGAACACCGCGCGGTGCCGGAGCGATCCCGGTGAGCTCGAAGTTGCCCAGGCTCTTGTTGTTGCGGGCCATCTCGCGCTCGCCCTGATACACCTGGATCTGCACCGAGGGCTGGTTGTCGTCGGCGGTGGTGAAGACCTCCGAGCGCTTGGTCGGGATCGTGGTGTTCCGCTCGATGATCTTGGTCATGATGCCGCCCTTGGTCTCGATGCCCAGCGAGAGCGGGGTCACGTCGAGCAGCAGCACATCCTTGACCTCGCCCTTGAGCACGCCACCCTGCAGCGCCGCGCCGATGGCGACGACCTCATCGGGGTTGACGCCCTTGTTCGGCTCCTGGCCGTCGGTCAGCTCACGGACCAGGTCGGCCACCGCGGGCATCCGGGTCGAGCCGCCGACCAGCACGACGTGGTCGATCGCCGCTACGGAGACCCCGGCGTCCTTGATCACCTGACGGAACGGGTTCTTGGTCCGGTCCAGCAGGTCCGAGGTCATCCGCTGGAATTCCGAGCGGGTCAGCTTGACGTCCAGGTGCAGCGGGCCGTTCTCACCGAGGGTGATGTAGGGCAGGTTGATGTTCGTCTCGGTCGAGCTGGACAGCTCGATCTTCGCCTTCTCCGCGGCCTCCTGCAGCCGCTGCACGGCGATCCGGTCCTTGGACAGGTCGATGCCGTTCTGGTTCTTGAAGGTGTCCGAGAGGTGCTTGACGACCCGGGCGTCCCAGTCGTCGCCGCCGAGTCGGTTGTCACCGCTGGTGGCCTTGACCTCCACGACGCCGTCGCCGATCTCGAGCAGGGACACGTCGAACGTGCCGCCACCGAGGTCGAAGACGAGGATGCGCTGCTCGGCGTCACCCTTGTCCAGCCCGTAGGCCAGGGCGGCCGCGGTCGGCTCGTTGACGATGCGCAGCACGTTGAGCCCGGCGATCTCACCGGCCTCCTTGGTGGCGGTGCGCTGGGCGTCGTTGAAGTACGCCGGGACGGTGATGACGGCGTCGCTCACCTTGTCACCGAGGTAGGACTCCGCGTCCCGCTTGAGCTTCTGCAGCACGAAGGCGCTGATCTGCTGGGGGGTGAACTTCTTGCCGTCGATCGAGGTCGACCAGCCGGTGCCCATGTGGCGCTTGACCGATCGGATGGTCCGGTCGACGTTGGTGACGGCCTGCCGCTTGGCGACCTCGCCGACGAGGACCTCGCCGTTCTTGGCGAAGGCGACCACCGAGGGCGTCGTGCGGGCGCCCTCGGCGTTGGTGATGACCGTCGGCTCGCCACCCTCGAGGGTGGAGACGACGGAGTTGGTGGTGCCGAGGTCGATGCCGACCGCTCGTGCCATGTCGGTGGTACTCCTTCTTTGCTGGGACGGTCCCGGGTGTCCGCCGGGTGGGCGGCCGCCGCGAATGGGAAGTGGCAGACTTGAGCGCGCTCGGCTCAACCATGACACGCGGCGCTCCGCCGCGCAACCGGGGTTGAGCCCTGCGCTGTCAAGTCCAACGGCGGGCCAGCGCCGGGTGTTCCCGCCTACCGTGGATTCATGTTCCGGCGGCTGCGGGTGGGCGAGGGCGGCCTGCCCGCGCGGACGCTCGCCATTGCGGTGATCGTGCTGCTGGCCCTCGGGTCGGCCCCGGTGTTGATCCCGATGATCGCCTGGCTGATCGGGTTGCTCCCCTGGTAGTGGGTTGGGCGGAGCCCCGACCCTGTGGCCCTGGTCTGGTTGTGGCACTACCCGGGCGCCGTTTCGGAGGGGTTGTGGCGGGTCGCGCGCCCGTTTGGCGACCACAAGCCCTCCCGGGCGTCGGCGCGTTGCCCTCGCTGGGCGAGGTCCGGGGCCGCAGCCATCGGTATCAACCGCGCCGAAGCGAAGCTCGGGCGGTGCGTTAGGGTCGAACCGATCGTGATCGGGTCCGGTCGCGCCACGCGACGTCGGGAGCGCCGAGCGGTTACGCGGGTGTAGTTCAATGGTAGAACTTCAGCTTCCCAAGCTGATAGCGCGGGTTCGATTCCCGTCACCCGCTCCTTAAGACGCAGGCGGTTCCCCGCCTGCGTCTCGCAGCCCGCCTCGCCGGTCGCGCTCGGCGCCAGTTCCGCGGCGAGCGGCCTAAATCTGCAGTTGGGCCTTCAGCGGGCAGGAGAACGGATCGCGGGCCCGGATCCCGACGTCGTTGAGGTAATGGACTATCTCCCCGAACGACTGGATCAGCGACGTCTCGGTGTAGGCGATCCCGTGTTCGGCGCAGAACTGGCGGACTATCGGGCGTGCCTGGCGCAGGTTGGGCCGCGGCATGCTCGGGAACAGGTGGTGTTCGACCTGGTGGTTCAGCCCCCCCATGAACAGGTCGATCAGCCAGCCGCCGGAGATGTTGCGGGAAGTCAGGACCTGCCGGCGCAGGAAATCGACCTTCGTCGTCTCGTTGATGATCGGCATCCCGACGTGGTTCGGCGCGAACGACAGGCCCATCAGCAGTCCGAAGACCCCGAGCTGGGTCGCAAGGAAAGCCGCCGCCATGCCAGGGGACAGCACGAGGAACAGCACCGCCACATAGCCGCCGAGGCGCAACGTCATGAACGACAGGTCGATCCACCGCCTTTTGACCGGGTCCGGGTGTAGCAGCCGCCGGAAGCTGTCGATGTGCAGGCTCACGCCCTCGAAGGGCAGCAGCGGGAAGAAGAACCAGCCCTGGCGGCGGACGAACCAGGCGCGCACCCCGCGCGGACGACCCCGGCCGGCCTCGTCGTGGAACGCGAAGACGGTCGATTCGATGTCGCTGTCCCGCCCGAGCTGATTGGGCGCGCCATGGTGCTTGTTGTGCTTGGACAACCACCAACTGTAGCCGAGGCCGGCGAACAGGCCGGCGAAAATCCGGCCGAACCACTCGTTCCACCGAGCCGAGGCGAAGATCTGCCGGTGCGCCCCGTCGTGACCCAGGAAGGCGAACTGGTGCAGCACCACCGCCAGCGCGGCGGCCACTCCTAGCTGCGCCCAGCTGTCACCCAGTAACCAGAAGCCGACCCAGCACGCCGCGAACGCCAGCACCCCGGTGGTGATCCGCGTCCAGTAGAAGCCTCGCCGCCGGGCCAGCAGACCGCGCGCGAGAATCTGCTTGGACAGCCCGCCGTATGTCGTCAGTGCCCGCGTGGTGCCCCGCCTGGCGCTGGCTCGCAGCCCTCCCGTCGGGGCATCGTCGGCACGGGTCAGGGCAGCAGTCAACGGGTCTCCTCGGCCAAAGTGGTCGGTAGCGTCGAAGACTCGTTATCGGAGCTCGGGTGCGACCGTCGGTCTACGGTGTAGACGCTCGGGCTCATCGTAAGGTTTCCAGTTCGGGTTGGCGTTCGGCGGGGTGGACAGTCCGGCCGGCGTCACCGGTCGGTGTCCACGGTCCCTCGAGTGGCGGAGACCGTGGCACCGCTGACAATCTGGGTCCGCAGCTGTCCGCACCGGGCAGCAGATCCGCACCGGCAGCAGATCCGCACCGGCAGCAGAGGGGATCCGCCTGGACATCGTGACATCGCCGTATGTGCCGATCACTTTAGGGTTTTTCGGCCTCGGGACCGGCTACCTGATCTACGGACCGCAGGAGCTGTTCGGATTCCCAGCGCGTAGCCGCGAGGTGGACCGCTCGATGGGGGTCTGGGGCATCTTCCTGCCCGGGCTGTGCCAGGTGGTCACCGGGATCATCCTGTTCGTCGGGCTGACCTGGTTCCGGGTGTTCGATGCCAAGCCCCTCTACATGGCAGCTCTCGCCTTCACCGCGTACGGGATCCACTGGTTTGCGCTGGGATGGAACCGCTTCCAGACCAACAGCATCAAGCCCAACGCCGGGATGTCGGTCGCCTTCATGATGCTCTCCGCACTCGGGGCGACGGTGTTCTACAAGGCAGACTCCTGGCCGGTCGGAGCGCTGTTCACGGGACTGTTCTTCGTCTACTTCTTCGAGTTCTTCGCCGCATTCGGGATGGAGGTCGCCGAGCGGTTGCTGGGCCTGGCCCACACGGTGGTCGGGATGTGGCTGCTCTACCTGACCTTCAGCACCACGCTGAACATCACCACCGGGACCACACTCCCGGCCGGCTGACGCACCACGTGATCCGACCCGGCGGTCAGGCCGAGGCCGCCCCGTTGGCGCTGGCCCGGGCCTGGGCGCGCTCGCGCTGCGGTACGACGGTGTACCGGGGATCCTTCGCACTGGCCTGGCCGGCCTCGAAGATCGCGAACCGGGTGCACAAGGACCCGCCGAGCAGCGCGAGACCGGCCAGTCCCGAGACGACCCGCGACCGGCGGGAGACGGCCGCCAACACTGCACCGGTCGGCATCAGGATCTGCGAGGCCCGGTGCCAGCGGCCGGCAGTGCCCTCGTCGAGAGTCTGCGCGGCGATGCCCATCGAGCGGCGCATCGGCACCTGGGCGCCAAGTTCCACAAGCGCCCCGGCAACCGCGAGCAGCCGCGCCGGTCGGACCTCGGACGCCGGGACCGCCAGCAGCGCGAGTCCGGCGGCGCTGCTCGCCGCAGACCCGGCGAACACCACCGGCAGCTCGCGTCGGGCGCCGGACCACGCCGGCGTCGCGGTGTCCGAGAGCAGCACCGCGGTATAGGTGGACACCAGCGCGCCGGCCGTCGCAGCGACCAGGCCGGCCGGTTTGGCGCAGGCATGCAGGGCCTGCAGCAGCATCGGCGGGATCGGGTCGGTGACCCGGTCCGGCAGCAGCCGCACCACCTCAGAGGCGGCGGTGATCCCGCTGGGTAGTCCGAACGCGGTCAGGAACCAGGTGCCCATCGACATCGGCGAGGTCGGCTTGGCGATCCGCAGCATGTTGTAGAACCGCGACGGACGGCCCAGGTCGTTCACCAGGAAGTAGAACGACCCGACCAGGCCGGCGATTGCGCCGAGCCGACCCGCCCGGCGCATCACCGGACGACCCGTCCACGCACCGCCCTCGCCGAGCAGCGCCGAGGAACCGGCCAGTCCGCCGGAGAACAGGTAGAGCGGGATGTCCCGGGTCCACGGTGACGGCTTGACGACCGGGCGCCCGTAATAAGAGGTGAACTCCGCCTCGGGGACAACGGCGTTCGGGTCGCTGCGTCCACGACGGCGACCGCCATGCCGCGGGCGTGGCGGTCGGGGCGACTGTGGGGGCGCCCCAGCACCCGGGATGGCGGTGTGACCGAGCTCCCGATCATCCAGCTGCCCGTCGCGGTCGCTGCCCGGTACTCCGGGCGAACCCTGACTCATCGACGACCGATCGCGAACAGTCCCGCGACCCCTGCCAGCAGGCCGAGGGCGGCCAGCCCCATCGTCTTGTACATCGCGGGCAGGTCGGCCGTGCAGACCACCGGGTCCGGTGGCAGGCCGTACACCTCCGGTTTGTCCAGCAGCAGGAAGAACGCGCCGGCCCCGCCGACCCCGTCCTCGGGCGACTCACCGTAGAGCTGGGCGTCGGCGACCCCGGCCTCGTGCAGCTGGTCCACTCGCGCCGCGGCCCGTTCGCGCAGCTCGTCCAGTGGGCCGAACTGGATGGACTGGGTCGGGCATGCCTTTGCGCACGCCGGGGTCTCATCGACGGCGAGGCGGTCGTAGCAGAGGGTGCACTTCTGGGCGACGCCCACGGCGGGGTCCCCGGGCGGGCCGTCACGGCGCTCGATGACGCCATACGGGCACGCCGGGATGCAGTAGCCGCAGCCGTTGCAGATATCGGCCTGGACGACGACGGTGCCGAACTCGGTACGAAACAACGAGCCGGTCGGGCAGACGTCCAGGCAGGCGGCATGGGTGCAGTGCTTGCAGACATCCGAACTCATCAGCCAGCGGAAGTCCGGTCGCTCGGCGACGCCGACTCCCATGTCCAGCACCCCACCGCCGGAATCCCCGTCGAGCACCCGCGCGGAGGAGCCGGGAGCACTGCTCACTCCGATGGCGGGAGCGTCGGCCGGCATGGCGGGCATGCCCAGCTCGGTGCGGGTGGTCCCCGGGCGTTGCTGGCCCAACGGCTGCTGCTGTTCGATGAACGCCACATGCCGCCAGCTGCTGGCCCCGAGTGCGCCGGTGTTGTCGTAGGACTCCCCGGTCCAGTTCAGCCCGTCCTCGGGGACGTGGTTCCACTCCTTGCATGCCACCTCGCATGCCTTGCAGCCGATGCAGACGGAGGTATCGGTGAAGAAGCCCACGCGCTGCGGGTGCTCCTGCCCCCACCCGGCGTCGGCGGTCGGGTCCAGCGGTCCGGACAAGCGTGCCATCGCCCTACTCCCCTCTGCCCTGTTCGGTACCCACGGGGTCGGCGACGGCCTCGCCGGGGCCGCGGACTGGAGTGGTCAGTGCCGCGTCGCCGGTCGTCTCGGTGATATGCGCCCGCTCCCGGAAGGCTGCGACGTAATCCAGCAGGGCCGGACCGCGGGGTCGGCGCCCGGGCCGGATCTCGCAGCTGGACACCTTGGACTCCTGAATGTGCACATTGCGGTCCAACACGATGCCGAACAGGTCGTTCGCGCTGTCCCCAGTCGTCAGCCCGTTCTGGCCCCAGTGGTAGGGCAGGCCCACCTGGTGCACGATCCGCTCGCCCAGGATCAGCGGCGCCATCCGGTCGGTGACCACTGCTCTACCCTCCACAGCCGAGCGGGCGGTGACCACATGGCACCAGTCCCCGTGGGTGATCCCTCGTTCGGCGGCGAGTTCCGGTCCGAGTTCAACGAACATTGCCGGCTGCAGTTCGGACAGGTACGGCAGGGTACGGCTCATCCCGCCCGCGGTGTGGTGTTCGGTGAGCCGATAGGTGGTGAACACGCAGGGGAACACGTCCGCGTGCGGCTCCGGTGGGCTGGGGTTGCTGGGGTTCAACGGGGACTGCACGACCTCCCGGGTGGGGTTGGCCTGCTGACCGTAGAGAGCATTGCGCACCGGTGACTCGTGCGGCTCGTAGTGGGTGGGCATCGGGCCGTCGACCAGGCCCGACGGTGCATAGAGCCAGGCGCGCCCGTCCGACTGCAGGATGAACGCATCGGTGCCGTCGAGGGCGTCGGTGCCGGTCGCGTCCGGCTCGGCGCGGAACGAGGGACTCTTGGTGGCCTGGAAGTCCGGCACGTCGTGTCCGGTCCACTTCCCGGCGTCGGGGTCCCACCAGACGTAGGCCTTGCGCTCACTCCACGGCCGGCCCTCCGGATCAGCGCTCGCGCGGTTGTAGAGGATGCGGCGGTTGCTCGGCCACGCCCACGCCCACTCCTGGGCCACCCAGTTCTGCTGCGAACCAGGCTTGCGTCGGTTCGCCTGGTTCACCCCATCGGCGTTGACGCCGGCGTAGATCCAACAGCCACACCGGGTGGAGCCGTCCGCCTTCAGCTCGGTGTAGCTCGACAGCGGCCCGTCCGGTCCGAAGCCGTTGATCTCCGCGAGCACTGCTTCCGCGTTGGGCTCGGCGTACTGGCCCTCGGTTGGGTAGTCCCATGTCAGGTTGAGCAGCCCTACATCTCGGGCCTCGGTGGAGCCGGCCAGCTTCGCGCGCATCAGCCGGCCCAGGTGGTAAAAGAACCACAGGTCGCTGCGCGCGTCCCCAGGCGGATCGAGGGCCTTGTTACGCCACTGCACGAGCCGCTGGGTGTTGGTGAAGCTGCCCTGCTTCTCGGTATGCGCGGCCGCCGGGAAGAAGAACACCTCCGTTGCGATGTCCTCGGTGCGCAGCTCACCGGTCTCGATCTCCGGGCTGTCCTTCCAGAAGCTGGCTGTGTCGATCATCGTCAGGTCGCGGACGACGAGGAAGTCCAGTTTGCTCAGCGCCAACCGTTGCAGCTTGCCGTGAGCACTGCCCACGGCAGGGTTCTCCCCGACGACAAAATAGCCGGGGACCTTGCCGGCCATCATGTCCATCGTCGTCCGGTAGGTGCCGTGGTCGTCGGAGATCCGCGGCAGCCAGCGGAACCCGAACTCGTTCTCCGGAGTCGCCGCATCGCCGTACCAGCTCTTGAGCAGGCTCACCATGTAGGCCCGGGTCTCGGCCCAGAACCCCTTCTCCCCCGGCCCGACCATCGCGTCGACGAAGGCGTCCAAGCCGTCGTCGATGTCCGTCTTGGGCATGGAAAGGTAGCCGGGCAGCAGGTCGAACAAGGTCGGGATGTCGGTGGAACCCTGGATGGAGGCGTGCCCGCGCAGCGCGAGGATCCCACCACCCGGGCGGCCGATGTTGCCCAGCAGGAGCTGCAACACGGCGGCCGCGCGGATGTACTGCACGCCGACCGTGTGATGCGTCCAGCCGACCGAGTACACCCAGGATGTGGTGCGGTCCCGCCCGGAGTTGCGCGTCACCGTGTCGCAGACCGCCCGGAACACCTCGACCGGGCAGCCCGTGATCTCCGAGACCTTCTCCGGGGTGTACCGGGCATAGTGGCGCTTGAGCACCTGATAGACGCATCGCGGGTCGGTCAGCGTGTCGTCGTGGTGGCGTTTGCGGGGCTGACGGGCACCGTCGGGGGACTTTGGCGGCACCTCCCGTTTACCGGCGGCCGAGGCCAGCGGGCCAGCCTGCAACTGCCAGCTCGCGGTGTCGTAGGCGCGCCCGGACTCGTCGAACCCGCTGAACACCCCGTCCAGTTCCTCGGTGTCCTTGAAGTCCTCACTGACCAGGTCCGCGGCATTGGTGTAGGCCAGCACGTAGTCGCGGAAGTCCAGTTCATTGCTCAGGACGTGGTGGATTATCCCGCCGAGGAACGCGATGTCGCTGCCGGCCCGCAACGGGACGTGCAGGTCAGCGACCGCGCTGGTACGGGTGAACCGTGGGTCGACGTGGATGACCGTCGCACCGCGCGCCTTGGCCTCCATCACCCATTGGAACCCGACCGGATGGCACTCGGCCATGTTCGAGCCCTCGATGACGATGCAGTCGCTGTTAGCGAGATCCTGCTGGAAGGTTGTGGCCCCTCCACGGCCAAGCGAGGCACCCAGACCGGGCACCGTGGCCGAGTGTCATATGCGGGCCTGGTTCTCCACCTGCACGGCACCGGACGCGGCCAGCAGTTTCTTGATCAGGTAGTTCTCCTCGTTGTCCAGCGTCGCGCCGCCGAGCATCGCGATCCCGGTCGTGCGGCGCAGCGGGACACCGTTCTCATCCGCGTCGGTCCAGTGCTGGGCGCGCGCGGTCAGTGTCTTCTCCGCGACCCGGTCCATCGCCTCGTCCAGGCTGATGGTCTCCCACTCGGTGGCGTAGGGCCGCCGGTGCAACACGGTGGTGATCCGGTTCGGGGCGTTGACCAGTTGCTCGCTGGCACTGCCCTTCGGGCACAGTCGGCCGCGGCTGATCGGGGACTCCGGGTCGCCCTCGATGGCGGTCACCCGGCCGTCGCTGACATAGACCTGCTGCCCGCATCCGACGGCGCAGTACGGGCAGACGCTGGCGGTGACCGAGTCCGCGGTCTTCGTGCGAGCGGTCAGCTTTGCGGTGGCCGGGGACTTCGTCGCCGCCCCGCGGCCGAGCGGATCGCTGCCGGTCAGCTGCCGGTAGACGGGCCAGTTGCCCAACCAGGTCTTCGCACCCACGTCGCCCGACCTCTCGCTTCCGGTTGCCGGCCCGCTGTCCGGTTCGTCCTGGCCTGGCGGCACGTTACGCCGCGCCCCGGCTCACGGCACTCCGGGGCCAGGCCCGGTCCCGGTTCGATCGTGCTGGGAGACGTTGCGCACCGCTGAACCGCCCCCAGCGGTGCCTTTCGTATCCCGGGCGTTCATCTCGTCGACCCAGGGGGCCGGCTTCAGTCGAGCAGCAGTGTCCTGAGCGGCATCGATGGCCCGTCGAGCAGTTCGACGGCGCCGGGCGGCCACCCGTGCCGGATCGGGCCGGCATCTGCGTGACCCGGCCTGGTGTGTCAGGGTCTGACGGGAGGTCGCCGCCGGTGACGCTGACGCTGTGCGCGCTGACGCCGTGCGCGCTGATATCCGGGAGGGAACGCGGGGGTGCCACAGACCCGGAGCGCTGACAGCGGAGCCAGCACCCGCACGGTGCTGATCGCGCTGGCGGCGAACGCGGCGGTCGCGTTGGCCAAGGGCGCCGCCGCGGTGCTGACCGGTTCGGCCTCGATGGCAGCGGAGGCGGCGCACTCGGCGGCGGACACCCTCAACGAGGTTTTCCTCTACACCGCGCTGCGCTCCAGCAGCCGCCCCGCCGACCAGTCCCATCCCTTCGGCTACGGCCGGACCCGCTACTTCTGGGCGTTCGTGGCCGCCGGGTCGTCTTCGTCACCGGGGCGTTGTTCTCCGCCTTCGAAGGCATCCGCGCGCTGCGGGCCGGTCCGGAACCGTTGGATCACGCGATCGTCAACTACATCGTCCTGGCGGTCGCCTTCGTGCTGGAAGGCACCTCGTTACTGCGGGGACTGCGCCAGACCCATGCCGAAGCTCGCGAGGAGAAGTTGCCCTACGGCCGACTCCTGCAGACCAGCGACGACCCCACGGCGACCACCGTCGTGTTCGAGGACAGCGCCGCGCTGGTCGGGCTGGTGGTGGCTGCCGGCGGCAACCTCGGGCACCAACTGACCGGCTCACCGGTCTGGGACGGTGTGGCCAGCCTCGCGATCGCCGTTCTGCTGACCCTTCAGCTGGGCGCCGACCAGGTGCTGCTGTGCGCCCGGCTCGACGTCGTCGACGAGCTGACTGCCTCGCAGGTCGAGGAGGCGATGGTGCGGATCGGGGAGCAGGCCCGCGCCGAGTTCCCCGACGTCACCGAGGTATTCCTGGAGCCGGTGCCTAGCGACGACCCCCGGGTGCGGGAGCGGGTCCGGGCCCGGTACGGGGACGAGGTTGCCGAGCGGATCGTCCGCGAAGCCGGTGAATGATGCGCTGACGAGCTCGTCCTGGCCATCCGGGCCGCCCGCGATCAGGGACGCCCGCGGTGGCGAGCACGGGGTTGCGCCGTATTGGATCGGGGTGTGTCTATCCAGATGAAGGCCGCCGCCTACGGCGGGATCGATCGGCACGGCGTCGGCCTCCAGCGCGGCGGTGGTCGCGCGCGTTGGTGCCGTGATCCGGGCACCGGCGCGCCGAGCTGGCGCACCGGTGCCCGGGCTCGGTCTTCACGCGGCTGCCGTCGCGACGGCAGCCGCGTGAACGTGGGCCCGTCCCGGCACCTGGCGCTCAGGCGCCGGCGTCGATGTCCCGGTTGCGCTGGCCGGTCCCGGCCACCCCGTACGGATAGTCCGGGACCTCCGGGTCGCTCGCCTGATCCAGAGCAGCGATCTCCGACTCCGACAGGTGCAGGTCCCCCGCGCCGAGGTTGTCCTGTAGCTGCTCGGTGGTGCGGGCACCGAGGATGGTCGAGGTCACGGTCGGGCGATCGGTCACCCAGGCCAGTGCCACCTGGGCCATGCTCACGCTGCGGTCCTCGGCGACCTTCTGCACCGCGTCGATGACGTCCCAGGTCCGCTGCTTGGCGTTGCGCCCGGCGTAGGCCTCCATACCGCGATCCGGGTCCTCACCCAGGCGGGTGTTGCCACTCGGCGCGGAGTCTCGCTGGTACTTCCCGGTCAGCCAGCCGCCACCCAGCGGTGACCAGGGCAGCAGCCCGATGCCGTTGGCAGCGCACGCTGGGACGATCTCGTCCTCGATCCCGCGGACCAACAGGCTGTACTGCGGCTGCAGCGTGACCGGGACCGACCAGCCCCGGTAGCCGGTGACGTCGACGATCTTCTGGATCTGGTAGGCGAGGAAGTTGCTCAACCCGACATACCGGATCTTGCCGGCGGAGACCGCGTCGTCGAGGAAACGGAAGGTCTCCTCGACCGGGGTCAGCGCGTCAAAGGCGTGCAGTTGGTACAGGTCGATGGTCTCGATGCCCAGCCGGCGCAGCGAGTTGTCCAGCGCGATCGAGAGGTGCCGGCGGCTCAGGCCGACCCCGTTCGGGCCGCCGGTGCCGCTGGGGAACCGGCCCTTGGTGGCCAGCACGACACGGCCGGCCACGTCGGCTGGTCGGTCGGCCAGCCAGCGGCCCACGATCTGCTCGCTGTTGCCGCCGGTGTAGACGTCGGCGGTGTCCACCAACGTGCCGCCCGCCTCCAGGAACATGTCCAGCTGGGCGTGCGAAGCAGTCTCGTCGGTCTCCTTGCCAAAGGTCATTGTTCCGAGCGCCAGGTTCGACACGGAGCAGCCACTGTTGCCGAGCGTGCGGTATTCCACTGCGGTCCTCCCTCGTGGGTCCACCGGAGATTTCCGGCGGGTTCCGGGCCGACCGCGGGCTTCGCCGGCCGCCACCGGTCAACCTAGCCGCGACCGATATGCCGGTCATCTCCAACGACGCTGGCAGGTCTCCGGTCAGCTCAGCGGATGAGCAGGGTGATGCCGTCCGGGCGGGCCGGTTCGAAATGGCCGATGACGGGGTGGTCGGGCAACCGACCGGCCAGCAGCAGCCCGCCGGAGGTCTGTGCGTCGGCCAGCAACAACAGCTCGTCCTCGCCCACCTCCGTCCCGCTCAGGTGGGGTCGGACCCAGTCCAGGTTGCGGCGGCTGCCGCCGGGCACGAACCCCTCGGCCAACGACGAGCGGGCTCCGTCCAGGTAGGGCACCGCCGCGGGCTGCAGCACCGCGGTGACCCCCGACGCGCGCGCCATCTTGTGCAGGTGGCCGAGCAGCCCGAACCCGGTCACGTCAGTGGCCGCGCGCACTCCGGCGCGCACAGCCGCGGCCGAGGCGTCGGCGTTCAGCGTGGTCATCGACGCGATCGCGTGCGCGAACACCTCACCGGTCGCCTTGTGCCGGTTGTTCAGCACCCCCACACCCAGTGGCTTGGTCAGAGTGATGGGGTCCCCGGCGCGGGCGGCGTCGTTGCGCAGTAGCCGGTCCGGGTCCGCCACCCCGGTCACCGCCATCCCATAGATCGGTTCCGGGCTGTCGATGCTGTGCCCACCGGCGACCGGGCAGTCCGCGCGGTCGGCCACGGCCAGCGCCCCGCCCAGCACCGCCGCGGCAAGCTCGGAGGCCAGCAGCTCACGCGGCCAGCCGAGCAGGTTGATCGCCAGCACCGGAGTGCCACCGCTCGCGTAGATGTCGGACAGTGCATTGGCCGCGGCGATCGCTCCAAAGCTCGCCGGGTCGTCGACGACCGGGGTGAAGAAGTCTGCGGTGGACAGCACCGCCTGCCCGTTGCGCAGGCGCACGGCCGCGCAGTCGTCGCCGTCGTCGAGCCCGACCAACAGGTCCGGCCACGGGCGGTGGGTCAGCCCGGACACCATCTGTTCCAGCTCGCCGGGCGGAATCTTGCAGGCGCAGCCGCCGCCGCGGGCGAAGCGGGTCAGCCGCACGGGCCCGGCGGTGGTCGTCACGGCTGCACGCTAGGCCGCCGGTGCCCCAGCCTGCCCCCATCGGTCTGTCAGACGCGGGCCCGGGGACCCGCGCAGGTAGCGTCGCGGATGGAGGCGTCTTCGTCCTGGTGGGCGGCCCGGTCTTCAAAACCGGTGAGGCCGGGATCCCCGGCCTGGCGGGTTCGATTCCCGTCCGCCTCCGCCATCACCTCCGCCATCGCCGGGTTCGATCCCGAGCTGTGTGGGGAGACGAAGGTTCCTACGATCGGTGGGGTGAGCATCGTGCCGGGGGACGCCCGCCGCTCGGTGCCCCGCACGGACGCGGTACTCGCCGATCCCGCCGTACGCCGCGTCGAGCAGCGGTTCGGCCATGCCCGGGTGCGCGCCGCGGTCGGTGCCGCCCAGGACCAGGTCCGGGACGGTGCGCTCGAGCCGGCGCAGCTCATCGCGGTGGTGCTGGACTCGTTGCCCACCGGTCCGGCGAGCCTGCGCCCGGTTCTGAATGCGACCGGAGCAGTGCTCCACACCAACCTCGGCAGAGCGGCGCTCTCGGAGGCGGCGCTCGCGGCGATGACCGATGCAGCGGGCACCACCGACGTCGAGTTCGACCTTGCCTCGGGCGCGCGAGCGCGACGGGGACGGGGCGCACTGGCGGCGCTGCGGGCAGCGGTTCCAGCAGCCGGGGACGTGCTGGTGGTCAACAATGGCGCCGCCGCGCTGCTGCTGAGCATCACCGCGCTGTGCGCCCGTCCCCGCCGGGAGGTGGTGTGGAGCCGGGGCGAGCTGGTCGAAATCGGTGACGGGTTCCGGCTGCCGGATCTGGTCACCTCCGGGGGAGCCCGCATCCGCGAGATTGGCACCACCAATCGAACGACCATCGCCGATGTGAGCGCTGCTCTCGGCCCCCGCACCGGCTGCGTCCTACGGATCCATCCGTCCAACTTCCGCCTGGTGGGATTCAGCTCTACACCGAGCATCCGCGAACTGGCAGCCCTGATGCCGGCGCACGTACCGCTGGTCGTCGACACCGGCTCCGGGTTGTTGCACCCGGACCCACTGCTGCCCGACGAACCTGATGTGAGCACCGCACTCGCTGCCGGTGCGGACCTGGTGACCACGAGCGCGGACAAACTGCTCGGTGGTCCCCAGGCCGGGCTGGTGTTCGGCCGCGCAGAGCTGATCGAAGGGATCCGTCGGCACCCGATGGCCCGCGCGGTCCGGGTCGACAAGCTGACGCTGGCCGCCCTCGAGGCAACGGTCGCCGGACCGGTGACGCCCACCGCGGCTGCCCTGCACGCCGACCGCGACGAGCTGCTGCGCCGCGCATCGGCCATCGCCGCCCGGCTACGGGCCGACGGCCTCGACGCCCGACCGGTTGCCAGCGACGGCGTCGTAGGCGGTGGGGGCGCCCCGGGTGTGCTGCTGCCCGGAGCGGCGGTCAGCCTGCCCGCCCGGTACGCGCGTGCGCTGCGGACCGGTCGGTATCCGGTCGTCGGGCGGATCGCCGACGGACGGCTGCTGCTGGATCTGCGGGCCGTCCCCCCTGGCGCAGATGGCCAGCTGGCGGAAGCGGTGCTCACCGTCGCTGCAGACGTCCCGCCCGGAACCGCTGGTACCTGAGTGGCCGTCATCGCGACCGCGGGTCACGTCGACCACGGCAAGTCCACTCTCGTGCAGGCGCTGACCGGGACCGACCCGGACCGGCTGGCCGAGGAACGGCGGCGGGGGCTGACCATCGAGCTCGGCTACGCCTGGACCGAGCTGGCCGGGGTGGGCACGGTGGCCTTCGTCGACGTCCCGGGTCATGAACGCTTTCTGGCCACGATGCTCGCCGGTGTCGGTCCGGTGCCGGCGGTGCTGCTGGTGGTGGCCGCCGACCAGGGGTGGCGGCGCCAGACCGGGGAACACGTCGCGGCCCTGGACGCGCTGGGCGTGCGGCACGGCGTGCTGGCGCTGACCCGCTGCGACCTGGCCGACCCGGCCGCGGCACTGGCGGACAGCGGGGACCGGCTGGCTGGGACCAGTCTGGCCGGCATCCCCGCGGTGGCGGTCTCGACCCGCACCGGGCAGGGCCTGCCGGAACTGCGGACGGCACTGACCGAGCTCGTGCGCTCGCTGCCCCCACCGCCGCAGGTCCATCGCACCCGGGTGTTCCTGGACCGGGTGTTCAGCATCCGCGGATCGGGGACGGTGGTGACCGCGACCCTGCCGGCGGGCTCGCTGACGGTCGGGGAGGTGCTGCAGGTTGGCGGCAGCTCGGACCGGACCGGCATCCGCGGACTGGAGAGCTGTCAGCGCCGGCTGACCCGGGTCGACGCGGTCACCCGTGTCGCGCTCAACCTGCGGGGCACCGGGCGGGGGACGCTGCGCCGCGGGGATGCGCTGCTCAGTCCCGACGCCTGGCACCTGACCGGTGAGATCGACGTGGCCCTGCGGTTCCCGGACCAGCGCGTGTCAGCCGGGCCGTCGGGGGACGCGGTGCCGGCCGGGGCTGCGCGCGCCCCACTGCCGGCCGAGCTGATCCTGCATGTCGGAGCCGCCGCGCGGCCTGCCCGGGTTCGGGTGCTGCCCGGATCGGACGCAGGCTTCGCTCGAGTCCGCTTCAGCCCGCCGCTGCCCCTCCAACCCGGTGACCTCGGCGTGCTACGCGATCCGGGACGACATGCCATCGCCGCCGGATTGCGTGTCCACGACGTCGCCCCGCCGCCGCTGGTGGGCCGCGGCGCCGCGCGCGCCCGCGCCGCCGAGCTCGCCGCGACCGAGCCCGGCGACCTGCCGGGTGCCCTGCGTCCCCGCTGGCTGATGCCACGTGAACAGCTGGTGCGCCGGGGGGTGCAGGTCCCCGACCCGCTACCCCCCGGCGTCACCGAGCTGGGCGCCGGTACCGGCTGGCTGGCCACGACCGCGGGTTGGCAGCAGGCCGCCGGTTCGCTGCGGGAGCTGGTCGCGGCGGCCGTCGGGCAGTCCGGCCCGCCCGGACTGCCCGAGCAGGCCGCCGCCACCACCGTCGGCGTCGACGATCCGGCGCTGCTGGATGCCCTGGCGGTCCGCGCCGGACTGACTCGCCGGGCGGGGCGGCTGGTGCTGCCTGGCGACACCGGACCGCAGGTTCCGGACCGCCTGCGCGCGGCGGTCCAGACGCTGCGCGAGGGGTTGCACGTGGACCCGTTCGCGGCCCCTGACGCGCACACGCTCACCGAACTCGGACTGGACGCCCGGGCGTTGGGAGCGTTGGCGGCCGCCGGGGTGATCTTACGCTTGCCGGGCGACATCGTCCTGCTTCCGGATGCGATCGACCGCGCAGTCGCGGCGCTGCGGGGGCTCCAGCAGCCTTTCACCCTCTCGACCGCCCGCCAGGCGCTGGGAACCTCACGTCGGGTCGCCGTTCCGCTGCTGGAGCGCCTGGATCGGGACGGGTGGACGGTACGCACCGACGCTGCGCTGCGAAGCGTGCGCGTCCGCGCCGGCCGCGAGGATGGTTCGCCGCGACTCGCGTGACTTACGTCACAGTTGTCGATTACACGGAGTCAGTGAAAATCAAACGGACCGTGACGAACCCGTGCTGGCGGCCTTGCTTGCCGCCCGTTCGTGCGGTCCTGGTCACATGCCGGCGGTCGGTCCAGCGCACCGGAAACGGCCGCGCCTTTCACCAAACCGTTATCTGCTCTAGGTTCGGCGACGGTCGCGCCCAAGGCGCGGCACCCGCCCCCGGACGCCGAGTCCTGCCACCGGGGACGGGCTCCTTCGGCTGACGAAGGCAGGAGTGGGGGAACCACGACCACGTGCCCTCGGGCACTCGGGGTGAAGTCGCAGCACGCGACAGGGCCATTCTCCGGCCCCAACCCGACAGCTCACCCCGCAGGCGTAGGAGAGGAACTTCATGTCGCAGCGTTACCAGGGACGTCACCTTCGTCCCGCCCCGGCCGTCGCGTCGCGTCGCGGCAAGGCCGTCCTCGCGGCCGCCGCCGGCGCCGGCCTCATCGTTCCCGCAGTCGCCTCTGTCGGCAGCGCGAACGCCGCGTCTGACTCCACCTGGGACCGGCTGTCCGGCTGCGAATCCGGCCACGACTGGTCGATCAACACCGGAAACAGCTTCTACGGGGGACTGCAGTTCACCAGGGGAACCTGGCTGGGCTTCGGCGGCGGCCAGTACGCCGACCGCGCCGACCACGCGAGCCGCTCCCAGCAGATCGCCGTGGCCAACCGAGTCCTTGCGGTGCAGGGATGGCGTGCCTGGCCGGCCTGCTCGCTCAAGCTCGGCCTGCGCGGACTGCCCACCACCGGAGGCAGCACCTCCGCCGCGGTGACCAAGCACGCCCCAGCCGTTGAGAAGGTCGTCAAGGCCACCCCGAAGCGGATCGTCAAGCGCGCCGCGGCCGCCGTCAAGGCCGCCCCGACGGTCGTCGAGGTTCCCGACGTCGAGGCTGGGCCGGTCGTCAAGGCGGCCCCCAAGGCCGTCAAGAAGCTGCGCGAGCGGGTCGTGGCCCACTCGGCCGAGGCCGTGCGCATCGTCAAGGCTCCGGTGCAGGCGGCCAAGCCGGCCGCTGCGGCGGTCACCACCGGCGCGACCTACGTGGTCAAGGCCGGGGACACCCTGGTCAAGATCGCCGCCACGTACAACCTGAGTGAGGGTTGGCAGACAATCTTCGACGCCAACCGTGCCCAGATCACCGACCCGAACCTGATCCTGGTCGGCCAGACGCTGAACCTGCCGCGCGCCTGACCGACGCGCCTGGCAGGTCAGCACCGTCACACCCGAAAGGCCCCCGACCGGATTCGGTCGGGGGCCTTTCGGGCGTTGGGCCGAACGTTGAAGTGATCCCGCGCCGGCTCAGCCGACGGCCGCGTCCCGCGCGACCGGGGTCGGCCGGCGGTGGCGGCCCGGGGCCGGGCGACCCTGGGCTGGACGGCCCGGGCCCGGGCGGCTCGGGTTCGGGCCGGCGGTGCCGGGTGATCCCACTGAGTCCGGGACCGAGTCCGGAACGGTGACCGGGGCGGCAGCCGGAGCGGCCGTGGTCGAGGGGGCCTGGGCCGGCGGGTTGATCGCCGCCATCGCCTCGCTGCGCTGGGCATCCAGGCCCGACTGGGTCCGTAGCGGCAGCTCCTTGAGGAAGATGACCACGAGGAAAGCGAGCACCAGAACCCCGGCCGCCATCAGGAACACCGTGTCCATGGAGTCGGCGAAGCCGGCGTAGAAGGGGTGGGCCAGGCGCTGGTTGGCCTGGCCCAGGAAGGCGGTGTTATCCAGTGCCCCGGCAGCGGTGCCGGTCGGTGGGGCACCCCCGGCCAACGCCGCGATCCCCAGCAGCGGCCGGTTGGCGGCGTTGGCGGCCACGGACGGATCGGCCAGCAGCTGCTGGAAGCCCTGCCCGGAGGCCGCACCCCGGAACCGGGTCAGGATGTTGCCGGTGACCGTGGAATAGAGCACCGAGAGGAACACCGCGGTCCCCAGCGTCGCCCCGATCTGGCGGAAGAACGTGGCCGAACTGGTCGCGACGCCGATCTCCCGCGGCGAGGACGCATTCTGGATGGCCAGAATTGTCGGCTGCAGGATGTTGCCCAGCCCGAGTCCGAACAGCGCCATCAGCAGCCCCAGGTTCACCAGCGAGGTGTCGGCCGAGATCAGCAGTCCCATTCCCGCCATGGCGCCGGCCATGAACAGCGTTCCCAGTACCGGGAAGATCTTGTACCGCCCGGTCCGTGCGGTCAGCTGTCCGGAAAGAATCGAGCCGAACATGATCCCGGCGGTCAGCGGTAGCAGCAACAATCCGGCCGTGGTGGGGGTCTTGCCCTTGACGATCTGCAGGTAGAGCGGCAGCAGCGCGAGCCCGCCGAACATCGCCGCCCCGACGAGCACGTTGACGATCGTGACCAGCCGGAATGTGCTGTTGCGGAAGAAGCGCAGCGGGATCAGGGCATCCTCACCGGCGCGGCGTTCGGCCAGCACGAACAACAGCGCCCCGAGGATGCCGAGGCCGTAGGCGATCAGGGACTTGTAGTCAGCCCAGCCCCAGCTGCGGCCCTGCTCGGCGACCGTCAGCAACGGGACCAGCGAAACCACCAGCGCGACGGCGCCCTGCCAGTCGACCCGGTGATCACGGGGCGTGTGGGGGATATGAAGCACCCGGAAAACAATGAGCAGTGCCAGGGCGCCGATCGGGACGTTGACCAGGAACACCCAGCGCCATCCGGAGATCCCGATGATCGAGGACTGACCGGCCAGGAACCCGCCGATGACCGGCCCGAGCACGCTTGAGGTCCCGAAGACGGCCAGGAAGTAGCCCTGATACTTCGCCCGCTGCCGGGGCGGGACGATGTCGCCGAGGATCGTCAATGCCAGCGAGAACAGTCCGCCTGCGCCGAGCCCCTGGAAGGCCCGGAACCCGGCCAGCATGTACATCGACGTCGCGAATGAGCACATGGCCGAGCCGATGACGAAGATGCTGATCGCGAGGAGGAAGAACGGCCGGCGGCCGTACATGTCCGAAAGCTTCCCGTACAGCGGGGTGCTGATCGTGGACGTGATCAGATAGGCGGTGGTCACCCACGCCTGGGCGGACAACCCGTTCAGGTCGTCGCCGATGACCCGGATCGCCGAGGCCACGATCGTCTGGTCCAGCGCGGCCAGGAACATCCCGGCCATCAGTCCGGCCAGGATCGTGACGATCTGGCGATGTGTCAGTCCGCCGTCCGACGCGGCGCCGGCAGCGCCCGCCGCGGCGGTCGCGGGTGGTGCGGTTGTTGTCACGGTTTGGCTCCTGGCGGTGGTGGTGGAACGGGGAGTTGAGCGGCGTCGTCGCCACCGGGGGTGGAACTGGCCTGAGGACTGTCACGCAGGCGGCCGTCCCGGGCCGGGAGGATGCGATCGAGGCCGTCGATCAGCCGCGTGAGCCCGCTCAGTAGCGCCCGGGACTCTTCCGGGTCCCAGTCGGCGAGGGCGGAGCGCACGAACTCGGCGCTGGCGCGTGCGAACCGATCGGCGACGGCATGTCCGGCCTCGGTGACGACCAGCAGCGTGGCTCGCCCGTCGGCCGGGTCGGCTCGCCGAACCACCGCGTGGTCGCGGACCAGAGCGGCCACCGAGCGGCTGACCTGGGAGGGGTCCATGTGCATCCGCTCAGCAAGGTCGGTTCCCCGCAGCGGGCCGTCCTCGGCCAGGCGGTGCAGGCAGACCAGGGTCGGCATCTCCAGCCCGCCCGGTCGGCTGGCCGCCAGTTCGCCCTTCATCCGCGCGCCCATGCGGAACAGCCGGTGCAGCTGCCCGCTGACCGCCACGCCGGGATCGTCGTCGGCGACCGGCGGCGAGGTGTGTGTAGTCGCGCCATGTAGGGATTCGACGACGGTCACGGGTTGCTGGTGTCCTTTCCCTGCGCCTGCGCCTGCGCCTGCGCCTGCGCCTGCGCCTGCGCCTTTCCCTGCGCCTGGGGGCGCCGGCCGCCCGGTCAAGATGTCTGACACTCGCAAGCAGTTGATTGAGTCAAGCATCTACCTGGACCGGGCGGGAACGCAAATCCGGTGCCTGGGGATGGGGACACGCCGTCGTGCGGTCCCCCCTTGGCTGGGCTGCGCTGGGTGTAGCCCGGGCCGGTGCTTGGTCGAGGATGGCCCTCATGACCGATCGCTCCCTGCCGCTGCTCGGGCACGACCCGGGACATGGCTCCGCCGACCGCCCGCGCCCGCCGGACACGGTGCTGCCCGTCGACCCCGCAGCGGAGGTGGTCGGCGCGGACCCGGGCCACCGCCCGGGCCGCGAGCTACTGCTCGGTGCCGCCGCCGCCCATCCGGCCTCGACCGCCGCGTGGGCCGCGCTGGCCGAGGACGCGCTGGAGTTGGACCGGGCCGTCGACGCCTACGCCTATGCCCGCACCGGCTACCACCGGGGCCTGGACCAGCTGCGCCGTGCCGGTTGGCGGGGCGCCGGTCCGGTGCCGTGGGAGCACGAACCGAACCGGGGCTGGCTGCGGGCGGTCGCCGCCCTTGCGGCCGCCGCGGACCGGCTCGACGAGCCGGCCGAGGCCGAGCGGTGCCGGCAACTGCTGGCCGACTCCAGCCCGGCAGCGGTCCGGGCACTGCTCGGAGAGCCTATGGACCAGCCGTGACCTCACCCGGGCCGGCGCCGGTCGTTGTGATCGGCGGCGGGATCGCCGGGATCGCCGCCGCGCGCGAACTGGTCGACCAGGGGGTGGCCGTCCGGGTACTCGACCGCGGCCGACGCCTGGGTGGCCGCATCGGCGCGCGCGCCGTGGCCGGCCGGGCGGTCGACGTGGGTGCCTCCTACTTCACGGTCCCGGACCCGGACGGGCCCTTCGCCGCGGTGGTTCGGGACTGGCAGCAGCGGGGACTGGCGCGGGAGTGGACCGACACCTTTGCGGTCGCCGAGGGCGGCCGGTTGACCGGTGCCAAGAGCGGGCCGATGCGGTGGGGCGCCGCCGATGGGCTGCGCTCGCTGGTGGCCGACCTGGCGTCGGGACTGTCGGTCACCTTTCCGATCGAGGTGGCCGCGGTGCGCCGCGACGGCGCGAGTCTGAGCGTCGACGGGGAGCCGGCCGCCGCGGTCGTGCTCGCGATGCCCGACGCGCAGGCGCGGCGCCTGCTCCAGATGGGCGGCGGGCTCGGCGACGAGAGCGGGGAGCCGGCGCCGGGCCTGGGTTCGGTGGCCGGGGCGTTGACCCGGCAGTCGGACCCGCAGATCGCCGTGGCCGCCGGCTGGAAGCGCCGGTGGTGGCCGGAGTTCGCCGCGGCGTTCGTCAACGACTCCGAGGCGGTGTCGTTTCTGGCCGATGACGGCTCCCGGCACGGTGACGGCGCTGCGGTGCTCGTCGCCCATGTCACGCCCAGCCTGTCCGCCCGGCATCTGGACGACCCGGACGCGGTGATCGCCCCCGTGCTGGACGAGGTTCGCGGGCTGCTGGGCGGCGACGGCGGCGGCGAGCTGAGCGGGTCGCCGGACTGGGCACCGGGCTGGTCGCTGGCCAAACGGTGGGCACTGGCCAAACCGACCGGACGGCGCGAGCAGCCCTACCTGCTCACCGAACCCGCGGACGGGCCGCCGGTGGCCGTCTGCGGTGACGGCTGGGGGGGACCGAGCCGGGTCGCGCAGGCGTTCGCGTCCGGCCATGCGACCGGCCGCGCCATCGCGGCGCGGCTTCTGGCAGCCTGACCGCCGTCACCGGGCCATCAGCGGGGCCGTCACAGGGCCGTCAGCGGGGCCATCGTCGGGCCATGCCGGCGCGAGGGTCGTCGGGACAGCGCCGCTGTTCTCGCAGGGAAGGGAATCCGTTTCGTGCCAGCGATCGTGCTCGTGGGCGCCCAGTGGGGCGACGAGGGCAAGGGCAAGGCCACCGACCTGCTCGGGCGTGCCGTCGACTATGTCGTGAAGTTCAACGGCGGCAACAACGCCGGGCACACGGTGGTCATCGACGAGCAGACCTACGCCCTGCACCTGTTGCCCAGCGGCATCCTCACCCCCGGCTGCACGGCCGTGATCGGCAACGGCGTGGTCGTCGACCTTCCGGTGCTGTTCGGGGAGATCGATGCTCTCGCGGCTCGCGGGGTCGACGTGTCCGGGTTGCGGGTCAGCACGAACGCGCACCTGATCGCCCCGTACAACCGGGTGCTGGACAAGGTGACCGAACGGTTCCTGGGCAGCCGGCGGATCGGGACCACCGGGCGCGGGATCGGGCCCACCTACGCGGACAAGATGGCCCGGACCGGGATCCGGGTACAGGACCTCTACGACGTGCCCATTCTCACCGCGAAGATCGAGGGCGCGCTGGAGCTGAAGAACCAGATCCTGGCCAAGGTGTACAACCGCCGCGCGATCGCCGTCGAGGAGGTGCTGGCGGAGTTCCTCGCCTACGCCGACCGGTTGCAGCCGCTGGTGACCGACACGGTGGAGCTGCTGGGTTCCGCGCTGGACCGCGGGCAGACGGTGCTGCTGGAGGCCGGGCAGGCCACGATGCTCGACGTGGATCACGGGACCTACCCGTTCGTGACGAGTTCGAATCCGACCGCCGGAGGCGCCTGCGTCGGTTCCGGGGTCCCGCCGACGCGGATCGACTCGGTCATCGGGGTCGCCAAGGCCTACACCACCCGCGTCGGGGAGGGACCGTTCCCCACCGAGCTGTTCGACGCCGACGGGGACACGCTGCGCAAGGTGGGCGCGGAGTACGGCACCACGACGGGCCGGGAACGCCGCTGCGGCTGGTTCGACGCGGTGGTGGCCCGCTACGCCACCCGGGTGAACGGGCTGACCGACCTGGTGGTGACCAAGTTGGACGTGCTGACCGGCTTCGAACGGGTACCGATCTGCGTGGGCTACGACATCGACGGGGAGCGCACCGACACGATGCCGGCCAGCCAGACCGCGTTCCACCACGCCCGTCCGGTCTATGAGTGGCTGCCCGGCTGGTGGGAGGACATCACCCGGGTCCGCGACCTGGCGCAGTTGCCCGGCGCGGCACGCGCGTACCTGGACCGCATCGAGGAGCTGGCCGGGGTGCGGGTCTCCGCGGTGGGGACCGGACCCGGACGCGAGGCCATCATCGGGGTCCATTCGATGCTTGGCTGAGCGCGCAGATTGCTCAGCACCGAAGGCATCGCGCTGGACCTGCGTCCGACTCCTGGATCGTGCGGTCCGACCGGTCATACTTACTTGATGAAGACGGCTGTCTCGCTTCCTGACGAACTGTTCCAGCACGCCGAACGGTTCGCGGCCGGACGAGGCCTGTCCCGCAGTGGCTTGTACGCGGCCGCCCTGCAGAGCTACCTGTCCGAGCGCGAGCCCGATGGTGATCCGGTCACCGTCGCACTCAACGAGGTCTATGGAACCGGCGCCGAGGCAGACGGCGAAGCGGGGGCGCAGCACGGGCGATCGCTGATCGACCGTGACGAGTGGGAGTGGTAGAGCGAGCCGAGCTGTGGTGGGCCGATCTCGGCTCGCCGCGCGGTTCCGCCCCTGCATATCGCCGACCCGTCCTGGTCGTCTCCGCCCAACGATTCAACCGGTCGGCCATCAACACCGTGGTCGTTGCCGCTGTGACGAGCAACGTCCGATTGGCGTCCGCACCCGGGAATCATCTGCTGAGCGAAGGCGTCGCCGGGCTCGGTCGTCCCTCCGTCGTCAACGTGAGCCAACTCCTGACGCTCGACAAGCGCTACCTGCAGACTCTGATCGGCAGCCTGCCGGCCGCTGATCTGCGCCTCGTCGACCGGGGACTGCGACTGGTCCTCGACCTGCCCGGATGAGACCCGGGAAGGGGGCCTCGGCGCTGGGAGACTGCGGGGGTGAGCGAACGCCCGAGCGATGAGCAGACCCCCGATGTGCTGGCGACCCGGTACGCCTCGCCGGAGCTGCGGCGGCTGTGGTCCCCGCAGCACAAGGTGGTGCTGGAACGGCAGCTGTGGCTGGCGGTGCTGCGGGCCCAGCGCGACCTCGGGTTGGCCGTCGAGGAGGGGGTGATCGCCGACTACGAGAAGGTGGTCGAGGACGTCGACCTGTCCCGCATCGCGATCCGGGAGCGGGTCACCCTGCACGATGTGAAGGCCCGCATCGAGGAGTTCTCCGCCCTGGCCGGCCACGAGCAGATCCACCAGGGAATGACCAGCCGGGACCTGACCGAGAACGTCGAGCAGCTGCAGGTCCGCGCCAGCCTGGAACTGATCCGGGACCGGGTTGTCGCCACGTTGGCGCGACTGTCCCGACTCGCCACCGAGCACGCCGGGCTGGTGATGGTCGGGCGCTCCCACAATGTCGCCGCGCAGGCAACCACCCTGGGCAAGCGGTTCGCCTCCGCCGCGGAGGAGCTGCTGCTCGCCTACCATCGCTTGGAAGCACTGCTCGCGGATTATCCGCTGCGCGGCATCAAGGGCCCGATGGGAACCAGCCAGGACCAGCTGGACCTGCTCGGAGGCGACCCGGATCGCCTGGCCGCGTTGGAGAAACGCATCGCCGCTCACCTGGGGTTCACCTCGACCTTCGACAGCGTCGGTCAGGTGTACCCGCGCTCGTTGGATTGGGCGGTGCTCTCGACCCTGGTGCAGTTGGCGGCCGGTCCCAGCTCGCTGGCCACGACGATCCGCCTGATGGCCGGCCAGGAGCTGGCGACCGAGGGGTTCCGGCCCGGGCAGGTCGGCAGTTCGGCGATGCCGCACAAGATGAACAGCCGCTCGTGTGAACGGGTCAACGGCCTCGCCGTCGTGCTGCGTGGATTCGCCGCCATGACCGGCGAGCTGGCCGGGTCGCAGTGGAATGAGGGCGACGTCTCCGACAGCGTTGTCCGACGGGTCGCATTGCCCGGTGCCTGCTATGCCGCCGACGGGCTGTTCCGGACCTTCCTGGTGGTGTTGGACTCGTTCGGAGTGTTCCCCGCCGTGGTCGAGGCCGAACTCGAGCGCTACCTGCCGTTCCTGGCGACCAGCAGGGTCATGGTCGCCGCGCTGCGTAAGGGGGTCGGCCGGGAAGTGGCGCATGAGGCGATCCGCGAGCATGCGGTCGCTGTCGCCCTGACGATGCGCGAATCCGGCGGTCCCGGTGGCGCGGAGCTGCTCAATCGGTTGGCCGGTGACGACGGGCTCCGACTGACCCGTGCCGAACTGGAAGCACTGCTCGCCGACCGCGCCGGGTTTACCGGCGCTGCGGTCGACCAGGTGCGGGCAGTCGTGGATCGGGTCGCGCCTGTGGTCGCCGCCCATCCAGAAGCCGCCCGCTACCGTCCCGACGACGTTCTCTGACCTGACACCGCTGTCCTCGGGTTTCCGGCGTCCCGGTGACGTCCCACGTCCTGCGCGAATCACGATCGGACCTCCCGGGTTGTCCGGGCGGGACCCCGGTCAGACGCCGCCCTGCCCGGTCCGGTTCCCCCTGACGCGGCTCCGGGTTCGCTCGCGCGGCGCAACCCCCGGCAGCTCCGGGGCAGTCCGTAGGCTGCGGGTCCGTGCGGGTGCTGGTGGTCGGGTCAGGGGGTCGCGAACACGCCCTGGCGACAGCCCTGGATCGAGACCCGGAGGTCACTGCCCTGCACGTCGCGCCCGGTAACGCCGGTACCGCGAGCCTCGCCACCAACCACCGCCTCGCCGTCACCGATCCCGCGGCGGTTGCCGGACTGGCCCGCAAGCTGGCCGCGGACCTCGTGGTCGTCGGTCCGGAAGCCGCCCTGGCAGCCGGGGTCGGCGACGCGGTCCGGGCCGCCGGGATCACCTGCTTCGGCCCGTCCGCCGCGGCGAGCCGCCTGGAAAGCTCGAAGGCGTTCGCCAAGCAGGTGATGGCGGCCGCCGCGATCCCGACCGCCGACGCCGTCCTGGTCAGCGATCCCGCCCAGCTGCCGGACGCCCTGGACCGGTTCGGTGCCCCCTACGTCGTCAAGGACGACGGGCTGGCCGCCGGCAAGGGGGTGCTGGTCACCGACGACCGAGCCGCGGCGCTCGCGCACGGATCCGCGGCGTTGTCGGCCGGCTCGGCGGTGGTGGTCGAGGCGTTCCTCGACGGGCCGGAGGTGTCGCTGTTCTGCGTCTGCGACGGCCAACGGGTTGTCCCCTTACTGCCTGCGCAGGACTTCAAGCGGCTCGGGGACGGCGACACCGGTCCCAACACCGGGGGAATGGGCGCCTACGCCCCGCTGCCGTGGCTGGCGCCCGGGTTCGTCGACGACATCGTCGCGCGCGTCGCCCGCCCCGTCGTCGCCGAGCTGGCCGCCCGCGGGACCCCGTTCGCCGGGCTGCTCTACATCGGGCTGGCGGTGACCTCGCGGGGGCCGATGGTCGTGGAGTTCAACGCGCGCTTCGGCGACCCGGAGACCCAGGTCGTGCTGCCGCTGCTGCGCACGCCGCTGGCCGGGCTGCTGTACGCCGCGGCGATCGGTCGACTCGACAGCGTCGGGCCACTGCGGTGGGCCCGGGGATCCGCGGTGACCGTGGTGCTGGCAGCCCCCGGCTATCCGGGCACCCCGCGCACCGGGCAGCCCGTCGGCGGGTTGGTTGCGGCGGCGGCGGTCCCGGGGGTGCAGCTCGTGCACGCGGGCACCATTCGTGTCAGTGACGGGGTGGTCAGTGCCGGTGGACGCGTCCTGGCGGTGACCGGCACCGGGCCGGACCTGGCGACGGCGCGGGCGCGTGCCTACCGGGGCGTCGCCGCGATCGACCTGCCCGGCGCCCAGTGGCGCCACGACATCGCGCCTGCCTGAGCAGCTGCCCGCGCCGTTTCACCCAGATGACGACGCCCGCCGAAGCTGCACCGGCCCCGCACGGGAGCCCACGAGCGGCGATGGGATACGTTCCGCACCCCTGCGCCGGCGCCAGCGGTGCGGAAGGTATCCCAACGTTGGGGCGGCACGTCTGGGCGGCGGGCACGGGCCGCGATCCCAGGGGGCGACACGACCTCGTCCCCGGGAGCGCGGCGGCTGCCAGACTGCACGCGTGAGCGTCGACGAGCAGCACACCAGCCCGGACGAGTCCGGGGCGTCGACCCCGGCACCGACCGCGGGAGCCGGCCGGCCGACGGCCCAGACCGCCCAGCCGGGGCGGGCGGTGCGGGCGGTGGTCCTCGACGTCAACGGCACCCTGACCGACATGTCGCCATTGGGTGAGCGCCTCGCCGAGGTGGGCCTGGCCGCCTCGGACCTGCGGGCCTGGTTCGCCCAGACCCTGCGCGACGGGTTCGCGGTCGCGGTCGCCGGGCGCAACGCCGACTTCGCTGAGGTCGCGGGGTCGGTGCTGGCCACGATGCTGGCCGCCGCGGGTGACCGGCCAGCGGACGACCGGCCCGCGGGTGATCGGCCCGCCGACACCGACCGCGGTGAGGCCGTGCAGTACGTGCTCGACGGGTTCCGGACGCTGCCGCTGCACCCCGACGTCGAACCCGGACTGCGCGCACTGGCCGACGCCGGCATCCGGGTGGCCGCGCTGACCAACGGTTCGGCCGGGGTCACGACGGCGATGCTGGCCAACGCCGGCGTCGAGCAGCTGGTCGAGCGGGTGCTCTCCGTCGCCGACGCCCCCGCCTGGAAGCCCGCCCCGCCGGCCTACCGGTACGGGCTGCGGGAACTGGGCCTGCCCGCATCGTCGGTGGTGTTGGCCGCCGCGCACCCCTGGGACGTCGACGGGGCCACCCGCTCCGGGCTGCGGGGCGCGCTGATCGCCCGCAACCGGTCGGTGTACCCGCCCTACTTCGCCCGCCCGGAGTTCACCGTGTCCGGTCTGGATGCACTGGCACAGCAGCTGCCGGCACCCCGCTGATCGACCACCTCTACCCGGCCACCGCCCGGTGCGGCACCATGGGCGGTGAAGTCCGGGCGTGCGCCCCGGCCGGGGGAGACGATGACCAGCCGCCGTAGTGACGGCACGCGCCCTCGTGGCGGCACGCGATGATCACCGCTGGCCTGTTGCTGTTGGCGGCCCTCGTCCTGGTCGCCACCTGCGGCGCCTTCGTGGCCGCGGAATTCAGCTTCATCACCGTCGACCGCCCCACCGTCGAACGATCGGCAAAGGCCGGGGACCGGCGCTCGGCCGGGGTGCTGTCCGCGGTCCGATCGCTTTCCACCCAGCTGTCCGGGACGCAGTTGGCGATCACCGTCACCAACCTGGCCATCGGCTACCTGGCCGAACCCTCGATCGCCGCGCTGCTCGACCCCGCACTGATCCGGCTGGGGCTCGGCTCGGCGACCGCGACCGGGGTGTCATTGACCCTCTCGCTGATCCTTGCCAGTGGGCTGACCGTCGTCTTCGGGGAGTTGATCCCGAAGAACCTGGCCGTGGTCGCCCCGCTGGCGACCGCGCGCGCCGTGCAGGGGGTCAGCCGCGGGTTCACCATGGCGGCCCGGCCGGCCATCGCCGTGCTCAACGGCACCGCGAACCTCGTGCTGCGCGCCGTGGGGGTGACACCGCAGGACGAACTCGCCTCCGCCCGCTCGCCCGACGAACTGGCGAGCCTGGCCCGCCGCTCCGGTGACGAGGGCGTACTGGAATCCCGGACCGCCCGGCTGGTCCGCCGCGCCCTGACCCTGGGTGAGCGTGACGCCGCGGAGGTGATGACGCCGCGGGTGCGGATGGAGACGGTGGCCGCCGACGCGCCGTTGACCGAGGTGGTCACGCTGTCGCGGCGAACCGGGCGTTCCCGCTTTCCGGTGGTCGGTGCCACCCTGGACGACGTCGTCGGCGTGGTGTCGGTCCGCTCGGTCGTGGCAGTTCCGCGTGAGCAGCGCTCGCAGACCCCGGTCCGCGACGTGATGGTCGAGGCGGTCTTCGTTCCCGGTACCGTCCCCGTCGACGACCTGCTGGAACGCCTGCGCGGGAGCCGGCTGCACCTGGCGATCGTCGTCGACGAGTTCGGCGGCGTGGACGGGGTGGCCACGCTGGAGGACGCGATCGAGGAGATAGTCGGCGATGTCCGCGACGAACACGACCGCAGCACCCCGCAGGCCGTCCGCATCCCCGGTGGCGGCTGGTCACTGGCCGGGCTGCTGCGCCCGGACGAGGTCACCGAGCTGACCGGGCTGGTGCTCCCGGACAGCGCCGATGCCGAAACCCTCGCCGGTCTGGTGGTCGCCCAGCTCGGGCGGATCCCGGTGGTGGGGGACACCACGACGGTGCAGCTGCAGCCCGTCGACGCCGGCGACCCTGACGACGATGCCGAGCCGGTGCGGACGGTCCCGGTGACCGCCACGGTGACCGCGATGGACCGTCGCCGGGTCGACCGGGTCCGGCTGGTCCCGCAGTCGGTCACCGCGGGCGCCGTGGCGCTGAGGCGGCGACGGTGAGCCCCGGGACCGCCATCGCCGCTGCCGTCGGGCTGCTGATCGCCAATGCGTTCTTCGTGGGCGCCGAATTCGCGGTGGTCTCCGCTCGGCGGGAGAGCCTGGAGGCCCGCGCCCGGGCGGGTTCGCGAGCCGCGCGGACGACGGTCGCGGCGATGGGCCGGGTGTCGCGAATGATGGCAGCCGCCCAGCTGGGGATCACAGTCGCCTCGGTCGGGCTCGGTTACCTGGGGGAGCCGGCCGTCGCCCATCTGGTGGAGCGGCCGTTCGAAAGTGCGGGGATGCCGGCCGCGCTGCTGCAGCCGGTGGCATTCGCGATCGCTCTGGCGCTGGTCGCGTTCTGCCATGTGGTGTTCGGCGAGATGGTCCCGAAGAACCTGGCGCTGGCGGGACCGGACCGCGCGGCGCTGGCCCTGACCCCCCCGTTGGTGGCATTCGCGATGCTGGTCCGCCCAGCGATCTTCCTCCTCAACGGAGTGGCCAACCTGTCGTTACGTGCGGTCGGGGTGCAACCGCGCGATGAGCTCCAGGGCACCTTCACCCGCGACGAGATGGCCGGGTTGGTCGACCAGTCCCGCGCCGGTGGCCTGCTCGATGACGAGGAGGGCCGGCTGGTGATGAGCGCACTGGAACTGGGCGAGCGCGACGCCACCGCGGTCCTGGTGCCCACCTCCGAGCTGGTCACGGTGCCGGAGCGGGTCACCGCAGCCGAGCTGGAACACGTGGCCGACACCAGCGGCTTCTCCCGGTTTCCGGTGTCCACCCCAGATGGCACGCTGACCGGTTACCTGCACCTGAAGGACGTGCTGGACAACGACGACACCCATCTACACGAGGCGGTGCCCCGGCGCCTGGTCCGCCCCCTGCCCGCGGTGCGTTCCAGCGACCCGTTACAGGAGGTGCTCAGCGCCATGCAACGCGTCGGGGCCCACCTGGCCCGGGTGGTCGACCCGGAGGGCGCCGCGCTGGGGGTCGTCGCCTTCGAGGACGTCATCGAGGAACTGGTCGGTGAGATCCGCGAGGAGGCCGGGCTGAGCGCACCGGGCGCCTGAGCTGGGCATCGTCGCCCTAACCCACCGAGCCGGGCCGGCTCGGCGAAGCAGGAGGATCCGCGATGGGCAAGAAGAACTCTGACCGTAAGAGCACGGACAAGGTCGCCAAGAAGGTCTACAAGAATCAGCTGGCCGAACTGCAGGTCGAGCTGGTCAAGCAGCAGGCGTGGATCCGGGAGCAGGGCCTGAAGGTCGTCGTGATCTTCGAGGGCCGCGACGCCGCCGGCAAGGGCGGGGCGATACGCCGGATCACCAAGCGGGTCAATGCCCGCTACACGCGAACCGTCGCCCTGGGAACCCCGACCGAGCGGGAGAAGACCCAGTGGTACTTCCAGCGCTACGTCGCCCACCTGCCCGCCGCCGGGGAGATGGTGCTCTTCGACCGGTCCTGGTACAACCGCGCCGGGGTGGAGAAGGTCATGGGGTTCGCCACTGACGAGCAGTACCGGGAGTTCCTGCGTTCGTGTCCGGAGTTTGAACGGATGCTGGTGCGCTCGGGCGTTCAGATCATCAAGTACTGGTTCTCGGTCAGCGACGAGGAACAGGAGCGTCGCTTCCAGGCCCGGTTGGAGAACCCGGTCAAACGGTGGAAGCTCTCGCCGATGGACGTGGAGTCGCGGGCCCGCTGGGTCGATTACTCCAAGGCCAAGGACGCGATGTTCGCGGTGACCGACATCCCGCAAGCGCCCTGGTGGGTGGTCGATGCGGAGGTGAAGAAGCGCGCCCGGCTCAACGTGATCCACCACCTGCTGGCAAGCGTCCCGTATGAGGACATCACCCCACCACCGGTGGAGTTGCCGCCCCGCCCGGAGGAGGACGAGGACTACGAACGGCCCGAGAAGGCGCTGCAGCACTTCGTCCCCGACGTGGTGCCGCATGAATGACACCCATCCGGACGTGGAACCGCTAACGAGTCACCGGGAGTCCGGTGACTCGTTACTCCGCGTCGTGCTCAGCGCACCTTGACCCTGAAACTGAACGGCACGCAGGCGACGATCACCGAGAGTGCCTCGGGGCTGGCCTCGACGTTCATGGGCGGGCCGTTCCCGCACGTGCAGCACATACACGGTGGTGCCCAGGGCAACTGCCCGACGGCCTCCGCGGACGCCAACGGCGACGGCGTCATCTCCACTCCGGAGGCAGCCGACAACTACGGGATGATCAACACGACGCTGTCGGTCTCTGGTGACACCAGCCCGGCCGCCGGCACCAACGTCAAGATCGCCCCGAGCGGGTCCAGCATCAACTACTCGCGGACCATCACGCTGTCCCAGGCTGCGGTGGACGCCATCAAGGGCGGGACCCGTGCAGGCTGAGGTCGTGATCCGAATACTGCGCGCAGCGTTCGCGACACTGGACGCGGTGGCGTTGGCGGTAGCCCTGGGCCACGGCACGGGTTCGGTTGGCAACTTCTTCAGCTACTTCACCGTCGAGAGCAACGTCCTGGCGATCGTGGTGCTCGGGGTTGAGGCGGCCGCTCGCCCGGGCGGATCGGGCTGGGCCTGGTTACGCGGAGCCGCCACCTTCGCCATGGTCGTCACGGGGGTCGTCTACGCCGTGCTGCTGGCCGGCGCAGACGTCGGGGTCATCGACGCCTGGGTGAATACGGTGCTGCACCAGGTCGGCCCGGCCGTCATGCTGCTGGACTGGGTGCTGCTTCCCCCCGTCGTCCGCCGATTCAGTCGCACCGTGTGGTGGCTCGCGTTGCCGTTGGCGTACCTGGTCTACTCCCTGATCCGGGGGCCATTGGTTGACTTCTACCCGTACCCATTCCTGGACCCCCGCCTCTCCGGTGGCTATGCGCGTATCGCGGCCTACGCCGTCGGGTTGGCGGCGGTGATGGCCGGGCTCGCGCTGGCCATCGGAGCTGTCGGGGCGCGCCTGGCCCGGGGTACCCCCGAGCAGACGCGCCGGCGCCTCAGAAGCTGACCATTCCCTCCCGGTCGATGCCGCGGATCGTGGTCGAGTCCGGGAGCAAGCCCGAGACGATCTGGCGGAACATGCCCGGAACCGCCGCGATGGCGTCGTGGATCGGGATGACCGTCGGCACGTTCGCGGCGCGCAGGTAGGCGACGGTTTCCGCGACCTTGCTCCAGGGGGCCACCAGCGGGGCGGCCAGTACCCGCGTGCCGGCCGGCGGCGGAGTGAAAGCGTCACCGGGGTGGAACAGCCCGTCGACGGCGTACCCGACGTTGGGGATCACGGGAATGTCGGGGTGGATCAGCTCGTGCCGGGCACCGTGTACCCCGACCGTGACACCGCCAACCTGCACCGTGTCCCCGGCCCGGACGGTGGTCGCGGTCATGCCCCGCTCGGCCAGCTTGGCCGCGGTTCCCTCATCGGCGACGATCACCGCGTCCGGATTGGCCGACAGCAGAGCCGGCAACCGATCGGGGTCGTAGTGGTCGGCATGCTGGTGGGTCAGCAGGATCCCGGTCACCCCGTCCAGCTGGTCCCAGTCCCCAGCGAGGGTGCCGGGGTCGATCAGCAGCCGGGCATCCCCGGATTCGACGAGCAGACACGAATGACCGAACTTCTGGATGCGCATCCCCCCACCCTGGCACCGGACGAGGGCGGCGAGTGACCCCGGGCCGTGACGTCGAGCACTCAGAGGAAGTTGACGTCCTGGGCCAGAACCAGCTCGCCGGAATAGTTGACAGTGTTGGTCGCCCGGCGCATGTATGCCCGCCATGCGTCGCTGCCGGACTCCCGGCCACCGCCGGTCTCCTTCTCCCCGCCGAACGCCCCGCCGATCTCCGCACCGGACGTGCCGATGTTGACGTTGACGATGCCGCAGTCGGCCCCGTCGGCGGCCAGGAACCGCTCGGCCTCGGCCTGGTCCCGGGTGAAGATTCCGGAGCTGAGCCCCTGCGGGACGGCGTTGTGCAGGGCGATCGCCTCGTCGAGGTCGGTGTAGGTGAGTACCGACAGGATCGGGGCGAAGGTCTCGGTGTGCACCACCTCGGTCTGAGCGGGCATCGCCACGATGGCCGGTTCGACGTAGCTCGCGTCGGGGGCGTCCCCGGTCAGCCGCCGACCGCCACCGACCAGCACCCGGCCGCCCTCGGCAACCGCCTGTCCCAGCGCGTCGGCCATGGCCTGCGCCGCCGCGTCGTCGATCAACGGCCCGACCAGGGTCGCCGCGTCGAAGGGATCGCCGATCGGCAACCGGCGGTAGGCGGCGACCAGCCGTTCCAGCAGTGCGTCGGCGACCTGTGTGTGCACGATCAGCCGGCGCATCGTCGTGCAGCGCTGTCCGGCCGTCCCGGCTGCGGCGAACACGATCGCCCGCACCGCCAGGTCCAGGTCGGCCGACGCGGTCACGACGGCCGCGTTGTTACCACCCAGTTCCAACAGCGTGCGCCCGAACCTGGCTGCCACCTTCGGTCCGACCTGGCGGCCCATCCGGGTCGACCCGGTGGCGCTGAGCAGCGGCACGAGCGGGGAGTCGGTGAGCACCGCTCCCACCTCCGCGCCGCCGACGAGCAGCCGGTGGACCTCGGCCGGAGCATCGCTCTCCTGCAGCGCGCGATCCAGGAGGGCGGCGCAGGCCAGCGCCGTCAGGGGTGTCTTCTCCGACGGCTTCCACACCACCGTGTCGCCACAGACCAGTGCCACGGCGGTGTTCCAGGCCCACACCGCCACCGGGAAGTTGAACGCGGAGATGACGCCGACGACGCCCAGCGGATGCCAGGTCTCGCTGAGTCGGTGGCCCGGGCGTTCGGAGGGCATCGTGCGCCCGTAGAGCTGGCGTGAGAGGCCAACCGCGAAATCGCAGACGTCGACCATCTCCTGGACCTCGCCGAGGGCCTCGGAGACGATCTTTCCGGCCTCCAGGCTGACCAGGTCGGCCAACTCAGAGCGGTGCTCACTAATCAACTCCCCGAGGCGCTTGACCACACCACCGCGGACCGGTCCCGGGGTCATTCGCCAGCTCGCGAACGCGGCGTGCGCGGCCTCGATCGCCGCGGTGGCCTGCTCCGGGGTCGGGGTTCGGATGCGGAACAGCTCACCACCGGTGATGGGGGTGCGGCTGACCAGCCCGCCGGCGTCGACCTGCAACGCCGCGATGTCGACGCCGCAGGCGCGCAGGGCGTTGCTAGCTCGCTCGGCCAGCTCGCCCGTGCCCGGCAGGGTCGCCTCGATGGTGGTGGTGGTCATGGGTTCTCCCTGGTCGTGGTGTCACGGTTGGTGGTGCCTGGTGGCGGGACCAACCCGGCCGGGTCGCGGCCCAACGCGATGGCCACCTCGTCCAGGCTGGCCCGTCGGTGGGCGGCGTAGAGCTGCATCGGGTCGTGCACGTCGGCGCCGATGGCCCCAGACAACCAGGCCAGATCCCGCACCGGCCCGCCGTCGGCGTCTGGCGCGGACTCCTGCACGGAAGCCGGACGTTCGAGGTTGGAGGCGAAGATACCGGCTGCTGAGCGCGGCAGGAAGTCCTCGTACACGATCGGCTCGGCCAGTACCGATCCATGCGACACCAGCTCGGCCAGCAGCCTCGTCGGTCCCGCTTCGCGCGCGCGGATCCGCGCGCGCGAAGCGGGAGCGGCGACGCGGTAGGTGAAGTAGCCGAGACCGGTGCTCTCCAGTTCGGCCTCCCGGTGCGGCAGCCCGCGCGCCCAGATCGCCGGCGCCACCTCGTCGCGGTCCGCCCCGTCCGACACCGCGGCGTCGATCTCGGCGATCAGGGTGTCGTACCGGTCCCGGCCGGTCGGGGTCAACGCGATCCCCCGGGCCTCGACCTCGCCGAACCGGACCCGCAGCGACCCAGTGTTGACCGAGCCGTCGGGCTCGCGGAAGCGGCGCGGCTCGGCCAGCGCACGGAACGAGGTCTGGCGCAGCAGGACCTCCGGGCCGGACCAGCGGGGCGGCCCCTGGATGGCGTCGATCATCTCGATGCCGTGCTCTTCCATCCGCCGGTACAGCTCGTCGATGTCGAGCACCCGGGGGGTCAGGTGGTTGATGTGGGTGGTGGGCACCCCGCCGATGTCAGCCGCCACCGGCGAGACCGCCGCCAGCTCGTCGTACCAGGCGTGGTCCACCGGTTCGGTGGACAGCCGAAACGCCGCGGTCGCGAGCGCGACCAGCCGGTCGGCGTCGGATCCGGGCAGGCCCCCCTCGGCGGCGGTCCGGTCGGCCAGGCTCAGCAGCTCGTCCCCGAACAGCTGCCGGTGGGCGAGCCGGTTCTCCAGTCGGGCCTGCAGGTCCCCGTCGAAGTAGCGGCGGTCGTCGGTGACCAGTACCGAGGTGAACACCCGGAACGGGTTACGGGCGAGCTCGGACGCGGTCACCGGCCGGAACGCGGTGGAGACCACCGGGACGCCGGCACCGCCGGGCTCGCGCAGGTCGTAGAAACCGACCGGCGCCATGCCGAAGGCCGCGAACAACCGTCGCGCCTGCGTCAGCTCGCCGACGGTCCCGACCCGGATGGCGGCGTGGCGTTCGGCGGTCACCCGGTCGATGGCTCCGAGCCGTTCCGCGTCGGCGCCGTCACGTGCCAGCACCTCGGCATTGACCTGGCCGGCCACCTGAACCAGCGTCGGGTAGGCCGGAACCTCCGCTCCGTACATCAGCGACAGCTGGCGGGCGAAGGCGGCCCGCAGCTGCCAACCCGCCTGCATGGTCACCGACTCACCGGCGGGACGCGTCCGGATCCGACAGGGCGGTCAGCACCCGGTCGATCGCGTCGACCCCGGCGTCCAGTTGGTCCCGGGTCACCGTCAGCGCCGGTCGGAACCGGATGCTGGCCCCCCCGCAGCCGAGCAGCATCACATGTTCGTCGACGCGCAGTCGCTCCAGCGCGGCGTCGCGCAGACCCGCGTCGGGCAGGGTGAATGCGCACATCAGCCCACGCCCGCGCGGGTCGCGGACCACCTCGTGCCGGGCGGCGAGTCCGTCCAGCCGGGAGAGCAGGTGGGACCCCAGCTCGGCCGTCCGTGCCACGAGATCATCGCTCTCGATCACTTCGAGGATCCGCCGGGCCCGGACCATGTCGGTCAGGTTGCCGCCCCAGGTGGAATTCAGCCGCGAACTGACATGGAAGACATTGTCCGGCACCTCGTCGACCCGGCCGCCGGCCATGATGCCGCACACCTGGGTCTTCTTGCCGAAGCTGACCACGTCCGGCGCCAGGCCCAGCTGCTGGTAGGCCCAGGTGGTCCCGGTCAGTCCGCACCCGGTCTGCACCTCGTCGAGGACGAACAGGGCGTCGAACTCCCGGCACAGATCCTGCATCGCCTGCAGGAACTCCGGGCGCAGGTGCCGGTCGCCGCCCTCACCCTGGATCGGCTCGGCGATGAAGCAGGCGATGTCGTGCGGGTGCGCCTCGAACGCAACCCGCGCCGCAGCGAGAGCGTCGCTCTCCCGGGTGGCCAGGTCCGCCAGCGACGGGTGCTCACTGACGTAGGGGGTCGGGATACGGGGCCAGTCGAAGGCGGGGAATCGCGCAGTCTTGACCGGGTCGGTGTTGGTCAGCGACATCGTGTATCCGGTACGGCCGTGGAAGGCGCCCTGTAGGTGCAGCACCCGGGTGCCCAGGGCCGGGTCGATACCGTGCGCCTGGTTCCACCGGCTCTTCCAGTCGAAGGCGACCTTCAGCGCGTTCTCCACGGCCAGCCCGCCGCCCTCGACGAAGAACAGGTGCGGCAGCTGCGGGTCGCCCAACACCCGGGCGAAGGTCGCGACGAAGCGGGCCATCGGCACGGAGTAGATGTCGGAGTTGCTGGGCTTGTTCAACGCGACCTGCGTCAGTTCCTCGCGGAAGTCGGCGTCCTCGGCCAGCGCCGGGTGGTTCATCCCCAGGGCGCCGGAGGCGAAGAAGGTGAACAGGTCCAGGTAGCGGGTGCCGTCGCGGGCGTCGATCAGTGTGGAGCCCTGTGAGGCGACCGGGTCGAGCACGAACGGGAAACCGTCGGCCAGCATCCAGGTGCTGATGGTGGCGTGGACATCCTCCGGTGTGACCGTGCCTGGACGGTCGGCGAGCTGTGTCATGCCCCCAGTGTGCCGGAACGGATCCGTCCAGGACACCCCTTGACAGGAACCATGTCAGTCATCGGACCTGCCCGGGCTCACGTCCAGCGGGCGCTTCTCATAGAAGGTCTGCAACACGACCGTGCTACGGGTGCGGACGTTCGCGGTGGCGCGGATCCGGCGCAGCAGCAGCTCCAGCGCCTGCGGGGAGGCGACGCGGACCAGCAGCTGATAGCTCTCCTCCCCGGCGACGGACCAGCAGGCCTCGATGGCGGACATCCCCGCCAGGCGTTCCGGGGCGTCGTCGGGTTGGGCCGGGTCCAGCGGCGTGATCGCGACAAAGGCGGTCAGCGGCAGCCCGACCGCCTCCGGGGCCACCCGGGCGGAGTAGCCGCTCACCACGCCGCGGGCCTCCAGCCGGCGAACCCGGGCCTGGGCTGCGGAGACCGAGAGTCCGGCCGCCGCGGCCAGGGTCGCCAACGTGGCGCGGCCGTCGGCCATCAGTGCCGCGAGCAGGCGGCGGTCGGTGTCGTCGTCTGGTCCGGGCGCCATCGGCGCAGGTTAGCGGCGCCCGCAGCGGCTACCCGGGCGCCGGGCATCACAGTGCCGGGCACCCGGCGGGCAGCCGCGCCCACCCGTCGATACCGTCACATCGGGTGGGTCGACGCCGATCCGCCCGGACCGGACACGTCGACGGGGGAGACCGGATGGCAGCCTCGCGCCGCAACGGTCCCGGCGAAACCGTCCTGGTGCACACCCGTGACGGCGCACTACGCGGACGCCGCGGGGACGGGGTGGATGTCTACCGGGCGGTCCCCTACGCGGCCGCGCCGGTGGGCGGGCTCCGGTTCGCCGCGCCGGAACCCCTGAAACCGTGGATCGGGGTCCGCGATGCCACCGCGCCGGCGACCCGGGCGGTGCAGCCGTTGCCTCCGGTGGCCCGCCAGCTGCGGCCGCTACGACCCGGCACCCGATTTGGCGAGGACGCGCTGACGGTCGACGTGGTCAGCCCGACCGGTGGATCCGGGCTGCCGGTGCTCTTCTGGATTCACGGGGGCGCCTACCGGGTCGGCAGCGCCGCCAACTACGACGGGGCGCCACTGGCACGTCTGGGCGGGATCGTCGTCGTAACGGTCAACTACCGGCTCGGGGCGTTCGGCTTCCTCAACCTGTCCGACGCGCTCGGGCAGGGGTCGGACGGGGACCGTTACGCCGGCAACGCGGGGCTGCGCGATGTGATCGCTGCTCTGGGATGGGTGCGGGAGTCGATCGCGGCGTTCGGCGGGGACCCGGCGCGGATCACCATCGCGGGTGAGTCCGCCGGGGCCGGCCTGGTCACGGCGTTGTTGGTCAGCCCCTACGCGGCCGGCCTGTTCGCCGGGGCTATCGCGCAGAGCGGTGCTCTGAATATGAATGCCGACCGGGAAGAAGCCGCTGCCTCGGCTCGGGAGTTCCTCATCGCCCTGGGCGTCGGCACCGAACGTCGGGATCGGTTGCACAGTGCCTCCCCGCGAGCGGTGCTCTCCGCGATGCGTAGCGTGGATGCGTTGCGCCCGGACGGATTGCCCTTCCGCCCGTGGTTCGACGGGGACCTGCTGCCCGCCACCCGCGAGGCCGCCGCGACAGCGCCCACCGCGGCTGTCCCGCTGCTGATCGGGACCAATCGCGACGAGTACCGACTGTTCAGCGTGCTGCGCCAGGCCGTCGTCCCGCTGCGCCGGGAGCGGATCGCGGTCATGTTGTCCGCCGAAGCAGGGGCGCGGCGGGCGGCTCGGATCCTGGCCTGCTATCCGCCGGACAAGCAGGGCCTGGGTGAGCTGGGAACCCATGCGGTGTTCACGATGCCGGCCCTTGCCATCGCCGAACGGCACGCCCGGCACAGCCCGACCTTCGTGTACCGGTTCGACTTCGGGACCACCCGGCTGCGGCTGGGCGCGTTCCACACCATCGACCTGTTGTTCCTGTTCGACGGCCCGCCGGTGGTCCGCAGAGCACTGCTCGGCCGATTCTCCCCGGAGCAGCAGTCATTGGCGGATCGCCTGCGCGGCAACTGGGTCCAGTTCGTCCGGACCGGTGATCCCGGCCCGGACTGGCCGCGGTTCGAGGTGCCGCAGCGGCTGACCCGGTTGTTCGACCTCGCCGACTCGATCGTGGCGGACCCGGAACGCGAGCTGCGACGCGTCTGGCACGGCGTCGACCTGCCGGCCCAGTGAGGGACCGGCAGGTCGACGAACCCCTTGGCTGCCCGACGGTCGGGCGGGGCCGATCAGCCCAGGTAGCGCCGCCACGGGCCGCGGATGACGAAGCTGTGCCCGGGCTCCTGCACGTTGCCGAACAGCACCGTGCCGTCGGGGGAGAACGTCGGCCCGGTCCATTCGCTGTAGACGTCCGCCCCGGCGTCGGTCTTCCCGCCGACGATCAGGTTGCGGGCGATCGCCTGCGCGCCGGTGTCCCGGGTCCAGCTGAGCAGGTGGTTGGCCGTGTTGCCGTCCTCGGCCAGCACGACGGTGCCGTACGGGGTCACGTGGACGTTGTCGGGGCCGTCGAAGGCCAGGTCCCGCGAGAGCCCCAGGCCGGTCTCCGGGTCCAGGGTCTCGCTGTGCAGCTGCTCGCTGTACGGGAAGTACGCCATCAGGGTGAGGGTCTGGCTGGCGTAGTCCAGGTACCAGAGCTGACCGTCGTGCTTGGTCGCATCCGCCGGCAGCGCGCCGGGTTCGAAAGCGAAGCTGGCCACGAAGTAGACGCCCCGCTTGTCACTCCAGGCGCCCTCCAGCTTCTTGGACCGGGTGACCTGCCCGTCGGTGAACTGGTTGCGCACCGAGGTGTCGCTGGCGTGTCGGTCCGATACGCGCTTCCACCGGGTCTGGAACGGCCGGCCGATCTGGGCGGAGGTGACGTAGGCCAGGTCCGGCAGCACGCTGCCATCCGGGCCCAGCACGGCCATCGCCTCCAGCACGCCGTCGTTGGGCTTGAGCGCATTGGCGATGTAGGGCCGCAGCTTGTACCCGACCGGCGCGGTCCACCGGTAGAACAGCCCGCTGGGGGTGTTGGAGTCCTCGGTCAGGTAGGCCCGGCGGCGGCCGGGCTCGATGACCGCGGCCTCGTGGGCGAACCGGCCCCAGGCGCGGATGGGCACCGGGGACTGGCGGGCGGGTTCGGCGGGGAACACCTCGAAGACGTAGCCGTGGTCCTGCTCCAGCGTGCCCGAGCCCGCCTTCGCCTCGGTCTCCTCACAGGTCAACCAGGAGTCCCACGGGGTCACTCCGCCGGCGCAGTTGCCGTAGGTGCCGGAGATCCCGACCCACTCCGAGCGGCGCCGACCGTTGCGGGAGGTTTCGATGACGGTGCAGCCGCCCCCGAGCGCGCCGCGGTCGTAGACGGTGCCCCGGACCAGCGGGACCGGCTGCGGGCTGCCCGGACGGGATTCGTGGTTCTGCACCAACCGCAGCCCGCGCGCGACCTGGAAGCAGCCGGTGCCATCCGGGCGTTCCGGCGTCTTGCCGATGACCTTGCCTGAGCCATCGTGGATATCGGTGACCCCGGAGACGGCGTAGGTCTCGTAGCTGAAGCCGCGGGGCAGCGCGATCAGGTCGCCGCGGCGTGCCTGCAGCGGGGGGAACAGCGCGGACGTGCCGTGCCCGTGGCCGTGGCCCCTTCGGTCATCGTGGCCCGGTCCGTCGTCGTTGCCGGCGGCGGCGGCGGTCGTGGCGGTGACCCCGTCCAGGCCGACACCTGCCGCGGCCAGGCCGGCGCCGGCGACGGCGCTGCGACCGAGGAACTGGCGGCGTGTGGAACTCATCGAGCGTCCTTCCGATGGGGGTTTCGTACGGATGGGCCCGACCCTGTCCGGCAACGTCGAACACCCGGTGAACAGGATCGCAACGCCGCCCCAACTCCGAGATCGGTTCGAGGGGGCGGACAGCCCGGGACGTCCGATCGCCCCAGCCAGAATGGCCGGCATGACCACGCCGGAGCCGCCGTTCCGCCTGCTCAGTCGGGGCAAGGTTCGCGACCTCTACGACCTCGGGGACGGCCGGCTCGCCATGGTCGCCAGCGATCGGATCTCCGCCTTCGACGTGGTGCTGGAGACCCCCATCCCGGACAAGGGCGCGATCCTGACCCGCCTCTCGCTGTGGTGGTTCGACCGGATGGGCTACCTGGCACCGGATCACGTGCTCTCCGACGCGCCGCCTCCTGGCGCCCCGGCCGACTGGGCGGGACGCACCATGGTGGTCCGGGCCCTGGAGATGGTCGGGGTGGAGTGTGTGGCCCGCGGTTACCTGTCCGGCTCCGGGCTGCGTGCGTACCGCGCCGACGGCGCCGTCTGCGGCATCGCGCTGCCGCCCGGATTGGACGAGGGCTCCCGACTGCCGGAACCACTGTTCACTCCGACGACCAAGGCCCCGCCCGGTGAGCACGACGAGCCGCTGACCTTTTCCGAGGTGTCCACCATGGTGGGCGGTGAGCTGGCCGAACAGCTGCGCGCGCTGACGCTGGCGGTGTACGCCCGCGGGGCCGCGATCGCCGCCGAGCGGGGGATTCTGCTGGCCGACACCAAGATCGAGATCGGCCGGGACGCGGCGGGCCGGCTGGTGCTTGCCGATGAGCTGCTCACACCCGACTCCTCCCGGTTCTGGCCGGCCGACGGCTGGGCGCCCGGATCCCCCCAGCCCAGCTTCGACAAGCAGTACGTCCGGGACTGGCTGACCTCGCCGGCGTCGGGGTGGGACCGCGCCAGCGGCGCGGTCCCACCGCCGCTGCCATCGGAGGTCGTCGCCGCGACCCGCCAGCGCTACGTGGAGGCGTACTCCCGCCTGACCGGCCGGCAGTGGGACGCAGCTTTTCCGCCGTCCGCCCCGCTGCTCAGCCGGTGATGCCGGTCTCGGACACCCCTCGGACGAGGTAGCGCTGCAGCACGAAGAACACGATCAACAGCGGCACGATCGAGAGCAGCGCTGCCATGAACAGCCCCGGGTAGTCGAAGGTCTGCGCGGTCAGGAACGAGGACAGGTACACCTGCACCGTCTGCGAACTCTGCGAGTTACCGGCCACGACCAGCGGCCAGAGGAAGGCGTTCCAGCTGGCGACGAATCCAAGGACGGTCAGCGCCGACGCGAACGGCAGGGTGTTGGGCACCACGATCCGTAGGAAGGTCCCGAAGTACCCGAGCCCGTCGATGCGCCCGGCCTCCTCCAGTTCTTTGGGGAAGTTGAGGAAGAACTGCCGGAACAGGAACACGTTGAATGCGCTGAACAGCGTCGGGACGATCAGTCCGCGCAGGGTGCTGACCCATCCCAGTTGCACGACGATGACGTAGACGGGCAGGAAGGTCGTCGCCGCCGGGATCAACAGAACCAGCAGGATGGCCGCGAAGACCGGCCGGGCGGCGCGGTTGGGGATGCGCGCCAACCCGTACCCGGCCATGGCGCCGAGAATGATCTGACCGCCGGTGCCGAGGACCGCGATGATTCCGGAGTTGAGCAGCGCCGACTGGAACGCGGGATCGGAGAGGGTGTCGGTGACCTTGCTCCAGTTGGGGCTTCCGGGGAAGAAGGTGAAGCTCGTGTTCAGGATCTCGGCATTGGTCGAGAGCCCGATTTTGAGCATCACGTAGAAGGGGGTCAGGAAAACCAGCGCCAGCACCACGAGGATTGCGTAGCGCAGTATCAGCATCGTCCGGTAGGTCCCGGGGGAACCAATGACTGGACCGCTTCGCCCGGGTTTACGCAGGCTCATGCCGACACCCCCTGGCTCTTCTGCCGCTTCTCCCGCTGCCTGCGGGTCCGCCGCCGTTCCTTCCTGTCGTCGTTGCCGCCCCCGAATCCGAAGACGCGGGTCTGGGCGAGTGCGACCACCACCATGATGAGGGTCAGGATGATGGCGCCGGCCGAGCCGTGCCCGAAGTCCTGTTGGCTGCCCAGCGCCACGTAGTAGAGGTACACCAGCGGCGGGCGGGTGCTCGGGTTGTTGCCGACCAGGTTGTAGAACTCGTCGAATGCCTGGAATGCCGCGACGATCAGCAGCAGCAGGACCGCCGCCGTCGTGGCGCGCAGCTGCGGCAGCGTGATGTAACGGAAGGTGCGCCAGCCCTGCCGGACTCCGTCGACCGCGGCGGCCTCGTAGAGCTGATCGGGGATGCGCTGCAACCCGGCCAGGAACAGCAGCATGTAGAAGCCGACCTGCAACCACAGTCGAACCGTGACCAGCACGATCCAGTAGTACGGCGACTGGGTGAGCCATCGCGAGATGGGGTCCACACCGAACGGGCCGAGAAGCTCATTCACCAGCCCGGACGGCAGCCCGGTGAACAGCCCCAGTCGCCAGATCAGTGCCGCCACCACGTAGGAGCAGGCGACCGGAAGAAAGAACACGGCGCGGAAGAATCCCTGCGCGAAGGGCAGTCGGTTCAGCAGTATCGCCAGGATCAACGAGATCGCCATCGTCACCGGCACGATGAAGACGGCGAAGATCGCAAACGTCCGCAGCGAGGACAGGAATGCCCCGTCCTGCAGGAAGTCGGCGTAGTTGCGCAGGCCGACGAACTGCGTCGGGGTGATCGTCGCCCGCGCGTTGTACAGGCTCAGCCATCCGCTCCAGAAGATGGGGATGGCGGTGAAGACGACCAGGCCCACCAGGAACGGGCCGACGAACAGCCAGAAGGCCAGCGACGTGCCCTGGATGCCCGTACGCCGCCGTCTGCGCCGGGTCGCCACGGCCGACCCGGCGGGGGCCGCCGCAACGGACTCCGGCCGGGTGGCCGCGGGGCTGGCCGACGCGCTCACGCCGCCAGCTTGGCAGCCGCCGCGGTCACCTTCTGCGCCGCCGCGTCCAACTGCTGCGCCGGGTCGCCGCCATTCTGCAGGATCCGGGTCATGGCGTCGGCGAGGTCGGTGTTCATTTCCGGAGTCCAGTAGGGGGGCAGCGCCCGGGCGTGGTCGGTGAACATTGTCAACGCCTCGGCCGGCAGCCCCGACTTCAGCTTGTCGGCCTTGCTGGCGACCTGCTGGCGCGGCGGAATGTGGAAGCCGTAGGACAACGACCAGTCGGTCTGGGCCTCGGTGTTGTCGATCCACAGCGACTTCACGAACTTCTTGGCCGCGTCGACGTCGGAGGCCTTCCCTGCCACGAACTGGTTCCAGCCGCCAAGTAGGACCGTGGGCTTGCCGGCACCCGGGGGCATCGGCATGATGCCGACGTCGTCGCCCCATTTGGCGGTGATCGTGGGCATGGCCCACAGTCCGCACCACTGCATGGCGACCAGGCCACCGTTGAACGCGCCGGGGTCGGTCCAGTCGGTCGGGGCACCGAGCAGGATCGACTTGTCCGCATACATCTGCCGTAGCGCCGCGGCAGCCTTGGCAGTCCCGTCGGTGGCGAACGCGGCCTTGCTGTTGTCGGCGGTCAGCCCGTCGCCTCCACCGGCCCAGATGGCGGGCATCGACAGGGCGACGACGCCGCCGTCATTGCCCCAGAACGCCCCGTGCTTGCCGCCCCCGGTCAACTCCTTCGTCGCGCTGACCAGGTCGTCCATGCTCTGCGGCGCCTTGATGCCGGCCTTGTCCAACAGGCTCTTGCGGTAGTAGATGAACTGGGGGTCGATGATCATGGGGATGCCGTAGATCTTGCCGTCGACCGTGACCCGCTTGAGGGCCGCCTCCGAGAAGCTGCCCTTGACCGGGTCCATGATGTCGGTCAGGTCGTCATAGCGCCCCGCGCGGACATTGGACACGGCCGAGGTCTGGTCCTCGAACACGTCGACGCCGGAACCGGAGACGAGTCGGGACGCCAGCTTCGACGCGTAGTCACCGAGCGTCCAGGACACATTGACGTTGGCGTCCTTGTAGTCGGCGGCGTACTTCTTCGCCGCCTGCTCGGTGCCCTTCTCGCCGTACTGGTGGTACCACTGGCTCAGCGTCGCCTTCGACGAGCCGCCACCCCCACCCTTCTGGACTCCGCCGCTGTTGGATCCGCAGCCGGCCAGGACGGGTCCCGCGGCGATGCCCGCGGCGCCGAGCCCGAGGGCTCCGATTAGGCGGCGGCGGCTGACGTGGGTCGGGTTCACGAAGATCTCCTCATCGAGACGTGCTTGGTCGGGTTGTGGCTTCTGTTTTTACACCGTTGTAGACGTCCTGGGAAGTCTGGCTGCGCAACGATTCGGTCACCTTCGCCAGCGGCCTGATCGGCGGGGGGTTGCGCCGGTTAGGTTGAGCCGCGTGTCCGGGGCGGTCGGGAGGGCCCGCATGAAGGACGTGGCCGCCCGGGCGGGCGTGTCGGTCAAGACGGTATCGAACGTCGTCAACGGCTATCCGTTCATTGCCGACGACACCAGGTCCCGCGTCCGGGCGGCGATCGAAGCTCTGGGCTATCTGCCCAATGCAACGGCCCGGACCCTGCGTGTGGGCCGGTCAGAGATCATCGCTCTGGCAGTGCCGGAGCTGCAGGTCCCCTACTTCGCCGAGCTGGCCCACCACGTCGTGCAGGCCGCCGACACTCTGGGACTGACCGTGCTGGTGGACGAGACCGGCGCCGACCCGGCCCGCGAACGCCTGGCAGCGCAGGGGCTGCGGGGCCAGATCATCGACGGTCTGGTGTTCAGTCCGCTCTCGCTGGACGACGCCCAGATCGCCACCTACGCGGCCCGGCTGCCGATCGTGCTACTCGGCGAACGGACCGCCCCCGGGGTGGCCGATATCGTCCGTATCGACAATGTGGCCGCTGCCGACGACGCGACCTCGTACCTGCTGGACACCGGACGCCGACGGATCGGGGTGTTGGGAACGCAGTCGATCGCGCACGGCCGAACCGCTCAGCTACGCCAGGATGGCTGGGCCCGCGCCCATCGTCGGCGCGGCCTGGAGCCCGATCCCACACTGACGGTCGAGCTCAGCGCCTGGCATCGGGCCGAGGGCGCCGCCGGTGCCCGGGCGCTGCTGGCACGCGCCGATCGGCCCGACGCCCTGCTGTGCCTCAACGACACGCTTGCCCTGGGGGCCTTGGCCGAGCTGCGGCAGGCGGGGCTCCGGGTGCCGGACGACATCGCGGTGGTCGGCTTCGACGACATCGAGGAGAGCCGGTTCGCGGTGCCCCCGTTGACCACCGTGGCCACCGACGGAGCACTGCTCGCGAGGACAGCCGTGCAGCTGCTCGTCGAGCGCATCGCCGATCCGACCGGCCAACCGCCGCGGCAGGTCACCATCCCGCATCAGCTCGTCAAACGCGAGAGCACCGCTCCGATGTGTTTGGAGCCCACGGATGGGATGCGGCGAATCGCCGTCAGGGCGCCCGCAACGGCGCCGGCAACGGCGACGCGTGCAGCAGGTGCAGTCGACGGGTGGGACGGGTGAGCGCGACGTAGAGGTCGTTGTACCCGCGCTCGGATCCCGCGACGATAGCCGCCGGTTCCACGACGATGACGACGTCGAACTCCAACCCCTTGGCCTGCGCGACATCGAGCACGGCCAGCTGGTCGGCGATGCCGTCGGCACCCTCAGCGCCGGCGGGCCCCTCGGCAACCATGACGCCATCGGCGAGCAGTGCTTTCCGGCAGCTGCGGAGGTCCGCTGCGGCCGTCAGCACAGCGAGGGTCCCACCATCCTCGGCCAGGACGGCCGTCTCCTGCCGGACGAGTGCGGCCAGCGCAGAACCCAGGCCGGCATGGGACACCTGGTGCCGGACGGGCGGGTCGCCGTCAACGCGGGCGGACCGGGGCACCGAAACGAGAGCACCACTCTCCTGCAACGCTCGGCCGGCCAGCTCCATGATCGGGCCGGGGGTGCGGTAGTTGACCGTCAGTTCGGCCATCCGCCAGCGGTCCGGTGCAATGGGGTCGAAGACCCGCGCCCAGCTGCCAGCCCCACCCGGCGAGCCGGTCTGGGCGATGTCACCGACCACCGTCATCGACCGCGACGGGCAGCGGCGTACCAGCATCCGCCACGCCATCGCCGACAGCTCCTGTGCCTCGTCGACGATTACGTGGCCGTAGGTCTCGGCCCCGCCGGCTCCGTCGTCGGGCCCGGGCCCGGTCCCGATCGCGCCGGTGTACCGGTCCGCCAGCGCATCGGCGCTCACCATCCCGGAGGTCCCAGACAGCCTGGTCACCTCTCCGGCGTAGGCCAGCTCGGCCCGGCGCTGATCGGCGGCCCGGGCGGCAGCGGCCCGCGCCGGTCCGTCGTCGACGCCCAGCAGCTCCGCCGCCTCGTCCAGCAACGGGACGTCGGCCGCAGTCCACGGCTGATCGGGGTCGCGCAACAGCAGCTGGCGTTGCTGGGCGGACAGCGTCGGGGCGCAGCGGGCCAGCCGGTCGGCGTCGGCGAAGAGGTCCCGCAGCAGGCGTTGGGCATCCACCGGCAACCAGCACCGGTTGACCGCCCGGACCACGGCCGGAGTCTCCCGCAGCAGGGTCACCGCATCCCGGCGGCCCGCGGCGTCCAGCTCGGTCCGGCTGGCGGTGGCCCACCGGGTCGCCAGTCGGTCGAGCAGATCCAGAGCGAAGGTGCGACGTGCCACCAGGTGCGCCTCCCCGGTGCGGCGCGCCCGGTCGCGCGCGGCCCGCACGTCGCGCGGCCACATCGTGATCTCGACACCGTCGACGGCCAGCTGCTGCGGCTGCTCCGGAACCCGCTGCCGCTCGCGGACCGCGGCGGCGAGCACCCCGGCCATCACCGGGTCGCCTTTGAGCGCCGCCGTGGCCCGGGGCTCGTCGCCGGTCGGTGTCACCCCGGGGACCAGGCTGGTGGGCGTGGCGGTGACCACGCCGGTCTCACCGAGGGAGGGCAGGACGGCGGAGATGTAGCGCAGAAACGTTGGGCTGGGCCCGACCAACAGCACCCCGGACCGGGCGATCCGGTCGCGGTGGGTGAACAGCAGATAGGCCGCGCGGTGCAGCGCGACGGCGGTCTTGCCGGTACCCGGCCCGCCCTGCACGACCAGCACACCGCCGAGCGGTGCCCGGATCACCCGGTCCTGCTCGGCCTGAACGGTCGCGACGATGTCGCGCATCCGACCGGTCCGGGCGGACTCCAGGGCCCCGAACAGTGCCCCGGGACCGGAGACGACGACGGCATCCTCGGCCAGCCGGTCCGGGCGCAGCACCTCGTCCTCCAGGGCCGTGACCTGGCGGGCCCGGGTGCTGAGGTGCCGGCGCCGCACGACATCGCCGGGCTCGGCGGCCGTCGCCTGGTAGAAGGCGGCCGCGACCGGTGCCCGCCAGTCCAGCAGCAGCTGGTGGCCGTCCTGCGACAGCCCGATCCGCCCGATGTGATGCGCGGCGCCGTCGATGAGATCCACCCGGCCGAACACCAGCCGGTCCGCGACCCGGCGCAGCTGGTCCAGTCGCTGGGCGTACAGGGCTTCGAAGGCGTCCCGCTCGGCCAGCGCTGCCGCTGTCGCGGTGGTGGCCGCGCGGCGGACCCGGTCCAGGTCGCGGGTCACCTGCGCCCGCAGCAGGTCCAGGCGACCGTAGAGCTGGTCGACGGCGGCCTGCTCGTGCGCCAGCTCCGCGGCGCGGGCATCGGTTCCGGGGTCGGTACGCGGGTCGGTTCCGGGGTCGGCGCGCGGGTCGGTGTCGGGGTTGGCGCGCGGACCGGCGCCGAGACCCGAATCGGGCTCGGAGATGGGCGGGCGGGTCACCCGGCCAGGGCCCCGATCAGCGCGACGATCGCGACCAGCGGGGTGATCCCCAGCAGCACCAGGCAGATCACGGCGCTGACCGCGGTGACCAGCAGCAGGGTGCGGGTCAGCGGCAGCAGCAGCACCCCGGTCAGCTCCGGGACCGCGGCGGCGACGCCCCGCAATGCGGCGGTCGAGCGGGCGGCACCGAACCATCGCCCGGAGCGGCGCCCGGAACCGCCACGCAGATCGCCGACCTTTCCCGCGAAGTCCTGCACGCGTCCGACGGTCGCGTCGGGGAGGTCGGTGAAACGCCGGCGCAGCGCGGCCGGGTCACCGTAGGCGCGCATCAGCAGGAACCGGTGCCCGGCCACCTCCACCGCCGGCAGGGCGAGCACCACCAGGACGATGACGGTGGCCCCGACCGACCAGTCGAAGGCGCCACCGAGCAGCACCGAGATCAGCACGGCCGCCACGATCCCGGCCAGCGCCGCCGCCCCCATGATCCCGGCGAAGATTCGCGCGGTGGCGGCGAGCATGTCGCTGACCTGCCGCGCCCGTTCGCCGGCGGCCGCGGCCACGTCACCGGCGAACATCGCACCGGTCCGCCGTTGACCACTTCCCTGGTCCTCACCGCTCCCGGCCGCGCCGCCCGGGTCCCCGCCGGCCGCGCCGCCACCCGCCGGCGGGACGATGCGTCCGGTCAACACCTCCCGCCGCTGGGCCTCGTCGGCCTCGGCGGCGTCGGCCTCGGCCGCCGCCTCGGGGTCCGGCGCCGGCGACGACCCCCCGGACACGGACTGTGGCTCGAATGGCTGTTGGCCGCTCATCGGGCCCATCCTGCCCCGCGACCTGCTTCGATCGGTCGGATGGAGATCGACGGGGTGCTGTTCGATTTCGCCGGGACGCTGCTAGGGCGTGTCTCCTGGATCAGGTTGTGAGCCAGATGATCATGCTGGCCAGGACGATTCCGGCGCGGTAGTTGATGGCGGTCTTGTCATAGCGGGCGGCGATGCCCCGCCACTGTTTGAGCCGGT
>JAABUL010000790.1_pt1 | contig 65743 bp, 117 predicted proteins | sample 5559151 | NCBI WGS metagenome assembly JAABUL01 (sample SAMN10711876, study PRJNA513368) | rock metagenome | isolation source: Antarctica rocks | place: Antarctica: Victoria Land, Pudding Butte sud
TTGCGACTTTTTGCGGTGTGTTTCGAGACAAGCAGGTTAATTTTAGTATATAATAACATACTTAATAACTTCTGTTATTAACTTAATAGTTTTGAACATGGCCCAGTACTTAATCTCCCCACCCTGGTCATCATGCCTAGCGCCATCGCATGGCCTGCAAAACTACATCTACTCTTCCGCACGTCCAATTTCTCTTCAGAGAACAGGCATACCCAGCGTCCTGCGGCAGTCCCGCGCGCAGGGGCCTCGTTTGTGCAATATCTTTGGGACAGGGAGTCGTTTCAAAGGCGCGCAAGGCGCATGCTTGCCACGAGCGGCACCCGCCTGCCAGCAGGTGGGCCTAGAGCAGAACGAAAGCTCGAAACTGCTCTTGTTTGGCACGTGCGTTGAGGGTGAAGCAATTGGTGACTTGGCTTCGCGTCGACACCCAATATCTTGCGTAGACGCTGTTGTGCCCAACATGTGGCTCAGGTGCCTGCAGACAAATTACTGCAGTTCCAGAATGCTCACGAGGCTCCTCTGTGTAAAACTGGGCGCTTGCTTGGGCATGGGCACATCGACAGAGGGTTGCCCCTTAGTGGAGCTGACGAACAACCACCTCTGCGTCGCAGGGCTAGGTCACACCGCAGCCGCCGTTGTCTGGGGCGTGGCAGCTGCTGCGCGGAGGGGCCCGCAGTAAAGGCAGCCTGGCCCTGCTTTGCTACACCCATCTACACCCATCCTGCTGCCTGCAGCGCCGGCCGGCCCGCGCGGCCTGAGTCTTCGTCCGCTTGAGGGACAGGCCTTCGCACAGCAGCCAGCGGCCGCACCATGTCGCTGCTGACGGCGGCGCTGGCGAATGTGGCGCCCGGGGGATGCACGCAGCGGCTGCAGGTCGCGGCGTCCAGTGCCATCGCTGCTTCCCTCGCAAGTGCGCCACATGTCCAGTCTTTCATGCTCTCAAGCGCACGTCATGCAGAACAGAAATCGCGCAGACTTGGGCCCGTGCCCGCAGCTGCTGAAGAATCTCTGTCGACCGCACTCTGTGAGCTCGATGGGTCAGCATGTGCATGAGCGTGGGAGGACATTCTTTTCTAGCCGATAGCCGCTACATGAATGCTGAGTTACCTCTTGATGTTTGCTGCGCAGGCAGCATGCAGGCTGCGGGCAGCCTTGGGCTGCAGGCCAGTCTGAGCAGCCCGCCGCGGCCGGCGACGGCGGCGGGGTACCTGCGCGGCACCGGCGTCGCGCCCAGCTACTGCCTGGCGGGCGGCAAAACCCGGCGGCGACGCCGGCGGCAGCCAGGTGGGCTGCTTTCTGGCGTACTGCTGTGCATTACTGGCGACTGTATCGCGTGCGCACAGCATCTACATGCTTGCACATGAGTGCCCATTCATGATGGTCTGGGTATTGGCCTACATGCGGAGGCTGCTGTTGCTGATTTTGACTGTTGCGTCGAAGCACACGAGCCATTGACACTGTGTTCCATTCCCTCTTGATGCAGATGGCGAGCCGGGCGGCGGCGGCGGCGATGACGGCGCCGGCGCAGGCGGCGGCGGCTGGTACAGGCCCTGGGGCGACGACGACGAACCGGATGACGTCCCCGAGCCCAATGCCGCTGCAATGGCCGATGCCACCCTCATCTGGCGCGCCTGCTGCCTGCTGGCGCTGCTGCAGACGCTGCACTGGCTGCTGCTGCAAGGCCGCGCGGCGCAGCGGCAGCTCGGCTTTGCGGCACCGATGGCCGTGGCAGCCCGGGCGGACGGCGGCGCGGGCTTTGCGACGCTCAGCCAGGCGTTCTTCTCGCGCCGTGGCAGCCTGGGCGCGCCGCCGCCGCCGCCGCTGCGCCTACAGTTTGCCCAGGCGTAAAACAGGAGCGGATTGGCGGCGGGACAAGTAGGGTATTGATGATGTAGCGCAGGAGCAGCGCAGTGTACTATGGCCAGATGCTGCTGCTCTCAGGAGGCAGCTCGAGAGCGATGACGCCCTCGCCGCATGCTTGTAGGATGCATGCTAGTGGGTATGCATCTGGACAATTTTGCCTTGCATGTCACGAGCTTTGAATACCAAGGCTGTGCCGTTGCAGTGACACTTTATGAGATTCGGTTGTGTTGGCTCGTGCAGTTTGATGTACAGTCGCACAGACGCAGTGTTGTAACATTTTCGGTGCAAGTCCAAGCCATGTCTATTTTGTCAGTTAAGGTGGATTGCGGCGTCGCCGCTGACTGAGTACCACCAAAACTGGCGCATAACATCTCCAAAAAATTGATGATCAACCTCTGCTAAAATTAGACGCCATTCAGTCAGCCGTGCAGGCGCACGTGATGAGACGGCAAGAGAGACACAGCGTCAGAAGGCAAATGGGAACACAAGCGGTGCGAAGTGGTCGACAAAAATACAGCTCTTGAGTGGTGCCATTCAGATGGCCCTCACCGTGATGCACTCGCCGATGGAGTCGCCACTGTCGTCCGACAGGGTTCCCTGTGTACTGATGTTCTGGCCCCTCCAGTATTCGGCCTTGCCGGGCTGCCTGACAATGGTGCAGCAGCACTTCAAACGCGGTCGTCCCTGATAGTGACTCAGACAGGAAAACAGATGCCGTGTTCAACGTCGTGACCTACGTTGATGTGCCTCCGTCAGTCTGCGACTCTGCACTGCACATGTCCATCTCCATCACCGAAACGATCCGGGAGGCGCAACAAGACTCGCTGTCGGAGGTCCTCAACCGACTATAAGGCTATGTGCGACCGAACTGTGCTTGTTGCAGAATCAGGTATGAGCCGATCGACGGATCTGAATATCATTGCAAAAGCTGTCGTGCCCGGGACTCCAAAATTCAGCTGCCACCAGGGTTTAATATGCAATCTGGTGCAATCTGACCTGCAGATACTGGATACTGGAAGGGATAGTACACCAGGCTCTGACAGTGGAGACAAGTTCATACATGCATAAGTGACTCTGGCGGCGTCACATCCAGACAGTGCACCAACGCCCTGACCATAACACAGCACAAAAATGTCCTGTTGCATCCAAGTGTGTCCCTATAGCTGCTCTTGTGTACCTAGCAGGCAGTCTCGTCCCCATTCCCTTCCCACACATTTCTTCACCTAGGGTTTGCATGCTCCCTAACAATCTACACGCATGTGCGTGAAATGCGCGGCACACCCCTCAGCTTTGCCGCGACTATCCCTCCACTGCAGTACCCATCCATCACAGCCCCCGCTTGGACAGCTCTCTGATCACTGGCTGGAAGGCGCTGTCCACTGCCTGCAGCAAGCAGTTCAGAGGTGGTAATCAGATGAGGGCGTTCAATGTTGCGTCGGACGCCTCGTGTCTCGTGCAATGCCCTTGTCTATGCGTCGCCGAGCATGCAAGGACGCACCGCATTCCATTTTCGAGCCGCCATGCCGAAGAACTCACGCCCAAAGAGCGGTTCAGGCTCCTGCAGATTGCATGTGACACACCGTGAGACCTTCGCCATTTGCGCAGCGGCCTCCTGTTGAAACTGAAGGGAAGAGGAAAGTCAGACAGCGGCTGAAAGACCAAGAAGCTTCATGGCACACAATACACACCTTGTGTCGCGGTCGCTCAACGTGGTCAGGCAGCTGTGCCGCCACCCGTGCAGCACCCTCCCATGCATCTCGCTGCGCCGCATTATTGCATGACATTTCGTCAGTTGTGGCAGAATCAGATGGCTTGCATGCATGTGCTTGGAGAAGAGCATCTGCGTCTGATGCAGAACAGAGGCCGAGACTTCGAAGCGCCACAATGTGACTGTGCGCGTTCCAGTGCGGCATGTTTCTCTGTGCCTGCCTCGAGGGCTAGGAGGCCCAGTCCAGCGGTAGCTGTGCCGGCAAGGAACCAAAGGCGTCTCTGCTGCTTGAGGATCGACATGGGCTGTCCAGCACAGCTCACGCGATGAAGGCCATGTGACCTTGGATGCCAAAAGGTGAGTTCTCGGCTTGTCAAAGCACGTGAACGCAGCTGCAGGGCCTCCCTCCTTCCCGCTCAACCGTTCGCTGCCTTGGAAAACAGAAGTGAAAGCGGGTGAAACAACGAATGGTGCTCTACCCCCGTCCAATCCCTTTGCAGCTTCGCTGCGAAACGGGGGCTGGCACAAAAGGATCAACGCGATCTTGAAGCTTGCTCGCTGTGCAGGTGCAGGCGCCACAGTGTCGATTCGCGTCAATTGTCACAAGCTTTTTGAAATCGAGCCGCCGCTGAGACGATCTGCTTTGCTTCCCAATGACTCTCGCCTTGTGCCCGACACGAAATGTGCTGTCCCCGAGATTAAGCGCTTCGAAATCGGTCTCGCCTCCCTGCTGTCTGCAGAGGCCTGGAATCTGGTAACTGTGTATGTGCACCTGATGTCCACATGTATCAAGTAGCACACGATTTGTTGATTTTCGGTGGTCGTGCTGCAACGGAATTACTGTGCTGGTTTCGGAAGCCAACACCACGACTGCTCCCTGGTGCAGCGCCCCGCGGCTCCAGCTGTCGCAGGCATTCCGCCAACGCGCGCCTCGTATGTCGGCCACAAAGGTGCTCGCAAACATGTGTATGCTGCGGCGGCAATTTGCCGTCACACCTGCAACTTCACATCACAGCATCAATTTCAGGTAACAGTATTAAAAAACACGCAAACGCAACTGCTTCCAGGTGGTGCAAGCGAGGCTTGCTCCGCAGGAAGAGGTCGATGCGGATGTCGCCGCAGCACCAGTGGCCTCGGTGAGTGCACAGCCTGGCGCTTTCTAATTCCCCAGGCAAGTCGCCCGTGTATAGCTTGACACTGAGACGGCCAGCAACCCACGATCCAGGGGTAAAGTGCACACGAGTGCACAGATCAGCAGTGCGGCAGAGGTTATTGTCGCCGCAGGCCTGGCTCGCGGGCGCGCTGCTGGCGGCAGGCGCGCCGCTGACGATGGCAGCCCAGGCCCTGGCGGAGCCGCTCAACGGCAGCGTGGGCGCCAAGCAGGCGGACGCGGTCGTGCAGACGGCGACGGAGTTGGTGACAGAAAACACTACCAAGGCGCCTCCGCCGGTCGAATTCCTGCTGGTCCTTTCGCCCCTTCTCCTCTACGGCATCTTCAGCCTGTACAGGTGCAACTTGAAACCCTAAATCCAACAGACCTTGCTCGAAGTTTCAACTTTTGCTCGTCTGCAGCTCTCGGCCCCCGCCCTCGTTGCGTGCCTGCGGCTAGCTTGATGGGCTGGAGTTGCACGCCGTGACCGCCTTGTGACTGCATGCTTGCAGGTCGAAGGTCAACCCCAAGGCAAAGGTGCGATAGCTTGACCGTTGTGTGTGCTTTGAGTTTCTGGATTTATATGTTTAGGTTTCACTAACTCTTTGTGTGCTGCCTGCAGCTCTCTGACTTCGCCTTCATCGTGGTGAGCACTTTGTGACTTGTTGCCGCTGCGATGCCTGCTGCTCACCCCCAGACATGTCACTTGCTGCAGCATACAGTGACGTTGCTCGCTGGCTGTCCGACTTCTGAGATTGGCGCTGCTGATCCCGCAGACCGGCTTGGTCATCGTGGCAAACTTGGTTTCGATAATCGTCTTCAAGGTGAGACAATGCTATGCAGCCAAGCCGCATCGACGCGCACGCCTTTCCTGAGGAGGACCTTCACCTGATACAGAGAAGCGAGGATGCGACACGACTTTGCCGCCCATGCGCCCATGGATCCGTTTCGTTTTGTTGGCTGATGCGCCTGTGATGCCGTCCTGCAGGTCCGCTTCTTTTGAAGCATGCTCCAGAATCGGGATTGATAATGCGGCATTTCCGGGATGGGTAGAACGATTTTGACTTGTTGCAGCGCACTTCGAAGCACGCCTGTGCAGATCGAACGATTTTGGAGGCTTAGTTTACATGTCGGATATTTGCGATGGGAAGCAGTAAAACGAAGCAAACCAGAGGCAGCACAAAACAATCAACATCTGTGCCTAAAATATCACTCTCTGCAATTGTACACATGGGAGCAGCTTGTGCTCTGCTCATTCTGGCCATAAGCGATGCGCACCAATGTGCAACACCCAACACCAATGAGCCTTACAAACGTCGAGGTGGCCCTACGGGACTCAGCGCACGCACTGCCAGCGCCAACTTCCACGGATCGCTGTCGGCCAATGCCGCGGAGTCCACCTCCCACAGCTTGTGCAGCTCCTCCAGACCTGCGGCATGCAGAAGAGCACACGTGTTATACGGACACGGCTACAATAACGGCAGCCCATTGGAGGTTTGCACAATGTTGAGTCAATGCTTTCTTAGTGTAAGCGCGCTGCCGCCTTGGCGCTCCTGTTCAATTCCTATGTGATTGAATGAAGAGTCGGCTCACCTTTTGACAGGGACACAGGGTCGGCTCTGAGGAGCAGTGGGTCCTCCGTCAGCATCCTGTCGATGTCGGCGCCCTCCAGCTCCGCCCGCAACAGGTCGTTAACCTCGCCTAGCCGCGTGATCATTTCAGTCTGCGGCGGGTCCAGGAAGGCACGCGGATGCAGCTGCACCAGCTCCGATACATCAACTCCAGGCAAGACGCCCTGCGGTTTGCAGTCTCGAAGGTTGACAAGGACCAATCAAAAATAGAGCTGACTTTGATGATGGCACAAATAAACATTTGCAGGCGGCCTCAGCTGCCTTAATGGCGTATGAATGAGCTCACCTTCATGGCGACGAGTACGGACTGCAGCTGCATTGCAGACATGTCGGCCAGGGCAGGGTATCTGCGTGCCATTGCCGCTTCCGCCTCCGCTGAGCACTGAAACACAATCTGCGCATAGCATTCAACACATGAAGCCTCTGCAGCCAGCTGCGTCGGCACTGTCAGATAGGACAGGCATTTGTACAGGGCAGGAATAAAAATAGTGGAGTTGATGGTCCAACAGAGGTCACCTGCACGCCACGCAGGCCAGTTGACGCTGATTCTGCCGCTGCATATGTTGTGCGCTCTTGCGATGTGTCCGCATCTGAGGACTTGGCGTGATCTGAGTAGCCAGGGCGAAGCTCGACGCCGCTCTGCAGCTTGGATGCCCAGGGCGAGTCAAGCAACCAGCGATACACGCGGCCTGCAATGTCTGGATGCCCCCCTGAAGCCTCACTGCAACAGAGGCAGCACACAGTCGGTATGCCGCTGCACATCTCATTGATTTCACGTGTTTTGTGAACGGATGCACTGACGTTATGTGATGCAGCTACACGCCAGACTCTGCACCTGGGTGTTCTGCCAAATGCGCTGCTGCTCAGGGAGTTGATGATGCCCGAGACAAAGCCCGAGGATGTGGTCTCCTCATGCAGCCGAGATCTGATCTCATCGTAGTCCTTGTATGTTTGTGGATCTTTCGGCTGGCGCTTGCTGCTGTTGCCGGAGTGCCGCCGCTGAGCGAATGCGGCCTTCCGTCTGCGCGCCCGAAGTGGTGTCCTGTATGAGCAGACGACACTGTTTGCACATTACAAAACGCTCGTCATGCATGCACCATCTGTCTTGCATGCCAGCGCCAGGCATTTTGTCGGACCTTTCCGTAAACAGATCACTCGGCGAGCGCTGGAAACCTGGCGACCCGAGAATCTGCGCGGCCGTGCGCATGCCAATGAAAGCGTGCTATCTAGTAGCTGCGTTTGCAAACGCCTGTGTCGCTGGGAGTTTCATACTGCAAGCAAGCATGATCGCGACTTCCGATATCAGTGCGACTCTCGTTGCGGAGCAAAGAACGTGTTCCCCGAGGCAAAGTCCTTGCAAAAATATGCTACGCCACATCGCATTGTTTTCATCTGCACATCTGTGCGCCAGTGATATCTGAGAGGGTGGACGCCGCGCGGCCCCGTGATGTCGGACGCAGCGGCGACCGCAACTCAGCAGCAGGTGATTGTTGTGCCTCTGACCAAGCAACGGTATTTGCGTGAGGCATGCCTGGTAATGTGCACTTCTGTCGGGTGCTGACAAATCTTTTCTCTGCAATCGCAGTGGTATCAGCAGCAGCAACAGTATCAGCAGCAGCAGCAGCAGCAGCAGGCGTACTATGCTCAGTACTACCAGCAACCGCAGCAGCAGCAGCCGCAGCCAGCCGGGTACGCTGCACCTGCAGCCAGCGCAGCCGAGGCATCAGAAACTGCGCCGCCGCTGCCACCGGGGCCGCCACCGCCGCCCGCACCTGACGGCACAGCGCCCGCGGCGCCGCCAGCTCCACCGCCGGGCGACCCCGCCGCGTCGCAGGTGCACTGTGCCTCCTGCCCCACACTTCTGGCGTCCCCACACTTCTGGCGTTCGTGCTGCAAGTCAAGTGCTCACTGGTCCCATCGAACCAATGTGCGGCCTCACTGGTTCCGGCACGCTTCCAAGAAGAAGTTCATAGTTTCCACTGCTGTGCTGCAGGTGCCAGCGGCATACAACGGATATGCGCAATACGATCCAGCAGCCTATGCCGCGTACTACCAGCAGTACAATGCGTACTATGGCGCCTACGGCACCGCGCCGCCACAGGCGCCGCCGCAGCCGCAGCAGCAGCAGTGGCCGGCCTATGCAGCGCCCCAGCAGTCTGCTGGATATTCCAGGTTCGGCAGCTTGTCCTTTCTGTAGTTCAAGCAGCAAGTCGAACAAGGCTGTGTCAGCTCTCTCAATCAGCTGCGGCTTACAAACCTTGTAAATGTCGGGGGCGAAGGCCTCTTCGCAGAGGCCTGTGGAAGTTCTGCTCGGGCCAAAGCAATTGAAGTATCACATACTGACTCACTGCCACTTGCCGCTGCAGCTATCCGGCGCACGGCTACGCCCCAGCAGCGGCCCCGCTGGCCGCCGCGCCACCGCCGCGGCCGCAGCTGCAGGCGCCAGTCCAGCCAGCGCAGCCTGGCGAGCCGGCAATAAACAGCAACGCGGCGCCGTGGCAGAAGGCGGCCGCCAAGGTCGCCAGCGCGATGCAGGCGCAGAACACCGGCGCGCCGGCCGCCAAGCCGGGCATCGCAAAGTCCTTCAGCATCCAGCCGCAGCCTGGCCGGCTGAAGCTGGGCGGCAGCAACGCCTTTGCCGCCGCTAGCTCGCCTGCCTATGTCAAGGTGCTCATCCTGTTCTCATGCTACTCGGCACACTCACAGACACTTGCAGGAGCCCAGGCATGCATCCGCTGCTGAAACGATTCACACAATGGCAAGCATTTGGCCGATGTGCTATGCGGACACACTATGTGTGACGGCATGCAGGTGGCCGAGAAGCCCGCCGCAGCACCGGCGGTGAAGTCGTCGCAGTTTCCGCCGGCCATGCGGGCGTACGTGGAGCGGGCCTTCCTGGCGGCCAAAACCCCGCAGCAGAAGGCGGTGATGACGCCGGCGCTCAAGGCGGTCATCGACGCGGCGTCCGCCAAGGGCGAGCTGTGGATGACCAACTGGGACACGCTGCCGCTGCCCAACATCGGGGCGATCGGCGGCGGCGCGGCGGCCGCGGCGGCGGGCGCGGTGAATAGCCTGCAGAGCGGTGCGCATTGCTGCTGCCGCATTCTGCAGTCTTGACAACATCGTGTCGCTGTAGCGTGGCTTGTGTAGGTCGTTGACATTCAGCACGCATGCAGCACCTGGCATCTTGCACCACATCGTTGCATGTGCACGGCCTACATTGTTGATCTGCTGGGTGCTCACTTCACTTTTGTGATCGCTTGCAGGCTCGCCCGGCAAGCGCAGCCGCTGGGACATGATGCGGCAGGGCCCGGCGCCGTGGGCGGGCACTGCAACGAAGGGCATCCCAAATTCGGTGCCGGATGCGAGGGAGCCGCCCAGCTGGTACCAGGAGCAGCAGGAACGCAAGCGGCAGCGCTTCCAGGTGCGCACGACGCGCTGACTTCCGAGAATGTGGCGTCGTTGCTGATGGTCGGTCCCATTGACATTGCCCTTGCATGCAGCAGAGGAGAGTCAAGCGTGATCAGCTATCATGTTTGTGCACAGCGTTGCGCAGCAGAGGCACTGTTCGACGCCTGAAAAACACACCTTTTGACACACCCTTGCAACCACCCCGTCACATATGAAATCACTGCAGGGTGGCAGGAGCAGGACCAACAAGTATGTGCGGTCGCCCTCGCGCTCGTCAGACTCCAGCGACTCGGAGGACCGCGGCGGCGGCCGGCGCTACGGCTTCAGGAAGCAGCAGGGGCCGGGCGGAAGCGGCAAGCACGGTGCGCACGAGCCGCTGTCCACCGCGGAGGAGCGGCGGCGTGCGAGGCGCGCCGGGCGATTTGGCAGCGGCCGCGCGGAAAATCTGCTGGGCGGCGCCGCAGGTGTGTTGGATGCTCAACACTCACAGATGACATATCGCTAGCAATGCTCCTGTCAACGCTGAAGTGGTCGCAGCGCAGCAGCGACTGTGAAAAGCTGAATTGAACGAGTCAACTTGCAGGTGGCGGTGGCCCCAGCCGGCGCGACCTCATCCTGGCGACGACCTCCGCGGGCGACGACTTTGGCGAGGAGATCGACCTGGAGCAGTTCACCATTAAGGTGCACAACGCCAGCTGCTGCTGCGCATGAAAAATTGTGTTCATGAGGTCATGCATGCAAACCTACACTGGAGCATCCTGGAAGCAGGGTCTCGTGCGTGTGCATCGCCCATTGCAGAGGCACTTGCAACCATTGTGATTATGGCTGCTTGTGCTGGTTGCAGCTGCCCAATTGCTGCAACCTCAATTACCTGACGCGCGTCTGACGTGTGCACTGCACTGCCTCCAGGGCACGAGCCAGCAGCTGGAGAAGAGTTACTTCCGGCTAACGTCGGCGCCGGACCCCGCGACAGTGCGGCCGGAGCCTGTGCTGCGCGCGGCGCTGGACCGGCTGCTGCGCCTCATCCGCGGCGGCGCGACCAAGTACCTGTACGTTCTGGACCAGTTCAAGGTGGGCTCTCTTTCTGTCGATGCTGCCCAACGTTGATGCGCCTACAGAGGCTGCCGATGGAGGTGCCTGTGGGCATTGCCTGCTTTGCCGACGATGCCGCGAGGGCAAGCCTGGTGTCCTCAGGCACTCCGTTCCTGGTCAGACAGCTTCCTGACGCAGCAGAAGGCATGAATAGAACCCCTTTCCCGAAGGACGACATGTGGTTTTGGCCCTGATAGGCTTTGGCATGCAATTCGCATTGTTGCCGAATCGTCCCTCCTCATCGATGCAGGCGATGCGGCAGGACTGCACGGTGCAGCACCTGCGAAGAGAGCTGACGGTGCGCATCTATGAGGCGCATGCGCGCGCTGCGCTGGAATACGGCGACGTCGCTGAGTACAACCAGTGCCAGACGCAGCTCAACGCGCTGGCCATCGAGGTGCGCCAGGGTTTCTCACCTCCGTCATACAATGAACACCCTGTGGCATTGCAGAGAGCACAAGCTATGCCAACCAGATTGCCGGGTTTCTGCGGGTTTCTGAAATGTGAAGCTTGTAACGACAACAAGCTTCTCTTCCACCAGCCCCGTCGTTGGAGCTGAACTACAGCATGCAGCAAGCAATCAGCGATATTTGATCCGACCGCCAGCTGCTCAGGCGCAACTGCTGCCCTGTGCAGGCGGCGTCACGGGTGGCATCGCCGGAGTTCCTAGCGTACCGGGTACTGTACCAGACTGTGCACGCGCGGGGCGGCGAGACATCGGCCCTGCTGTCTGCGCTGCGCCTGGTGACTGCAGAGGTGAGACATTGCGATGCTCAACCAGACGCACTCAGCACATCGTGGAGCGGATCACATCACGGACCGGATCCAGACAGATGCTTCAATGGCGGCCAGACGGCCATCGCCTTGCTTCTGGGTGCTGCAAGCCTTGGCCAGACGTGCACAAATCAATGCACACTGCTGCCGACTGACAGCCTGCCCCTTGCTGCCCACAGATGGCGGAGCAGCCGGCGGTGGCGCACGCGATGCAGGTGCGGCAGGCCGTATACACGGACGACTACGCTGCCTTCTTCCGGCTGTACGCAACTGCGCCGGGCATGGGCCGCGCACTGCTGGACATGTTTGTGGCGGTGGTGCGATGGCGCGCCCTCAACACCCTCGTGCGCGCCTTCAAGCCGGCCGTCGGCGTCGACTTTGTCGCGCGCCTGCTGGGCTTCTCGCCGCGCAAGGGGCCTCCCAACGGCGGCGGCGGCGCAGAGCCAGAGGTGGGGAAGGAGGAAGCGGCCGCTGCGCTGGAGGTGCTGCCGGGCTGCTCCGCGGCCGTCTTTCCTGGCCGGAATCAGCCAGAGGTGAGCGGCGTAACAGTGGCAGTGTCAGCTCTCTTTTGTGGCTCTCAAGCCTGTCTATACGCTGTGTTGGCACGAAGTCGTTTGTCCCACTGGACCTTGCGGATGTGTGCAGCATGTTTATGGTGAGGATCACAACATGTAGCGCTCCTCCGAATGGACGCTGTCACTGATGCGTGATGTTTTCTATGCCCTGCAGGAGGACGAGTCGGCAGGTGTGCAGGTATGTGTTCAATGGCTGCAGGCACATGGAGCCGTCGTCACCACCCCAACAGCAGGTGAGATCCCAACTGAGGTTCACGACAGTCAATCCTCGGTGCAACTGTGATGAGAAGGGCAGATGCATTGCACCAGCTGGTTTGCCTGCTGTGCCTGCTTTGCCTGCACGAGAGAGCGCCATGTGCCATGAAGCATCGTGGACTCGGTCAGATGTACGCAACGTGGAGGTGCCTGCCGCGCAGTAGAGGTGAGTGCGCCGACGTTGGACTGCAAGGCCAGCGCCGGGCAGCTGCACACGGTGCAGGAGGCCACCGCCGTCTCGCACGGCGACGAGAACCTCGACCTGACGGACTTCCTCACACGCGTCGGCTCCGAGGTGTCCTGAGTGATGGCGGCGCGGCGGTGGCAGTGTGCCCTGCAGCACCCGCCGTTTTGCCGGCGTCGAGCCGCTCAGCCGCAGCCGCCCATGCTGCCCTGCTTGTGTCCTGCCTGCTTGCCGTCTGCATGCCTGATTGTACCTCTCTGTGAGAGCTGTGTGCCTGGAGGGGTATACGCCATATGGAGTGAGGAGGGTGGCCCGCCGGCGAGCCTGCCGGCTGCAGATCGCCCGCCAGGCCACGGCGGCTCGTGCGCGGCGCCGCCCCCACAGCGAGAGCTGACCCCAAATCTGCTGCTGATCTCCCGGCCGCCCACTACAACTGGGCGGCCCGCATCTGTGTGCCGCGACCAGGCAGGCTCCAGCAGCGGCGGTGCGAGCGGTGGCATTCCAGTGCAGCGTGCATCCCCAAGCCTGGGTGTGCACCTTCCGGCGCGGCGCATCTCCGCCCTGGGCATCAGGAGCGCCAGGGCGGTTTGTGGGCGGCGCAAAAGGCAGTGGTGTGGGTGCTTCGCCATCCTTCCGGGCTGAACTTGGTTTAGGAGCGTCCCTAAGTTGCATGGTGTGGTTTTGAATTTGTCGTGTCTCTTGAGAAACAGCATCGCGGTTGGGCGCACTGCCAAGCTGAGAGTATGTGAATTGCGCCGCAATGCGAAGCCGCAACTTGCATTGCAACACCTATGCTGACAACTCTGCCCCATCTCTTCAGTATAACGAGGTGCATCAGACGAGGTGCATCAGATCAGGTGTGCCGCGCCGCTCGCCTGGCTGCAGCAATCCACTTCAGGGCATCCAAACTGCATGCATCAGAGATCAGACGACGAGCTAGTCCAGCATCGCAGCAATATCTGCACTTGCGTGTGACCATCCTGACAAGCGAGCGTCTGTCGTCAGCTCATTGTGAAGCTGCAGTTCCAGAAGGCCAACTGCACCTCAGTTCGCAAGCCAATGCGCAAGCCAGACACACTCTGCAGTTTGAGGGATCTGCAGAGCATTGTACCCGAGTAGAATGCTTCAGATCTGCACTGCATCGGCACTGACGTCGACAGCGTCGCGTACAGCAACATGCAGCGGTGTTGCGGCGTGCCACAGCTCGGGATGCGCGTCATCAACATGGTGGGCCTCGTGGCTCACTAGCATTCTTCATGTCAGATTTAGCTGGACAATAAGTAAGGAACGGCATTGGTCTGGTTGCAGGCGGGCGGTGCGTGGTCTTCACATCCGGAAACCGTGCCGCCCTGTGCGCGCTGCGGAATTGGACATGCTGGAGTTGGAAGCGCCAGAGGTGGATGCAGATTTGAGGTCTTATCAGGCCGAGGCAGGGTGCACGGAGTTTTCGGTGAGAGGAGGTGGTACCCGCATCCAGAGCACTGCAAGCAAAGGGGCGCTGCACTGAGCGTGTTTGCAGCGGGCAGCAGGCTGCCATATATATGACTGCGGCTGAGGGTTTACCTTTGTTCTCGCAGGACGATAGCGTGCCACTGAGCTTCAACAATGACGAGGACGCTGCCTGGACGCTGGCGAAAGGCGCAGTCGTCGTGGACAGGTGTTCCATGCCAGCCGGCTGCATTACGGGTTCAGCACAGAAGCAATTGCTGTCATTGTGCCTTTATGGTTGGAGGCGCAGCATCAGTATGCAAGTATGCAGTATATCCATCTTGACCTCCGGATCATCACTCGACCTAACTCGTGCCCCCGTTGCCGGCAGATCACATTGGGGTAGAATACGCGTCAGCGGGGACGACCGGGCCACCTTCCTCCATGGCCAGAGCACGGCGGACATCACAGCGTTGTCGCCCGGAGAGGGCTGCGACACCGTGTTTGTGACGGCGCAGGTGAGCTGCTGCATCAGAATCTGGATGTTGTTGGGGCGTCCTAGATGTGAAAATGCTTGTGATCTTCTGCATGTGGCTTGCAGGGGCGGTGCGTGGATCTGGCCACGTGCCTTGTGCAGCCCAGCGGCATCATGCTCATCTGCAGCCCAGGAATGACAAAGCCACTGCTGGCGCGGCTGGACAAGTTCATCCTGTATGGCGACAAGGTGCCTCTTGCCTTCCTCCATGCGCCTACGGATGGTTCAACATACCAAGACATGACCACATGAGCTGCGACCGCCAACTTTCTGCGTCTGCAAGTCTGCCATTTCTGCCGTTCCAACGCGTTTGCAGTTATGACGCACCCAATGTGGCGCACTGCAGGTGGAGCTGATGGACCTTTCCAGCCGGACCTCCATGCTCACGCTCGCCGGCCCGACGGCGGCGGAGGTCCTCAGGTGCCCGCGTAATGAACTCCTCGTACAGATCACCTGTGTGCTAACATGCCTGGCTTTCAATTTCTCCTTGTCATGATCGGATACTCCTGCTAGTAGGCGCTCATGCATGTGTGGAACCACGAGAGGTGATGCTGACCTGAACACATTTTCGCTCAGGGCGCTGGGCGCTGCAGACGCCGCCGACATGCGCCCCGGGCGGCACATGCTGCTGCAATGCGGCGGCAGCCCCGTCATCGTGGCTGCCACGCGCACGCTCGGGCACCCGGACTTCACCTTTGTCGCCGACGAGGCGGTGGCCGGCGACCTGTGGCGGAGCCTCGCCGTCAAGGTATGGAATGGTGACTGGGTGTGGAATTGGGGATTGGGTGTCAGGAATTCGGGTCCGGTGGGAAGCAAGGCCGATGGCTGTTTGGGGAATCGACTGAAGCTGGAAGGAGCGCCTTGGCAGAGGCCAAGTGTGTAGCAGGCAATTGCGTTTAGGGGCCCTTGCAACCAACTGACGGCATCCGTGCAGGGGGCGGTGGCGATGGGCGAGCGAGCCTGGCAGCAGGCATGCACAAAGGCAGGGCGGCCGCAGGTGCGTCCTGTTGCTCACCGCCGAGAAATATGCAGCATATCTGCACATCTGCACATCGCACCCATCTGCCACGGTGTGAAAGGTGCCGTGGGTGGTGCAGCCGCCTGATTGGTGCTTCACCGCTGCGCAGGTGGGGATGGAACTGACAGAAGAGGTGACGCCTTTGGAGGCGGGCTTGCATGGCGCCGTCAGCCTTGCCAAGGGCTGCTACATCGGTCAAGAGACCTTGGCAAAGGTGCGCCCTGCACGTCAAGAGTAGCGCGCAATCAAATTGCGTTATGCAGGTCGCGGGCTTTTGAGACTCATGGCTGAGTTGCACCCCGCATGAGTGTGAGGCCTTGACGTCAGAGTACCGACGCAATTTCCTGCATCATCAGCATGCTAATAAGACTCCTGTGCGGTGCCAGGTGCACATGAAGGGCATTGCAAAGCAGCTTATTGGGGTGCGGCTCTCGGCACCCGCCGCCCGCGGCGACTCCGTCACAGAGGGTGTGCTTCCCGGGATACGGCTGACAGACACGCTTGCGATCTTCATCCTGCTTCGCGCTCACGTCACAACACTGCTGTTGGAGCTTGACAAATTGGAGCTTTCGAGTTGTTTAGCGTTGACTGTGCTCAGATGGTGCCGCCATCGGCAAGGTCAGCAGCGTGGTGTCAGAGCCGAGCGGCAAGGCCTTTGCGCTGGCATACCTGCGCTGCCGCAGCAAGGGCGTCCAGATCTTGCTGGAGGGCAAACGGGTCCAGGTGAATTGTGTTGACAGCATGACAATCTGGTACGTTTTCAAAGATATTATTCTAAGCTGTCGAGGGCTGCAAGGACAGACTGCAGCATCTGTCGTGTTCCGCGCAGACAAACGATACTCGAGTGCCATATCTAGTTTGGCTTAAAAATGTTGTATCCAGGTGAACGGCGTGGATGGCGAAGTGGTCGAGGTGCCTTTTTTGCAGCGAGACTTCCAGCCGGGGCAGGCGCTCAGCGTGGCCGCCGCTGACAAGGCTCAGCAACAGGCAGCAGATGACAGGTGTGCCTTTCACAATTGCATTCCCACTTCAGCTTAAAACCCGGGTAAGAACTTCACATCCTTTAGCAGCATGTCACTGCAAGTGTGCTCGATCGCTGACTATTCTCTCGAGCGAGAAGTTGTGGAAATTCTCCGTTGTGGAATGCAGCGAGGGCAAGAAGACAGCAGAGGCAGCAGCCAAGGCGGAGCGCATGCGGCAAATGCAGGAGCGGCTAGCAGCCTGGCAGGCAGAAAATGCTCCGCAGTGAGCTGTCACTTGGCAGAGTGGTCAACGTTGCAGATGCTTCGATTTGTTCCAATTAGTGACCACCGTTTGACAAAGCTGGAAGTCAGAGCCACCAGACATATATAGCTCAGTGTGAAATGCCACAAAACATGTCCCTGTCTGCCACAAACCCTCCCCGCCCCCGCTCGCTCTCAGCAATCATTGTGTTTGTCCACAGATGCGATCTTCATGCGATAGGCTTCTTTGGCGCCTTGACCTTCTCTCTCCTTTTCAAGGCCCCCGTGTGTGCCTGCGGGCATTGCAAGTAGCTTGCGAGTCTGCGTCCACTGTGCGCCTAGCTTGAAAACAGAAAAAGTCACACAAATGCATACAGGGCCGTCACCTTCAGGATTGTCGCGTATGACATCTGGAACTTGACGTGGTCCTTCGCTCCGACCTGCACTCCACAGCGGACAGCTGAGCCACCTTCACATGACCGATGACGCTCGACTGAGCTGCATCGCGGTCCGCGACAACTCATTTTCAGGTGCATGACGGTCCTGTCAACACACCGTAGTGGCCAGCTTCTTCTTGCCGTCGGTGGCGCGTATGAGGCACTTAAAGTCGCTTGCCTGCATCGTCACGCAGCACGAGTCGAGAGAGCACGAGTCTCAAGCGGCTGGGCGTGTCGCACAGCTGATGTCGCAAGGGCAGCGCGCAGCCTGAAATCTTGCTTTGTGTACAATATCACGCTTACCTCCTCGTACTTCTTGTGCTTCTTCGACACCAAATTGCCTGCGTACAGGAAGAGAGCACAGTGACTGCGCTGCATTTGTCGCGCTGGGAACCTCCCTAGGGCAGCAGGAAATAGCACTCACTGCGCTTCATGGTCACGCTGACGCTGCCGGAACTCTTGTTTCGCTCGAAAAGCTTGTTCAGCTCATTCAGGAACGGGTCGGTCTCCAGCTGCACCATCGGCCCTGCGCCGGCGCCGGCGCCGCTGCCGCTGTGCCTGACTGTTCCCTGGTATGCAGGTGCTCCCGGGGCTGCTATTCAACTCCAGAACCTGCCGATTCAACAAAGTGCTGCCTCTGCGTGCCTGGCAGTCGTCCTGGCACCCAAAATCTGGGAACTGGCACCTCGGCGATCAGCGCAAAATGATCAAAGTTGCGGCGTGACGCGTGCCTTGTGGCCTGAGCAATGCGGGATGATACCGAGACTTGTTCAGACGATGTTTGAAAGGCAGCTCTGGCCCTGACGCGGGCCTGTACCTCCCAAAACCCGTGCAGCATGCACGTGCTGTTCTCGCGCCTTGAGATGATATTTCTTTGCCACAGTCAGGTGTTCCAGCAGATGTAGCTTGCAGTACCTAGACAGAACATCTAGCAGAGGGGTCCAGGCTGACAGCGCCGTGACCTTGAGATCTTGTGGTTAGCGAATAGATCAGCTGCACCATGGTCGCTGCCATGACAAGCCTGCAGTCGCCGTCGGCCGTGCGCCTGGACAACCGGCCGAGCGCGAGAATGCATCTCCGTCAACCGTTCCGGCAGTCCCGCACCAGCTGCCGGGTCAGGCCGACAGCCGCTGCCGGCCGCGAGGCTCAGCCAGCATCGACCGAGCGGCGGAATGTGCTCCTGGCAGGTGCACATGATCTCGCATCATTGATAGTCGTCAATGCATGAGTGACCCTTCCTTCCAACCGAAAATGCTCAGCCGGGCCGGCTGGTGTGCAGGCGCCTCGCTGCTGGCGGCGCCGTTCGTGTCGCAATCCGCAGAAGCCGCGCAGATAAAGGTGGAGAATCTCGGCGGCTTCCAGAAGGCCGACCAGCGCAGCGCCTTCCAGGTCCGCCTTGCATGGACCTCAGGGGATCACTCTGCTGCGTCCTCATCTGCGATGCCGCTATCAGCTAGGGCAAGTTGAGAGAAGGACCCGGCGGCTTCCTTACGCCTCACGAGCGTGGCCTGCCCCTGCAGAAACGGGTGGTGGAGGAGCTGCAGAAGGTGCTGACGAAGGACGACGCGGCGCCCGCGGCGCGCGCCGTGCTGAATGACGCCGGCACCTACGACGTCGCCACCCAGACTGGCGGCCTCAACGGCTCCGTGCGCTTCGAGTGAGCCTTTAGGACTTCCGCCTTCCTCTAGACTTCTGCCTTCTGACCCCACCGCTCGACCCTGATTGTTTTTGACTCGCATGCACGAGCGCTTCATTCACCGTGAAGCATCGTGGCATGCTGGGCTGGAAGCTAGCATCAATCGAGCATCCCGCCTCACCTTGTCTGTGACGGTGAATCCTGCATCTGTGACAATCAATTCTGACAGCAATAGTGACGGCATGAGCATCCTGCAGGCTGGAACGCCCGGAGAACAAGGTCCTGAAGCCGTACTTTGACAAGCTCAGCAAGGCCAAGGAGGCCATCGACGCCAGGAGCGGCAAGATTGGTGCGCGTTGCTTTGTCGTGGCGCACTGCACATGCCACTACGCTCTTTCGACATGACGCCGGATTCAGCAACAGCAAACCGGACACAACGCCAGAATATGGGACTGTCACCCACATGCCCTTCGTACGCCTGCCAATGGAAGACATGAGTTGAATGGCCATCTGCTGACTCTCTGCGACAGGCATCGCGCCGATCAGCCACGCGGACTTGGAGGTGATGGGCCTGCGGGTGGCGACGCGCTTCAAGTGGCAGCACATCAAGGTCAGCCGCGCGCCGATCGCGAGCGGCGGCGAGACCATCTCGGACGCCTTTGGGGCCGAGTGGCAGGTGTCCCTCGGCCGCACCGACGCCGACGGCCCGGACGCCGAGGGCCGTGTGCTGCAGCCGTCCGCCTCACCGCAGGAGATCAAGGTGCGCTGCTTTTGGCATTTCCCATACGTTTCGGTACCGTCACTCTGCCACACGACAGTGCACCAGATGTGGGCTCGAGATCGTTGGTAAACTTCTGGTGCGCCAGGCACCTGTGCTGCGCTGTGTTTGCGGCAGACTTGCGGACCGCCTGGAAGCTACATGCCTGCCGAACAGTCGGCGCTTTGGATTCAGACGCAGCAGGCTGTGTGCTTGGCAACACACTGCGTGGAGCCTGTTCATGCGCATCTCAGTACTGTGCATCTCAGCACCACCCTGTGCCACAGTGAGGAGTGCACGCTCCTGATCTGCTGCCATGGTGCGCTGCAACACAGGACTGGTTCTTCAAGCTGGGCAACACCAAGCCGGAGGGCGGCTTTGGCGTCGGCAAGCCGCCCTTCTGGGAGCGGCCCGCCTACCTGCTGTGGACGGGCGCGGCGGACGACCAGGAGGCGGAGGAGGCGCGCCTGGCTGAGGTACTCACAGGGTTCATTTCGGTGGTGACGAAAATCGCTCCAGAGAGATTTTCGAAAAACAGAAGCAAGGAGAAGACCAGTTGATACAGAAACTCCGCCGGCTTGATGTGCACTCGAGCGAGGGTCTTTCAGGATGCCCCTTCCAATTGGCTGTTCCGGTCCTGGCGCAGGACGCGACGTTTGCCAACTGGCAGAAGAAGTACGATCGCAGCAAGAAGACCGTCACGCGCACAGGTGAAGCGCAGTGGCAGCACTCATGACTGCACGAGCGTATGACTGGTCTCTTGTCCATGCAAGCCCGGAGTTCATGCCCGGAAATGGGCTCCCGCGCCAGGGAGGCGCTTGCCTCTTATGCTGTCGGTGTTGCGAGTATTCCTGTAGCTGAATTCCTAGCTTACCTATACAAGCTTTGTACCGATTTTGTGTGTTCATGCTCGCAGAGTACGAGGTGGACTACATCGAATTCTTCAAGCGCGCCACCGACCTCGGCGCCACTCGCGACCCGCTCGCGTACCTGGTGCCCCTCGAGATCCAGGCGATGAGGCTGTGATCATGAAAGGGTTTGAAAAGCAGGCTGAGCCCGGCCAGTATACCATGAGGCTGAGCTCGGCCAACGACAAAGCCCCTGCTGGACTGCGGCGTCTGGCGTTGAAATATTGCCGCGCGGCTTTTCTGTTTTACTGGGCATGGTGCATTGGACTGTTATCTCTTGTACTTGCTGGGAATGAACTGCTGTATGGAATTTCAAGGCCAGGGGTGTTGAAGGTCATACGGCATTGAAGGTTCAATACCCATTGTGCAAGGATTTAACCTCGAGAACTGAACCCCGTGGAATGCATTGTGCAGCGGAGAGGTTGACTGCCGGGAAGCCCACCATTCGTCGCGCGGGAAAGGTCCGACATGAATGCAGTGCACCATAGGTTCGCTCAACGACGATGCATTTCTACTCGTCTTTGCAGCACAGCACGATACCAGCTAAGTTCGAGACCTTTTGTAGCATCGACACCCGCCGGGCTGCGAGATTGATGTACTAAGGCGGGATCCTGTGTGCTCGATCTCGTACTCCTGGCCCCTTCGGAATTGCCGTGCGCTGATTCCACTACAACGCGGAGTCTGACCGGAACACAACGAGCATGCAGTGGCAAGGCCCGTACTATCATCATGCTCCTCCAGGTGAAAGCGTTTGGGTCAAAGCTGGCCTGAGGGCAGCTGCGTGCACCTGCATGAGGTCATCATGTGCCATGCAATCGAAATTTGCAGCTGGAACGGTGCTGAATTCACTAAATTCGACAGGTGCACCCTCACGCTGCAGGTCCGCAGGGCCAGCTGGTGTGCGGTGGATGCTCCACCCTCCTCATGTTCGCTCAGGCAGGTGCCGCGCTTGCATTCGGCATCAGCCAAACAGATTTCGACGTCAGCAAGCGCCTAAGCAATCGAGTGCCATCACCATGCGTACGTGACATGAGACGAGTGGCTTGCATGTGCGCAGGGCGCTCAGAACGTTCGGTGTGCGCAATGCGGTCACATCTCCAGTGTCCGGCCTCAGCCGCAGCACTCAGGTGACTGCTGGCCATCACTGGCATTGCCTCATTGTTTTCACTGGTTGTTCTACGTCACTCCGTTCGAACCTCGTCGGATCGAAGGCCATGTCTCCCCAGATCGATCCTGCAAATACATGCCATGTTCAGCACCCTGCCCTATTTCAGCGGCGAGTGGCCGCATTCCCGCCCAAATCTCAGCTTTGCTGTGCACTCGCAGATGGACAAGCTCAGCTGCTATGTAGCAATCTGCGGTGCCGCACGATGCTGACCTACCCGCGCGGGGCGCGCCAGGTGCAATGCTCAGTGTGCTCCACCATCAGCTGCGCGGCCGCGGTGCGTCCCATTTTCCTGATGCCACCTGCAGTGCCAAGACAACACGATGACATGTCACTTGCAGCTCACTTGAAGCTTCCTTCAGCGGCTCACTTGGGAGCTACCTTCAGCAGGTCGCTGTAGCTGGGGCACCAGCAGCGCCGCCCGCGCCTACTGTACCCGTTCAGGCCTCCTGAAATTCTCACACGCCTGTGCAGGCAAACCAGGTCGGCCACCTCGTGTGCAGCGGGTGCCAGGTGAGCGCGCGCATCGTGCATGTTTCTGCGGCGCAGTGCGTGTGTCCTTGGCAGGCACTGAGGCATGATTCATGGGCATGAGGACACTCTGTTGGCGCGGCATGGTTCTTCATGCTAGCGATGCTAGGGTTCCTCAGACTCCGATTCGAAACCCGCGCGCAGGTCACGCTCATGTACGCACATGGCGCGCAATCTGTCAAGTGAGTTCGCCCGCAATGCCAAGCACTGATACTATCATCAAATCTGACACAGCACATCGTGCCTGCTGCGAACATCACCGCCCTCTCGGATGGCATCGCTTTGGAATGCATGCCAACTGCGGAGCAGCTGCGCGCCTCAAAAGCTGTTCCCAAGCAGAAGTGCCGTCATTGTTCATCACAGGTGTGCGGCTTGCAATCGCATCTCAGCAGTCAGCCAGGCAGCGGCGCCGCACCCGATGCCCCATACAGCGCAGGCCAGCAGCAGCAAGCCGGCGCAGACGGTGCTGGTGGAAAATCCGGTGGACGAGGACGGGCGGCAGCACATCGCGGTCGGCGTCGTCAAGGGCTGATGATTTTCATATAACCCAGCCCACGTGGTGGTGTGCGCTTCCGCACGTGGGGACACGAGAAGGGCTGATGTCCTTGTAGGGGCCATGGTCTCTTGGCTACCACAGAATTAAGCAGCAGCAGGGGTGCTCAGGAGGGAGGCAGGCGCCCGTCCTGGACCTCAGCAGACAGAAGTTTTTGTGTTCTTCATGGTGAGCTTTGCTGAACGTCAGCCTTGAAGGCGAGTCCGAGTGTCCGATTGCGAGTGCAAGTTGGCTTACAGTCCGTCCGGTTTCAAAAGCTGAGAATGTACACATTCCAGAGGAAGACGGTTTTGCAAGGATGTCTATCTGTATCACCAACTTCAAACGCACAAGGTAGTCGCGTCCACAGAAAGAAGGCGGCACTGGTGCTGTTCCAGTCTCGCCAAAGACGACAGCGCCCGAGCCGCTGCTGCCTTCTCTCGTTCCGATCCAAAACCAAAACTTTTCGATGTGCTGAGTCAATTTTCAAGCAAACAAATCTCGACGAGTCGGCCATTGAGCTTCTGGCAGCCAGAGATTCAGCCCACATCTTCGCACCCATCATTTCTCGTCTATTTGCGGCAGGTTCATGATCTCGAACACCACTTCCTTGGGGCTCAAGTTGCCGTCCAAAACTTGTGCCACCGCCGTCAGCACCGGCAGCGACACGCGGTGCTTGCGCCCCAAACCCACCACGGCGGCCGCCGTGCTGACGCCCTCAGCCACCTGCAGTGCAGACATGCGACGGTGAAGCCGCTGTTTTCGCTTTGGGCGCCATGCAACCGGCTCAGGCAGCACATGAAAAGTGACCATGAAGAGAGACTGCTCAGTCGCTAGTGGGCAGTCAATTCGCATATGTCCTCGATTCACATGTGCGCATGCAGAGGTACCGCAATCTCCGCACCTGGCAGCTGCTGGCGAAATGTCATAGACGCTCCTTGGCATCTCCAATCCCTGTTACTGTGAACATCATTGTCCAAGACGTCAACACACCTGGGAGCTGCTGGCGAGGATGTCCTCCAGGGCCTCGCCCTGGCCGAGGCGCACGCCGACGGCGCGGTTGCGGGACAGCGCCCCGTAGCACGTCAGCATGATGTCGCCCAGCCCCGACAGCCCCGACACCGTCGCCGGCTTGGCCCCCATCTTCTCCGCCAGCCACCGGATCTCCGCGCACCCCTGCAGCGGTGCACCATTTCGGGTCTCCATCCATGGCGCAGGCTGCTGTGGAGCGGGGAACGAGGCGGAGGGCGGCACGTCTAGGTAGCGCACGCCTCTACAGGCTCTCTGGGCACTGCAGTCTATGCACGTGCGGGCTGTCGCTGTTGCAAACCGGCAGCGCCCTGACCCGCCCGAGGCTACCATGGCAGCCCCCACACCGAACTTCAGCCTGCGGCAGACGCAGGCTGAAGGAGCTCCCAAGCTGCTGCAAGGAACTCCCACCTGGGACAGCAGGGCGGCCATTGCGTTGTTGCCCAGCTCCAGGCCCTGCACGATGCCGGCGGCGATGGCCAGCACGTTTTTGAGCGCGCCGCAGATCTCCACGCCCGTGACGTCGGTCGACGTGTTGACGCGCATGTAGGGGCCCGCCAGCAGCTGCTGCACCTGGCGCGCCAGCTTCACGTCCTGTGCAAAAGAATGCAGGCTTGCGATATCCTATTGGTGATGAGTTGCTGATTTTGAATTGACCATCCAGGGGCCCGCCAGCAGCTGGCTGCTTCGCGTCCTGCACAGGAGGGTGGAGGGTTAAGAAGCAGGACAATGCAAGTTGGGAGTGATCACGGGCTGAGGGCAGGAGGCAGCGCCTCATGCTGTGCTTGATTTGCAATGTTACTGTGCGAACGGCGACGTGTTTCCAGATTGGGGCATAGAGTTTGATCCACATGATGCACGCCTGCCAACGTCCCGACGCGGGCACGGCATGAGGAGCACATGCATGGCGGCGGCGATGCTGGCAACTGCTCAGAAAGAGTGCGCGGCACAGCCGACGAGGAACCTTGCTGGCGGCAACGACGACGGTGGGGCAGAGCTCCATGACTTCGCGCGCGAAGGAGGGGCCGGACAGGAACACGGCGGGCTGCTTGCGCTGCAGCGCGGAGGGAATGATCTCCGACATCATCTGACCCGTCGCCACCTCGAGCCCCTTGCTCACGCTGATGATGGTCACATCCGGCGGCAGCACATCCTGTGATCAATAAACTGGCAGGTCAGCAGGTCAGCATATGCCTTCACTGTGGATTGATTCCATATTATTTGACAGCTTTCTGCCGCCACAGCCATTGATGATCATGCCCGGCGGCAGCACGCCCTGTAGGGCGCCCATGCCAGCTGCAGGCATGGTCAACCTCTGAGTGACGGTTTCAACAGCCACCTCTGGCCGCCAGAACCCAAAGCTCCACACGACGGGGACGCCACCAGAAGGCCCTGTGCCTCCAGCGGTGTTGCCGCAGCATCCTCGGCACAGTCCAGCGGCGCCCGCCTTTGCGGGGATCCAGTGCTCTTCCACAGAAGACACTCTGCAAAGGCCCCAAAACCGCAAAGCACAGTCCCGCACCTTGCTGTCCAGGAAGCGACGGCTGCGCTGCACCCTGCACCGCGTGCACCGCAAATTGCGTGTCTGATTGTAAACATGCTTTCTTGTAGGTTGCGTGTCGCTTGTTTCCACACCTTGATGCTGTCAAGGAAGCGGCGGCTGTGCTGCACCGGCACCGCGTGCACCGCAAACTGCGCGTCAGCAATCGCCTCCGCCATGCTGGTCGTCGCTGTCACGTTATCCGGCAGCGTGAAGTCCTGCGCAGCAACGGAAGAAGGCATGTCGAGCAGGACACTATGGGTCGCAGGAGCGGCCTGCGCCAGCCAAGGGTCAATACTGCACGGTGGGCATTCCTGCTGTGCATAAGCCACTGTGCAGACGGCACGCTTTGGTTGATCGTGCACAGCCCACCTCTTGACGCAAGCTGCAACTGCGACCTCGATGTGAGAGTCTCAGCAGCAGTGCATGTCGAACGTGCAACTGTCTTGCGGCGAGCATCTGTTCAGATGCGCACCTCCAGGTACCGCCGGTTGCAGTGCAGCGTGTTGATGTCCTGGCACACGTACGGGTCCCGCAGCAGCAGCGTCACATCCAGGTCATCCTTCTGGCGCGCCAGCGCAGCGCCAACTGCGGTTCCAAAACTGCCGCCGCCAAAGACCACCACTTTGCGCGTTGCCTCCAGCGTTGTGCTGTCGCCCTTGCTGACCACCTGCAATGAAACGTCAATCGCGTGATCAGCCGGGCAGCATGGGAGCGTAGACCACATGGATAGTCAAGGAGTGGCAGCGGCGTGTTGATGACAGGAGCAGGTTGTGCAGGAGGCCTGAGCAGACTGAGGGAACCGCCAGGCAGCAGCAAGGGGTCTAAGGCGCGCACCTTTGACCACCGCATGATCTTGCGCCAGGAGTCCCGGATCTGAGACTTCTCGGAGGGCAGAAACAGGTTCCTGCCGCCGCGAACGCGCGGCGGCGATGTCAGCGTCACGTCCGTTGTGATGGCGTGAAGCGGCTGTGCGACCCTCGCGTCGGACAGTGCCTTGCTGAGCTGCGATTCCGGCACGATGCCGCTCTCCGGCGGGTGTTCGCAGCGGTCTGCGCCGTGCTCGTCCGGCTGCTGCTCGCCGCGGCCGCCGCGGCGCCCAGCGGCGGGCGCGTCTGCGGGCGGCTGCTCGGGCGCCGGCGGACCAGCGGCGACGTTGCCATTATGGCTGCTGGCGTCTGTCGAGGCACCGGCTGCGAGAGTCTCGACGGCAGACGGCGCTGCGGGCGCGTGCTTCACGTCCGAGCTGTGCTGCACAGCCGACGGCGCCGACAGCCGGCTGGCCAGCTCCCTGCTGGCTGTGCTGGTGCTGCTGCTGGGCCAAGCTCTGCTGCTGATTTCGGTGTCGCTGCCGCTTGTCGCTGCTGCACACCGGGTCAGCCGGCTGTGGGAGGGTGCGCGGCTGCCAGCATGCCATTCCTGCTGCGAGTGGCCAGTGTGCTGACTGTGGACGCTGCTCGACGCGGATTGGAATCCGGACGAGCCATTGAAGCTGCCGAAGCCCGTTTGCCGTGCCGTGCGCCGCGGATGGCGCGGTGTGCCTGCGCTGGCTGTTGCTAATTCCTGGGCCCTCGAGTGCAGACTAACGCCTGACCATGGGGCGCCCAACGGCGCGGTACCACACGGCATGTATGCTGCAGTTTGATCAATCTAGAGGCGTCAGCATGGAGCCGCGGCCATGCTGGAGCTGAGTAGGCTCAACAGTGGAATTGATATGCAACTTGAAACGCAGCGAGCTTTCCGCCTGCGCGACAGCCACGCCCACTAGACAAGCCCTCCAGCGAGGCTAACCAATCGACACGTGGCAATTTTGCGTGGAACAACATCTGCTTGTACGGAGGCGCGGTGCGCAAAGGCGACCTCTAATCGCTTAGGTTTTTTGCCGCCATGAAAGGCTGGCCGGTTCACCGGCGGCACGGCACATCGGCTGGAGCTTGCATGCTTTTCCAGGACCCCTGAGGAGGAGGATGAGGAAGTAACGACGAAGAAAATCTCGATACGGTTTGTGGTGTATATTAACGGTCTTCACGCCTGTAGAGACCCTAGCCCAGCTTCAGTTGAAGCCAAATTGCACCCTGTTGACCGTCTATCTGAGGCCGCGACAACTGCCGTCTGTGTTGTAATTCGGCCCTTTTGTTTGTCTGTTGGTCTTCGCTGTTCATCCACCGGACAAGCCAGGAGACGTAACGCCTGTATTATGAAACAAAGCCGCAGCAGTGTTGGCCGACCGATGCAAGGCACCACGCAGCTACCCTGCCGCAGCATTCGCTATCCCCGCCCTGATGATGGCGTAAGTGTTGCCTATCGTTCAAAAACGATGTTTCATCGATGTCGTTTCGCAACTCATGAGGATGACTGTCCGATCGCTACGTAGCGAGATGCGGCGCCGGACGAGGCTCGGAACTTGCGCGGCGGCAGATTAACTTCCGTGCTGCTGCCTGACTGCAACTGGCCGGCAGCTGGCTTTGCAAACAGAGTGGCTGCTGCAGGGTCCTCCGAGTCTCCAGGCTGTGACTGCACGTCGGTTGCGGACCAGAACCCGCCGCCAGCCAGAGTCCCACTCGACGGTCGCCGGGTCGTGAACAGGTAGGACGACGCCCCTGCAGGCTTAGTGATGATGGTTGCTGCTATTTCTTCCTCCAGCTCCTGCATCTGTGCCAGTAGAGCTGCAGGTGTCAGGCCATCAGGCGCAGGTCAGCAATGTACATCGTGTACCATTGTCTGGCGGCAAACACCCAAAAGTACTTGATGGCATGCACCTCCTTCACCTGCGCATTCCTCAAAGCTGTAGCCTTGTGATTCTCCTGTATACTGCGCTGCCGAACTCTCCACAAGCATGCAGACCCTGTGAGGCAGAATGCCAATGTCATCATGACGTCACATGTGCTGCCACAGCAGATTGTTCTGTTTGCACATCGCTCACATCATCAACACAGCATCAAGCACATGCCTCACCAATGACTGCTGTGAACACCGGAATGAGTATGGCCAACAGATACAGTATATTGAAGTGTTCTCCGGCCAGCAGGGCAGCGACTTTGCCAGATGGCGGCGGCGGCGCTGGCGGCAGCGCCGGCGACGGCGCCGGCATGAAAGCTTTGTCTGCAGTGGCAGCGAAGCCGTCAAAGATTGATGAATGTTAGATAGCACATGCAGTTGGGAGGCCAGAACAAATTGTTAGCCGGGCAAGCATGTGATCGAGCACTTCTGCAGCCTCCATGTGCGCACCCAGCCAAACGAGGTGCAGCAGAGGTGTGAGCAACAGACTTGCCCAGACATGTGGCTGTGTACTTCCAGGACTCTCCTCAGCGGCTGGTGATTGCCTCAATGTTGAGAAGGGACACTGCTTGGTGCTGTGCAGCAACAACAAGCTGATCGAGTTGCTAGCGTCTCACAGAATCCCAGAGTCTCACCAGATGGTTCCAGTAGTATTGCAGTCTGGAAGACTGCGCTGCAGACGAATTCCCTGTAAGGGCGTACACTACAGACAGCTATCGCCCAGATTGGCTCAAAGACTGACCACAACAGGAGTGCACTGATGTGCCGGCTCGGACCACGACAATTCTTTTAGCATTCACGTAAACAACTAGCGCCTGCTTTTGACGGAATCAAAATAGATGCTCGTCACAGAAACAGCCATTCAAAGTCATTCCTTGGAGCGGGCGACACTGGCTACTTCGTGCTTCCCAGGTGCATCCTCTGGAAATTTGACTATTCTAATTGAATTTCCCTTTGATTTTTGGCATGCACCATCAGCCCATTGCAGTATTGCATGAGGCCACTCCATCCAGCATAGATTGCTGACGAGGCTTGCGATCCGATAGCGTCCGGCGGCCGGTCTCCGAACTGAAGGATCAGCGGTGCACTGCACCCCACTCGATTGCCATAAGGACTGGAAACGAACAGGAGCCGGCAAGATCGGCCGCGATGAGCAGCGAGCGAGATGGCGGACGTGCCGGCGTATCATTACTGTGCCGCAACCTGCCACTGGACATGATGTGAGTGGACAATGTGCTCCGCTTTGGCATGCCGTCGGCACAGTTGGCGCACTAAAATTTTGCTAGACGCACACTTGCAAACAGACAATGTCGCTTATCTGCCTTGTTTTTGCCACGGTCGTCACACCGCATGTCTTGTGGCGTCATCGCATCGGCTGCACGATCTGCCGCCGCCGTCGCCACCGTGCTGCAATGCTCTTGCATGTTGTGGGTGCAGGCCTGAGGACGTCCGTGACAAGTTTGCCAAGTACGGCGACGTCCGCGACGTCTACCTGCCGCGGGACTACTACACAGGGCAAGTGCTTCACCTTCGTCTTGACTTCACTGTCTTCTGGACTGCCCTGAGTCACAATAGAAAAGCCGGCGGCGAGATGGAAACACAGGGATGAGGATGCCTTGCATCGCCACACTAGTTTTTCGCAGAAGCTGTTCTTCAGCTGCGAACTTGCGCGTCTGCTTGCAGGCGGCCCCGAGGCTTCGGCTTCATCGAGTTTGTGGACCCGCGAGATGCGGACGACGCAGTCTGTGGGCTTGATGGCAAAATGATAAATGGGCGTGAAGTGTCGGTGAGTTTTGCTGGCTTGGCTGTCCCATCCATGATGAGTGTGTGCTGAGAAGTTGACGTTCGTGGCAACATTGAACACTCTGTAAACCAGATTCACAATTGGATTCACAATAAAATCAAGTCGGGCTGCTTCATCCGCAATGGCTCCAAGTGCGAGACGGCAGTCTGCAGATACACAGTGCATATCATGCTAGATGCAACAGCGCACGTCATGGTTTCTTCCAAGACTTCAAAAAACCCCTTATTCTGCACCTGCAGGTGGTGCACTCCAAGCAGTCCCGCAAGACGCCAAAGGACATGCGGCGACGCGATGAGTCGATCGGCCGCGTGGACAGCAGGGAGCGGGACAGCAGGGACCACCGGGACAGCGGCCGGCGACGGTCCCGCTCGCGCAGCCCCCGGCGGCGGCACAGCCGCAGTCCGCCCCCGCGGCGGCTGCGCAGCCCGCCGCCGCGCCGCCGCGACAGCCGCAGCCCACCCCCACGGCGAAGCCGCAGCCCCGCGCCCCGCCGCAGGCCCAGCCGCAGCCCCCCGCGGCGTCGTTCACGCAGCCCGGTGCCCCGCCGCCGCTCCCCCAGCCCGCTGCGGCAGCGCTCCCTCAGCCCGGCACCCCGCCGCTCGCGCAGCCTGCGGCGCAGCCACAGCCGCAGCCCGGTGCCAGCCGGATCTGTGAGCCCGGTGCTGCGCCGCTCGCGCAGCCTGACGCCGCGTGACTCCCAGTAGCTGCTCGCCGCGTCTAGATTCTCTTGCTACGTTCAGTCCACTAGTCAGATTTCTGATGCTGGACGTGGGCCAGGTAGTTCATATGTCGGTGATTTCTACGATGCCATCAGTGACCACCAAAACCTATTATATCGCTCAAGGAAAGACACGCTACAAAGGAAAGGCATATTTGGCTCCGAGTTCTGCTAGCTTTGCAGCCTGATCGATGCAGTTGTTCTCAAGCGATAGCGATAGCGATAGCGAGCGATCAGCACTCTCGTCTGCTGTTACAACGGTTGCTGGACAACAACTGCAGACACGAGCTGCACACAATCGTGTACTGTCCTCGTTTGAGCCTGAAGCAGACATTTGGAAGTGCACGCCGGCATCATCTCCTACCCTGTTGCCTCTTCAGTGGATGGTGTGATGCGATTGTGTCATGTGCAACTGGTCGCTGCACCTCCGAGATCGTTCCCCTCCAGCAGCTGCGCAGCCTGATGCGGCGGATGCAGAAGGGTCGCCAGGCCGACGTGAGGCTCTGCGCGCCGCTAGCCAGGCGTCGATCTGATGTGCGGCTGGAGAACCATCCGGCGCCGAATCTTGGCCGCTGCTGCCCGGCGGCTGCAACCAGCTCTGCAGGAGGCTCGTAGCTGTAGCGCACACGCTGCAGTTTGATGCGCACAGCCGCCGCTCTGCTGCTCGTGTATGAAGCGCCGGCGCCTGGCCGCTGAGTTCTCCACAATGCCGGGGCCGCTTTCGGACACTGCGGTTGCGCGGTGCTGACATGGCTCTGCTGCGCAGCGGCTGGCGGGACCTTGGCTAGCCGCGGCGTACTGCGGACGGCTGCGGCTGAGGGAGCCTGCACAGTTGGTGGTGCGGTGCTGGCAGGCTTCTCACCGATGGGCTGCTGCACAGCGGTCGGCGCAGGGGCCTTGGCCGCCATGTGCGTGCTGGAGGCAGCTGCGGCTGAAGATGCTGGCGCAGGTGCTTTGCTGCGGCAGCCTGCTCCAGCCGGCACAGATGCATCGCTGCGAAGATCTGCCGCACATGGCTGCGCAGACGCGGTGCTGCGGCAACCTGTCGCAGATGTCGGCGCAGGCGCTGCGCTGCGGAGACGTGCCGCAGCCGGCGCAGACGCGGTGCTGTCACAATCTGCTGCAGATGCCGGCGCAGACGCGACGCTGTGCTGACCTGCCTGAGACGCCTCTATTGATCACGTCCTTTAGCTCGCAGCATCTCTACCAGCTTGTCGTTCCGATCCACAGAGCGGGTTGGCACCAGATCCTCAGCATCTGCCGGCGTGCTGGACTGGCCAGCAGGCGAGGTGCTTGTGGCAGGCTCTGGCAGCGCTGCGCCTGCCGCAGCTGCGGCTCTCTTGCCGTGTGCAATGAGAGTCGAGGAGGAACCATCACAGCAATGCAGTCAACACGGCGAGGTCACGACTGGTGCACTTCTCAGTCAATGACACAAGTGCATGCTTTCGATTTCCTGCTCTACCATCACATTTGCGCATCCTCATCCCCGTCTCGGTCTCTGGCCGATCCGGCAGGGATGTCCCTTTGAATTCGAACGTCAGCAGCTGGGTTTTTGTGACTTTGGAGCCCGCTGGCGCGGCCGGCCTGCGGCAGCAGCGGTTGTGACGCAGATCCGCCAGTCCCCGGCGCGGTGTGGGCACTGCGCAAAACCCCAGCGTTCCGCGTTGCATCGTGATCTCTTTTTCCGGTCCCACGTCGGGGATCATGCCCATCATTCATGCCCCATTCATGCCCCATTCATGCCTAATACAGAAAGACAAAGCTCGTGTCGCATGCCGCGTTTGCAAGGCCTGCCAGACAGTGCTTTGCACTCTACAGAGCTTCAGCAACACGAACGCCATTTTGATCCGCGACGCGAATTTCAGCTTGGATTCTGAACGCGATGCTTCGCTGATCTTCCATAGACGACGAGACAATTCAAAGCCACTGACAGCCTTGTCGATGACAGCAAGAATGCCGCCACAGCACGCCGTCTGAAGCCAAAGTGATGGGCTGATCACATCTGAGGCTCACTCTGGGGCGGCGCAGCGACCACCCAGACAGCTCGTCGTGGCAGACGAAGTAAGAACATCCACCGCGTGAAGTAGCTCACGCGTCTCAACGATCGTTCGGCACCCATGGCTCACTCGGGCACAGGCGGGCCAGTGCCGCGGCATGCGCCGAATAGCGCGGCGCGACCGGCTGACGCAAAGCGCCATGGCCTGCGCGCTGTCAACAGCCCTGCGATGCAGCAGATGATCGAGACCGTCAGGGCGTCGGGCCAGCTGAGCGCGCCGCAGGTGGGTCTGCCACTGTCATGTGTGTGTGTCGGCCTACTGGCCTACAACGCACTTGCAGCAGCAGGCGCCGACAGCTGTTGACATGTGCCTTCCTGCGCCCAGATCGAGGAGCTGGAATTGCTGACGAGCAGTTCCGCCGTCGTGCTGGGCATGACAAAGCTAGCAGCCTGCGGCCGCGTGCCGCCGGACGTTTCCGCAGCCTCTGCGCGCGCTGGCGGCATGGGGGCCTGGATTACGTGGATGCTGCTGCGCATCAAGAAGGTGTGCTCCTGCAGTAGTGCATGCAGGTGCAACACCCTGTCCACAAGTATGTTAGGCAGCCCACACCGGTCAATAAAGTGTGCTATTTTTGTCCCTGCAGGCGAGTTGCTAGTGCATGCATGTTTACACATGTCACGATTGTGGTGATAGGAATATGCACATGCATCGCCATAACATCCCTGAACGCTGAGCACATCGCACAACGCACGCAGGACGCCAGCATCGACAAGATCGTGTCAGAGCTGCTGGATCAGATAGCGCCGCTGCTGACGGCAGACGCGGATGCCAGCCTCGTTGTGCAGGCGACACTGTTGACGCTGCCGGACGAGCCGCAACGCGTCGGGCTGCGTGCACTGGTCCACGGGATGGCGCTGCAGGTGTGGTTGGTGTGTGGACATTGGATCTCCGCACAGCAGGTGCCCATGCGCTGCCAAGGAAACCCAGCGCGCTGGAGGCTCTGCTGCTGGCCGTAGATGCGGCTGGGTGGAGGACATCCCCACCTGAGGGTTTTAATGTTAATTTCAATGGTCCGAAATTCATCAGGTGCATGTGCAAATATGATTGAAGGATGCTGGCTGCAGATGCTGGCCCATAGTACACGTGGCAATTCCATCGCCTGGTTGTCCCGCAGATGCTGGCGCACACCACATGTGGCATTCAGTGCCTGGAAAGCTCCTTGCCTGGTCTCGCAGGGCATCGACAGCGAGGAGATCGAGCGCCAGGTGGAGCTGTTCCGGGGGCCGCCGCCGGAGTTTGCCCAGTTTGCCAGCGGCGCCGGCTTGCAGATGGCATGCGTTCTTGGCGCCCTGGGGCAGGCCTGGCGCCGCGCCAGCGAGCCCGGCTCAAACGCACAGCTGCAGGAGGTCGTGACGCGGCCGCTGCTGCTAATCACGCTGGGGGTGCGCATCTGATTGACATGTCCGTCTGACTTGTTGCATGCCTGCATGCACTGCGGCGACGATGCTTCTCATTGTCGCGAGCCTCAGGCCAGCTCATCATGGCCTGCTTTGACGACCCAATCACTTCCTCGCCGCTCCCTGACATGGCCGAGAAGCACGACGTCGTGGCTCAAAAGGACGACGTCTCTTTGTGTGTCATGCAGGCGATGACGGAATTGCCATCTGCCGGCGGAGATGTTGAGGTGCTGCAGCCGGTATTTCGGTTCATGTTCGACCTCATGCGCAGGGTGAGATCCGCGCTCTGCAAGGAAACATTGCACACTGTCGCAAACAGACACCAGCTGTCAGCTTGCGAATGTCAACTGCCACGCCACGCTGTCGTTGACCTGACAGTCTCCTCAGCTAGGGCGCCTGGGGCAGAACTGCATTCCAGCTTTGACCGGACGCACTGCTGCTGCAGTGATGGCACAGAGCATTCGGAATGTTCGCTGATTGCCCTCAGTGTCCCACACACACTACTCCATGTGCAGAACATGGCTGCCGGCGTGATCGAGCGAGCGGTGCAGCAGCAGTACGACCAGCAGGTCGCTGCGTATGGCGGCAAGGACGGCGCAGCGGCGGCAGCGGCGGCAGCCGGAGGCCCTGGCGCAGTGTTGCAGGTCGCGCCCGCGCTGTCGGACAAACTGGAGATCGCCGTGCGGTCGCTCCTCGCCATGCCGGTGAGTCACGCAACAAGTGTGGCAATGATATCTGTTTATGACAAGAAGACTGCCTCTGACGACGGCTGTGCTGGACGCAGCGGGAATCGCTGTGCAGGCTGGCTGCATTGCATTGATGGTTGCATGCGGGCAAGTGACGGAAGCAACTCTAATGGTCTGCGTCCTGATTCAGTCATGCACGCCAGGCTCCGAGGCCCCGGCAGAGGCGTCACTGCCGTCAGTACTACTCTGCCGGATGCGCAGGACCCCCGTGAGTTGCAGGCGCCTGAGGGGCAGGCGGACGAGCCATCGTTGGAGCGGCACGTCTCCGACATGTGCCAGAATATTCTTCGCCAAGTGCAATCGGTGCGCTGACAAACAGGACCTGCGCTGTGGTGTCGCTAGCCAAATGCAGTACAGTACAGTGCAGACAATTAGCAGCTGCCTGGCTCTCTGCTCAACCGAGTCTGGTTCTCACTTGCACACCTCTCAGTTCGAGAAACCTCCTGATACACAGCTGCTGCATTGTGCAGGGGGTGCGAGGCAAGCATTTCGAAGCGGCCGTCAGGGAGGCGAGAGGCCCGGCGGCAGACGGCAGTGGGCCGCCGCCTGCCAGGCCGGCCGACACGCACCGGCAGGCGGCAGAGGCAGCAACAGGTTCGCACATGCATGACGTCTGAAGTGGCGACCAGTGCCCCTGGCTCCATGCAGCATTGACTGACATTTGCACTTTGCTGTCCTGGCTGCTATCAGCCCAGCGCACGCCTCAAGAAGCCCAGCATGGCTCAGCAGTTTGCTGTAGCAATATGGCTGTAACTCAATCAAGACGCTAATCTCAAAATTCACAAACAAGCGGACCTGTGTAAGTACCAGCACGAAAGCGTGTTTACTTCAATTTTCATTCTCGCTCCATGGGGGGCCACAGCGACCAGCGTGGCGATAGCGGCCGCGTCATAAACGAACCCGCAGTCAGCTCGCTCCTCTTCGGCCTGCTGATCTTGTGTGGCTTGTGCTTTACAAACCTCCAGATCTCCCTGCCTGCAGGCGGCACAGGCGACCAGGATGCCCCTAACGGCCGGGTCCTGGACGAGCCCGCGGCCAGCACCCTCGTCTTCGGCCTGCTGTCCGCCTCAGGGCGGCGGCTGCCGATGGAGCGCTGCCGCCTGGCGGCGCGCTCGGCCGAGGTGCTAGCCGCGGTGCGGGCGCTGTCGACGGCGGGTGCGCGCGAGAACCTGCTGGAGTGGGTGGCAAACAAGCTGGCCGAGGTGCGGCGACTGCCTGCTTTATACGGTGGTTTGGGGTGCGGCGACTGTCTCCTTTGAGGGCGTTTTTAACCTTGCTTTGAGTGTGCGGTTGTGCCATCATGCTGTGCCATTTGCTGCAACGTTGATTCGCCTTGTGGTGCCAACAAAGGAGAGCATGTCGGGTTGAGATGATCGTGCCTCTGCCAGAGCGCTGGCTAAACCCGACTGAGCCTGCTCAGCTGCCGCAGGGCATGGGCATGGGCGCCATCGACAGGAAGGTGCGGAAACAGATGTTACGCAAGGGACTGGCGCCGGAGCCTGCCGCAGCCGCCGGCTCGCAGAGCGGCGGCCATGGTGCTGCGGCGTCCAGCATGGATTCCATCCCGGACCCGTTCTTTGGACGGGTGGATCTACTAGCAGGCAAATCTCGAGGAGCCTGCATTCAAATGGGCTGCAATTGCTTTGATCCGGGCTATCTTCAGAGGGATCAGAGTGCGGCGCCAGCTGCCTGACCGCATGTGCATGAGCTGGCCATCGAGCAACGCTGAAAATCCAAGAGCCTGCCAGCCCCTGCAATTGCAAGACTTCCAAGCTGTCACTGCTGTGACACGTATGATGGCCCAACACATGTCAGGGCCATCGCCGCCGTCTGACGCACACCGCTCAGGCGCAACTGACGGCCGGGACAGCGCCACAGCCAACGCGCCAGCAGAGGCGTCACAGCAGCCAACAGCAGCACAGCAGCGGCTGCTGCTGGAAGTGCTGCGGCGGCCACAGGTACTAGGTCTTTTCCCCTCATTCCTGCCTTGGGATGGGCAACTGTGGCATGCCATGTCCATGCTAGGCGCTGTCACACATCAGCTTGTAGGACTTCTGGCTTACCTGGCGTATGTGCGTGTTTCCTCGGTCGCAGAGAGTGAGATTCCCAAGGGCTGTTGCAGGTGCAGGCATGCATCGAGGCTTTCGAGACCGCCGGCGGCCCTGACGTAAAAGGACAAGTCCTGGATATGCTGCAGGAGGCCATTGAGAATGTGCGCTACGCTCTACTCATCTGCTCACTCTGGCAACCGCGATACCATCTTTTATAGGGCTTGGCAGCCTACATAGTGCTTTGATTTTGAGCCAGCACGTGCGGCCCAGGGCTTTGGCTATATTAATTTTTAGTTCGAGAGGCGAAAATCACTGCCACATAGGGCTTCGACGCGGAGGGCCTGGAGACTGTCGTCACGCAGAGCGCCGAGGCTGTGGCGGAGCATTGTGGTGTGGGCTCCAGCTTCAGCCGCCTGCGCCGCCAGCAGGCAGCGGGCGTCGGCATCGGCTCGCCGGCGGTGGCAGCCGCCATGGCAGCAGTCCGGCCCAGCCCTACGATGGCGCTGTTCGTCCACCACCTCAGAGACATCGTGGCGAAGGTGCGTGTTTATCAGGCTTAGGAGGCAGCTGTCTTGAGCGGTCGTGCGGCCCAGCCCCACGATGGCACAGTTTCGTCCGCCACACTCGCGGACTTGGTGGCGAAGGTGCGATTCCATCAGGATGTAGGACGCAGCTGCCTCTGAGAGCCTCATCAAAAGTGCCGACATGGCTCCCGGCAACCTCAGCAGCATGTTCAGGGATTCCTCACCAATGGCCTGTGTGACTGGAGGAGCAGACCTCCCAGATCGCTCGTGCTTTGCCGCTGGAGATTCTCGCATGATGAAGTCATGCCGTGAAAAATGCAACACATCTCCTCCAGGGGGCTGGCTGCCTACACAATTACTCTGCATCCGATTGCAGGGCGCCAGCCCCGAAAGCGTGGAGGAAATGGCGCTGGCGTGGGCCAAGACGCAGCCGCAGCTGAGCGCCGCCGAGATGTGGGCTCGCGACGTCGTCAACGCCGGCGCCACTACCGACCAGCTGCGGGGCCGCTCTGCTGCCGGCAACGGCGCCCGCGACAGCTCTCCCACCCCCGGTGCGCCTGCAAAAAGACTGCTATGCCATAGTTGTGCACAAGCTGGATGCATTGCATGTTTTGTCCAAGGGGTTTCTGGAATGCTGACGACCTATAACCTTCTTGGCAGGCGGCTCTGCTCGGCCGCCGCAGCCGCCACCTGCTGCTCGCAGCTCACGCGCGCCCGTCGGCCGTGACGCAGCTGGCGCGGGAGCGCCTGCCGCAGCGCCGCAGCAGCCGGCCAGGCAGCGCTTGCTCGCTGTGCTGCAGCTGCCGCAGGTGCGCATCTTATAGGAAAGGAATGTCGTAAGCCTGCACATGTCTTCATGCAAGCATGTCGCAACTCAATTCCTGCACACATCTGCATGATTCTGCAGGTGAACAGAGCAGCAGGCGGGGAGCGCTGATGCATGGTCGGAGGCTGACACACGACTGTGCTACTGCAGGTGCGGGCTTGCCTGGAGGAGATTGAGGACGCCAGAGGCACCAGCGCCAGGGACCAGACCATCGACCGCATCGAGGGTGCCCTCGCTCAGGTGTGCTGCTGCACCTGTGCCTGCTTGTGTGACGCATATGAAACGTCCATTTTTTGTGAGAATCATGAAGGTCTGCAATGCACGGAAGCTTGATAAACACGAGCCTGCAACGATCAGCTGCAGACCTCGACATATTGCATGCTGCATTCCAGTGATGCAAGGCGTTCAAAGTGTCTTGCACTCAACAGCGCTCACACATGTCAATGGATTTCGGTGACAGGGCATGGGCGACAAAGAGGTCGCCTGCTTGGCAATGGAGTGCGCACAGACAGAGGCGTGGGGCAATGCCGACTTCGGCCGCTTGCGCAGCTTGGAGCTGGCCGGCATTGGTCTGGCCGCGCCGGCGGTGCAGGCTGCCATGTCAGCCGTCCGGGCCGGGCCCGCCCTCGAGGCCTTCTGCAGCCACCTTGCCGACATGGTGACACAGGTGCGGCGACTGACCTGACTTTCCTGCTACGGTGTTGCTGACTACGGTCAGGAGCATGGGAAGGGCCCCTCGCCAGAGAAGCATACACGCATAACGCAGCCTCTCAGGAAGGGGGCGTCACGCTGCAGTTGGCGCGCCGGCGCAGCCCTGCCTCCTGCTGACCGCAATTCGTCGGAGGCACTGTGCATAGCGCTGCGCACACCGCACCATTGCCTCGTATGTCAGTCACAAGCAGCTAAGGACCATGCGGCACTCACTGAGACGTACACAGGTTCTCTTGTGGCGCTGTGGCTGTATGCTGTGGCGCTGTGGCTGACTGGCTGTGATCACAGACCTGGTCCATGCCCTCTGCAGCACATCATTGCTTCAACACAATGCCCTGCAGGGTGCCAGCGCTGCGACAGTGGAGGAGGCAGCTCTGGAGTGGGCCGGGCGGCAGCCGCAGCTGAGCCCGCAGGAGCTTCGGGCCGGTCGGGCAGCGGCAGATGCCTGGGCAGCCGACATCGTCCGGGGCCGTTCCACCAAGGGCAGCGGCACTCGCAAAAACTCGCTTGCTTCAGGTGTGGCATTGAAATCAGACTCCTGTGCTTCCAGTTGAGCTGCCGAAGCACTGCTGCACGTTGATGTTTCATCTCGCTATCATCTGCAAGATGTTGATGAGGCCATCATCATGGGCACGCATGCTTGCGTTGCAGCATGCCCTGCAGACGAGGCTGAAGCTCTAAAGTGCTCTGATAATGCCTGGGCTGTGAAAAGTTGACTTGCGACTGCAAGCTTGTACCAGGGCGCTACCATGTTGGCTAAGCTAGCACATGCCGTGTGTGCAGGCCAGGCCGCTGCAGCCTCGCTAGCGCGCCATTCCGTGGACACGCTGGATGCTGAGCGTGCTGGGTTATTAGATTCCCGCACACAGCAACTGGATCCTGAGGGCTGCATTCTTCGACACCCGGATGCGACTGCTGGGGGAGGTGCGACCTTGAGAAGGAAAGTTCACAAGCAGACCACACGCAGTTTTCATGCAGAGTGAATGCCGTCACAACAGGGTCCTGTACGCTTGAAAGTGTGATTCCCATCACACTTCCGAAGGCCCGCAATTGGCGTGAAGGAGGCGCTGCGGCTTCGGGCTGTGGCACGTCAATCATGCGCAGACGCAGTCTTGTGTCAAGTCGACAATGCTTTGTGCCAAAAGCATTGCTTCTGGATGCCGCAACCGCAGGTGCTGGACGACCCCCATGTGGCTCAAGCCATCAACTGCCTGCCAGAGCCGCCGCGCTTTCCAAAGCCGCTGCTCCAGCGCTCCCAGCAGGCATTTGAACGGGTGCGCCGCACAACTTTGTGTTTTTTGCCCAACAGCGAAGTATAGCGGCGTCAGCACTTGACAGCGGGTCACGGTGACGACGTGTCATCTGCCAGCATCACTAAGCGTGCTCGCAATGTGTCGTCTCCCAGCTGTCGGTTCTAACAACACTCGAAAGCAAACCCATCGGCTTTGTTGCACAGGAAGGTGACGCTGCCCACGCCGCCGTGAAGGGGATGGTGCTGCACTGGGTGTCGGAGCAGCTGTCCGCAGGCGCGCCCGGCGGCGGCCCTCGACCGGCAGGAGGCGCCGCAGGGGCGCGCCCAGCCCCGAATGGCCGCTCGAGCCGCGACCCCTGCATTGGTGTGCTCGCCAGCACCGGCCCAGCCATGCCCGGCATCATCCCGGCGCTGGCAAACAGCACACAGCAGCAGCAGCCGGCAGGCAGTGTGCAGCCGGCGGGTGCAGCTTTGGGTGCGGCAGCGGCCCCTTCGAGTGCGGCCGCTGCCGGGCAGGGCCCAGCGGCGGTGTCTGGCGGCAGGCAGAAGAAGCGGGGCAAACGGAAGCAGGCGTCCAAGCCGTCGGGCGTTGCCGCGCTAACGGCTGCCGCAGCGGTGCAGCGGCCGGCGCCAACGGCGCCCCAGGCGGCGGCTGTCGAACAGCAGCCAGCGCCAGCAGCAGCGCAGCCGGGGGCAGCGGCGCCAGCGGCCGGCACATCGGAGGGTAACGCCCACCAGGAGGTGATTCAGCGCAAAGAGCGGCAAACGCGGCGGGCTTCGGCTGGCGCAGTTGTGGGCGCAGCGGCGCAGCCCTACACTCAGGGGCAGCCAGCTGGTGGCACCGGCGACGCCGGCGTCGCTGCTGCATCAGACGCAGAGGATGTCGAGGACCTGTTCCCCTGGCTGCTGCCCGGCGAGACGGCCGCGCCAGCCGCAGCAGCAGCAGAAGCGGCTGGCCATGTGGCTGTCGGCGGCGCAGCCAGCAACGCGCGGCACGCTGTAGCGGCAGTGGCGGAGTCGGCAGCGGCGGCGGCAGCGGCGGCAGCGGCAGCGCCGAGTGCAGCCGCGCACCAGCGGCCGGCGCCCGGTGGGGATGCGGAGGACGAGCATCCGTCAGACTTCGTCTGCCCGATCTCGTGCGATCTTATGTCCCAGCCCGTGATCCTGTGTGGTGACGGGCACAGCTACGAGCGCAGCTGCATCGAGGCCTGGCTGGCGCGCAGCCAAACGAGCCCCATGACGGGCGAGGCATTGCCTGCTGACGGCGGCCCGGTCCTGGTGCCCAATAAGGCACTGCAGAACGCCATCGCCGCCTTTGTGCGCCAGCAGCAGCGCCAGTGACGCCCAGAACAGGCTGGAACATGGATCCGAAGATGTCAGGCAGGTGTATGAGTGTGATCGAGGAAATTAATCGGCGGAAATTCAGCGACTGGTAATCCCGTAAACCTCGCCTCGCAGCCTTCGAACCCCTGGCTGCTTCAAAAGCACAGTGCCCAGATGCATTCTGCCTCTTTCCGCGCCGCGCCGACCGATCGCCGACCAAGTTCCTGGCAAGGAGCTGCAACAAGCGGCATAGCAGAGCATCGCTGGTGGCTACGGCCGCACCGTCCTGCGTGCAGTACGTCGACAGCTCGCTCGCTGCCGACCTTCGACAAGGTGCGCTTCCGAATCTGGCGCTCAACCAAGGCGGCCTTCCGCCTTTCCAGCACACTTTGCTTCGCAGCCTTAGTCAGCGCTGCAGCGGCCAGGCCGTGCCTCCGCTTGACAATCCGCCAAAGAGGCGGGTGCAGCTGCACGCCCGACCTTGACGTTCGAAGTTCCCGAGGGCGCAATCGGCTGCAATACTCCAACGTTGTTCACAGAGCCTCTGATGGAGCTCGCGTCACCTGCGCTGCCAGGAGGGATCGCTTCGCGGGTTCTGAGGTTTTGAATTTTCTGAGCTGGCAGTGCTGGTGCTGTGGCGAGGCGAGCACCTGCGCGCCCTCTCTCTCTGCATCCGCAGCCACAGTGCAACGTTGGAGCTCTCAAGATCATATCTTGCCGGCCGGCCAGCAGCCCCGGCAGCTTTCAGCTTGGCTGGCCCTTCTGCATCGTGAGTTCATCAAACATCGGCGGGCTCCTGTGATGGAACGGGTGGCAGAGACAATGGACTCATTCAAACAGATCTCTGGCACGTCGTTAGAATGCGAATCTGCCTGCTGTGCAGCACTGCGCGCTCATGCGCAGGCATTGGCGCCTGCAGCCACCAGGCAAAACTGCATCTTGGTGTGTGCTTGACTTTGACGGAAACCTGTATCTGTGCTGCAGGGCATCGCCATGGACGGCATGGCAGGTGGTTCGCCTCCTTCCGATCCGTTCAGCAACAGCAGAGGGGCATGCAGCGCCGAAGACGCCTCCGCAGTCAGGTGTGCTGTTCACGTGCTAGACTGACAGCTCGCCTCCATTACTGTCCATGCTTCTCCTGACACATCAGACGTTTGGCCTAAGAAGTAAGTATGCAGCAGACACCGCTGCCCTGCTGCATCATTTGTCCACGGCGGTTTTCACAATGAAGCCCGCCCACAAGATTGGTGTCGCAAGCAACTCGACTCACAAGCATGCCCTGTCCTTGATAATCTGAACGCAGCATGCCAAATGCCAACTTTTGGCATGCTGCACCGCAGGGACAGGCCGGACTCGGTGCAGGACATGCTGCAGTACATCAAGGGACGCCTCGCCGCCAGCCCGCCGCGGTCCCCGCAGCCGCCGGCCCCGGCGCCCTCCACCGCCACGAACACCTGCCTGTTCGGCGAGGCCAGCGGCCGCCTGAAGTGGGTGCAGCCCAGCGGTGCGCTTTTCCAGCCTTTCATCCAGCAGATTGGCATGCCAGTCCCTGTTCTCTATGAGTCCCTGCGTTCTCTATAAGTCCCTGCGTTCGTCATGAGTCCCTGCGCAGATGTCACTGCTTTCAGGTGCCATGGCAAAACAGTTTCACAGCATGTCAAGGTGTCTGCTCTCACTGTGACTACGCGAGCTGCTTGCAGGGCCTCGCAGGCCGGGACAAGGCACGGAGAACGAAGTGCAGGGCATCGTCGCCGCCTCCGAAAACGAGCATGGGTGCGCCACCTACACCATGCCAATTGTTTTTAGTCATTGTCCTTTGTGATGTTTTTGTTCAGGAACCTCACCACCTGTGATGGAAACATTGGTTGTCAGCATCCAATGCTTCCCGCTATGATGCGCATGCAGGGGCGTCATCCTTAAGATCACCCTGCTGGCAGCCGGCTTCGTCATTGGTGAGTCTTCGGTTGGGTCCTGAAGTGACAACTTGTCTACCTTGCTACTCATTGTGTGTGTTGCAGCTATGGCGAATCGCTGTTCCCCTAGCTTCCCCTGGCATCACGTCAATGGTGTGGTGCAGCAGCCGTCTGCCTGTAAATGCACTTACAGGATGGTTGACAGTCTTCTGCCTGATCCAATGCAGGGCCGTCCGGCGTGTCCGTGCGCGAGATCTGTAAGCTGACCGGCGCGGATCTCAAGTCCTGGACGGAGCCGGCGGCGCACCCGGCCAGCCGCCCGGCCCGCACCTTCAACATCGAGGTGAGCTCAACATGTAAAAGTTTCTCCTGGTTTCCCCCGCTGTGTTCCTCGTGAGAGGCATGCTCCAGCTGGGTGGCAGCTTCCTTTTTCAGCAGTCGACTCCGCCAGCAGCTGCTGTACAGAGGCCGTGAAAGCCTGAATGGTGTCAGTCAGACGGCAGCCTGTGGATATTTTGCGATGCACCCTGCATGCACGAGTCTCAGACACACACTGCCTATCATGTTACACCCTTCAGCAGTGCGACTCCAGCGAGATTTCAAACCGTCTCGCGCTAATTTGTCAAGTCATCCCATTGCGACACCGTGTCTCATTCTCCCTGCTGCAGGGCAGCCCCAGCGAGATCTCGCATGCGCTATATGTATTGCTGTCTGATTTCACATGGTTTCTTATTCACATCCTGCAGGGCGGTCCCAGCGAAATCTCGCATGCGCTGTTCATCGTCTCCCAGGCCGTGGACCGCTACAAGGGGCTGTGCGAGGGCGGCTCCTGCGGTGCGCCATTTAGGGATTTCAAGGGCTTGACTGCTTGCTGCACACATGGTTGCACAGCCCGAATGCAACTGCGGTTTTCCATGCAGTGTAGACATCCAGGTGGCACTGCAGATACAACTCCGATTCATCACCTACTGTTCTGCGTCTTGAACACTCGGGCACATCCGTGAATGTATGTCTGTGGTGATGAAGCGGCATCTGACACCTGTGAATCCATGAACCTGCTCATTGGTGTTAGTGCAGGCCAAATTGTGTCGCGCGTCCAGCGGATTGCGGGCGTGGACTTCCACTACCAGCCGCCGCCGCGCCACCTGGTGCCCTACGCCGCCGCCCTCAAGAGCCAGCACAGCAACTCCCCCTCCAGGCGCGCTGCATTGCTTCCTCCACATTCTTGCACAGGTTTCAAGGCGCCACGTCTAGTTACATGTGCATGAGGCTTCAACCCCTGTGCATAATTGCAGCGTTTGCCTCCATGCATGCATGCATTGTGCATGCGTGGTTGTGCGACTGATGCGCTCTCATCCTCTCCAGCGCATTGCCGCTGGCTGCCGGATGCCAATTTCGCATCGCACAACCCCTTGCAGATACTGCCTGCAGGGAGCAGGGCGGCGGCCGCCAGGTGGACCTGGCTTTGAAGCATGCCATGTTTAGCTGGCGTCGACAACGCTTACTTGCAGTTATTGACATCGATAATTCACTGCAGGGAGGGCGGCGGCCGCCGGGTGGACCTGGCCTGCGAGGCGAGCAGCGCCGCGTCCGTGTCCGACATCGCCGCCGCGATGCGCGCGCTGTCCGCCCTGGGCGCCGCCGCCAGCAACGAGCTGCAGGTGTGCTTGCAGTGTCCTATGTTCATGCTTGACCTCATCGCCTGCAAGATCAACATATGATGATTGCTTCCGCCACCTGAAGACACATCTCCACCGGTGTGTTCAGCTGCACCCTCCTTCCATACCCACCTCGCGGTCTTTCCCAGAGTGTGTCAGTTTCAACCAGTTGAAGTTGCTGCATGCTCTTCGCAGGAGCGCCAGGCCCACATCGACGCCGGCAGCCTGACGCTGCAGCAGCTGGTGGGGCTGCTGCACAGCGTCTCCGTGCCGCCGCTGCAGCCGCCGCTGCCGCCACTGCCGCCACTGCACCACCACCACCACCAGCAGCAGCAGCAGTCCATGGCATCCCCCTACGTCGGCTTCGACGGCGGCGCCTCGGCCGCCGGTTTCTGGCCCGTCGCCGACGGCGGCAGCGGCAGCTACCCGCTGCAGCAGCCGCACCCGCACTCCGGCCAGCCGCCGCTGCCGCGCCAGTTCTACGACGCTTCGCTGTTCAGTGGCCAGAGCCCGCTGGCGGGCGGCGGGCAGCCGCGCCAGCCGCACAACCCTTTCGACTTCCAGGGCCTCCACGGCTTCCAGGGCGCGCGCGGCGGCGGGTACAGCTCCTTCGGCGGGCAGGACGAGTTCCGCGGCCTCGACCACACCCTGAGCCTGAGCGGGCCCTCGCTGCCGGCCTCCGCCGCCGCCGCCGCCGCCGCCGCCGGCTTCCCGCCGACCATGCCCCGCGGCGGCTCCTTCCCCGGGTTTCCCGGCCACCACATGATGCAGCAGCGCGCCCACGGCTACGGCTACGGCCGCACCTCGCCGCCGCCGCCGGCGCTGACGTACGAGCAGCTGGTGCAGGCGGCTGAGCGCGACCAGCGGAAGCTGCAGCAGCAGCGGCAGCAGCATCAGCAGCCGCAGCCGCAGCAGCAGCAGCCGCAGCAGCAGCAGTCGCAGCAGCAGCAGCCCTTCCCTGGCACGGGGCCGAGCTTCCCGCTCAGCGGCGGCGGCGGTGCCTCCGGCACCTCCACGCCGCTGGGGCCGCTGTCCTGGCCGTCGAGCCGTGCGACAACTCCTGCCCAGAGCTGCGCTTCGACGCCTGTCCCCGGGCCCAGCAACGCCGGCGGCGGCGGCGCGTCCCTGTTCTTTGCTGCCGCCGCGCCGCCGGGCCCGCCGCCCTCCGGCTGGCTGGCGCCGTTCTCGGGCATCGGCGGCGGCGGCGTCGTCGTCGGCGGCCCCGCCAAGGACAGCCCCGTCGCCGCCGACAGCCCCGGCACCCCGGACCGCCCTGCGCCCACCGCGGGCCGCCAGGGCAGCCAGGGCAGCCAGGGCAGTCCGGGAGGTCCCAGCAGCCCGCCACAGCTGGCGGCGGCCAGGGCCGATGCGGCGTTGCCGCTCGCCGCTCACCGCTCACTTGCCAGCCCCTCGCTGAACCTCGACGAGCTGCGGGTGTGCCTGTCCTAAGACGAACTCATCCCTCTCCCCTTTGTTGCGCTCGCATACGAATGTGCTCCTTGCACTTGCAAGCTTCACCTCTGTGATCGGATCAGCAATGGTTCATGTGCGTCTACAATACCACCATACGAATACCTAATGCCGGTCTGGAATTGCAGGCAGCAGCTTACAGGGTGTACGGACAGGGTACGGTGCGGCCGTTCGACGCCCTCGAGCTGGCCGGCAACGGCTTCCACCTCGAAGGTGCTAACTCCTTCTTTCGGATATTGATGTCGCGTCGTCTGCTGCAGCGATGCCGCCAGTGACCTGCATAATGCCCCTTGCTTGTGCATGCCACGCACCGTGTGAATGCCAACACTTTTGACGCCCTTCTGCAGGCGGCTCCGGCGCTGCGGCGCCATGGATTCTCAACAGCGATCACCCCATCCTGGTGAGCAGCACTGGTTGGCGCATCTGTAGATTCCTAATCATGTCGCACCTGCTCGTCTTTACAGCGCTGCTTTCAGAGCCTCGCAAGATTGTTGGTGTCTGGAACGAACAGTTATATCACTGTGTCACCACAAGCTTTGGCAGCCGTCGTGCGGGGCTGCACCTTCATCCTGTGCTGCATGATGAGCAGGGCCGCCGCGGCGCCGCCGGCCAACACTCCAACGACTCCGCATGACGAGCGAGCACTCCTGCAACGAGCGATCAAGACCGATGTTCCTGCACAACAAGCGTCCCTTCGGCGATGATGCCAGATCGCAATTCATGATCAATCAGCCAGCTGATGAACAACAGGGGAAACCGTATATGGCGCCGGATGTTTGCCGCCAGGCATAATAGCTGGTGGGCTGCGCCATTGAGGGTTGGGCGCCGGGCATTGCTAATTGGCACTGGAACGCTGTTATTCCGCACGAAGAACATTGCAGGAGGATGTCGGTTCATTGCTGCCAGCCGCTATCATTGATGCTCCACAATATTTGGCGGCAACATTTGGGCGCAGCAGAGGTTTATTGCTAGCTGTACTTGAGTACTCGTAGCGAGCTCGTGCACATCCTTTGAAACTGAGGCAGATTGCTTTTACTTGATTTTCATGAAGTGTGCTGGAAACGCACACCGATGTAAAACTGTCAGATAATTTGGACTCTCCCCCGCCAGTCCCCGCAGTGTCTGCGACACGATGCCAGGGCGGGGGAAGCTGGAAGGGGCGAGTATGTATGAACGACCAGCGAAGACACACTTCATCTCCGTGACATGAGGATCGGATCGTCTCTTTTCGCGGTCTTCCTTCGTTTCCTGGACGCTGCGCGATTGCGATTACATGCATTTCGGCCAATTCGACGACACGATGATGCAACGAGGTTAGCCAGTGCACCTGCTGGTACATGATTGCTGCACACGGTACGTGCAAAGCGATGCCGAATCCGCACTAATGCCAAACGCATGTCAAGGACCCACGCGGTTTTATAGCACATGTTTCGACCGCCTTCCGGGGTCACTTCGGCTCGCACCACTTTGCAGACTGACTGACATTCATCATGCAAAGCTTTCGCATGCCCCATCAAACAAACTCGGTACACTCACATCCGTTTTACGTCGTCGCAGGCATGGCTCCGGAAACCACCTCGGGCATGGCGCAGGAGCGCAACGCTGGCCAAGCCCAGCCCAGCAGCGACTGCGGCGCCGACAAGCCTGGCAGCAGCGCCGGCAGCGGCGCGGGCGACGGCGCGGCGGCTGAGCAAGAGGCGCCACCCGCAGCGGCAGAGGACAGCAGCGGCGCGGCGCCGCGGCTGCAGGATGCAGCCTCTGCCAGCAGCAGCGAAGCAGAGGATGTGTCGCAAGCTGCTGCACTGGTGCTGCCCGAGAACTTCGGCGCCACCATACAGCAATGGATAGGTCGCTTGAAAGCCAGCGGCAGGCGCAAAGCCGATCTGCTGGACCTGCTACCGCAGCTCAGTGGCGGGCGCGCGGCGCTGGCGGCGGCCCTGGCGGCCGCGGCCGCGGCAGGCCGGGCAAGCCCGGCAGCCGAGGCGGCCGCGGCGCCCGCAGGAGGGGCTGCACCGCCGGCCGGCGGCGCCGGCAGCGTGGGCACGGACCCGCCAGTCGACGACAGCGCCGGCGATGATGCACAGAGCCAGGCGCAGATGTGGTTGGGGCTGCTGCGACGCCTCGCCACGATGGGCGCCAAAGATGTGAGCACCTCAGCTCCTGCCCTGCTTGCCTGTGCGCCGCCGGCATCTTCACGTTTTCTGCTTTCGTACAAGTGCATTGCACAGGTCTAATAAGGCTCCCTGAGGGTCGCTGTGCACCGAGGAGTCGACAGCGAGTTTTGTGATGGTTACAGCACGCGTACGCAACTGCCTACGTCCCACCACTGCCTGCGTTTCACCGCTGCCTTCACATGCTTGGAGACGAGCATCGACAAGCAAGTCCTGGGTAGAGAATATGTGGTTGCTGCCACAGATCGCATCGGGAGCCTCGTCCACGAGCCACCCTGTGGCTCCGCTCGGCGACGAGGCGAGCGATGAAGAGGCGCTCGCATTGCTGCCTGCTGACGTCGCTGAGGCCATTCGGAACGCGCTGCCAGCGCAGCCGGTGCCTGTGGCTGATGCCATCAGAGCACGCCACATCCTCGGCAAGTGCGGAGCCGCCGCTGCCGCCGCGGCCATGCCAGAACTGTCACGAGATGTCATCTACCGAGGGGTGCTCCAGTGCTTCAGGCTGGTGGGTCGGTTCGGAGAGCCAATGTGTTGCCTTAAGTCGGCGGCAGCCATGTCTCGTCACAAGCAAGCTGTGCGCGTGTGGATCAGTACTGCACTGAGGACATGGACCACTCATGGCATATTCGTTTGGACTGCCCCGTTCATCGTGGTCCTGCACCTCCCGTTGGCAGGGGTGCACGGCAGAGGAGATGGCGGACGCGCTGCAGCCGCTGGTGCTTGCATGCTCGTCGCCAGGAGCCGTCGGCAGTCCCGCAGCTGCAGAGGTGCCTCAGGAGGCTACTTCCGCCCAGCCAGCAGGTATGTGTCCTCCTGCTCCCTGCTGTTTCCTGGTTCCGCTGCACAGTATGTCATTGGCAAAGGTTGTACTTAACTCCTATTCCGATTGCACAACTCCATTGGCCATGCAGAATTGCTTTGAAGGGGCGGAGCCTGGGCTGTCACCATCGTGCTGAATTCACCGGAGCAACGATGCAAACCATCTGTCATGAGTTTAGGGTTTAACGATCCTGTGGGTTTAACGATCCTGTGTACATGTTTGCAGGCGAGGCAGCCGAGAGCCAGCCGCCGCAAGGCGGTGCTGCGCTGGGAGACGTCGTCGACAGCCAGGCCGCTCAGCGAGCTGCGCCCAGTGGGGTGCGTTTCAGGACTCGAACCCACCTGGAACATCATGGCAAGGTATGGCATGTGTCGCTTCGATGCTGCAGCCCTGTGTTGCACCAAGTCAGCCAGAAACCACTATCCTTGTGCTGCGTGGCACAATCGTCAGAGAAATCGCATACCATCTGCAAGCACAAAGAGCGTCTGATCCAAAAAGGCAACCCAAGAAGTGCATTGCATGATTGTGTTGCAGAAGCCTGCCGGCCTGCCCAGCAGCGGTGCCGATGCTGTATCGGAGCAGCCCGCGGCGTCGCCGTCAGCCGACGTGCCCGAGCCCGGGCAGGCTGGCGAGCAGCCTGCGGCTGCCGCAACGGCGCCCGCCGAGGCGCCGGCGGCACCACTGGCGGCTGGTGCCGCCGGCTCACGTGACTATGTCCGCTCAGGAGGTGCAGTCCACTGCAAGTGTCATGAATACATCGGATTCTATGCTTGAGATGGTGCACACTACCCAGCTGCTTGATGAGATGTTGCACACTACCCAGCAGCACATGGCTGCATGTGTCGTTAATGCTAATCATCTTTAGCATCTTTAGCAAATACTATCAAAACCATGGTTTCAAAGGTAAAAAACAATAGTACCAAACTGAAAAATGTACTAAACCCACTAATCGAGCTTGCACAATAACAATATTGCACAGGCTTGCTGCGATGTGAAAGGGAGCTGGCCTTCCTTTGGTCACCCACGAGAGTGATACTGTCTGCATCTTCGAAGTCATCACCCCCATATTCTGACCCAATATTACCACCTGCGCGCAGCGGTGCTGCGGCCGCTCGAGACACTGAAGCAGCAGCCGGACCAAGCATCGACGGTTGGTCCGGCGCAGGGCGCTACTGGGGAGGAACTGGGGAAAGCGCTGCAGCCGCTGGTGGATCCGCCGTCGCCCGCCGCAGCTGGGGGCGCCACACGTGGCGCAGAGGCTCCTCGCAGGACACTAGTGCCTCCAGATCTGCTCGAAGGCGTGTCCTTCACCTGACTGTCAATGCCGGTCAAACCGTCCAAAGCACCTCGCAGTTTGCTAACTTGGGCTTGGCTTTTGCTGCAGCAGCGCACTGTGAAGTGCCTGGAGGCCATGGACAGGGCCCTGATGTGCGGCAGGTGTGAAGACATTGGAGGTGTTGCAGGCAGTGCAGACAGCAGCAGGCTGCGGCCATTGGGCAGCTTGGGGACCGGTGTGTATGCACTACTTGCAAAGCACAAAGAAGGAAGCGCAGGTCACGATGGCATGTGTCATATATCAAGTCAAGTTGTGCCTGCTGCTGCAGCGGCGCAGGAGGCACTTCTGACGGCAACGGGGCGGTTGAGCGGAGAGCAGCGGACGAATTTCCAAAGCTGGCTGCTGGCCGTCACGGCGCATGCGGCCAGTCTGCTTGCAGACAACGTGAGTTGTGCTGCCTTACATAGGGTCTCTGAGCTGCACTAGTGCTGCAGCTTTGAGTCTGCAGTCTGCATACGGTTGCAGACCTGCAGGGACAGGCTTGCGTCTCGTGCCTGAGGCGGCGCTTGATTAACCCATCGGTTTGTGCGCTCCTGCAAGACCCGTGCTCCTTGTGCCATTGCCACCCTGAAGATGTGCTCCTGTAGCATCATGTCGCAGAATATGACGACCGGACTCCCTTGTGGGCGAATGCAGCAACTGGATTGTGGCTCCGAGCCTCGTTTGTCTTGTGTCCTGCAGGAGCTGGCGAAGTTCGACGAGCTCGGGCCTGGACTATGGTTCTTTACCCTCCCGGAAGCTGAGACGCCACCGGGCGAGGTTGCGCCGCAGGCGCAGCGGTTCCTGGGCGGCGGCAGTCCTGCGGCAGCCGTGCTGGCGGCGCTGCCTGACCGCGGCCACCAGATCCTCATGTGGCGCCTGGTGCTGCAGCTGTCGCTCCTAGTGAGCACCTGCGCCGCTGCTCTTCGCTTCTTACGCCGCACGATGTCGTGAACATGACATGCGATGCAGTGCTGTGGGAGCTGGAAAGCTTCCCGTGTGCACCCGGAACATGTCTTAATTTGCGACAATCTGTGCACTAAAGTGTTGCCCAAGCGGCAGTGCAACCATCTGTGCACCTGACCAGTGTCCACAGCATCGTGAAATGCCGCATGTTCAGGTCGCACTGCCGCAGCGCAGCAGCGCACAACAAGAGAGGCATCCTTTCAGGTGCACACATGCCGCGGCGTCAGCGAGTGGTGTGCCATGCGGCGCAGGGCGCCAACGTGATGCAGGTGGAGGCAGTCCTGAAGCCACTGGCGGACCTGCTGCCGGCGGCCGCAGCGGGGCTGTCAGCATCTGCCAAGGCTGCCGTGCCCGATTCCGAGGCCGCAGCCCTGGCCGGGGCAGAAGGGACCGCGGATGCGGCAGGCGAGACAGAGGCAGCAGAGGCGGCGCAGAAGGACACCCGGAGCGGCAAAGCCCTGCGACGCGCCCGCGCCCGGGAGGTGCGTGTACCCGAATGATTACCCGCAAAGCAGCCCTGGGCCATGCTGCATGTGTGGATGCCTTGGAGAAATGCGTCTTCGTCATCCACCTTCGGATTGAGCGCCCGAGCACTTGTTCAAACTCGCCAGCTGGTTGGGCTCTGCTCGAGAACGTGGATGGTGTCACAGCAGCAGAGCCGCTTTTACAGGGGTTCTAACGTGCTGTACCCTGCAGACCGTAACGCAGCTCACGCCTGGCCACAGATGAACTGCTAGTATTGCATGAAAGCAACCCTAGCATCGTTTCTAGTCAGGATTGGCTGCTTTACAGCGGCGCAAGGCGAAGGGCGCCGTGGACTCGGCTGAACGCCCGGCAGAAGCGGCAGCCTGGGACTCGCCCGACGTTGCGGAGCCTACAACAGCAGCAGCGGCAGGTGCAGATGGCAGCGCGGCGGAAGCTGCCGACGAGCGGCCCGCAGCAGATGCTGGCGCATCTTCAGATGCAGCGCCGGCCTCCGGCGCGGCCGCAGCCGCCAGCGCCACACAGGCAGCGGCGGCAACTGCGGCAGCGCCGCCGGAAGCGCCGGCGGAGGCTGCTGATATGGCGGAGGCCGTGGCAGCTGCTTCGGGGGCGGCAGCCCCGTCCGCGGCAGCGGCGACACCGCTAGAAGCGCCGCCCGGCCCGCCGCCGGAGCTGGATGGTGAGGCGGCGGAGCTGTTCCGCGCCGCCACTGACGCCCAGAAGCAGGTGTCATCCTAAAGAATCCTACATACCATCACAATCTATGTCTCACCTTCAGTGCGCATTGGCACTCACCTGAATGTGCAAGCAGCATTTCGCGGATGGGCCGCATTCCTGCAGCAGGATGCCGGTCTGCCCGAGCGGCAACTGTAATGCCGAGCAATGCCGGCGGCAGCTGTGGCACAGCCTGAGATCGCTGTGAAATCCCTGCATCTGACCACCTGACTTGCTGCTCGGGACAGGTGCTGCTGGATGCCTGGCAGTCGCCGGCTTACCTGGAGTGGGTTGAGGCAAGCCGGCGGCAGGCGCTCAAGCTAGACTTGTGCCGCCGCATCGTCCAGGTACACCTGTGAAATGATATTTCGAGTGAGGAACTTGAGTGGATTAGGGAGAGAGCGGTGGCAGGCGCTGAATCTGGACCCGTGTTGCCGCGTCGTGCAGGTGGACAAACTCAAATCTTTCGATACCCAACTATATGGACAAAGTTTTTTGGGGAAGTGGCTGTGTTCGGACGTGTGCCGCCGCATCGTCCAGGTGCCACTGTTTTGCAATCTCTGGAAACCTAATCAGCTTCGCCAACAAACACTCTGCGGCCCCAGCGTTCAATTCACAGCCCATAAACCTGGCTGGGTTAGACTGAAGACGCCGCTGCCATGTGCTGCATGCCAGCCAGGTGCCGTCCCGCTGCTGCTGCATCAAGCGAGCACACACCACATGAAACAGCGAGCACAACGCAGATGAGGAGCCCAATTGCAAGGGCGCCTGAGGAGCTGGCTCGCAAGGACAGCCAATGTAACTGTCGTCGGGTCCTGCCATCGCCTGTGCCACCCGTGATTGGCTGCGGCGCCGCAATGCACCGTTGAATCGCTACCACGTGTACCACAAGCTAAAGTGCCTCACTTGCTCCGCATGATGCTGTGCGCAGGAGCAGCAGGGGTTGCTTGGCTCCGTGGACATGCTGTGAGGCAGTGCGCTATGGCAAAACCGTCATGCGCAAATCATTTTCAATTGAGATTGCAAAATGAAAGTCTCACGCTCTTCGCACAATGCTGCAGGAGCAGCAGGGTTTCCTGGGCGCTGTTGACGCGCTGTGCGAGGCGGTGGACCCCGAGGGCCAGGCGGCAGCCGCGGCGTCGGCGACCGCCGCCAACGATGCCGTGGACTGGCACTGCCACGACCCGCGAGACGGGGACGGGCCAGTCTTGGTTGGGTACGATGTCCGCGTGTCGCCGGCGGAGGCTGGGGCACAGCTGCAGGCGGCATCATCGGAGCAGAAATCGGTGAGGCAAAAATCTGTGGTTTTGAAGCCCCTTTTCAGGTTCTGGGCCAGCGGCAGCATTATGATGTCTTGAAAGCAGCAAGTCAGAGGCGCTGCCGGGCCCAACTGCAATTGCGCATTCGGTGGCCACGTGCCGGCAAGAGATGCTGCGCCCTGGAATACATCTCAGGCTGCTAAAGTCTGGAGGTGCATGATGTTGTGACACCGACTCGTTTTGTCACCCGCATGCCGCGCTGCCTTTCGCTGCAGGCAATCGCCCGGACGTGGGCAGACCATGCGGGGCTGCGGCTGCGGGATGTGATGCGAGGGAAGCGGCTGGCAGCCCAGGCATGTCTGCTGGTGCATGTCTTCAAGGTGGGCATCTGCTGCTACGCCCTGCTGTGATTGCTGCCCCTGCACATCCGGATATCTTAGCAGACAGTGCCTCTCGTGTCATCACATTGCTAGCATCTGCTGCCAATTTTTGGCGTCTGCCTATCGACTCTATGGTCAGCCCAACACACGCTTCAGCCCGGATCGCACAGGACGGCAGGAGCGAAGCGGAGTGGCCAGCACGTGTTGAGGCGCTGATCGCAAACATTGCTGCGATAATTTGCTCCGTGTCGACGGCTCTCGATGCGGCGGCAGCAGCCAAGTCCTTGGGTATGATGCCTTTCAATGCCGCACATTGCTGCCGTGGCATACGATGAAAGCGCTCTATCCACAAGTTATGTGGTTGCCATCAAGCAGCGCCGCAGTCCTTTCCTTCTTCGCCTACGACCAAACAAGGTGGCAAGGCAGCACTCCATTTCTGTGTGTGGCCACTCTGATGCAGCGCAAAGCTGCTGGCATGCTGTTGTCTGTAGAGGCCGAAGTCCCGCTGATTCAGATGTGCCCCTGACATATCGATTCAGTCACCAATGCGCTTGCCGCTAGGCTCCTCAGCATGGCCGTGCTGCTGCAGGAAGCTCGCCTGCGGAGGCGTCACCAGCAGCTTCGCTTGACCCCGCCGCTGCGTCCAGCCAGAGTGCCGCGGGCAGCGCGGCCGCGGCAGGCGCGCCTGCCGCCCCGGCCCCCACCGCCGCGGCAGACACTGGCCGCGACGAGGCCACCAGCCAGGCAGGCAGCGGAGGAGACGGCGTGGCGGAGCTGCCTCCGGAGGGCAGCAGCGCGGACCTCGTGGCGGAGAACGCGCGGCTCTTCCGGAACGCTTCCGCTGCCCAGCAGCAGGCGAGCATTGTGCACACCCTGCTCGTGCACTCCTCCACTTGCACTGTAGGCATGGACTCAGAAGATGTCCCTACTGCAGCGCATGTCGTTAGCACAAGGGCTTGACTGCGGCGGCAGCGCAACCGTTGCTCGATGGTGAGCAGGCTTCTGTCCTCGCCTTGTGCACGGCCTTGCCACCACGTCAACTCTTGCAACACATTCCTTTCAACAGAATTACTGCTGGTCCTTTTTATTTCCAATGACAGCTGTTGCGCCGTGTGCACGTGCTGATCCGGTCCCGAAAGTCATTGGCGCTTGCGGCGGCGCTGCACAGAAAAACAAGATAGGTCGCTATTCTGTCTCACTTGCAATGACAGCTGCTGCGCCGTGCACAGGTGCTCATCCGGTCGTGGTTCTCGTCGTCGCTCGCGGCGGCGCTGGCAGCGCTGCCGGAGCTGCAGCGGCAGCAGCTGCAGCTGTGGATGACCCGGCAGGTTGTGGAGGTGAAAACCCTAAAACCTTGAGAAGAATGTCGACAACTGCAAGGCGGCGGCGCAGGCGTCGCTCCAGCCACGTTGCCGCCCACTGGTGCCCGTGCCAGCAGACTCTGGGCAGTGTGGGTCACCTGTCCCCCTGTGTGCGACTGTGTCATGTTCGATGTGTAGCGTAATCTGGATGTTGCGGGTCTGGAGACGGCGGTGGCGGCACGCAATGCCCGTTGCTTGGTAGCGGCGGCGCCAGCGGCGGCGGCGCAGCCGGCAAAAGGCCCAGCCGACACTGCGCAGGAGCCGGCGGCGCACTCGGCAGCGGCAGCAGCGCCGGCCCAGCCGGCAGAGTCACCGGCCGATGTTGCGCGGGATTCGGCGGCGCATCTGGTAGCGTCAGTGCCAGAGGCGCAGACGGCAGAGGGCCCGAGTGGTTCGGCACGGGAGCCGGCAGCAGCCGCGGGCTGGATTCCCTCGCCTGGTACCGCTGCCGATCTGGCCGTCGCGGCATCGCCTGAGAGCGCCGTGAAGCTGTTCTGGGCGACTGAGGCGCAGCGAATGGTGCGGGCACTGGCTTCTGGGGGCAGCCCCTGTCCCACGCTGGCGTCTGTCACATCCTGACACATGAGGAGTCTGTTGAGGCGAGGCTGCCAGGACCCGAGGTCCAGCAACTCCAGCCACCAACCTGCCCCTGAGATGCAGCCACTCAAATCAACCAGGTGCTCACCTACAGCCACACTCCACATCTTCTTGCATCGATGAGGCAGTTCAGTTGACGTGCCGATCTCATGTGCCGCCAGGTGGTGGCCCGGGTGCTGCAGTGCGCGCGGTTGCGGGCGGTGCAGGAGCAGAAGCCGCGCTGCTGGCCCGACCTGTGCCGCTGCGTGCAACACCTCGCCGTTGAGGTGCTTGCCTTGAAGCCGGCCGACCGACTAAACACTACCCCACCATCGTGCACAGCATGATGCTGACAGCGCCCAATCAGTGCTGAAGCAGCAGGCTCCGGAAAGCCCCAGAGTTGGAGGCGGCCATCTGTACTTGGCGACAATGCATCTCCCTACTGTGCTTGCCACGCTCAAGGTGAACTGCTCTATCGACACGAATGACAGTCACATTGTCACCAATGTCATCTACTGCTCATGTTGACGCAGGACAACATGAGCTCGATGGACACCATGGCGACGCTGTTCCCGCGCGGCTCGGAGGTCACCGTCGCCAATGCAGAGCTGCTGGCCGCCGCCATCCGCCTGGTGGCACGCGCCTCGCCCTCGCAGCTGGAGGTAGGGAAGTTTCATGGTGGCTCGCCGGGCCGGCAGCTTCCCGGGCCGGCGTTCTCGTCAGAAGTGCTCAGGGTCTCCAGCATATTGCTCTCAGAGAGCGAGCGAGTGCATTCTGCGAGAGACTGCAGCTCAATTGAGGACCCTGGGCGCGTGTGAATGTCAAGCAAGCATCAATGCGGGAGTCGTTGTGCATGCATGCCGCCTGGTCACATTGCTGTTCGGTCGAGCACATCAAAAGCTCCGGTGAATGCTTTTAGCGCTCTGCTGAACTGGAAAGTCAGTCACGATGCCTGAATGCGCGACGTTCCTGAGGTATGCAATGCCAACGTCAAGGTGTCGTGCTCGCACAGGTGCTGCAGGGGCTTTGGCATTGCGAGGCGGTCAAGGGGGTGCAAGCAAAGCAGCCGCGCCACTGGCAGCCCGTCAAGCTGTTTCTCACCCAGCTGGCGGTCGAGGTGGGCTGCATTTTGCCCTACCTTCCTTACAGCTGGTGGCTCACGTTGCATTTGCATTGTTTGTGCACTCTGTGCAGACAGGTCTTGTTGTGCGCACCCATGCCTTTCACATCAGAGAATCGCCCAACTTCATGAAATGTCGTGGACATGACATCATTGTGTGAACCGCGGGCGCAGGTCGGCACAGACGCGACGCATGCGCAGTCGGCGCTGCAGGCGGTGCTGGATCTGGAGAGCGACGAGCGCACCACAGAGGCGCTGGCTGCCTTCCGCCAGGTCTCGCTACCGCGGCTGCAGGTGCGCTCACATCGTGGCAAGCTCTGGGCTGACACAGCCACCATGGTGTCATGACACCCTTATATGCCAGATCATAAAAATGCATTTCCCATGCACATGGACCGTGCTGCAATGCGATGGGGCTTTTGAGGTACGAATCGTATCTTACTCTGCCGCTGATCCGTGGATTCCCAAGCTGGCGTCTTGGCCAAGTGCACGTGCAATCTGCACAGCACACCAATAGGTATGGCGTTGGCTGCTAAGTCGTGACAACCTGCGGCGTGGCGTCAACGCAGGTGATCGTGGGTGGGTGGCTGCTGGCCCTGGAGCGAGCGGAGTCGCCGATGCAGCAGGTGGCTCTCACCGCCGCCGCCGTCGAGGAGATGGTTGCGGTGAGACAACCGATGTGTGCCTGTGGCGCATCAAGCGAACTCGCTAACGCAGGCGCCCCTGCAGAGCGTTGGTTGCTCTGGGCCTCTGCCGCAACACAATGTCAGCATCACCTGCTCCACGTTCTTGCATGCATCCGTCGCGTGTGACCAATTCACGGTTTTTGTAGCGCTTGTCAATAATCGCTTCCCAGGTGTACTTACCCTGACACCCTAACCCAATCCTTTGCAGCATGACGTGGACCCGGCGTGCACCATCGACGAGCTGCACGAGCGGCTGACGGCCACACCTTGGCGCGGCGAGGCGACAGCTTTGGCAGGTGGCGACACGACAGCTCCGGCGGGTGGGGCCGCCAGCGCCACGGCAGACAGCGCCACTGCAGACAGCGCGGCGACAAGCATCCCAGCGGCGTATAGCGCAGCCACCTCGGGAGGGCAGAGTCCACGCAGCAGCGGCAGCAGCGGCGGCAGCATCGATGGCGTTGACGGCAGCGAGCCGAGCGCTGCCGTAGCCATGGCGCAGGCTGCTGTGTCACAAAGGTTGCAGTACTCGGCGGCTTGCCTGCTGCAGCTGCTGCCGGCGTCGGCGCCGCACGCAGCTGCGGTGGTGTTTGCCGCTGACCTCGGCGGCAACAGGCGGCGGACGCCGCTGGCGATGGAAGCAAAGGCAGTGCTCTCCGGATTCGGCAGCGGCACGCAGGCGCAGCCAGCCGCGCAGAGGGCTGTGTCTCCAGCCGCCAGCCGCGCGCCATCGCCCCTGCTGCGGCTCGAGTCGACGACCCAGTCGCCCGGCGCTGGCGGCAAAGCGGAGCCAGTGGCCAGCGGGAAGGCAGACGGCAAGGCAGCCGGCAAGGCAGCCAGCGGCAAGGCAGCTGGCGACAGCTGGAGACCGGCGACCGCGCTGGAGAGCGAGCCAATCGACCCGCCGCCCTGGGCGACCCACTGGCCACAGCCGCAGCAGCCGGCGGCGAGCGACCGGTGGCAGCGGCCGGGTCAAGGCCAGGCCCAGCTACCCGGCAGCTCCTCGGGGCACTGGACCGCCGCCTCGCTCTTCGCCGCCGCCAAGGCGGCCAAAAAGCCCGACCAGCTCCCTCCGGAGGCGGGCGCTGCAGCAGTGCCGCCTCCAGACGGAAGCGGCGATGCACAGCCGGCGGCGGCGGCACCAGCAGCGGATGTTGCGCCCCCAACGCAGCCCATAGAGCTGCCCCTGGCAGAGGCTGCAGCGGCGGCGCCGCCGCCTGCCGTTGTGGCGGCCGAGGCGGCGTTCCAGCCAGCCAACGGCGGCGGCAATTCGCTGCCTGACAGCCCGCCGCTGCGGCTGAAGCCGTTAGCGTCACAGCGCTCCGCATCGCCTGCCGCCGGCGTAGCAGCGGCGCCGCCCGCCCGCACAGGCAGCAAGCCGGCGCGTCCGGCTGCTCGCGCCGCGTACGACCCCCAGCAGGCTCAGCGAGCTGCCACGGAGGCGGTTGCGCAAGCGCGGGCGGCAGCCGCGGCGTTGCTGGCGAGACATCCGCCTGTGTCTGCAAAGCCGGCTGCGCAGCCGGTCAGCAGCAGCCAGCCGCAGTCACCGGCTAAGCCGACGCCACAGTCGCCTGCAAAGCAGCAACAGCAGCCGGCCTCGCCTGCAAAGGCCGCCCTAATGGTGGTCGGTACAGCAGCCGCCGCTGAGGCGCAGGCCGCGGCAAAGCGGGCAGCTGCCTTTGCGATGCAGGTGATTGCAGTTGCAAGGCTGCCGACAATTGCCGTGCAGACCTGCTTGTGTACTGCACATTCTCGACAGTGTGTAAATATGGCTGCACAGCACATAGCCAGGCCTGCTGATGCAGGCCTCCAGTCAACAAGCCAGTGGGAGAATTTGTCCCGCCTCAATTTGCAGGTCATGCACTCGATGGGGAGCAGCAAGCCGCAGCGCGGCCGGCCAGCCAGCGCAGAGGCCAAGCCGCAGGCGGGCGGCCACAGCCGGGCCGCCTCGCAGAGCAGTAACGCCAGCAGCGGCGGCGGCGCCGGCGCCGGCGCGCCTAGAATCGCCGCTGCAGCACTGGCGCCCAGCGGCCTGAAGCCCCTGCCGGCGCATAACGCGGCACACCTGGAGGCCGCGCTCTTCCCGGCGCAGGCGGAAGTGGCGCAGGGCGCGGACGAGGGGGAGGCGGCTCCACAGCCCGTGCAGCAGGCACGGCTGCAGCGGTATGCGCCGTTCCTGCCGCCGCCGCCGCCGCCGCAGCAGCAGAAGCAGCAGTTGCTGCCGCCGTCCGAGCAGGTGCAGCAGTTGCAGCCGCCTCCACAGCAGCAGCAGTACGCCCCTTTCCCATCGCTGCCGCCACCACTGCGGCAGCAGCAGCAGCAGCAGCAGGCGCCGTCACAGGCACAGCAGCTGCCGGAGCTGCAGTCGCAGGCTGGCCAGCCGGCAGCGCCGCGGCCCTTCTGGAAACGCATGCCTACGCTGCCGCAGCCGCCGCCTCAACAGCAGCAGCTGCTGCTGCCAGAGCAGCAGCAGCAGGTTGACCAGGCGACACCGCCGCGCCCAGCACGTAAGTATGTGCCTTACACGCGGGCAGCACCGCCGGCACCGCCGCCGCCGGCCGCCAACCCCGTAGTGGAGCAGGCGCACGCAGCCGCCGCTTCGCCGGCCCCCTCATCGCGGTACCCGGCTGCAGCCGCCGATGCGCCTGCCAGGCTCCCGGCGGCAATGGGCCGCATCCGCTTCGGCTCCTTGAACCTCGAGGAGTTTGAGGCGCCGCCGCCTCCCCCAGCAAGGCAGCCGCCGCAAGGGTTTAGGGCACAGGCAGCCCCCCTCGCCAGCCCACCCTCAGCGCCCCGGCAGGCAGCGCCTCGGCAGGAAGCGCCTCGGCAGGCAGCGCCTGAAGCAGCGGAAGCAGTGGTGCGGCCAGCGGTGGAGCCGCAACAGGCGGAGGCAGCGGCGCCGCCAGCGGCAGTGGAGCCAGATGACGATCCTTTCGCCTGGCTTCTGCCTGCAGAGGCGCCAGCGCCCGCCGCGCCGGCGGCTGCTATGCCGGAGACGTCCGCAGGGGAGCCAGCGCAGCCCGTCGCGGCTCACACGCCCGAGCGGCAGGCCAGTCTGGCGCCGGCGCGGCCGCCGCTGTCGCAGCAGCAGCCGCATAAGCAGCAGCAGCGCTCCAGGGTGGACGTCAACGGCGACGCCTCGACGCGTGCACCAGCCGCCGCTCCGCGGCGGCCGCAGGGCAAGCAGCCCAAGGCGAAGCGGCCGGCCGCGGCCCCGGGCGTCAACAGCTTTGCGCTGCTGGAGGCGGAGGAAGAGGCCGACGGTCGTGCATCGCCGCCGGCATCGCCGGTCGCCGCTGCCGCGGTGCCCGTGCCAGCCGCTGAGCCGGCGGCGGCGCCAGAGCCGGCTGCTGCGCCGGCGGCGGCACCGGAGCCCGTGCCGCCGCTGCTGCCGCCCGCAGCGGACAGCCCAGTACTGGGCCATGACGGCGAGGAGCTGTCGGCCGACCTGGCGGAGATGTGCTGCTGCCCCCTCAGCTTCGAGATCATGAGGGGTGCGATGTGCCCCTGGCGTGCGCGCCAGGTCTCAGCAGCCGATGCACACACGATGCATACACGTGTTGTATCAAAGGACACAGTTTGCACACACTGAGCAGGAATGATGCTTTGTGCTGCACCATCAGTCCCAGGAGAGTCTCGCTGATAGGTGTACGGTCCTGCTGTGCAGACCCGGTCATCGCCGAGGACGGGTTCACCTACGACCGCAAGTCCATCGAGCAGTGCGTCTTCTCCTGTCTTTGCATGCGGATGCCCTCGAGTGCACGCCTCTCTTGCTGGCAGATGTTCGGAAGTCTTCGTCCCGCATGCCATATTCACTTCGGCTCCTCTAGCAGGAGTGCTGTTTACTCTACACCATTAAGCTGCCTGAAAAATGTCGTCACAACTCTGCAGGTGGCTCTCGAAGAACGACAGGTCGCCGATGACTAATCAGACGCTGTCGAGAAAGGTGGGCTGCCGCTTGTGGTGTTGCACCCGCCTGCAGCTGGGAATTGCAGCGTATTTCTCTGCACATAATGATCGTCTATCGTCATGCTGACTGGCTGTGTATCTGACCACCGTAGGCGCTGACGCCCAATCTGGCGGTACGTGCCGCCATCCCGCAGATGCTGGGCAGGGCATGAGGCCGCTGTCCTGTACCTTATGCTACCAATTCGCATGCCGCCGTGGCGGAGTGGCCGCCCCTGCTTGTACAAGTTTGCCGGTAGGAAGTATGTAGATCAGCGTGCTGAAGAACATTCTCTTGAATATAACCCCGTTGCGCTGGGGATTTTGAGCATGTCAGAAGATAATTGCCGCTGACATGTACCAGGACAGGACAAGGCATCCAGACCCTAGGGGCAGAAAGGTCCGTCAGAAAGGTCCGCAGGACAAACGGTAGCTTCTCTGGCAGCCTTGCTGGCCTGCACGCCAATGGGGCCCCTCTCTGAGAACCAGCGTCACTGGTACTCAGATCGATTTGCCTCAAGGTTGGTGGCGGCAAGCGGCGTCAGCTCGTCGACCCACAACAGCGGCTTGATCAAATGAAACCAGACATGGAGGCTCCGGTGTACAGATGCTGGAAAGTGCCAAGATAAAGCAGTGCCGCCATCGCTGTACTACAGCTAGTAGCTCCGCGCTGGAGGCTGGCCACGCCGCTGCAGCGGCAACAGCCTGGATCCTGGCAAGGCGGGTGAAAGTGCACGCGTGTGGCGCTCTGCTCAGTCCACTGGCAGCGGGCCCGTTCTCACCGTCAGCCAACATGTCGTTGGCTCAGTTCAGCAGCTGGTTTTCGCCTCGGTAGCGACTCGGAAAAGCCTACTCACGTGCACGTCTCTGCCGCAAAGAACTCATTGCTTGATGTCTGCATGCTTGTGTGTGACCGGTGTGAGGTGCTGTCACGTGTTTCATTTGATGATGCGCAGGCGAGAGCTCTCGAAAGCAGCAGAAAGGTCGGCGGGCTGCGCAGACAAAGGCAGTGGCCATGTGCCGCCTGAACATGCGCGCCGCTGTCGCGGCAGCCAACCTGAAGATGGCGGCAGCAGTAATACGGGTGATGACTGATGGCGTGGCGGCGAAGGAGATGATGGCGAGTGACAGAAGGGGATCATAAGGATCATGGCGGCAGGGAAGCTCTGTGGATGGCACAGACTACTTGTGCAGAAACGATTGACGATGGCCGCAGCTGCAAATGTCTGGTGGCATACCGCAACAACTCCTTCCGATTGTTTGTCGAACAGGGTTTGGTCGATTCGGATTTCTCAGCCTTGACATCTCTGAACGCTAATCAGCCTGAGTGAGGCTGAGTTCAATCTCTCTCTCTCTCTCTCTCTCTCTCTCTCTCTCTCTCTCTCTCTCTCTCTCTCTCTCTCGATTGCAAGATGCGCTGTTGAGCCGATATTTGAGCGACTTTAAAGTCTGTTTAAATTCCTGGCAAGCAAATTTGCTTAACAGGAGATGCAGCGGGCCAGCGCGCTACGGAACTAACGGCGGCATTTTGCGCCTCACGCGTCAAGGGCAGGCTGCTGATTGATCACACGCGGGAGAGACCAGGTCGAGAACAGCGTGGAAGAGCCAATTTGGTGAAGTGCAAGCCTACTTGCTTCGTGTGCAGATACCATTGCATGCGCAGGTCCATACTGTCGGTGCAGTTTCAGCAAACAGTGCCTTGGGGCCGTTCCGTGCTGACTGTGCAAGCCCGCCTGGCTCAAGTGAGCAGACGAGAGTTCAGGCTGCTCATAGGCTGACACAAAACATTTGCTTCGCAGCTTGCAGCCTTTGCTGATGCGAGCGGCGGAGACGGCAACGCTACACACTAACAATTTGCAGGGGTGGTAGGGGGGCTCTACCAGGCCTTCGGCGGAGGAAACTTACTGGTGCCCCCTTACGGCCATACACCCCTCTATGGACCACGTGGTGATTCATTTGCGCCCATGGCACCCCCCTGCGGCGCGTCGACATGAAGTAGGGTAGCCATAAAGGGGTGGCACGCCGCGCTAGAGGGGTAGTACGGGCTGGAGGGCTGCGAGGGTCGGTCCGACCCTCCCAGCACCCATCATGGTAGGGGTGTATCGTGCGGGGGTCATATCGCCACTGTGGACGTTGTCACTTCTGGTGTTTTATTTGACTTTGGGTGTATGTCCCTGTTTGATTCAGTTTCAATATTTCCTGGTTACAAAGTCTGAATCTCTATGCAAAACAATTTGTTTTCCGGCCATCGGATTCGGCAGCAGCCGCCCTTGCCGCCGCCCCCACCCCTGCCTCCACCTCCGCCCTGGCGGCCCACGGCACCTCCGGCCACGGTTTCGGCTGCTCCGCTTCCAGGCCCGCCACCATGGGAGTCGTCTCTGCGTGCCGCCGGCGTCTGGCTGCCGCCCTACCACCCACCACCACCCCACCCGCGGGCCTCAGGCGACGACCGCCCTCCCTCAGCCATCGATGTGACGCTGCTCTGGGAGGTCGACTCCGCTCACCGCTTCGCGCAGCGGCAAGGCGGCGGACAGCTCCAGCGCGTCGGCCCAGACCACGGGCTCACTCCCTGCAACATCGCCAACCCCAACCCCCCACCCCTGCCACCATGGAGACCCTGCCACCATGGAGACCCTGCCTCCATTGCCGTCAGCTGCGTACCTGCTGACGTCAGCCACGCGGCCCTTGCATCATCCACCGTTTCCCCGCTGTCGGTCGTCCCCCAGTGTGTTGCAGGCACCCTCTTGAGCCCCCACGCCCTCGCCCACCCCGTTGCCTCCCTCACCGCCTCCATCGCCGTCGATTACGTCATCTGACACGTAATTTCCACCCCTCCCTTTCGTCTTCCCCAAAGAGCACGTGCCTGCACGTGTTGCCCGTGCCACGTCGGCCCACTCGAGCCGCATCAGCACGCACGTCAGTTCCCTCACCTAGCCGCCTCCTCTGTGGCCACATTCACCTCTGTGTCAGACCCAGCCACCGGCGCCGATATCACCCTCGACACGCCCGACGGCCTCGCCCACGCGCAGCGCATCATCGTTGACCACTACACCCACCACTAGTGTTCGCGGCGGGCTGAGAGGTGCGGCGGCTGTGAAGTGGCAGTGGCGGCAGCGTGTTGAGAAACACGGAGGGCGGTGGGCTGTGGAGTGGGAGAGGCGGACGTGGGTGCCGGTGGCGGGCTGAGAGGTGCGGCGGCTGTGAAGTGGCAGTGGCGGCAGCGTGTTGAGAAACACGGAGGGCGGTGGGCTGTGAAGTGAGGGAGGCGGACGTGGGTGTCGGCAGCGGGGTTGGAGGTGCGGCGGCCGTGGAGTGGAGGCGGCGGCAGCGTGTTGAAAAA
>JAABUL010000792.1_pt1 | contig 65689 bp, 101 predicted proteins | sample 5559151 | NCBI WGS metagenome assembly JAABUL01 (sample SAMN10711876, study PRJNA513368) | rock metagenome | isolation source: Antarctica rocks | place: Antarctica: Victoria Land, Pudding Butte sud
TCCCCCTGGCCTCCCCCCCCCCCCCCCCCCCCCCCGGGGCTGGCGCTGCTGTTTTGTACTCCCAGATTGACTTGTATTTGACCTCTCGCTACGGCTGCCGCGCAGAGACGTGGCCGCAGGGGCTGGCGCTGCTGGCGACGCCGCAGGCCGCCCCCACGGCACTGGCGCTGCTGAACGAGCTGGTGGACGAGGCGTGGCACGCCGCCGGCGACCGCTCGGCGGACCTCAGTTGGTGCGTCCGGAGCTGCACACTTGTGTGTGGCCCCACCCCTGACGCACAGCCGATTTCGCACCCAAGTCAAGCGCGTTTTGGTCCAGGCACGCTCTGACTTGCCTAAGGCCGTTGGTGATGGCTGGTTGATGTGCAGACGCGATGTGAGCAAATTTTCAGCAAGCACTGCTCAGCGTGCGGTGCTGTGTGCACTGCAGGTATGCAAAGCGCGCGGGGCTGGCAAGCATTTACTCTGCCACCGAGCTGTACATGCTCACAGGTGTGCGCATCTGGCATTGGGAACGAGTATGTGCCGAATTGCACACATCCAGCGTGTCCTGCCGCATGCTTGTTGACCCATTTGGCAATGCTTCGTCTTCAGGCATTGATGAGACCGCTGCCAGGCTGATCGTGATCACACCTTCGTGCCCTGCAGATTACTCAGCGGACTACGCGGACACATGGGACTATCTGGACAGGCGGCTCAAGGAGATGGTGTCGCTCAGCCAATCCCTGGGCTTTGGCATTTGATGGCTCAGGGGCAGCAGCGCGGCGCGTTCCCAACTACGAAAGGTTGCAGCTGTGCAGAGTATCGCCAGTCAGGACTCAGTAAGTAAACCGAATGTGTTTGAACATCAGCCGTCGAACCGTTGCTGCAGATCAGCAGCTGGCAAGGGTAACTGTCAGACTGTTGCAAGTGAATCTCTGGCTCGTTCTACGACCTGACCTTGATGTGATGGCTCGCAGAGTTGCTGACGGTTTACAAAGGTTTACCCACAAACTGCAATGCATAGGTATCGAGTCTGACACCCTCAAGCCACTTGCACATTGTGACAGCAGTCACGACGCAATATCGACAGTTTCACATCATTTGGCACTGTCCCAGACTTCAGCCATGGAGGAGCGGGAAGAGGAAAAAATGGATGACGCACCCTGCACCCCGGTCTGTCAAGTTTAGTTGCAGTCGACCTCTTCCCGGGTGATCTATGCACAAGCTTCCAGCATCTACAGCTCCTCAGTGGCTGCCTCGCCACCAGCTGCTGCTTCTGCGAAGTCACATGAGGATATTGTCAAATCGCTTGCCGCGTCTGCTGAACGAGTGCAAAACGAGTGCAAACCCTGCGCTGGCTGCTGCAGATCCGCGCAGTCAGCTGCAGCACTGTCACCGCTGCTACCGTGCAAGATGATGCAGGCATATTCCGGAGGAGCCGCCCATCGAGTGATCGGGGGTACTGGCCTTGCCGCCGTACCTCCTTGTTGCCAAGCAAGCAAGCGCCTCCGCCGACAGCTTGTCCTCTTCAGCAGGACACTGACGATTTGCTGGTGACATTTTCCATCGAAAGGCGCAATCACCATCAGCGCAGAAGGGGTCCTGACCTTGCCGCAGCACCTCCTCTTCCGCAAGCTCCTCCTCCGAAAGCTCGTGGTGCCCATGCTCCACCTCGTGGTCGTGCCCCTCATGGTCATACCCTTCGTGCGCGTCATCATACGCGTACTCCGCCGGCGCCCACCCCGCAGCGGCGTCCTCCGCCGCCTGCAGCTGCTCCTCTGACCAGTCCTCCTCTGCGGGGGCGGCAATGATCAAGCGTGTGATATTTCATGACTGCATCGGTGCTGTATCATACCTCCGCCAGTGCTGCAGCGCATGCGCGGCAGTGTTCTCTGCAAGACCCAAATGCATGGACAAGTGCTAATAGTTCGTCGGCACCAGAGGTGCTTGCCCTACAGACTCTCACGGCTTTGCCTTCAACATCCAAGCCATGTCGGCATTCCTTTAGTAATTGTGCTATGTTCATAGAAGACATCCCGGGCCTGCACCCACATGTTCAGACAGTCTTGCACATGGTGGGCAACTCGGGACGAACTGCAGCGAAGATTCACTATGCGACAGCAGCTTGTGTTGCAGCATCGTAGGATTTTTGATAATGACGCAAAACCGGTTCCTGTGAAGGCAGTCTGAGTGTGTAGGTGCAACATGGCATGCCCTTCCATACGGCCACTTCATGCCGTGCCATGCCTTGCCATGCCTCTGAATGCGGGCAGCGGCGCCCAGTCGACGCTGGGACAGCCAAGCATTATTCTGCTGCTACCGCGGTGAGGGTGCGCATCAAGACGCGTCAATCGAGCGCACCTTCGCCCTCAAAGTCCTCGGCCTCCTCCTCTGGCGGCGGCGCCACCACGGAGCCTTTGTCGTCGACGTACACCTTGTGCCACGCGAACAAGTGCGGCACGTCCCACGTCGCCTCCTGCAGGCGGCGACACACCAACAGTCTCGGCGCGTACATCCCTTCGCGCAAAGAACGCTGGAGAAGGCAACTTCGACATGTGCGAAACATGCTGACATCTGCTTGTCGTGTCTGCGACCTGCAGACGTGAGCAGCGTGTGCGGTGCAGCAGACCACCGCAGAGGCAGCGGCCCACCTTTGTGATTTCGTTGTAGAAGTACTCGGTCTCGTGCACCTCGCTCCACAGGCTTAACCACGCTGCCTCCACCGGCTTGGTATCCGTCGGCTTCCCTGTCTTTGGGTCGATGTATGACTCCCTGCCTTCTTCTGCATCGCATAAAACGAAGCAGTCCGTCCTCTGCTGCCGCAACGCAAATGAGGGCCACGGCGCGGCTCAGATCATGATGCCAATAGTCACATAGCACATGCATGGTGGCGCTCGCAACGCAGGGAGCGACGAAGGATAACCGGCGTCCACTGACAAGGCTATCGCGCAATCGTCGTGAGCTTGTGTCAGGGTGATGCGCCAGCTGCGCACCGTCAGTAATAACCAGAGCCGGGTCCTCCCACTGCGTCTTCCCGTCGTTGTCATTGAACCTGGTTGTCGAACCAGATTGCTCTCAGCGTGTATGTGTGTGGCAGCCTTTGACACAGGCATCTCAGCTCGCAACGTCCTGCCAGATCAAGATTACCGGAGACCAGCAGCACGCAGGCAAGGGTCCGGCATGCGGTTGCCAAGCGCACCAGAAGTATTCTTGATGCTCGAAAGCATCCCCTGCTGGCCTGGCTGGTGCCGTCTCTGGATACGGAGGGAGGTCTGCCTCGCTGGGCTGCGGCTTTGGTGGCCCCTTTGGTTCAGATAAACTCTCGCTGTCCGCCCGTGACCGTCCGGGCGCCGCAGCAAGGGCGAGCACAAGAATCAGCACTGCCGCGCGCATGTTTCCCGGCCAAGCACGCTGGCGCGGCACTCGCGATCGGGGACTGTACCTCAAGAACACGCAATAGAGCGAATTTGCGAGCTATTGGCCGCCAATTAGATCTTAGGGCGTGCTGCACACGATGGGTCTCAGGCGCGGGGACGCTGCAGTCAAATATGAATAACATGCGCATCTTGTGCAGCACGGCTCAGAACACAAAAAATGCCACGTGACAGCCTTTAAACCCTGTGAATGCGTAACAGTGAAGAAACTACCAGAAATTACGATCGGAGAGTCTCAGGCATCAAGCGAGCGGCCGCAAGCACAACAAGGCCTCTCCACGACTTTCGACCGTGTCACCGGGACAGGCTTGCACAGAATAGCAGGCAACATTCTTAAGTCAGCCTCCCGAAGGCGCCGGCGCTTAAGCGACAGCTTGCCACCGCTACAGCCAAAAGACTCGGCATATCAGCCACCAGAAGCTGCCAGTTCTCACTGCCATCATGGTGCGCATGCGTCTGAGGCTGGCTACGCATAACCATGCTCTGGTCCTGATGCCCAAACAGTACTTCGTGAGCTGACTGCTCTACAGACCCTTCCAGTGAGTGTGTCTGATGGGCGCTGTGTATTGCTTGTCATCTCGAGCGGTGCCGCAACCCTTTCTCACATTCCTGTTTCTCGGACTCTTGCAGGCGCCTGTGCGGCGGGAGGACCCCACACTGCCGCCTCCGTGGCAGTGCCTGTTTGAACCCACACAGAATGCGACCTACTACTGGAACCCTACGAGCAACGTGACGCAGTATGAGCGGCCGGTTGGCGGTCCGCCGCCTGTCGCTGCAGCGCCCATCCCGCCCCAGGACCCGTATGCCTCGCAGGTGTGGTGACATGCTTTTGACATTCAAGGAATACCGGCAGCTTGAGACTCCAGCTCTTTTCCTGGCCCTTCGTATTTGTGCTTTCTGCTTCCTGCAGTTTCCTTCTGGCTGCTCAATTGCATGCTATGCCCCTACAGGGCTACACCAACGGGTACGGCGCCTCCAATGGCTACTCAAACGGCCACAGCCACAGCCATGCTGCTCCCAGTGGCGGCGGCCGCGGCGGCGGCGGCGGCGGCGGCGGTGGGTCCAACGGCGTTGGCGAGTGAGTGCTTTCATCCTTCCGATATCACTCGAAGGACGTGAAGTAGTTGTCGAAGCGTGCTGAGACCTGCTCATGCCCTGGCTTGCAGTTGGCGACTTGCCTACTGTTGCTCCTGCCACGTAAATGTTCTCACAGTAAATTTTCTCACACAACGCTATGCTTGTTGGACAATTCTTCGTGCATCCGCACTGGATCTCTTCGCATGCAACATGCACTGTGCGCTCGCATGTGCACAACAGTTCATACCCCTGTCTGCAGGTACGGCGTGCTTCAGCCAGGACCCAAGGACTACCGCATGACGGACGCGCAGTACAAGGCGGAACACGGCCTGGTTCTGCAGGGCGACCAGCCCCTGCCAGAGGCGTTCCAGACGTTTGAGTCCGTCGGCTTCCCGCGTGACATTCTGGACGAGGTCCGCCCCCTGCGGCGCAGCGCGGCGGTCCCCTGCTCGGGGGCTGCTGGCGCGGCTGGCAGACGCCTGATAATCTCTCCACGCGAGCATGGACAGCAGCACAGTCAGCGACAGCTTGTGACCATGTTGGGCGCCAGCGCCTGATTGCTGCATGTGCTGAGAAGGCACCACAGCCGCGCTGCCATGAGCTGCGCCGCCGGCCTCGGTATCGGCGACGCCTTCTGGGCTGCTGGTCACAAGCAGGCAGCTCAGCTTGCAGCACGTGGTCACTCGGCCGCGGCGCTGTCAGCGTGCTCCGATGCTCCTTGCGGCGCCCTGTCGCAGCCTCTGGCATGCCCCGTCCAAAGCAGGGCATGTCCGTCAGGCTCCGTTCTGCAACGGCGGTGGCCCTTTATTGGGCCTCGCCGCGGCGGCGGGCGGCGTCTGCTGCCTGTTCTCTGCGACGCTGGGGCCAGCGAATCGGGCGGGCACTTGCTTACAGCAGGTGACCGCCCGGCTCATCTGCTGTAAACCCATCCCCAGAGCAGAGACAGTGGTCAGCCGTGAGCACGGGTCGCAGCTCAGCAGTTGGCAGCAGCATAGCAGCAGTGCATCCTGTCAGTCGGTGCTGGAGCAGCAGCGCCTGCATGCCACGTTCACGCCGCCATGTGTACTGCAGACTGATGTGCTAGGGCGGATTGCACGGCATGTGCATCATCTTGCAGTGTTCATCAAGCATGGACCTGCTGCAGAGGTCCGGCAGGAATGCGGGGCGACGGAAGCTGATCTGGCACATTCCAACAGTCTCGTATGACGTGGATTTTCCCCCACCGCAGATCAAGCGTGCGGGCTTTTCTGCGCCGACGCCCATCCAGGCGCAGGCGTGGCCGGTGGCGATGGCGGGCCGCGACCTGGTAGCCATTGCCAAGACGGGATCCGGCAAGACCTGCGGCTTCCTGCTGCCCGGCATGCTGCACATCAACGCCACCCGCAAGGTGGGGCAGACAGCTGGCTCTTGCTGCTGCGCGCTGCCCTGCCGAATTTTCAGGACTTCACGGTGTACTGCTATCATGACAACGCCTGCAGCACCATGCTCCACTGGTGCAGAAACAGCCGTTTGGAACGAACGTCGAACTTGGGACGGCGTAGCACATCCGTAATCTGGTGTGCTTGACCCTCTGCAGGACCCGCGCGCGGGACCGACGGTGCTGGTGCTGGCGCCGACGCGAGAGCTGGCGGTGCAGATCAAGGACGAGGCCGACAAGTTTGGCCACTCCTCTGGCATCCGCAACACGTGCGCCTTTTGATGTGTCTCCATCTTGATCGCGTTCCAGAAGCAAAGGCTTGCGTTTTGCGTGCTCAGCAAGCAGCATGGAGCGCCGTTTTCATGATTGGGGTTCCTGCAGCAATATGTGCTCGTTCTGCCCGTCCGCAATCGACCTGTGAACCGGAACTTGAATCAAAATTTTCATGCCCAACCTGCAGGTGCTGCTATGGAGGCGCGCCGAAGAATCCGCAGCTGCGCGACCTGCAGCACGGCGTGCAGATTGTGATCGCCACGCCTGGCCGCCTGAACGACTTCCTGGAGGCCGGCCAAGTCCGCCTCAACCAGGTGCGGAGCCTTGCTTCTTGTTTCTGTTCGTTCCTCCCTCCTCCTTGCGCAGCTCTTGCATGGCAGCACACCTGGCTTACGGTAGCCGCATTCTCGTAGCTGCAGGGAGCCATGGCGCCCTGACGTGGATGCTCCAATGCAAGTCTTGATCTTCGAGTCTTACCCCAAAAACCGACCCGCAGGTGTCGTACCTGGTGCTGGACGAGGCGGACCGCATGCTGGACATGGGCTTCGAGCCGCAGATCCAGAAGATCGTGCGCACCATCCCACCCAATCGGCAGACGCTGTTCTTCTCGGCCACCTGGCCGCGCGAGGTCAAGGCCATCGCCGCGCAGTTCGTCAAGAATCGCACGGTGCGTCTCGCTCTTATGCGCTCAGGACTGGGCCATTTCAAACCGCGATACTGCCACCACCTTGGAGTCTTTCGTTGCCCGAACTCTCAACCTCTGCCGCGACACGACGACTGCCTTGTGCCGCTCTGTCGCGAAAGTGAGTGAACCCTCAGCATCCGGAAACATCAGGCGGAGGATCGTGTGCATACGTGCGCAGGTGCATGTGTTTGTGGGAGGCGTGGAGGAGAAGCTGATGGCCAACAAGGCTATCAAGCAGGTGGTGGAGGTCATGCAGACGTCCAGCGGCAAGATGGGCCGCGTCCAGGAGATCCTGCGGTGCGTGCATTGCTGGAAAGCATTGCAGCGCGCCCATTCCGATGCTTACTCAGCTTTTGAGCCGTGCTGCACCTGCCCCTGGCCTGCCCTCGGCCTGCATGTTATGTACCCGCATGCAATCTTTATGTTTGCGGGTGCGGGAGCTTTGTCAGAATTGAGCGTATCTACGCATTTGCATGCTGCAGGCGCTGGGTGTGCCCGGCTTTGCACACAAGCCTGTTTCACGACTGGAACGTGAAGTTGTCGCCATGCAGGTCCTTCCCGCGCGGCACGCGAATCCTCATCTTCTGCTCCACGAAGCGCATGTGCGACCAGCTGGCGTGGAATCTGAACCGCGAGTTCGGTTCATCCGCCATCCACGGCGACAAGAAGCAGCAGGAGCGGGACCACGTGCTCGCCGCCTTCAAGGTGAGCAACTGGTAGACACCCATCCCTGTAGATGCTCTCGTGCAGTTTGCAGCTCTGAAGCAAAGCATTGACATGCTGGCGTGCAGCGCGCTGCAGCGCAAGGCTGCATCACACATACAAGCGCCCCGCCGACACCGCCTTGATCTTCAATCATCCACAGCTTGTCTCGGAGTGGCGACTGTTTCATATGCCAGTCTCCTTATGCAAGCCGCTTCTCAACCCGCAGGACGGGCGGCAGCCCATCATGGTGGCGACGGACGTGGCGGCGCGTGGCCTGGACGTGCCCAACGTGGGAGCCGTCATCAACTTCGACTTCCCCAACGGCGTGGAGGACTATGTGCACCGCATCGGGCGCACAGGGCGCGCTGGCGCCTCCGGCGAGTCCTACACCTTCTTCACGCCGCAGGTGAGCCGCGCCACATTGCTGGGCACCGAGGCTGCAGAGGACTGCCAAACGTGTGGCCTCAGGTCCGAAGTGTGCCAGGCTGCGCCACGGTCGAGGCTCTACACTGGTGCACGCTGGTGTGGGTGCGCCGTACAAGGCAATGGCCCCAAACTGGCAACCTGATTGCAGCTGCTGCTGACGTGGCCCCGACACCATTGCACCAGGACTTCAAGTACGGGCGGGAGCTGTGCGGGCTGCTGCGCGACGCCGGGCAGGTGGTGCCGCCAGAGCTGGCCAACTGCGGGCCCGGCATGGGCGGCGCCGCACGCTCGCGCTACGGCGGCGGGGGCGGCGGCTTTGGCGGCGGTGGCCGGGGCGGTGGCGGCTATGGTGGCGGCGGCGGCTTTGGAGGCGGCGGCGGCGGCGGCTACGGCGGCGGATCAAGCTATGGCGGCGGAGGCTCCAGCTACGGAGGCGGCGGCCACGGCGCAGCCCCACCGGCGGCGGCGGCGCCTGCGTTTGGCGCCTCGGCGTCCGCATACGGCGTGGACAGGTGGGAATGGTGATGGGCCGAGGCTGGAAAGGCTGCCTTTCTCTTCAGCAGGCCCACCAAACTCATCCGGCACGCTGAAGCCCAGTTAGGCTGGTCGCTGATGTGCTGCTCTGGCGCTGTCCATTAGGACTGAAACTGCCTCTAGGCCCTTTGTCCACGAGGACTGACTTGCCCAAGGGTCTGCGGGGCTGACGGGTGTGCGCACCGCATGATATGTGCAGAGACTATGACCGGGACAGGGATTACGACCGCCACTCGAGCCGCGACCGCTACGACCGCGATCGTGACCATTACTCCTCGCGTGACAGGCGCGGCCTCTGGCCCTCGTATCTGCTAGTGGTGCCTGCGCTGCGCGGCTGGTGCACACTCAAACAATACGACAATCAGAGAGGCTACAGGGGCTAAAATTTAATCATGCACCGCGAGTTGCTTAGCCGCCCACGCTGCTGGGCCGAGGAGGCCTGCACACCCAGCTGATTCATGTCTCGAAGTGCCTTCTCGGCTGGTTCCGAACTCCTTTCCGCGACTGCCGCAGGGACCGGTACAGCAGCCGCCGCTCGCGCAGCCGCAGCCCCCGGCGCAGCCGCGACCGCGGCAGCAGCCGCCGCCGTTCCCGCTCGCCTGCTGGCCGCCGCGGCTCCCCTGTGTACCGCTGAATCGGAGGATCACAGCAGACGCTGCAATTGGGCCACGGACGGGGCAGGAACGCAAGTTCTGCTCACACGCCCAAGCCCGGGAGGGCTCTTATACTTGTGTGGAGCTGATGCGGCCATCAGAGGCATGCATGTGGCAGCTGTGCCTTGGCGTACTACTTCCCTAGCTTTGCTACAGCATGCTAGGACAGCAAGCCTGCAAGGCCCAGATCGCGCCAGGTGCTGAACTGTGCAGGTCGGGTCAATCACGATGGGCATGGTGCCCCTATATCTAGGGCCCCCTGGAGGGTCTGGTACAGTCGGGCGTCCTCACGCGATTGACCACATTGTTTTTGTCGCATACGCGGTTCCAGATACAGGTGGGATCATGTGGAAATACGGTTCAGACATCGAATTTTTGTACTTGCGACAGAACATGTTCAGGAGGTTCACAGGCTGTAAAGGAAGGTTTCCCGCTGGCTCATCCCGCCAATTGTGGTTCGTAATTTGCACACCGTGTGCAGTTTCAAAATTGTATGGAACATTGAACCCCACTTTCAACTCCTGATGGGCTGCAACGTTGCTGCTGCTGCCCATGCCGCACCTGCAGCGCAACCGGCTGTGCCCTTGCAACACTGCCGGCCCCAGTCGCTCGCTTCTCCTCAAACGATGAACGGCAGTCCCGACGGCACTTGCACTCTGTACTCTCCGTATGCCCGCCCGAAGAATTTCATCAGTTGCTGCTCCTCCACCGGGACCCGGCGCCTGAAAAACGTCCACACCTGCACACAAATCAATCAGCTGCTTCTCAGATCCACTCCGGCCTGCTGCGCCGTCGCGAGATGCTGACTCTGACATGCGCATGCCGCGGGCGCGCTGCCATTCTCTGTCTGGCGCATGCGGAAACCGCCCGCGACCAGACAGATTCCACCGACTCACCGCGGCTACGAAAAGCGCCAGGCAGGCCGGGTTGGCCAGCAGCAGCTGCGTGCCGGCGGCCCATAGTAGGAACCCTAAGTAGCCTGGGTGCCGCACCCAGGCATACACACCGTGGCGCACCAGCACGTGTCGGTCGTGCCGCTCGAAGCGCACCTGCATTTGAACGCATTGCATTGCAAGGGGTTTTCTGCGCTGTTCTGCGGATCAGCGCAGTGCCGCTGTCGTGGCGTCTGCTTTTGCCGTGCTTGCGCAGCGCTGGATACACGGCCGGTGCATCTTTGTGTGCGGGGCGAGCAGCTGTGGCGGAGACTTGCAGCGGAGGGTTTCATCAAAGTCCTGGCAAAGACAGCTGCTCTGGGTTGTGCAACCATTTGACACGCATGACACACACCAGATGCGTGAAGTTGCCGCGAGCTGTCAGGATGGCAGCCTTGCGCAGCGCCTCGCCCACCAGCGCCAGCGTCAGCCCCGCACCGCTAACCATCTGTGGTCAAGTGCAGTCTGAACATTTCATACGACATCTGGTCGCAAGACGCCTGCTGCGCATGTGCATCTGGGCAGTAGTCCCGCCGCCACTCACCTGAGACACGTGTGATGACTTCAGTGCTGGCTGCAAGCGCTGCTCTGCGAGGTGTTCGGCAACCGCAACCGCCATCGCTGCAACATACTCCCAGCTCAGCAGCGTTGCTGCAGCGCAAACATGAAGGGTATCTGATTTCTATTTCTCGAATTGCTTATTCTGTTGCAGGGCTGACGTGGGTCTTCATGTGCGCAATTTCGGCCAGTGGCGCCGCATGCGCATATGATCCAATTGCGCACAGCTGAGCGATAGGTCCTGTCGCTGGAAGCCGAACGCCAAGGCAAACTCGGAGCTGTGGAAGAAGGCTAGGAGAGCTGCAAACACCCATATCACCGGCATGGCTGACTGTTCATATCGCCCGTGATCGAGCCAACAAGCACTCGTGCAGCCGAGGGATCGCGCAGCCTGATGCCCGGGAACAGCGCACGGACAGTCTAACAAGCGACTGTGCCCGGAATGCTGCTGCTAATGTTGCGAAAATAGACAAATGCAAATTGTTGTGCACGGCTGGGCTCGCAGATTCCCATGCGAAATGCATGGCGACAAGTCCTTCCTTCACGATCCACAGGGTGCACTAGTTTCCATTACGACTAAGCTCAGAGTCAGCTGTTCGGTGCACCTGTTGCCGCTTGCGACAGGAACGTCAGTGACCGCCCCATGTGTGGCAGCCTGCATTGTGGCGGCAGGCATTGCAATGAAGATTGAGCAGTCTAGCAGCAGAACGGATGTTCCGCGATGCTTCCCGCAAAAAGTCGCCAGCCAACGATACGGCTTTCACAATTTGCTCCAGTGTAGTCCCAGCCCCAGGTGTGCAAGCCACCGCTGCAGTGCCGCCCCCACCAGCAAACTCGCCCTCGCCACCATGTTCGCAGGGGCAGTGCCCCGGCCCCGAGCCAGCCCATCACAACCGGCCCGTGCCGATGGGCTTGCGGGACTCGTCGCCGGCGGCCCACAGGTCGTAGTCTGCCGCCAGCTGTGCCAGGAAGCGCGGCACCATGGTGTTCAGCACCTTCTGCATCACCTGCACAGAGCTTTGGGAGCGCATTTGCTGTGTCATGTAATGAAGCCAAGAACGAGGCTGCGATGTGAGCAACGGCTGATCCACCAGGCAGCTGTGTAAGCGTCGAGCGGGCAAGGATTGTAAGCCCAGTCGACAAACTGTGTGAGGTGCCACAGCATTGCATGAGGTGCCACGGCTTCGGCTCTGGCACAGAGTGGCCCGCGAGGGAGACGGCAACAGAGGAAACGGCGGGCAGCCCACCTTGCTGCCGGTGGAGCTGATGGCGCCCTCCGACACAAATCTCAGCCAGCCCGGGATCTCCAAGGTGACCTGTGAGCAGCGTGGATGACTCAAATCACACTTGGCTGTCCAGCCGGCTGCAGTGGGCACAGGAAGCTCCAGTGGGCACAGGCCGGCTGACATGGGCGAGCTACTGTGCAGTCTCATCTAGTTGATGATGTTGGAAGTGCAATGTCAGAGTGCAGACGCGCACCTTGATATCTGTGTCGCTGGTGATCTGCCTCTGCCGCCCGCTGTCCGGGTTGGCTGCCTGTGGCGAGGCACTGCTGCCGCTGCCGCCTGCCTGTTCTGCCGTGACGCTGCCGCCGCTGCCGGCTGCCGTGCTGTCTCGGGGACCCGATGCAGGCTCCTCGGCGTCTCGCCACCGCACCCGGTTGGTCATGGTGGCTGTAAAGCGGTCGTTGATGTTGCGCACTGCCTTCGAGCCCTCCAGCTGCATCGCATGGAGCAGTATGTCTCACCGCCAAAGCGAGACGATGGGCGCGCATAGTGCTCTTTGTCTGCCTGGCAGCCCCACCGCGCAGGGCAAGCGGGAGTGCATGCGGCGCACGGGAGTCACGGGCAACGGCAGCGGCTGCAGGAGGCGCTGTCGGCACATGACATGCAAGGGTTTGCACACGGAGGGCACACCTCAGTCTCCAGCAGAGATACAGTGGGACCCAGCTCGCCGACAACCACGGACACGGTGAGCACGGGCTCCACCTGTGGGATCAGTCAACATAACTTCAGCAAGGTGGCTGATCTGAGGGCTGATCAGAGCGGTAGTCAGAGCGTTTGTCATTGCGAATCTGAGGGTTGCACGTGAGGCACCAGTCGAGACGTCCCTGAGAGCATGCATGGCGCATACATAGAGGCATCAACGGAGAGGCAGCCGAGAAGGAAACACACCTTGAAGTTGAGGAGAGAGATGCCGCCGACATAGCAGCGGAAGGTGTCGTCGTCAATCCGCTCGATGCGCTTTGCGTCGAGCACCGAGTACTGGCTGGCTGGCAGCGTCATGTAGTCGCCTGCAGGTGTGAATGAGTCAGCTCCTCGGAGCAAACAGTACAGCAAACAATAGAGCCAGCAAACAATAGAGCCAGAAAGACGTTTCGTTGTGCCAGCCATCAGTGACCAACAGTGCCACGCCTCACAGCAGGTTCACGCACCCAGCGACCGTTCACACTCGGTGACGTTGACAACGTCGGTTTTGGAGGCCTGCAGCACCGCGATGCGGCGCCCCGCGAATCGCTCTGCCGGCTCCGCCGCCTGCTGCTCGACGGCCGCCGCTCCGTCGCCATCGCGGCTGCCGCCGGCCATGGCGGCTCCTGAAGCCTCACCGCCCTGTGCTGCGAGCGCCGGCCGCACTTGCCGCTCCAGCGTCGCCGCCTCGTCCGGCGTTGCTGCGACATGCCAGAAGCAGGTGAGCCAATAACAGACACCCTGGCACGAGTAGACGCTGATCCAATATGAGCCAGTCTAAGATGAGCCCGTGCTTGACTTTGGAAGAACAGCAAATATTCAGCCTTCCAGCGATGCAGATGAGTGAGCTGCCAACCTGGCTCGGCGTCCGCATGCACAGCTGTGTCCTGCGGAGCGGCGGCAGTGCACAGCTGCCTCCGCCGCTGATGCCGCTGCACAGCGGGCCGCTGGCTCGAGATTGCAGCGTTTTGCCTGACAGCCTGGCCACGTCGCCTGCGCATTTCAGGCGGCGAAGTGCACACGTTTGTGTGCAGCACGCACATGCTTCGCCGGCAAAAGGGCCCCGGTTGTACTGCCTCGCTGCATTGCACTACATTCATGATTGCATTACTTGTGCATAACATCTCGCAATAACGGCACCTGCATGGCAGTGGCGCTGCCTCGTGCTGTAGGAGAGGTTTCCGTGCCACGGTGTGGGGCAGGCTGGGACAGTCCAATGCGCGGGCTGCCCACATGCCTTGGCTCTCGAAATGCTGCTTTTTGAACAAATCTGCAACCAGGTGCTACTGCCAGCACTGTGTGCAGCGCACACGCCGCCCTGCGGGACCGCTGCCGAGAGGTCCGCAGAGACACAGCCCCACAACAATGCACCGCCGCCTGTTGGGAGTCGGCTGATGCAATGCACGATGTATGTTGCTCAATGCTGCAATTGCGCAACCATCGCAAGGAGTGCGGTTCAGTGTTCTGACCTGCACACGTGATCAAAGCTGAAGACATGAAGACTTTTGCAGTAGGATGGAGACTGCCGAGAACAAACCATAATACTGATCGTAAGCAAGCCCAGGCGGTGAAACGTGATCGTTCGCGACTGGCGTAAGCAGGCGATAGCCACTGGCAGCTGTTAGCGGCAGGCGGCGTGCGCGGTGCACGGTATCTTCATCGCCAAGTTTCAAACTTTTGGCCAGGGTCAGCAAGAATGCTTTCGCGACCTGCCTTGCGGCGGCGCTTGGCCGCGAGCGCAACGCAGTCGCGTTCTTTTGATCGGTGCGACACTCAAGACACACCCAGACGAAAGATCGGCTGTTCCGAAATACTAGCAGGATATTTGATCGCGTATCTGCATGTGCAACCCTGTTTCGGGAGGCCTGCCACCGGGTCGCTGCTCCCCGAACGCTTCGCTGCTATCTACAGATTCTGAAAGACTCGGCGCTGGTGCCATCACGCACTTGCGCGCAACATTGAGTGAAGTCAGCCGAAGCAATCATCGACATCCTGGATTCCGCATGCAACCCAACTTGTGCTATGTTCTACCGTTGAGAGATCTCACGCGCAACCGGAAGATACGTTTCATGCTATTTGCTTTGGTTGACGTGTCAGGACTCTGATGTCCTTGGTGGTGTGTTATACAGCCTGGCAGCACGGTGCATCACACCTTTCAGGGACATTAAAGTACGATAACGAGCACAACAGCCTTCTAAGCTCTGTTCCTGCAGGCGCCATGCCGCAGCCCGCGCGCCGGAAATGGCCGCGGCGCTGGCCAAGCAGCGGCTGCGTCCCGAGCGGAATGGCCTCCAGCGGCTGCAGCCTCACCATGCACCGGCCATCTCAGGTGTGTTCTGCCGCTGCAACCGTCAGCCAGTCCCATCATGCTGTGTCTGAAATTGGAACTCCTGGTTGCAGAGAGCCAGTGAGTGGATGCTAACATCGAGCACTTTGCACTACCGCAGCCTGCCGGCGGCAGCGGCTGGTCACGCGGGCAGCAGCGGCAGCTGCGGCGTCGCCCAGGGACGGCGACAGCGCAGGCCAGCAGTTTAGCAAAGCCTTCTACCGGACACGTCTCATCACCTTTGCCGCCATGTTCGTCGGGTGCGGCCCCAACGAACATGATAGCCTGGCAGCGTTTTCAAATGTCGCATGGGGTGCTGCCCAACATTTGACTCATACTTGAATAATGCCTGTTACGCATAAACACATCCAACGTGCTCTACCGATGGAATCCTGACGCCAATGCCGTGTGCTGACACACACCCTGTGCCGCTGCCGCTCAAGCAACTTGTGACTGTGCCTGCGGCGCCACAGGTATGGGTCGTACTACTTGACGCGCAACAGCCTGAGCTATGTGGCGCCGACGCTGCTGAACGACAAGGCCATCGGGCTGACCATGACGCAGATCGGCGGCCTGACTTCCGTTCTGCCGGTCTGCTATGGTGCGTAGACGACAAGCGGAACTTCACATTTGTCTTGCGATGTCCAGGACATTGTGTAGCTATTGCCAAGGCACGTTCATGGGCAGCTCGGAGCGCTTTCTGGGCAGACCCCTGAGCGGCGCGCAAGCAGTCGATACCAGACACATGGGGTTGGTGACCTTTGTCCATGTGTTTACTCGAGATTGCAGGCTTCTCGAAGTTTCTGAGCGGGGTGGCAGGCGCAAAGGCCAGCCCAAGGGTGGTGCTGGCGGCCGGCCTCATGGCCACCGCGCTCGTCAACCTGGCCTTTGGCTTTGGCGCCTCCTACGCCTGGTTCCTGGTCTGCTGGGGCGCCAACGGCCTGCTGCAGGTGGGCCGCGAGCTGCTGCGACCTGTGCTGCCCAGCAGCTGGGCATCACCTGCCTGTTGCTCACCTCGCCTGCCTGCTGCCTGCTCGCGGTGGGCGCAGGTCGCGCACGCGCATGCACATAGCGCAACGACTTTGCTGAAACCCGAATGACTCGCGTCTCTTGACCCACAGGGGCTAGGTGCACCTGCCTGCGCCAGGTGCGGAATTCGTACTCGCTGAGCGCTGCAGACCCTGCTTCTCTGCATGCAAACCGTGGACAGCGCGTGAGACAAGACAGCGCTGAGAAGTTGAGAAAGCAGCGCGGCCGGCGCGCTGCCACCTCCCCCACCACAGCCATCCGGAGAACGGTGGTGAATCACCGCAAGACCGAAATGCACAATCGAGCACAAACTGCGCTGCTATTGTAACAGGATCCTGACAGCCTGGTTCCCGACCAAGGAGCGCGGCACCTGGTGGGGCTTCTGGACGGCCAGCAACAACATCGGCGGCTTTGCCGCGCCACTCGTGGCCGGCGGCGCCGCCAACCACTTCGGCTGGAGGTGGGTATCGCCACCTCATCACTCGGGCTCAGGTGCCAGCAATGGCTGGAGCAATGGCTGATAGAGCTCCCACCAGATCCGCGGCGTCCTGTACATCATTTGCTGAGGCTGTCCAGCAAGAAGGCAAGATGATGCACACATGTGACGTTCTCATTGTTTCCCTCACCTTTGCCACACGAGACACACTGCCGCGCCTGCCCGTCAGGTGGGGCATGTGGACGCCGGGCATCATCGGCCTGGTGATCGGCATGCTGCTGCTGTTCGCCATCAAGGACGACCCCGAGGCCGGCGGCTTTTCCGCCATCGATGAGCCCACCAAGGGTGGGTCCTTTGAGAGTGTTTTCCAGCGAGATCCCATTCTGTGCCGCAAGTTTTAGATGTGTTGCCTGACTTCTGCAGCGGCTTACAAACCCTCCCTGGCCAGTGCAGCAGCTGGCCTGTCCGTGAAGGAACAGGCAGCAACCAAGCCGGCGGCACTGCTTCAAGTCTGTGCATGCGCCAAAACCGCCGCCTTGGCCGCGAATCTGACATTCCACTCCGCACCGCTGCAGCGGGCGCGGCGGCCAAGCCCAAGGCAAAGGACGAGCGCGGCTTGGTCAAGATCCTGGTGGAGGAGTGCCTCAAGTCGCGCGCCGTGTGGCTGTTTGCCATCTCCTACTTTTTGTGCGTGCCTGCCATTTCTTCAACCCGCCATTTCTTGTTTCCGGTCGGCTTGCTGTCTCCTTTTGTGATTGTTGCATGGCGACTTCGTGCCTCTGCAGAACTGATTAGCCCTGCATTGGCTGTTTGCACTCCGACCTACGCACCATCCCTTGATGACTGCGCCTTGCATCTGTAATAGCACCGCATAACTGACACTTCGATGCTGACAATCCTGCTCCGTTGGTGCAGTGTGTATGTCGTTCGGCAGGGTGTGACCTCCTGGTGAGTGCAGTGCTTGCATGAGGTTTCAAACATGCTGGACACTCCGCTGCGGGTAGTTTCCAGAGCTAATTGCGTTGCAGCATTTGGCGTGCTTTTCTGCTAACACGTGTTCTGTGTGCCTGTCCCAGGTTCATCTTCAACCTCATCCGTGACCGGGTGCGCCCTGTTTGCTGGACTCGACAGAATGCAGCCACATTGTGTGCAAGCACGCATTCCTGTCGTGGCCACCCGAGGCCTAAACCCTAAACCGCCTGTCACACGGAGACTCCTGAAGACACGAGCATGAGTCATGAAGAGACATCACTAGGAAGAGTCTCGTTTCTGCCGCCATGTCGCAGGGCCACGTCCTGAAACACTGTCACTTCCACACTACAGGGCATTCAGGGCGCGGATGCGGCATTCCGCATCTCCGGCCTGGAGCTGGGAGGCCTGCTGGGCTCGCTGTCCGCGGGCGCCATCAGCGACAAGCTCATCCGCGGCAACACCAATCCGGATGTCGGCAACGTTGGCCTGCGCGTGAAGGTGGGGGCCCAATTCGTTGCAGCACGATTAGTGCATACAGTTGATCATCGCCTGTCAGAGCCGTCACTAAGCGGCTGATCCGCGGCAACAACAACCCGGACGTTGGCCACGTCGGCCTGCTCGTCAAGGGGAACTCACCCGTGGCTGCCATCCTTCTTCTGTCATTATCAGCGACCAGTTCACTCTGACTCTTCTTCGACGACCCACAGGTCGTCATTGCGTACACGATTGCGCTGGTGGCGACGAATGCCGGATCTTGAATCACGCCCAACGTCGCATGGGTGCAAAGCCAAAAGCTACTGTAGTGACAAGAGCGACGGGTCATTCTGACTCCGTTGCACGACCTGCGGGTGGTCATCGGCTACATGATCGCGCTGGCGGCGACGATCGCCGGCTTCTGGGCGACGCGCGATGTGGCATGGGTGCAATGGCAGTGCCAACGGCAACGAATTCGCTCCGACTCTCGTCTAATAACCTGTACTAAGGTGGCCATCGGGTGCACAATCGCGCTGGCGGCGACAAAGGCCGTGAGGGGAGGGCGGCGTGGGTGCAGCAACACAGTTGCTCGCCCCGCAGTTGAACAGTTGACATCAGCACCGTACTTGTTTTCAGGTCGTCATCGCGTACACGGTCGCGCTGGCGGCGGCGATCGCCGGCTTCTGGGTCACGCCCAACGTGGCCTGGGTGCAGTGGCTGTCCGTGGCGTCCGTCGGCGCCGCGCTGTATGGCCCGCAGATGCTCATCGGCCTGTGCGGCGCCGAGGCGGTGTCCAAGACGGCGGTCTCCGCCGCGCAGGGCTTCCTGGGGTGCGTTTTCTCTTCGCCAGCGAGCTTGCAGTGTCGCCTGCAGCATGTGCTTGCAGACCACGAGCACTGTGCGGCTAGCAGCGCTGCTGAGCGCGCTCAAGAAAATCATATGCTCAGCCACAAGCCACAATTCATCGATCCATCGATCCATCGATCCACGCTGAGCTGTCGCTTTGCGCTGCTCCGATGCAGCCTTGATCACAGCGGTATGCCCATCGAATCGACTGCATCCTGCTCCCTGCTGCAATCCAAGCCGCCTTGGGCCTCGCCGCACTTCCTTCGTGCATGTGGATGCAGGTGGATCTCGTACCTGGGGGCCTCGGCGGCGAGCGTGCCCGTTGGCTCATTGTGCAGGACCGCGGAAGGAACGCCTCCAAATCTGACCATGTGTCATGTCGCCACGGGACCGCGGAAGGAACGCCTCCAAATTTGACCGTGTGTCATGTCGCCACTGCACAGGTGGATCTCGTACCTGGGCGCCTCGGCAGCGGGGGTGCCGATCGCTCTGATCGTCCAGAATCGCGGCTGGAACTCCTACTTCATCACGCTTCTTGCCTCGTAAGCATCTTCAAATTTTTTGCCGTTTGGGGCTCAAGCCGCGCTGTTGTGTGCGTTCCTGTTGTGCACGTGTCTTTGTGGGACAGAGAAGTCGACAATGCCTTATGATGCTTGCACGGACCTGGCTTTCGTCGCAATACATTCAATGCCAAAGCCAACCACACCACATCACCGTGGCGTCCCACGATCACCTTTGCTGATGCCCTGCCTTGCTGATGGTTTCAGGTGCGCCATCGTCATCGCGCTGCTGCTGCCCACGATCAACCTCAAAAGCCAAGAGCAGCTGAATGACTGAGAGTCGGGAGAGTGATTTCGGGGTCGGGGATTTGATAGCGGGCGGCCCGAGCAGCGTGCAGGACTGGCATGCCTGGCTTAGATCCACCAGCAAACAGGTATATGGGATGTGGGACAGCAGGTTCAGGGCGGCAGGTTCCCTTGGGAGTTGGGGAGCGCGCAAGGCCAAGGGGTAGTTTGGGAAAGCAAATTCATCCTTCATGGGTTCCTTTCGCAGTATGTTTTCGTCTTTGCATATTGTGAAATCTCTCTTGCAATCTCTGCTGGCTGCAGACAGTGCAGGCAAGCTGTTGTGCTCAGCTCAGCGATGACATTTGAAGAACCTGCGGCTGCGAGGTGGCGGTGTGTACTTGGATGTAGGTTTGGTTGGAGGTTTCGTACAAGAAGAGTTACGCCAGCACGGCCCAAATCAGACCCACGCACACACGAACAACTGCCAGGACACGGGCAACGAAAATGGCATAAATTGTAGCCGGCATATCCCACGAGCCCAATATTCAGCGGCATTTGACAAGCCAGTACAGCATGAGAGAGCAAGCGACATGGGTGCGGCAGGAGGCGAATCCTCCGACAATCGAGCATGTGGTGATCGTAGGTGCAGGCATCGCCGGCCTGAGCGCAGCGCGGGCGCTGCAGAAGAGTGGCATCAGCTTCACCATTATTGAAGCTCAGGACGGAGTTGGCGGGCTGTGGCGGTCAAATTATGCCGGCTACAAAGCTCAGGGTGCCTCTCTTGAAGTGACACACTCGGACACGCTCGGATCTATGGTGCATGCATGAGGCGCGTGGCGACAGTAACGCCACGTCCAACGTGTAATGTGTTTGTGGTCTTGCATGCAGGGCCGTGGTTCATGATGCAGCACCCAGAGTTCGAGTGGCCCCAAAAGGACTCCTTCACCCCCTACCAGTATCCCACAGGCCCAGGGACGTCTTGCCCACGTCCGAAGGCAATGGAAGTATGCAACGCATGGCATCCTGCTGGACTGCTAGAGCTTGCCCATACGCAAACTTCCGCCAGCACGGCAAGTAGCGGGCCGCTGGTGTCTACTGGGACTCGAAGGGTTTTTGCCCATGCTTGGCACACAGGAAGTGTTGGAGGCTGATGAGACAGCTTGCAGGCCCGTGAAGAGGCACCGCCGTGTCACAATGCAGAGATGCACGCATACCTGGTGGCGCTGGCGGATCACTTCGATCTGCGGCGCCACATCCGCTTCAACAGCCGCCTACTCCGCCTGGAGCGACCGTCAGACGACGGTACATCAACAGGTGCCTCTGGATGGAACATTCGGACAGTGCGCTGTGCTGCCTATTTTGCTGACATCTGGCACCTGTCTGTCGCCCGCTCATCCGTCCGCGCACTGCTGGCGGATGCATCCTCTGGGCTGCAGCGGGTCACCGTTGCATCCGTGTTTGTTTGAATGTCAACGGGAAGGCATGTGGCATAGTCAACAGGACAGCAACCCCCTTCGGACTCTACCACTGAGACCCTCTAGGCGGCAAGCACTACGGAAGTGTGTGCGTGTGCAGCAGGGTGGATGGTGCGGGCGCCGGCCGACGCCGGTGGCGACGACCCAGCGGCGGCGCAGGAGAAGGCGGCGGACTTTGTGATCATGGCCACCGGCAACTTCTCGTCGCCGTCCATTCCTGCGCACTACAAGGTGAGGAAAAGTTCGATCCAACCTTGCGAAAGCAGCAGATAGCTCAGAGTGTCAAGTGCCTGCGACAGATGCGCCGGGCCCTCATGTCCCTGGCGAGGAGTGCGGCCTACCCTAAATAACTAAACCCTAAATAGATCGATCACCCGCACTGCAGCCAACTCTGCACGTGCATGCGCCCCGCTGGCTCTGGTGATGCATTGCTGACAAAGTCAGCAAGGAGCTGGGAGGCCGCCTCCCCGAATTGCTTTGCTCCTTCTCGGTCAGGCACACGCGGGCGGGCGGCGAGCGAACGATCCTGCACGACACGTTATCGACGAGTAGGGAATTGCCACGGCTGCACAGGACATGGAGCGCTTCCAGGGCAAGGTGGCACCGGCAAAGGCGCTGACCAACAGCTCGGCGCTGGCAGGGCAGCGCGTTTTGGTACTCGGCGGCGGCAAGGCCTCGTAAGTCGCTTCGTCTGGCGGCACCCGCCTGCGTGTTTTGTGCATCTCCCGGAACTTCTTGATGCAAGCGCGTCTCGGCGCTCCGCGGCGGCAAGGCTTTGCGCGCGCATGCGCGCGCACCGTCCAGACAACTGAACATTGTGACAACAAGCTTTCCACATGGACAGCTGCCTGCACATCACTGCTTTTTGGTGCAGCTCTGCGCACTGGAGTCGGTCCTTCTGGTTGCACGCTGGGGGCAGAACCCATGAACCACGGCTTGCTCTCGTCGAATGCAGGCAAGACATTTCGATGTTGGCGGTCGACTCTGGTGCGGCCAAGGTGATCAATCTGCTGCGCCGGGTGAGACTCTGTTGATGTCATCTTATGCTGCCCTGCACTTCAGCGCAGTGACTGCGAGATTCTGAGAGGTCTATGTATGGGGCTTGCAAGGCAGTAGAGTTACAGTGTGCCAGCATGCTGGCGTGTATCAGTTCAGATGGCGAAGACAGGGTAGGACGTACCCATACGGCCGCCCATGCCTCCCGCAGATGTGCTAAGCATGTTTTCTGCAGGCACACTGGGCGGTGCCTGAGCGCGTTTTTGGCGTGCTGCCGTACGTGTGGATCTCACACAGCCATGCCGCAGCCTTCTTCCTGCCGACCTGGTACTCACAGGTGCACAAAGGTTCACAGCCTGAGCGCCACTTTTGTCACGCAATAGAAGGAAGGCTGCAGTATGCACACGGACATCATGGAGCACCATGCATAAGCGCCAGCTCCGGCGGTGGCTGCTGGCTCCGGTTCCACGGCGTCCATCGGCGGCGGCCGAGCTGCGAAGCTTCTACGCGGTCGGCAACCCAGACTGAAACTCAGCCTCGAATGTTTCCACACCGCCGTGTGTGCAGGCGGAGCTGCCGTGGGGCTTGGAAAGCGTCAAGCGACAGCTCACCAGGGGCTACTGGGCGTTTGCTGCGTGGGGCTGCAAAGTCACCCTGGGGTGAAACCGCCCAGTCCACTGCTCACACACACCCTTTCACAAGAAAACGTTCAATATAGTGCATTGGGCGGGCGTCGCGTGCCACTGCAGATATGTCGCCTGGACGGCATACATGAATCAGCAGCGCAATCGTCAGTCGTGTCGCGCAGGAAGGCCTGTCTGAACCTCACGACAGCCATCGGCCGCACACAGTTCTGCAGTGTTCGTGCCGTGCCCGAGGCGCCTCTGCTGCCAGACACACAGCCGCTCGCCGACTCCAGTCCTTGCCGATGCTGTCATACACACCATTCTGTTAGTGAATGCCAACGTATCACGACGATGGATGATTTTCCTGCACAGGATGCATTTCACCCATGTGCACTGCAGCTGCACCCGATCTGACATCCTGCACATTCTCATGTTCACATATTCTACTCCCAGAATGGAGGGACTGCTGCTGCCGGACACGGAGGCGCTCGCCGACGTGTACTCCAGCAGCGCTCAGGCGGGCGACCGGCGCTTCTACAACCTGGCCCGCTCGGGCGGCGTTCAGGTCGGCAAAGGTACATGGTCAACCAATGAAAGCTTGAGGGGGCAGGGACGTGGCCTGGACGCTGTTAGGGTTTAGGGTTTAGGGTTCCCAGGTTGCGCACTGAGCACTGCCGTCGCAATTGTCACACTATGCACATGCAGATCCGCCATGGAAATGGCATCCAGATTTCCTGCAGGCGATGTGGCCCGCTTCACGCCAGCTGGCGCCGTCACAAAAGACGGCACCACCCTGGAGCCCTTCGACTGCGTGGTCGCCGCCACGGGCTACGCTAAAACCTACTCCTTCCTGCCGCCGGCGGAGCGCGACGCGCTGTGCCTGGAGCCGGACGGCCACTGGCTGTTCCGCAACGTCCTGCCGCCGCGCGTGCCGGTGAACATTCTCATTGTAGTTATCTTCAGCACCTGGATACACTATGACGCGCTGCTGCGGTGCGTTGTAGCTCGCCATGCCATCGCCTGGACACCCAATTTCCTGAATATTTGCCGACCTCAGTAGATCACCAGCATGCACCTGAGCGCGGTCTCCACCAGGATCATGCACGAAGTGACGCGCCGTCCAATTTCAGATGCTTGATATGACGCGCCGGTGCGACAGCGGAATGTGCACGCCTGCAAGGTCTGGCGTTCGTCGGCTCAGAAAGCGTCTCATTCTCGGACTGGCTTACATGCGGTGAGTCAAAGCATCACATGACTCTGTGCACATGCACATGCACAACGCCGCAGAGTCCCATGCACCACGTGAGCGCGATCCATCATTGTAATGCGGCATATGAAGGCGGCTGTCTCCAATGGGAATGCAGGCTGCCAGTCGGAGTGGCTGGCGCGAGCACTCACGGTACGCCGCCACGTCTCCTCTGTGGTACTAGTCGTCTCGGGCTGTGTGAAATATACATTCGTGTCGATTGAATGGCGGACACCAGCCTGCTGACCGCCAAATGTAGGGCAAGGCGCTGCTGCCTTGAAAGTTGAAAGTTTGACGCCGTCTGCGCCTAGAAGGGCGTCAGGCGTGAATGCAGCGACAGGATTCCCAATTCCCTAGTTGCTGACAGACAAGTCTGACACTTCGCCTTGCGAGGAGGACCAGGACGCCACCTGTCGCAAAACGCAACAACATGGCGGCTGCTGACACCGCAGGGCAGCATGCCGCTGCCGAGCGTGGAGAACCAGGAGGCGGACGTGGAGATGCGCTGGTTCACAATGGTGTCGTAATTTGCTGACTAGCAACTTCAGGGCAGGATGCCGCTGCCGAACGTGGAGGAGCGGGAGGCGGATGTGGATGGAGGCGGGTGTGGTTGTGACAACGCAAACCACAAACACGCGCATTGCTGCATTGCTGAGAGGTGACTGCAGGGTAGGATGCCGCTGCCGAGTGTGGAGGACCAGGAGGCGGATGTGGCGGCGCTGCAGGCGTGGCGGCGGTCATTCGCACCCCCCAGCGGCAAGCGCGCCTCCGGCCTCATGGTGAGGGTTTTCATGACAAATGCCTGATGGCGCGCCCCGACTGCAGGCCTCGATTGCAAGCTGCCGTGGCTGTTTGGGGTTTTGGGAATTTTAGGGTTTTAGGAATTTCGCAGTCCATGTGCGAAATTCCTCCAGGCTGGAGTGTCAAACACGTTTATTCATCAAGCAGAACTCTGTGTTACATCTGCGTTTCTCAAACATGGACTCTAAACATGTGCAGGTGCACATGGCGGCGTACAACGCGTTGTCGCACGACCAGCTCATCTCCGACATGGGGCTGCCCACCCGCCGACGGGTGCGTGCAGCGGAGTAAGAAATGGCATTGCTCGCATCTGCTCTGCAGTCTCTGGCAGTGGCAGTGCCGTCTCCAACAGAAAGCTATGCTCTGCACTGGGCTCGCACATTGACTGGGGATCCGTTGTCGCCGTGAACCCTAAACCCTAACCAGCACCCTGCAGGGGCGCAACCTGATCCAGGAGTTGATCTGCCCGCTGTATCCCGTCCTGCTACCGCGCCGTCTTCGAGGCCTCGACTGTGGAGCAGCAGGTGTGTGGGGGTATGTCATTCCATCATGCTTGCTCATTGCCCGCCACCCCTCGTTCTGACGCTCAGCCGCTTTTCGAGCGCCTGTTGTGCTCCGTGCGTGACGGCGTCGCCCCATCTTTCGATTGTTCCAGTGGCTGGTGCACACTTCTCTGGGAAACCTCATGCAGCCAACAATGTGGCAACAACAACACGCATGCGACCGACGATCACGAGGTTGCTTGCTCCATCTCCTGCTGCAGGGCAAGGCTAAGCCGCCGCCAAAGCGTCCCATGAAGGTCACGCGGCCGTCCACCACCAACCACAATACTGCCACCGACTCTGAGAAGGCGTGCGCACACAGCAGTGGTTGATGTATTTGCCTAGCCATGTAGCTTTATTCTGTTATCTACACTACAATCCTTGGGCCAGGTGTGTGTCCCACTGCGAGAAATTTGAATTTCTTTAAAACGCCACTTTAAACGCCACCCATGGTGACTGCAGATCGAGATGCCCTATGGTGACACGTCAGCCAAATACGTGCGGAGCCACAACCTGCAGATGGCGAACGGCAGCCTGGTCACCTGAATCACCACCGCAGTGTCACCCCCAAGCAGAGGCAATACTCGCACCTGGTCGGTCGACTGAGGTCGCTCAACTGACAGTGGGGACTGAAGCGTGGTGAGTGTGCCATCTCGGCAATGAAATACAGCACGTTGTCGTGTGCGGTAGCACAGGCGTTGTGAGGTCCTTGTTCAAGTGCACTTCAAAGCCGGACGACGGCACGTTGATGCTAGTCTCCAAGAGTTAACATGGCGTTGCGCACTGCCATCTGGTCAATGACATGTGATGCAGCTGCAAGTTGCTTGCGGTAGTCTCTACGAAGTCATGTCGTGGGTGATACATGTGAAAGCATGCCGCCATAAACAGGCTGCAGCATGCTGTGGCGCGACGATACTGCCACCAATTGCCGGCATGTGCCAAGCGCCCAGCATTTGCATCTAGGTCTTTGCATCTAGGTCTTCGGCCTGCGGGTCGTTCTTGCCACAAACCCGGCCTGCAAAACAGGAACCAGCAATGTCAGCGGACGAAGATGTCTCGTCCAAGAGCACGGGCATTGCAGGCAGAGGGCTCGCAAAGTAACCTGAAAATTTATTTTATTACTATTTAGGGTCGGTGACTTTAGATTAGCACTTGGAATTGTGGGGATTTGCTCTGTTTTCAAAATTGTAGACTGCAGGTGCATTGCAGAGGTCCTCTGGCACACATGGGGAAATTCGCAAACCAGAAAAAGCAAGCCAGATTCCATGGCCGCACCTTAATAGGCGCGACTGTGCGGGAGGCGCCGCACTGCTGGCAGCGCAGGAACATGATGCGCGTGCCTGCGACACAAGTCAGATGGGATCAGCAGAAACTGACTGTGTTGGCACGGCTCAGCCTCCACATGCGCCACAGCTGGTTGCGAACAGCACGTTTTGGGCGCGCGCGGTGTGGCAGCATCAAAGGAATGCAGACGGAGGAGAGGTCAGATGGACAGACTCCATCTCCTGACCTGCGTCGCGGTCGAGCAGCGTGTCGGGGCTCTTGCAGCTGGCGCACAGCACGTACTCGTTCATGTAGCGTCGGATGACGTTCTCAAAACCCTTGGGCAGAAAACGGCCCTTGACAATCAGCCGCTGCTGGCCGTCCAGGTTTCCGCTCGTACCCAGCTCCTGTGTGGAGGCGAAACTGTGGTCGGACGCAGGCAAGCGGCCTCAATGCGCAAGCAGGATGCACAAGAATCAAGTGGGTGTCATCAGAAGCTGGCGAGCATGTTGAGATGCCAGCGTGGCACAGCAGAGCCTCCGTGACTCGCCGGCTGCTGCAGTCGCAGGCTCTTCGCACCAATGCGATGCAGCACGGAGCTGGCAATACAGCCGCCGTGGTGCCGTGACGCAGGTGCATCAGCAACTGCACTGTCAAAGGAGCGGGCTGAAAGGAGCGGGCGAAATGCACACCGCCAGCAAGAAGGCCATGCAGTGCTCCTGGCTGCGGTTCATGGCGCGACACAGCTCCGGGAAGTTGGTGAACACCGTCTTCTTCGTGCCTTCCCGCGCCACCTGCGGAAAGGAAAAAAGGAAAGGAAAGGAAAAAAGGAAAGGAAGAAATGCATGTTGGACAGCACATAGAAGCGGCAGAACTACAACAGTGCGAGGGCTGGCAGAATGGCACAGTGTGCCTGAGGCACGATGCGAGGCAGATGTTCGCGAAGCTCGAGCTTGCTGAGCTGTGGGTGCGAGAGCAAATCGAATCTCGTCAAGCTCTCACTGCACTCACCTGCGGCGGCTTGAGCAGCGTGCGGCTGGCGCGGCCCGTCAGGCTGGGGTTTTGCTGCCTCAGGATGCCGAACACCCGGTCTGCACGTCCAACAAAGCCACAGCAAATGTCAGCCAACGTCAGCAAGTGAGGGATTCGATTCTCGCTAGCACTACAGGTGTCGGTTCTGAAGAGAGTCTCAAGCGGAACTGCGCAAGCAGAGCTGGCGGCTCAGAGATAGAACAATGAAGGTTCAGCACGGTTTGATGCAGGCTAGTTAGACCCACGCTCAGGATTTGATGATACGGTTGGTCATCACAGCCGCCAGGCCTTGTCACAGGCAACCAAGGCTTCACATGCACGCAACGCCTCACCAGCAGGGTACAAGGCGTCTACCAATACGCCCCTCGCCTCTCAGCTGCAGGACTTGGTACAGATCTTTTGACTCGGCTTCCTTGCAAGGGACACCCACCCAGCAGCTCCTCATATTTGTAGTCGCGCTTGTCGTCGCCCTCCCACGGCAGGCCCGAACCCCCCCCAGCAGCGCCCTTGTCTTTCTCCCCCTCGCCGCCCTCCGCCTCCTCGTCCACTACGTCGCCGAACTCCGCGTCGTCGCGCTACAACAGGGGATCAGTAAGTTATCAGCAACACGCCGTGACATCTGAGTCACGGCGAAGGCAGATAATGTCCTTCCCCTTCGCCACCCTCCGCCACCTTGCCCACCATGTCGCCAGACTCCGCGTCGTCACGCTGCGGGGGCCAGGTATGAATCTTTGATTTCTGGAGGCCATGCATGGGAAGGACAGCACACGCCGCCAGCCCGTCTGTTGCACATCACCTGACACCTAATGCGCCCTTTGCGGCTGTGAGTGTTCCTCGGGACATCCTCTAGAAGCCGCCGCCTTTGGACAAGAAGCCCGCATTCCTGATGGCAGTCCACCATATCACTGACCACCTCTCTCCTTGCTGTCTAGAAGCTACTTGATGCCACTTGAACGCTCAAGTCGCAGCTGCTGTGTGTGCACTCAAGCCCACAAAAGACTGCACCTTTGGCTTCTTCTTTTTCTTCTTCTTTGACAGGCCTAGGTCCAGGTCTGCCGCGCCGTCTGCTGTCGCTGCATCCCCCGCGCCGTCCTCGCCGCCCAGCATGCCCTCCTGCGCGTTTGGGAGGCTTTTCTTGAGAATTTGTGCATAATCTGATGAGGTTGACTTTGTTCATCAAGAGCAGCGATGTAACTTGGCGGTTGCCTGCTCACGCTGCGGGTGCACGGTTGCGCCGATCAACAGCGGGTGGACAGCAGACGTCTCGCGGCCCAGGCAGCAGTGTAATGTATCCCAGCCGCTCACCGCATCGTCCAGGACGACCTTCTTTTTCTTCTTCTTCTTTTTCTCGCCGCCCAAATTGAGCTCTGCATCGTCCACTGCGCACCAAATGTTTCAACAGTGAAGGCCCACCGTGTAGGCTGATGCACTCACACCCTAAAATGTTGCAGAGTGGCACATTCTGTGTGGCTGAACATGCAGGCAGCTGCAAGATGGGTAAGGACCAGGTGTGGAGCGCCCTCACCCTTGAGCTCCTCCAGCTTCTCAGCGATGCTCGGGGCCGCCTCGTCTCCCTGTACATCAGCAACATGATAATGCATTGCAGCTGAAGCTTCCGGATGTGTAAACTAAGGCTGGATGCCCAGTGTTCAGCAGCAAGTGCTGGGCAGTGTAAGCTCCGAAGCCACAGCGAGGATGCTGCCAGGACGCGAGCTGTAAGCGTTGCAGCGACTTCTGGATGCATTTGAGTGGTCAGACAGGCCTCCGAGGCGCTGCCAACGGCGCTGCTCACTGACATGACGGCGGCTCGTGTGGGGCCTCTGTCTTCGCTGAAGTCTTGGCTGAGGGATGCAGATGTCAGCAGGTGCTTCGGACGCGGCAACAAGCGTGCTATGGCTCCTCAAGGGCGTTGAAACTCTCAACCTTTGCGCCCAACCAGGCTCTGAGTTTTGGCGAGGAGGGGTCGATGGCGTGAAGCATAACCATCTGACAATAGTCGACCCTGCCCATTGAAAGAGCTGCCCATATGAAGGGCGCCAATTCAATACAGCCCATCAAGGAAGAGATGCAGTCGATGCTACAGACGTGTCATGAGACTGGCTGCCACGAGCGCTGGCAAGTGTTTTGCATGCAGATGTACATACGGGGTCGCACGCGGAGCCGGATGAGTGTGTGTATGCAGCGCCGTAGGAGCGCGCCACCCTGACATGGTCTCCGAAAATCTTCTACCTTGCCTAGAAAGCACAACGGACCCATCTCAGGGGACCCCCGGGCAGCCGCTGCTGTGTCGGACAGCAAGCCCGCCTGGACCGAGCCTGCGGCATGGCTCACATCCGGAGTGTTTGGGTGACGCGGCCCCAATTTGCCTTCCTTCAGCAGCTGATGAGCAGGAAATGTGCAAGCGGTGCAGGAATGTGTACCTCCGACACCGTAATGCAGCATGTGAATGCGCGCGCAAGCAGGCAGCGCGCTGATTTAGCACCCTCTAGCGTTTTTGATTTAGCACCCTGTGGCAAGTTTGACGCAAAAGTGACGAAGAGGTTTCCCAGTCGTGAGGCAGGAGGAGCGCACTTATGAGCTGGCACCAACACCAGGCAGCGCCAGTTGCGGTGATGCTGCTGCCTGCGGCACCTCTGCGATGGATCCCATGTCGCCCTGCAGGACACAGACCGCAGACCGCGTCGATTTGTGTGGATTGGGAGAAAGCCCGTCTGGAAGTGAGCAGTGCACAACAGAAGGCTGCAGCGTGGAGACGGCGAACGCTCACACAGAGGCCGTCTCCGGTCTGTCTGGCGTCAGACATTCCGATGCTGCTGCTTATGCCGGCTGCCCGTCGTTCAGTGCTAGAGCGGACAGTTCTCACTAGACGCTGGAACGGGCCAGCAGCGACTGTCTGCCAGACCAAGCTGCGTATGAACTCTTATGAAGATCGTGCACTTTACAAAGGTCTCATTCGGTCGGAGTCGTATCAAGGGACTGGCTAGATAGAGCTTCAGCAATTCAGCTCTCACGGAAACCATCTCAACAGAACAGAGCGGCAGAATTAACGCAGCAACTCCTTTCGAACAGGGTTGACTGATTCGGGATGCTCTCTTCGACCTCTATGAACGCTAATCGGCCTGAGTGAGGCTGGACAGTGTAATATCTCTCTCTCTCTCTCTCTCTCTCTCTCTCTCTCTCGATCACGTGCCTCCCACGTGCGTCCAACGAATTGCCGCCGTCAGCCACATGGCGGCACCCTCATGACATCAGCAGGGCGATTGCAGGCCACCCGTTCGGCATGATGCAACTGGTTGTCGCCAACGGATCAGGGCAAAATGACTGAATAAGCACTGAGTGGATGGCGCCACAGAGAATATGCTGTATCGCCGCTGTCATTACGAGCTCACCGTAGCGGCGCCTTGCAAACCAGTCTGAAACACTATCACTCGAACGACACGAACCGTCCTCTGAGAAGCTGCGCACGGCAGCAATGGAGACACCTCAGCAGAAAGTTGTCCAGTGCGACAGGCTGAATGGCATGAATGTCATAGATGCAGCAGACTGCTGCCTGGCGGCAGGTGTCCACTGACTATATATCAATCGTTGCGGACCCAACTGCAGTAGGAGAGCTCGACTAGAGGCCGGCGAGTGAGTCAAGCGCGTGCAGCAGGATGCCGTTCTGCGCATGCATCCGGTTCTCCGCCTCTGAGAACACCTGCGGACAGCATTCGGTGCAGGTCAGGCAACCGCGCCTTGCGGCCATGTTCAGCCAGAGCATGCATCCCACAGCAGTGCTCGCACTCAAGCTCGTTAGAGAGGGCTTCTGCTGGTCGCGTGCCGGCGATTCCGCAGATATGACCCAGGTTTCCTGCTCCAGATTTGAGGGCAGTTTGCCCACCTTGCTGTAGGGCGCCTCCACCACAGCATCCACTGTCTCCACGCCGCGCTCGGCCGGCAAGCAGTGCAGGAAGATGGCCTGGTCGCCCGCCTGCTGCATCATCTTCTCCGTCACCTGCGGCAGCCAGGCAACAGCGATGGTGTCGAACCCGCCACAGGATGCCTGCTGGGTTCGCACATTTATTGACGGCATTGAATGGTGACCTGCGCTCCCGTCTGCTCCTTCCCTTTCGGCCCATGTATTTGTGCATGGTATACCCATGCCTTGATCTCAACATACTCCAATGTCCAGCGCGGCCTCTCAATAAACCCTGGACAACCACCCTCCGGTGCTCCGGCTCCTCCTTCTGCCCCAAGAAATCGACTGCGTTTCGTGCCATGACGTTGACTCCTGAGCACCAACCTAGAAGTCCTTGAGAACGCGCTTCCGCATCTCTACCGCCTCCTTCTGCCCTGGAAATCTGCAACGTGTCTGTGCATGCCTTTCACTGCACCCACTCTTTCGCAGCTATCTGAGGAGCCCACCTGGATGTCCTTTGAGAAGCGCTTCCGACCCATGGAGTCTGCCGCCACCAGTTGACGTGTTGCATCGAAACAGTGCCCTGAACGCTGTGCCTGGGAGTCCTTGAAGACGCGTTTCCGCTTCTCCGCCTCCTCCTTCTGCCCCATGGACGCCCACACATCAGTGTACACCACATCTGCGCTCGCTCTACAGATGGACTCATTTCTTTTGGGCAAAGGGGACCTTGAACCACTGTACCTGGAGACATTGAAGACCCGCTTCCGCTTTCTCCGCGTCCTCCTTCGGCCCTAGGCATAGTGACGCATCTGTGTACGTCTCGCACCGGACATCCACCTCTGCATATATATCAAAGCAGCTCACCTGGAAGTCCTTGAAGACGCGCTTCCGCTTCTCCGCCTCCTCCTTCTGCCCCATTGACGCCCACACATCGGTGTACACCACGTCTGCGCCCTTCACCGCGTCCCACGCATCATTGTTTATTGTCGTCCGCCCGACGCCGTAGGAATTGGCCAGTTCTGCGGCGCAGCCGGGGGCACATGAGCAGGTGCTGCCTTTTCAACGGCGCTGCTGTCGCAATGGTGTGAAAGCGGGAACCAGGCTCGCAGCAAGGCCACTCTGGAAACCCAATTCCAGAAAGTTCTGCAGAGGTCTGCCGCCTACGGTTTCCCTCCGATGCAATGCCTGCCAATGCCTGCCAATGGGCATGCCTGACAGCAATGCCTGCCAATGCCTGCCAATGGGCAAGTGGCGGCAAAGGGGGAGGTGCGATCTGCCACTTCCATGGGCGCACCCACGGTGGCCTCATCGGGCTCGAAGCCCTTTGGGCAGGCGCAAACGAAGTCGAAGGGCAGCCGCCCCGCGAGCCGGATCCAGCTGTGTACGATGTTGTTGCCGTCGCCCACATACACCACCTGGGATAGCATATGCATCGCTTGTTTGCACAAAACATGCAGCAGCATGTGCACGATTTCGGTCTGGGCACCGGCTGCGCCCGACACCTTCTGTGCCATTTTTCGTGGTTGCAAGGCTTGCGGTGCTGCGGATGATCAAACTCTAATGACAAGGTTTAAATGAATGTGTAACAGTCACCTTTTTGCCCTCGATGGAGCCCAGCTCCTCGTTGATGGTCAGCGCGTCCGCCATTATTTGGACCGGGTGGTTGTAGTCTGTCAGCCCATTGATGACCGGGCTGGTGCTGTACTCTGCCAGCTCCAGGATGTCCTGCGCAAATTACCAAGACAATTGTTGGTTGCTGTTCTTGGACCGCTGTCACATGTGCTGTTGTCCTACAGTGCATCGGTTCGCTGGTGTGATACACCTTCCGCCATCATCCAGCCCATGTCAGATGCAAGCAGGCCGCTGAGGCACAGCGACGCTTATGTGCATCAGCTGCAAGCTGCCCTGTTTCTGTGCCTCGCTCACCTGCTCATGGATCAGCCAACAGACGGACGTACCTCGTGCGCAAATGGGCACAACTTGGAGACGTCGCTGCGGCGGCGTCACCTGAATTCTGCGTCATGTGCAACATGCCCGGAGTCCCCTGCCTGGCGTGTTTCTCCTGGAAGCTCGGGAGGCGGCAGAGAGACCAACCTCGTGCGCCAACAGGCGCCACGTCAAAGCGGCTGATGACGCGGGTTCGCCCAGCGACTTTCTGCTGCAACATCAGGGAGGCGGCAGCGGGAGGGCCACCAACCTCGTGCGCGAAGAGGCGCGCCATGATGACGTCATTGTAACGGCTGATGACGCGGGCGATGTCCTTCGTCGCCTCTCGCTTGCCCAGCTCGATGGTGTCTGGACCCAGGTAGATCGCGTGGCCGCCCAGCCGGTAGAAGCCCTGCGGCGCAGCAATGATGTGAGGGCGTGCGACAGCTGATTCGCATTGCTGCAGTAAGCTGCGCGGGTGGGCGTGATCGACAGCGGCCAAGCAGCTGCAGCTGCATGCAGGCGGCTTTCTGAAACTTGAATGAACCATGAGCAACGAGGAATATCAAAGGAGGAGAAGGCGCACCGTCTCAAAGGATATGCGTGTGCGCATCGACGGCTTCGTGAAGATCATGGCCATCGTCTTGCCGGCGAACGGCTTGAAGCTCTCGTCGTGCGCCTTAAACCTGGCCTTGACTTTGGCGGCGCTGTCCAGCATCGCCCGGATCTCGTCCGTCGAGAAGTCGTCGATGTGCAGGAAGTGGTGCCCCTTGTCCGGCGGCGCCACAGACTTGCCGGAGTAGCTCTCCACGGCTGCCACGACGCCTGTGGCAATGCTAACGTGGAGTTTCGTACTTGCGAGACGTCATTCTCATGATCATGCTTGCCAAATCCTGGACCCAGCACGTTGATGACTCCTCGCAGGCCTGCTTTCTGCTTGGCGAACGCTCCTGCTGCCATGCGATCGCCACGCCTCCATGGTCAGCGCTGAACGCCTCCGTCATCAAAGGTACAAGCTTGGCGAGACTAACTTCTGACACTACTCTTCACCACTCGTCGCAGCCCGGTGTCAAGCGACCGACGGGATTTCTCGGCTGACACTGCATGTCTGAACAAGGTGCGGCACTGAAATGCCGCTCTTGATGTCATTGGATCGCAAGCGCATGTCAGCGCATGTAGCTCTACGGCCTCTTAGCCTAAAGGCAAGATTGCTGGAAGCTGGCAACGCAGATATAGATCATGGTACGCGACTGGTTGTGCAAGGCCGTTGTGCATGCATTCCAGTGGCATCAGTATGATTTGACGAAGGTTCGATCCAAGCAATTCCCAGTGATGGATCTTTCCATCGAGATGTCACCTGCGAATCGCCGATCCTGTCGGCCGTGGGCTCGGTGACAGGCTCCGAGCGATCTGAGGCTTTTAGGGCTGCACTGCTGCATCAGACCGATGCCCCTTCCAAGGCGTCCACATGGGGCGTGCATGCTGTCCAATCGATCCTGCAGTTGACTGCACTGCTGGTAAGGCTAGTGTCTCCTGGCAGTCGAAACTCTGATCGATGGCAGAGCGTGATCCATGTGAAACGGCGAACTGCTAAACCCTGCAATAGCACTTTCGAGGATTATGCAATGAAATTGGGTTCCTGCTTCGCGGGCGGCTCCGAACAAAGCTGAGAGTCCTTGAGGATGAAGCAGCAGCGAAGTTGAGCCTTGAAAAGTCGTGTGGCGCTCTCATGAAGCGCAGTAAAGGCCACCGCACGAGTGAACTTCACGCTACACACAATCACAGCTGGCGTCTACAGCAGCATACGCGAGCAGCGCACATCAAGAACTGGAGCAAGGCGACGTAGCGGCAGCCTTGGCGTGGTGTGCAGTTAGTCATGAACGGCTGGACCAGGTGCCCGCCCACGTCCCTGCTGCTTGCTGCACCAGTCCGTACACAGCGAGTAGCCCACGCTGGTGTGAGCTACTTTGTGTTTGCCCGGAGCCTAGAATGTGAGCCAGCTGCACCTGCAACGGCCCTGGCTTGACAGCCGGCAGGGCTGCCAATTCCAGCTGCCGCCAGCTTGCACATCGTTCGGAGTACAGTCCGCAGATGTTCTGCCGATGTATGAAGCTGATATAAGGACGACATCTCCCGCTTGACTGCGCACGCTTCAAACTTCGTGTCGTGCCGGTGCGTCTGACGCAGTTTATGTCCAACCGCCATGCAACTGTCCATGCTCGAAAACGCATTCACAGTTGCTTGATGTCACGTGTAACGTATATCAGGTGGGCGCTGGCGGCAGGCACTCGCCGCTAAAGCTCCGGTAGGAGGTGCATGCGAACCTGCCCAACGGCGGGCCCTAAACGCCGCCTCCGCAGCAAGGCACGCCCCAGCCCCTCCGCACATCACGTAGCGGCAGGGTGCCTTGCACCCGGATTGGCCCACAACCGGGAGTCTGGCTGGCATCATCGGCGGTCATCGCATGGTGCCGGGGGATGTGATCATCTATCCAAAAGGCGCCTTTCAAATCGCCTCCTAGCCATGCATGCACACCGCGCACATAATGCTGGAGCCTTTCTGCTGTCTGGTGACCCTGTGTGGCCTGGGAGCTCGTCTCGAGGCCGGCTGTCATTTCAGGACACTGTGCCCACCTTGCACTGACTGGGCCAAGCCGGGGTCGATGCGTGGTAGTTTGCATGAGCGCAGCGCCTGAACAGCACCAGATCGTTGCTTTGCTGCCATCTGTGGATGCAGCGATCGCTGCCCATCATGGGTTGTGATCTGTACGCTTGCGGCATTATAGGGGGATTACGCCGATGTTGCAAGTGCAGCGATGCACCGGCCGACGTTGCCGGCCGCCGCAAGCCTGATCGCAGCTGTTGCCGACGAGAGATGCGTCGCACGAGAATTCTGGCGTTCCGGGAGCAAGGCATCGCGTCTGCTGTTCCTGGTTGTGACGACCTTAGCATAGGACGCTGAGTGATTGAACGCTGCATCGCAGGCAGACGCCGGCGTGGGGCATGTCACAGATCGGAGGCGTGCAGAAGCCGCGCTCCCAGCCGTCCCGTCCCAAGTGCGTCTCCCCCGGCTGCACCATTTCCCACATCTTCACGTGGGAGACAGCTCACCGTTCGCCACATCTACCATACATTATTGCCGCTTCCGGGTGTAGAATCTACAGCTTGCACAGCCTCTTGTGTTGCCGGCATGTGTTGTCGAAGGGTAGCTGGGGCGGATCGGGACCAGCTGGCTTGCTGCTGTACTTATCTGCAGAGCCTCGCTTTCCCTTTTGGCCAGCTCACTGCAGCCAGCTGGCTCATGGCTGCATGATCGCACAGCAGCCGGAGAGCGTGTGAGGGTGTCTGGCACTCCTTCAGAACCCTGGTAAGAAAATCAGAACAAAGGGCGCCGTGTGCCCTCGTCCTTCCAGGCAGCTGGCTCACTGACTCATCAGATGGTGCGTGCAAGGAGGGCTGGCTCGGACGCCACCGTGCAGCGAGTCGCGGGCTCTCTGCGCAAAGAGGTCGACGACGGCGAGCACGACCAGGAATTTGCAATGCAGGCACGGCCCGGCACTCTTGCGCCTGGCCGAGCCACAGTGCGCGGCTCTCCACCACGGCAGCCCTGCCCGCATCCTTCGAGGGCCTCCGACTTAGGCTCAATCACGTCTGAGCTGGCTGCTGCAGATATATCCAGCTCATGCCCCATGTACCAACCCATGCCCCAGCACGGGGCCACAGGAGCGGGCGGGAGGCGACGCCGGCCTGATGCTGCCATCCTGGCCGCAGGGCAAGGAGTCTGACGAGGGCGCGACGACGGGCACCATCACGCCGCGCTCGGTGGGCACCGGCGCCACGCTGTCCGGCAAATCTTCCGCGGGCCACAAGGCCGCGACGCCAGTCGGCTCGGAGGACGGCGGCGGCAGCGGGGGCGGCGGAGGCAGCTCCAGCGGGAAGCGGGAGCGGGGGATCACTGCAGGCGGCGCTGGCGTCTCCCGCAAGGTAGTACGTCAGCTGCGGTACCCATCAAGGTCATCTAATGCAGCTGGCAGCTCGCCACATGAGCAACCTGTTCGTTGTTTTGCTGAGCTTCAGATTGAGGATCTGCGAGCAGATTTCCAGGTGGACGTGCACGCAGACAGCCGCGCAGCACATTGTGCCATCTTAACACCAACGCTGAGCACCAAGTGCGTCTTGACCAACAGGAGCTGGCCGAGATGCCGACTGCACGCGTGAAGCGCATTCTCGCCAACAGGCAGTCGGCGGCGAGGTCGAAGGAACGAAAGCTAGCGTACATCGGCGAGCTCGAGGGCCAGGTGAGGGGCGACAGCTGCCATCATCGAAAATGTTTGGAGTCGGGACTGTGTTGAGCTATGCGGGATCAATGAAATTGAGTTTGTTGTGGTGCGTCTGTCCAACATGAGTGACACTGTGCACTGAATAGACTTACGCAGTCTATCCGCTGAAGGCGGTCAGACTCAGCCCGAGGTGATATTTAGCAGTCACTGCACAGCATGCCGTGCTGCTCTGCAGGTGTCCACGCTCACGATGCAGCTCACATCCGCCAGCATGCAGCTGCGCAGCCTGCAGTCGGACACCGCCTCGCTAGGTACATCCGCGCTCAATGCATCCGCCACGACACGTTGCTCATGGCAGCAGTTTCATGTCGGATCTGCAGCTCACGGCCGCGCTGTTCCTCCCTGCCCCTCCCCGGCATGCGGTGAGAGCCGAAGTCTGCGGGTCATGCCTGGGGCATCCGCAGAGGCGTGGCAGCCCGGTCAGCGGCGGCATGTGATCTGCTGCCATCTCCGCTACTATACCACCCTCTGAACCATTCCCCTGCAGGCGAGTGCAACCAGGCGCTGGCACAGCAGGCGCTGGTGCTGCGGGAGCACATGTCGCAGCGGGACTCTGAGACTGCGATGCTGGCGTCCGAGCTGCGGCGAGCGCAGGTGCAGCCAACTGCACACTCGCGAGACATATACTGGGCATTTACGAATGAGGACTGCGCATGCTGCTTCGAATCAGTGTTGATGCAATCTCGCGATCTCTCGCTCATCCACCCAAACAGAGAATACGTTGGGCGCACTCACCGGGCGAGTTGTCGTCGCGAAAGCGCATGTCACGGGGCTGCTTTTGGGAGCAATCCGGAGAGGTGATCCGGATGGAGCATTACGTAACCAGGCACCTCTGCGCTCCCACAACTTGCAGCGGGGGAGCCTGTGTGCCACCAGCTGCTGACTCGTCCAAACTTCGAGCATCAGCCTCCAGCAATCGTCGACCATCTGGCTCCCGAAACCCTAAACCCTAAACCCTGTGTGCAGGCGCTGCTCGCCGCGCACAACATCCCTGTCAGCAGCGGCGGCTTTGGCGCCGGCGGCGCCGCCGGGCTGCAGCTGTCGCCGCGCGGCAACGGCAACGCCGAACGCTGCAGTCCCTTCCCCGGCGCCGAACCCAGCCTGGGCACAGGTACGTGTTCTGCCTGAAGGCTTTGCATGAGCCATAACAGGTATCGTGGTGTCTCTTCCATCACTTTCCGCACAAACCCACGAGACCTGCACGGGATGCTGCTTGAGGTAGCTGTTGAGCAAGCTCGCTTCGCGCATTTGGGACCAGCAAGCGCATGTGTTCCTTACCATGAGCGCATGCGCTCCGCATCACTAGTCTCTGGCTCCTGTTTGCGGCCGGCGGGCTCGAGTGCTCGTTCTGCTGCTCTGCCGCAGCGAGCGCCACGTTTGGACGCGCCGCCCCCGAGGTGGGGTTCCAACCGCCGGACGGCTTCCGCCTACCCGACGGCTTCCGCGGCGGCTCTGGCGAGGGCTTTCGCCCGCCGTCCGGCGGCCGCGGCGGCAGCGGCGGCCTTGGCGATGCAGCAAACCACCGAGCCCAGCTACAGGTGCTGGAGTCATTTCTCACAGGCAACGAAATGCAGTCAAACATCACCCCCTCATCCCGCCAGCATTTGCAGGTGTGGGTGTGAGTCTGACGATCACGCACAGTGCCGTTAGGGGGTACTAAGCCCAAAAGTTGGACCCAGTATCCCCTTGGTGCCAATTGCAGCTGTGTGGTGCGCCGTGCCGTGTGGATTCTGGTGGCGAGGCTTGAGTCGAACGCTCGCACCAAGCGCAGCAGCGGCATAGTGCTCTGTGGTTCGAGATCGTGACACTATATTGATTTCATGCTCACACCTGTGTCTGACTGCACAGCAGGCGATGGAGCGGCACCAGGTGCAGCAGCGGCTGTGGGTCAACTCTCAGGATCCATTACACACGCTTGAAACCCCGAAACTCATGTTTTGCGCGCAGCAGGCGCTGGAGCGCCACCAGGCGCAGCAGCGGTTGTGGGCCAACTCTCTGGGCTCCGCCGGTGACAACAGCAAGGGCGCCTCGCCGTACGGCGCCGCCGCCGACCAGGCGGCCCTGCAGCAGCAGCTCGCGGCGGCGGCCGCCGCCGGGCGATTCTTCGGCGCCGCCAGCTCATCCCCCTTCCTGGTGCGAAAAGCTGTGTCCAGGATGTGCGCTGCATGCGTTGTGGCAAACTCGCGGTGTCCTGCAACCTGAGAGGTCCGCGTTGGCCTCCTGCTTTGGCTCTGTCAGCTGACTACTGCGGCAGGCTTGCACAAGCACGACACCTGACCTCGTCGCTTTGCCATGCCCCCCTTGCAGCCGGGCGGCCTGGGGTCCGGCCTCGGCAGCCTGAACAGCGGGGTGTCCACAAACGCGACGCTGGCCAGCCTCGGCGGCGACGGTGGCGGCCAGGACAACGGCGGCGCCTCCGCGCGACAGCGGACGGCGCAGCGCGCGGCCAACGAGCAGCTTGACGCGGTGATGACGGGGTACGGGATGCACAGCGGCGCCGGCGCCGGCGCCGACGACAACCACCGTCCTGGCGGCGGCGGCGGCTTTTTTCCGCCAGGATCCTGAGGCAGGCGGTGTCGAGCTCCCTAAACTAGGCGTGCTGGGCGGCGTGCCGAAGGCCTCGGCATGCTGAAGGCCGCACAACAGCGTGCGCCGCATTGCGCTGAGACAGAAAGGGCGCCCGCCGCAGCAGTCGCCTCTCAGTTGTCAGGTTGCTACTCAACGGGTACATTCAGCGTGACGGTGTTGCCGCAGTTCTAGATGCGCACCCCGCCTCCAGGCCGCTCGGCGTTTTATGCATGTGCTCGTGCTCGACACATGGGGGCTATATGTGGGCTTTCCCCTGGTTTGTAGCAAAGGATGCCGTCAACGCAGCAAGCTGTGCAGAGGCGTGGCGGTGTTGTGTTGGGTTTTGAACGCTCGATGGGAAACCATGTGCGTCTTGTTTGTCATTCAATCCCCGATGGTTATGCGCTGTGCATGGCGCCCGCCAACTTTATTGGGTTGCAGTCTTTGCTTGACGCTTGCACAACTTCACTTCCCTCCTCGCCTGCCTCTAAATATCGTCAACCCACTGACAGATAATGATGCAACAGATCAACTAGATGAGATCAATTATACAAGGGCTGAGACGAAGGCATGTGGGGCTGACCCCAGATTCACCAAAGCACTTGTTGCGGCAATGTCCCAACGTGGCACGTTCTCACTGTGAACACACATATTCCCGCAAATGCAACATGTAATATATAACTATATATACCCGCAAATGTCACCTGTTCACATGCGGCGAACCCTTCCTTGTAAGTCAAGAATGCGACCGCCTGGCTATTACCGCCGCCAGTGCAGCTGTCGACCGAGGTGAGCAAGCGGGGCGGGACACCTGGGAGCTGTCTGCAGTGCAGTCGAAGGGACTGGAACGCGGGAACCCCTTGGACCACGAAAGCTTTACACCCGAATGAAAAATCAGCGCAGCCTTTGCCAGGAAGTTGTGTGGCAACGCGCCACCAACCAGTTCACAGAGCCTGGACAGCCTCAGAAGAAGGCGCAAGACACAGTCTGAACGTTTCAGACGAACCGATAACGCTGGCACGCAATGGCGGTGCGTAACACTGACGCCCAGAGCAGATGGCGTCGGGCCACACCGCCGGAAAATCAAGAATCGAGACTGCAAAAAAAAACACTACGATGCGGTGGTGCGAGACCGCTGCCGCTGCTCCGGCAGCGGGTGGCGCAGCACAAAGAAAACGACCCTCGGGAGCAAGAAGGATGCGAAATAGTCGTCATGTCAAAGCGGATCGGAAAAGGCAAGCAAGAAGGAGCCCAGCGCGGGCAGCAGGGCCGGTGATTGGGCTATGCGGAGACTGAAGGCTTCAGAGAAGCTGCTGCCACGCGCTGGTGCCCCGAAAACGAGAGCATTCGAGCCGCAGCCATGTCTTGCAGCCTCGGCCAGCGGGACAGCTGAGCGTCTGGCCAGCGGGAAACAAGGCCTAAACCCTATTCGCCGGGAAGTCGTGTGTGTGTGGCCTCCGCCGCTGCCGGAGCATCCTCCGCCGGCGGCGGCAGCGATGCAACACCCACAGCGACACCGCGGCGTCGTGCACGAATGGTGCGCAGTTCAGTGCAGGTCCAGCTCTGGGAAGTGGCCGCCCTCGGCGACGAAGGAGTCGAAGATGTCTGCCATGGTGTCAAGGTCCACTGACATGCCGCGTGCCGCGGCGCCCTGCGGCGCCAGCAACACACACACACGTAATTTGCTTGGGATGCTCATTGCTTCTGCACCAGAGGGGGATGCAGTCGGTGGTAAGGGAGCCGCCACAGGTTAGGGTTTAGGTTTTGCCGAGGCGTCATGCTCAGAGGTTGCAGGGCCCAATGGACGAGGCGACAGAAGCCCGAGCCCAAACACTGTGAAAGGCGAGCCAGCACACCTGGCCGGCCGCCTCGTCCATTATGCAGACGCCAGCGGAGCCGCCGCCGCCGCTGGCCGCGCCCTGCAGCTGCGGCAGCTGCGGCGGCGGCGCCACCCCCACGCCGGCGATGCGGATCTGCATGCTGCTGGGCGCGGAGGCCAGCCGCAGGCTGCCCACGTCCTGCACCCGGCTCTGCCTCTGCTGCTGTTGGGCGGCGGCCGGCGGCGGCGCCGCCGAGTAGCGCGCCACCAGCGCGTCGATCTCCTGCGCCGACAGCGGCGCGGCGCTCGCCGTGAGCGCGGCGCTGATACTGTCGGGCCGCAGCTGCGCCGCGACTACTGGCTGCGGCTGCTGGAAGGGGCTGGCCGCGACGGCGCCGCCGCCGGGCGCGAGCTGCAGCGCCGCGTGCTGCACCGGCGCGGGCTGCGCCGGGGACTGCGGCGGCAGCGAGAGCGGCGCCGGGCCGCCGACGGCGGCGGCTGACACCGCAGCGGCGTCAAAGCCTGGCGGCGAGTGCACCGGCAGCGGCGGCAGCCCCGGGGCAGAGGCGCCGCACCAGTGCAGCGACGTCGGCGAGGCCGCCACCAGCGCCGGGGAGCCGGCCAGAGGCGGCGGCGGCAGCTGCCCACGCGCCGCCGCCGCCGCTGCCGCCGCTGCGGCAGCCGCCAAGCCGCTGTTGCTCCGCAGGCCGCCGCTGAGCACCCGGCTGCCCAGGCCGCGCTGCCCGCAGCCGCCGCTGCCATCGCCAGACTGCACAGGGGCGCCGCGGCCGGCGCCGAGCGCTGCCGCTGGCGGCGCCACCGGCAGGCTGCCGCTCCCTGCCCAAGCGAGGTGCCCGGTCTGGACGCTCGGCCTGCACAACCCCGGGCTGGGCGAGCGGCCGGGCGCAAAGCCGCTGGTGATGCCGCTTTCACCGGTGGCGACCGCGTCCGACGTTGGGGAGTCGTGGCCAATGGGCGTCTGCGCTGGCAGCAGCGCGTCCACTGGTGGCTGCTCGCTACCGCCCCAGTCCATAAACTGTTCCCAGCTGTGCGCTCGCTCAACGGCTTCCTGCTGCGAATGCGCTTGCGGCGGCGCCTGCGGCGGCGCCTGTGGCTGCTGCTGTGGCTGCTGCGGCGGCCTCTGTTGCGGCTGCCAGGCGGACTGCACCTCGCTGCCGATGGGAGCCCGGCCGGCGGCGGCGGCAGCACCCGCCGCAAGGCCGGCGTCGCTGGCGGCGCTGGCGGACGGCTGTCGCTGACTGACGACGCCGCTCTGCAGGCAGGCGACGACCTGTGTCAGGGAGACTGAGTAGCCAAGCGGACACCCTAAACGGGTGGGGTTGATCATTTCAATTTCGAGAGGGTTGTGCCAGAGGGGACAGCGAGCGGCGGATGTGCAGTGCGCCTCACGGCAATGTGTGGCGAGGCTGCATAGAAGATTCAACAGGCAAACGTCAAAAGAAGGCAAAACTGCGAGTGCCTGAAGCAGGACTGACGTAGGCGCCACAGCTGCCCCACAGTTGTCGCACCTCCAGACCGGCCGTGGCCATCGAGCCGCCGTGGGACTCGGTGACGGCGCAGCGCAGGCGCTCGCACTCTGACCGAAGCGCCGCCATCTCCGACTCGTGCGACCGCAGCCTCTCCTCCAGCCCGTTGGCGTGCTGGCTGAGCGCGAAGTTGGCGGTGCCTGCGCGCAGTGCACTCAGGCTCTGACCCAAGCACAATGCACCATCGGCTGGGAGCCTGGTCAGCAGGTTTGCTGCTAGTAAAAACATCGTCACAACAGTCTCGCCACGATGTGCATCCGCACTGTGGACGCAAGCGACAGGCACGGACGTGCTTCGGACAGCGCTGCTGGGGCAGAGGAGATTGCATTCGCAGCAGAATGGCGCGCTGAAATCTGGAACCCACAAGTCACATCAGCACCAGTTGCTGGAGCAACACAACAGAGAGGGCAAGGGGGAGAGCGAGGGGGGCGCACAGAGTGTGGCTGAGTTGGAGGCGAGGCTGTGCAAGTGGCTCTGCTGCTCGTTGATCTGCAGCGTCAGGCGCTTGACTGACTGCTCAAGGCCGATGACATAGCCGCGGCGGCGCTCCTTCGACCGCGCCGCCGACTGCCGGTTGGCGATCACGCGGCGCGGCACCTCGGGCTGGTCCGCCGCGCCCGGCAGCATCGGCGGCGGCGGCATGCCCTCGGCCTTCACCGGGCCGCCGCCGCCGCTGGGTGCCCAGGGTTCCAGCTTGACAGCCGATGCGGCCGGCTGCGGGCCGCTGGGCTGCTGTGCACAGCTGCCGCCAGCAAGACCGCCGCCGCCCCCGAGGCCGATGGGGGGCATTGCCGGCACGCCACCGACATCCATGGGCTGCGCAGGCGCCGCGAACGGTGACGCCACGGGCGCCGAGGCGCCGCCGCCCGGCCCGCCGCCGCCGGGCGACGAGACCGCGGCACGGCACTGCAGCTCCGGCGCCGGTGGCGGCACCGGCAGCTGCTGGAGCGACGGCAGACCGCCGCCACTGCCGCTGCTGGCCATGCTGCTGGGCGTGTCCGCCGGCGACAGCTGCTTCACCAGCGTGTCGCTGCTGCCACCAGATGATCCGTCATGCTTCCCGCTGCCGCCCCCGTCTCCGCCGCCCGAGCTGGGCAATGTGTCAGCCAGCACCTCGGCGCACATGGCCGCGGCGACGGAGCCCAGTGGTATCGCTGGCCGCTGGTCTGCGAAGGCAGAGACGGACAGCATGCGGGGCGGCTGCTGTTCCCGCGGCGCGCCCAGCTTGCCGGCCCCGCCAATTGTCTCTATCGCCTGCTCTGCAATAGCGGCCCTGCCCCTGCAAGCGCCGGCGGAACGTGTTGCGGGATGGTGGCCTCAGGTCACAGGGTGACCCTTGCAGACTGAAATGTTGATACGCACCACAAAGGCAACCCGAAGGCCATTTGACGCCGGCCCCATCAGCAGACGCTGGCCCGATCAGCTGCAATGCTGCCTTGAGACCGGGGCGGCGTGTGCCGATGCGGAATGTTTTCGACGCAGCTGTGAGGCTGTGAGGAGCGCACAGCCCGTACGAGTCAAGCACTGATCGCGGGCTGCCCCTACCTCTTGCTTGGAGGTGCAGTGTCGCCGGCCGAATCGCCTCGGGAATGCAAGTCCGTGCTCTGCGAGTCAGGCACGCTGGGTCAATCACGCGTCGCGAAAAAAGCGTTGACCTGCAGAAAGTCTGGCGCAGGGCTGCGCGCCGTGAGATCCACTACCCCAGCCGACCAGTATCTGATCCTTTGCCGGGAGGACACGCGGAAGCAGGTTCCCAGCAGGCAAGGGCCTAGAGCCAGTGATCCAAGCTCTGTATTCGCAGCTGTGTGGCCGCCGGTGGGCTGCCTCGCCGCTGGACAGTCCGGTGCTGACGCCAAAGGGGTGGGAGCTGCAGGCGCCTGTCCTCGCCTTACCACGGCTGAGATGCCGTAGCAGACGACTGAAAAACGAGGTGTCACACTGTTTGGCAGCCACGCCGGCCGCCGCCCGCCGGGCGCGCCATCAGGCGACGTGTTTAAGGGTGTGAAACACAGGGGTGTAGGTCACATGCCGGCGCGATCCCCCTCACCTTTCGAGATACAGAAGGTCCGACTGGCCCCGCTGCTGGATGCCGACCGTCTGCTGCCGCTCCAGTCCGCTGCTGGGAGGTCGCCATGCGATGTACGCTGAGGGAGCAGGCAGCAGGTGCAGCATCACCAGCATAAACCCGTCGCGGCAAGCTGAAGGCTGCAGGGCGGTGGAGCCTCCGAGCAGGGCGTCAGTCCAGTAGGCGCCCTGGTTTGAGACGCTCAGCTGTCGTCGGGCTGGGCGCTGGCGTCTGGATAGGCACAGAGAACCTACCACCACTCACACCACTGCGATAACTGAAGTGCCTGCAAGGCCTGATTGCTGCGCAGTGCAACAACACTAAGTCACAGGCGGGTGGTGTGCGCGCCTCTGGCCAGCAGAGACGGCGTTGTGCGTACACTGCGTGCACGCAGACCGGCGCTTCCTGCCCTCCAAGCTCAACACGTCGCGAACAGGGTTTAAAGAACGAGTGTTAATATGCTACAGTCTCACGGGATTCCCAAATCTTTTAGTAAAAGATTTGGGCTACTGAAGATTTCAGGCTTGGAAAAACTCATTTCATGCGCGGAAGGCAGCTGAGTTCCCCTGTGTCTCAAGGCAGAAGGCCATGTGTATTTTTTCCCGTGCAAAGGGGTAGATGCTGTACCTGCTGGGCCACCTGCGTATCTGCAACGGCAGCGCTGCTCGTCCTCTCTCTAATTATTGACTCAGCTTGGCGCTCCACAATGGGGCGGGCGGACGGTAGTGTGGGCGATCAATCGACTAGGAGCTGGCGTCGGGAAACAAAAGCTGACAAGTGCGTTGACTGTATGCGAGCGCAAGTCATGTAGCATATGCAGGATATGGCAGCATAGCCAGGATATGCACCTCAATTCAGTACGTCTGCGCCAGCTTCCGCGGCTGGACCTTTTATCGATGCCATTGCACCCGGCGCTGTGGCACTTGAAGTCGCGTGCAAGGAGTCCTGACCCGGACGTAAGTCCCAGAAGTACGTCAGGGAGCCTTATCGCTGCTCCGCAGCCGTAACAGCTGGCAGCAGGCCGCCTAGGACCGGCACTGGGTTAATGCATCATGGTCCCGCTTGCATCCCGACGCGGCAGGCCCAGGACGCGGCAGCCCCCGCATGCTGCCATGCCCAGCTGCCGCATCGGCTGCCGCTGCAGCTCTCGGGTGTAACCCCAGAGCGAGCTCCACCTAGCTCCGTGAAACTACTACAGGCGGCGGCGACGCCATTGTGCACCCAATGGACATGCCTGTGTGAACCCTAAACCCTAAACCCGGCTCAGTCCATGCGGCCCTTGAGCGTCCGCGCCACCACCTTGTCCTTCGTCCTGCAACATCAGGGATGTCACAATTTGGCGAAAGCAGACCACGAACCTGTGCCGGCAGAGGATGGGGCGGCGCATGTGGAAGGGCGCGCTGCGAGCTTCAGGATGCGAGCGTTCAATGATTGGACGGATGGGTGGCAAGCTGCAGCAGCTATAAGGACGTGAAGCCGCCAGTGCGGGCCACTCAGTCAAGCTCGACCGAAGCAGGAGCCGCAAGAACACGAATGCATTGGAGATGGAGGGCCTGTGAGCCCCCTTTCCCACAGGGGTTTTTCAGCGGTTCATCTTAGAAAATATGTGTGACAAGAAAATACGCACACAACGTAGATGATGGCGCCCCAGCCGGAGAGCGCATCGCGGTCCACGCCTGACAGCAGGCACTGCGCGGTCGTCTCGAACAGCTCCTCCGGCCCCTGTAAGTGGTGCACACACGGATTGAATGCTGCTGTTGTCTTGCTGCAGCATGCCGCTGTAGCGTGCGGCCAAAGGTTGCGCAAGCTGCCGACACCCCGACGGCAAGCAGCGGCTGTCAGCATCAGTTCCTAATTTCTGGCTCGGGGGCCGGGGGCCGGGGGGGGGGGGGGGGGGGCAACAGGAATTAAGGTGCGTCGCCAGCAGCAGCGCAGCAAGGCGAGCCGCCACGTGGCCTGGCAACCGCTCATGACGCTCTCGGGCGCAAAGCCATCCTGAAAGCCATCCGCTAACGACTAGCAAGCTGAGAACGCTTAGACGTTGTCAATGGAAGACTCTTTCCATCTCATCAAGAGGCTGCGGTGCCACACCAGGACGGGCCGCCACATGGCCTCGCAGCCGCCCACGAGGTTCTCAAGCGCGGTGCGAGCCTCAAACCTTCCGTAGGGAAAAGGACACGCATGCCCCACTGGGCTGGCGGTTCGCTTGTCAAGGGGTCGTGTCTCACCAGGCCGGGCCGCCACATGGCCTCGCAGACGCCCATGAGGCTCTCCGGCGCGGTGCCGGCAACCATGAAGTCCTTTGCCGTCTCGATGGCGCCAATGCTGTCCGTGCCCGCCAGGTACACGCTGCCGTCCGCCTCCAGCCCCGCTATCACCGGTTGCACAAAGTACGGGCCGAACCTGCGTATGATGCGGCAAATGTGATCAGTTTGACTTCATCAAATTTATAATATGCCACAGGTGACATGCTGCCGTCCGCCTCCAGCCCCGCTATAAGCGGCCGAACCTGCGAAGGACGGTTAGGGTTTGATATCACATGCGTGCTGTGATTCGGACGGAGTGCATTTCGCCTGCTTCACAGCTGCTGCCAGGGATGGCACTGCCGTCGCTGCCATAGTCGACGTCAAATTCCAGCAACAGCCGCCTCGTGGGCGGTCGCCATCATGCAGGATAGACTACACAGCCTGCTCCAACATAACTGGGGGGACATTCGCGCATGTGAGGCGCTGCCGTCTGCCTTCAGCCCCTCGATCCCCGGCTGCACGAGGTACGGATTGAATTTGCAGATAAGATCGGGTCAGGAGTAGGGACGGCCGGGCAGGCGCCTGCCCATCGCTGCTACCTTCAGAGTACTCACATGTCTGCTGCGTGTTTGCAGGTGTGTTCAGCAGGATGAGAGCATTGAGACTTTCTGGCACAAGCAGCGTCGATGCCACCAACTGCGCGTGGCGATGGTCCCATCACATGCACAGGAATACCGCTCGGAAGCCATGTCGCGTAACGATGGACGGCCGAGCAAGGTGAAGGACCCACCGCTTCTCGTAGAGCGTGGACGACACCAGCTCCCCAAAGGTGGAGGGTTTAATGGCGCGCTCCTCCCGCAGCTTGTACAGGTTGTGCTTAAATCGGAACAGCTCAAATCTGCACAGGAATGTGCATGATACATGGTGGGCGCACACAGGGAGAGGCGCAAGAGGTGCGGGATCAGTTGTGAACTTCAGCACATGCGAAGTGCAGAAGCAGGGTGGGATGAGAGCACGGGGGCGCGACTCACAGCGTCTGCGAGTCGGTGCCGAGGCCCGCCAGGCCGAGGAATAGCTGGTCGTGCACCTGAATTGCAACAGTAGGCACCATTCAGTGCGAGCAGCAGGGGTCACAGGAAGCGTGATGCAGTAGCATGCCAAGACGCGCGGTTTAGGCGTCTAAGGCATTTGAGGCTTTCGAATGACCCCGCAGCAGCGGCAGCTGCTGCGGTCAGTCATGTGCAGTATATATGGCCTGTTGAAAAGAAGTAGGCCATGATCCTCACCTTGTAGACCTTCTTGTAGTCTGTCGCTAGTGTCTGGAACTGCACGCCGAAGCGCAGGTCGCTGCCGATGGCGAAGCATTGCTCGCCGGCCATGGCCACGATGGCCGAGCCGTTGTACTCGAATATCTGCAGTAGAGTATGCCGTCGTGTGACATCACCAGCATCGCCAAGCCATGAATGTGTTGCACCACGTCGCAAGGGAGGCAGTGTGATTCTGTGCATGGCAGGCCATCCTATGATATCACGAGACATCGCGACACGAAATGGCACAGTAAGCCAGCCGATTAGAGTCAGCCTCTTCGCGCAGATCCCTCGTAGCAAAGCAACAGAGGAAGCTCACCGACATGATGCGGCTTCACACGCTGCACGCTCCGACGCGCCTCGCTCAAAGCCCAGCCCTGGCCTTGTTCACTATTTGGCGTCTATTTGTTGGCCTGCTGACGTGCTGTGATGCCCAGGAGCGGTCCCTCGAAGAGAAGCTTCTGAGACGGAAGTTCCAGTGCAACTGACCGTTCGAAACGCCACCGAGGCGTGCTGCTGAGCTATAGGAGAGTCCTCGATGTCTTGACGCTGCAGTGCTTGCAAACATGCATTGTGGCAGCAGAGTCGCTGGCGAATGCCGAGGTGTCGTCGTTAAACTCACGGTCATCTCCCTCGGTCATGTGCACAAGTGCACCACTTTTGGTGCTCACTTCTTCAGCTCTGTTCTTCAGACAGCCGCTAGTACAGCCTCTAGGCATGCCCAGATTTGCCCCAGGTCGGTGGTCTGCTCGTCAACGAAGACAGAACAACGTGACCAGGTGCGGTAGTCAAATGTGGCCAGGGGCTCAGCTGCGGCAACTGTATCTGGCGCATGTGCGCGTCTGGACCTTTTACAAGTTCTGTTGCCAAGTTCCTGCGCACTGCAACGCGTAGCGAGAGCACAGAGCGGAGTGCGAGGTGCCACAGAGGAAGGTGAAACGCTCTAGCGCTTCTTGGCGACGCCAACGGTCTTGCCGCGGCGGCCAGTCGTCTTGGTGTGCTGGCCCTTCACGCGCAGGCCCCAGTAGTGACGCAGCCCGCGGTGGTTCCTGGAAAAACGTGGCATGTCATCAGCCGGCAGGTTCGTCTCTAGCACCAGACCACTGTACATTGAGCCTGGCAAATAAATCGCGACGACAAGCTGCCAACATGTGGCTCTGCAGGTATACTCGGCTGGCAGGACAGACAGATTTGCACATACTGCATGCAACAGGCTTGCAAACAGATCGTCATATTTTTGGCGCAGAGGTGTATACGGCAGCGAACGGCAGCTCGTGAAAGCCTGACGGCACGAATGTCTTGGAACTACGACGGTCCCGACGCACTTGCACAACGAGCAGCGGCGCACCTGATCTTCTTGAGGCGCTCGAAGTCGTCGCGCAGCTTGGAGTCGACGGTGCTGGACACGATCTGGCCGGTCTTGCCGTCGCGGAAGTCGCGCTGCCTGTTGAGGAACCAGTCCGGCACCTGCGGGAAACCGAGTGAGTCCGGTTGGGAGTCGGCTGGACAGCATTCGCTGGGTAGAGTCACATTGACGGCCGGATTCGCGCGACTGTTGCGCATGTCCTGTGCCTGCTGCAACTGCCGTGTGGCTGTGGGCAGGGAAGCACGCTGACAAGAAAGCCTTTGCGGGTGTCTCGACTTGGGTGCTGTAGATCCCCACACTGCATTGCATGTGCAAGAGCTGCTGCTGCATACCCCGTGCATGCCCAGTGCAGAATGACGTCATCGCTGGTTTTGTGTGTGGGGGTTCACGCTGGTGCACAGCACGTCAGAAGAAACTGCCTACTGACACTCCTTCCCGCACAGAGTTCGATCTCTCTCGGCTCCCGCAGACACACACCCCTCCGCAGTGCTTGCAGACCCACCTTGAAGGTGCGCGGGTTGCTGACAATCACCATCAGCTGCTCCAGCTCCTGTGCGCTCAGCTCACCAGCCCTGCAGCAATGACAGAGGCGCACTTTCAGGCACTTTCAGAACAGAAAACGGCGATTGAGACACGAAGAGTGCTTCTGAGGGTCACAACAGCTTGCAATGCCGACGGCAGCTGTGCCCTGCAGTGCCCTGACGAAGCCAGACATTGCCGAGATGGCTGGCAGCCGTATTGACACCAGACTGCATCATGACAGGTCCTTGACATGCACACGTGTTACAGCAAGCTGCTCTTATTCGTGTTGCAGCAAGCTGCTCTTATCTGCGGTGCACTCACCGCTTGGTCATGTCCACCTCGGCCTTCTTGCAGACCAGGTTGGAGAACCGGCGGCCGATACCGCGGATGGCGGTCATGGCGTACATGACCTTCTGCTTGCCATCGACGTTGGTGTTGAGCACACGCAGAATGTGCTGGAACTCCTCGCCCGCAATGAGCGACTGCAGGCACGCAGACAACTAATGGTCAGCCGTCTGCTATTTTGCGGGCGGACGGCATCGGGACGAAGGTGCGCTTTCTTCAACACGTCTAGCCAAGCAGCTGCCTCTTGCCCAGCCGCTGCCGCGCCAGCCTCTAAGATAGGAGAGTCCCACTCGAACTTGCACCAGCATTCTTACGATTCTGCACCGTAGGCCGCCCAGCTCAAGTGCGCGCAACTCTGGCTGCTCGAGGTGCTGACTGGTGCACGCCTTGACGACACATCAGAAGCTGTGGCAGCCTGAACTGCCACTGCGCCCTCTTGTGCGGCCACCGCATCGCTGGCAGGCCGCTACTGGCCCTGCCTGCGAGGGCAATCGCGAGGCACGGCCAAGCAGCAAACTCCATCGGAGCACCACAGCTGCAGCCAGGTGGCCATCTGGACCCAGCCAGCAGCCAGCATCATTCAAGATGCTTCGAACGGCACACTGCTGCAGCACAGCTTTAGCAAAGCCTCCCTGACGCCCACATCCTCTCCTGGCGGCCTAGAAAGAGCTGAGGCAGTAGCCAACGCTCACCCCCATGGTGGCGACGCTGGAGCACACCGAAGCTCCTGCTGCACCTCCTGTGCCGTCGAAGAGAGGGCGCCACTCAAGCCCGCACGGCCTCCTGAAGCGCCGACAGGAGCATGGAAAACCCTGGCCTAGTACAGTAAAGCTACCGCGGAAGGGCATTTTACCTCATCGACCCCGTTCTGTAAACCCTGCCGAGAAAGAATGATCCGCCCAAGAGGGACCATCTTTGTCTGTGGGAGCGACCGAGGTCCTGCAAACACTTGCCAGCAGCGCAGACAGCAAGCCAAATCCGGCACGTCGGCCGCAGCTGCAAGCAGCGAGGTCACAGCGCCGCAGCAAGTGACTGGACTGGCTGCCGGGCTTCGCGAGGGCAGCGCAAAGATAGGAAGGACCAACTGCGGCTGGCTGGCCCCGAAAGCAGGCAAGGTGCGCCGGCCCGTGCTGCCCCCAGGCACACCCGAAATTGCTCCTGTGCGATGTGCATGCGGTTTTCGGGGCATGTGGCTGCCCCTGGCTGCTGCTAAACTCAGCTGTGCGAGCTCTTTCGAGACATCCTAGTTTGGGAGGGTGACGCAGCGGTCTAGATCAATGTGTAGAGGCTGCCACAGCATTCAGAACGTCCTCCTGCGTGGCAGCATTGAGCTTCCAGGCCAGTAATAGGTGCCGCTCTGCTATAGGCTCTGCCAAGGTAGAAGGTTGGCACACGTGTGCAGGCCATGAAATGTGGCCGCATGCACGGCGGCAATGCATGCAGGCTGCACCTGAATCGGCCCGCACACCTGATATGTCAGGCCAGAGCCAGCTTTTGTGGCTCTCTGTCGCGTCCTCTGTGTTGAGGCATCTTGTAATCACGGCACAGCACAGTGCCTTGCGTTGATCTCAAACGCGCCGCAGAGGCTTCGATCGACCTGAGGCTCATACGGAGGTACATCTCGGTGTGTGCGGATGTCGCCTGGCGCCGCACGCGCGTTCAGTGTGCCCTGCCGCCGAAGTCGTGTTTCGAAGTTGGCAAAAGTGTTGCCGGAAAGCCGCAAAGCGCCACAGAAACAGGCACTGCAAGTTTAGTAGAGATGCACACGACCTTGTCAGAGCGCATGGGCCGAATCCAACCGCATCGGCTCAAGTGGCCCTGGCTTTCGTCAGCACACACATATCGTGGGCAGCCGATCGATGTGTCTGCATATGCATTCAGCTGCAAACAAATTATTGCAAACGCTCAGGGCCTTTCGCTTAAAAGCACTGTGCTCGAGGTCGGCTCAACCTCCGGTCTGCGCCACAGGCACGACTATGGTGCTCCACTGGCTGCATGGTGTACTCAACGATATCTCGATATCCTGTGGACGCTTACAACATCGCCTCCAATCATGCAGGTGTGAAGTATCACAAGCAGGCGCTGGCACAACGCCGAGCGCGGCGCCATGCCGCCCCTCAAAGGCGCCAAGCGCGGGCGGCCGCGCAAGTTCCCGGAGGTTTCAGACGCAGAGCCGGGCGCCAAGTGGCAGAAGCTGTCAGACGGGCGCTCGGGCAGCGGCGTCGGCGATGCGGAGCAGGGTGGCGGCGCATGGGCGGACAGCCCGGCCCGGGCCGGCGGCCGCGCCCCGCCAGCCAATGGCCGCAAGTCCCGAGCGGCCCCGCATGCGGCCACCGCGGCGGCGGCGGCGGCGGTCATCGCACAGCAGAGCGGCGCCAAGCGCCCGCCAGGCCGGCCGCGCAAGCACCCGCTGCCGGTGGCGGCGGCAACGACGCCAGCTTCGCCCTCCCCGGCCGACGACAGCCCCTGGAACCAGCTGCACCTGCTGGCGCAGCAGAGCAGTGGCGACGAGGACTCACCGCAGGTGGGCGCCAGCAGGGAGTCGTCGCACGGCACGCCCGCCGGCGCGGGGCCGCTGCTGCGGCGGGAAGACTCCTTCGCTGGCACCGCCAGCGGCGACCTGGCGGGCCGCGGCGTCGGCGTGGGCGACGCGCGGCGCCGCTCCCGCAAGGCGTCCGCGCCGCGCAGGCAAGTCCGACGCTTTCAAATGTCAAGCTGCCCTTTTTGCTCTTGCGGTTCCTCAGCTATTGCCCTGCGCACCATTGAACAACGAACAGTTACAAGAAAGTCTGTTATGTGCCATTGCATCCTGCAAATGTGCAGCTGCACATGGCGATGGTGCACGATATCTTCAGCCAGTTGCGATTACTTCATGGTGCATGCTATTCAGCTCACAAGCTCATTGCTGTGTCTGCAGGGCTGCTGCTGACGATACCGAGCTGGAGCGTCTGCTCAAGGCGGACACGGCAGCATCAGAAAGTGGTGAGTGCGGATCGACTCTCCATGCCTTTGAAATCTATGAAGCTGCTGTCACTGCCGCAAGAGTGTGCACAGCAAGTCAGGGCAATCAGGAGAATGAAACCTAGCGGTGCATTGCTAGACTGCTGGGTCCGACATGGGCACTGTGCCCCCACTCATGAAGACACAGCAGCAGTATGTGTGCCACACCATTGACAGGCTGGGCCCGACAAACTCTCCAGCTGCGCACAGGACTGCCCTCTGCCGGTGCATACATGTCCGATAAGGAAGGCTTGTGCACGCAGAGGCACGTAAGTCGCGCAGCCTAGCGGAGAAGCGTGCGGAGGAGGCGCGCCGGCTGATGGTCGCCGGCAAGCGCGAGCGCAAGCCGTCTGCCAAGGTGCGCCATCTCCATAGTGCACCCACACAGTTCACAGCATGGCGCATGGTCAAGTCATAGAGGCGCAGCACAGCACCAGGCCCATTCCGTTGATCTCGTTTCTGCAATGCAAGACCTGCAATGACGCTGTAGACTGGCTAGCCCATGCTAGGCTTTGCAGATCGATACACCCAAGAAAGCACGCGTAATTTCGCTATTTGCTGGAATAACCTTTTTACATGAACCTGCAGTAAATAAAGTTCAATGCAATTGAATTTTATCAACCAAAAATAGCTTATTAAAAAACGTTTGCCTAAATAGTAAATACATTTTTTTCTTGGCAAAATGCGAGAAAGCGGTGTTTTTGAAAACATGTCTGATACACAAGCTCCACCATGTAGGTGCTCGACGGGGACCTGCCTGAAGACGCGCTGCCGCGCCGCGCCGGCTCTGTGGCGGTCTCCGGCAGCCGCGGGCGCCGTGGCATGTCCGCCAGCGATACGGCGTTGGGCGCAGACCCCTTCCTGGATGAGGTACTGGCACGAAATTGAGCCTACACATGGCAGCGTGGCACTTGGCTGATATGTCATGTGGGGACGCACCTGAGTTTGGGGCGGGCGGTATGGCAGGCCATCCGAATGCCTGGCCTTGCATCGTTGGCGCAGCGCTGTGTCATGGCCAATACCGAGACGGCCGGTTCACGGGGTGCCAGCGGCCCATTCGCTCGTCCCTATCTCAAATACATTCTTGACTGGCCATCTGCCTTGTGTTGTGCAGGAGGACTATGGCGATGGCGATGGCGCATCCAGCCCTGCCGGCATCCCGCCCGAGGAGGCGGACTGGTGGGGCGACGCCGGCTCCGGCGACGATTTTGCTGATGGCGACAGCCACCAGGAAGATGGGGACGCCGGGCAGGGGGAGACGCGCGGGGGCCGCCGCGCGTCTGCGCGCATGCTCGCAACCGCCAAGGTCGCCAGGTCCGGCAGACTGCCTTGTCTGGCATCGTCCTGTTCACAGCTGCTTTACTTTCCGAGTATGGTCATGTTGAGAGAAGACGACTGTGTCTTTGACCTCTGTGTCCACAGCCTGTGCCTGTGCTGAGGATACGATCCTCAGCACAGGCCCGGCCTGCATGCGGAGTCATCATTGGGGCATCAGCCACTGCCAACGAGCTGCCGAGCTGCAGTACGCATCCATGCAGATTTGCATAGTGAGGCGTCTTTTGCTGCAAATGTCGCAGGCCGCGGCCATGGTGGGAGGAGGAAGATGCGGGCGAGGCGGAACCGGGGGCCAAGAAGCGTGGCGGCCGCCCGCCCAAGACGGGGAAGCCGGCGCCGCCGGCGCCGGCCAAGCCCTGGTGGGAGTCCGACGACGAGGACGACGACAAGGCGGCCGGCGGCGACGAGACTGCGCCGCAGCTGCAGCTGACGGGCGCCGCGGCAGCGGCTGCGGTGGCGGCCGCTGACAGCGGGCCCGACGCGCCAAACGGCGTGTCTGGCGAAAACGGTGGCGCCGAAGCCGTTGCGGGCAGCGAGGACGCCGCGGTGCCGACGGCGGAGAAGAAGCCACTGTCTGCAGCGCAGCAGGCGGTTGCCGCAATGCTCGCCAGCAGCGGCCGCCGCACGGGCACCGGCCGCGGCCGCGGCCGCAGCGGCCGCCTTGGCAGCAGCAGCGCACGCGGCACGTTGTCGCCGGCAACGCCAGCGCCGGCTGGCGTTGCCGGCACGAACGGCCGCTCGCAGCGGGCGCGGCGGCCGGCGCGTAAGGCCGCGCAGCTGGCGTCGGAGCGAGCGGTGCAGGTGGCGGCCGATGAGGAGGCTGCGGACGCTGCAGATCAGGGCGGCGGCCGGGGCGGCGGCAGCATGCCCGCGTCGCCTGCGCCGCGGTCGGCGCTGTCGCACGCGCTGTCGGCGCTCGGCTCGGCGCCGCCGTCCGGGTCCCTGGGCCGCGGCTTCCTGCAGGTGTGACAACTGTCGCTCGGCGGGCAGACTATCGCATCTTGCCTGTGCATTCTCTTGGGTCGTCTCCATCGTGTTCGGCCCAATCTGGGATCGGCTTCGTAAGCCTCCCTTCCACGTTCTCCCAATACGACCTTTGCGCCAGTGCCCACGCTGTCCTGAACAGCCCTGGCAGCATAAAGTCTTTCTTCAGAGCTGAAGCCGCAAACCCTCCAGACACGAATCCAAAACCTAGCCAGGACTTCATCCTGACCGGAAGTCCGCTGCCTGCAGGCGGCCTCGCCGTCTGATGCCACGCCGACCGGCCCGCTGCCGCTGCACGCCGGACCCTCCTCCAAGGCGGGGCGCGTGCGCTCGCCGGCGGGCGTATCGCCAAACGACCCGCGCCCCGAGCCGCAGGCGCACCCGCAGCTGCTGACGCTGCCGCAGCCCGGCACGGTGCGGCCGGGGGCCGCCGCCGCGCCCGCGCGCCATGCAACGCCCTCCGGGCCGCCGCTCGCCTCGCCGCCGCCGCCGCAGTTGGCTTCTTCCGGGGCGCCCGCGCTCGCGTCGCCAGCCCAGGGCGCGTCTGTCGGGAGGCCGCCGTCACCGGCACTGACGCCGACGCTGCAGGAGCTGCAGCGTCCGGAGCTGCTGCTGACGCGCGATCAGGCGGTACTTTCGATGCCGGGCTGGGCGGCGCCGGGGCAGCCGGCGGGCAGCCCGCTGCCGGCGGCGCTGGCGCCACCGCCGCTGAGTGGTGGGCAGCACCTGCCGCCGCTGGCGCTGCAGCAGGCGTTCTCTGGGCAGTGGCAGCTGACGCCAACGCAGCTGCAGCAGCTGCAGCAGCTGCCACACCTGGCCAACCTGCCGGCGACGCTGCCGCCGCCCGGCAGCGCTGAGGCCGCCCGCCTGCTCGGTCAGGTACCGTTCTGCGCCACGCGCGTTGGCTACGCGCACTGATGCCCAGCCCAGCATGCTCACCAGTCACCCTGCCTGCATGAAAATGCATCCCACATTGCTGCAGGTCGATGTCGCCTGCTGCTTCGATGACATGCACCTTCCATGCCAGCTGATCTGGGCAATGGCATGATGAACTATCATGAATTTTGCTGCTTTGTGCTGACGCACCCCCTTGCCTGCACACCCGCAGCTGGGGCAGCAGCTGACGGAGATGGGCATCCCCATCCCGGGCGGCGGCCTGAGCCTGCCGCTGCCGCCGCTGCCCGCCGGCGGGCTGCCGCCCGCCATGTGCCATGGCGCCATCGGCGCCGGCGACGCGCCGGCGGCCGACGGGGGCGGGGCGGGGCCGGCGGGAGCAGCGGAGCATGCGCCCTACGAGCCCGGCAAGCCGCGCCCTGGCGCACACAAGCCGCGGCCCAAGGGCGGCGACTCCGCGCTGCTGTGCGCCGCCAACGTGCGCATTTTGTGCCGCCCCCTGCTTCTCCTCAATTTCACCCTCTGTCCCGGCAGGCGAATCGGGAGCATGCCCGTCTAGCCTGCACCTTTGCATGCTGGTTGTGCCTGCTCACCTTGAAATCTCCCGTACCGCAGCTGAGCGTGTGCAATTCAAAGCCTGGTTGGCAGCCATCCAGCTGATCTCTGACCCTGTCATGATGTGTCGCTCTGCAGCCGGGGAAGGCCCTCACCGGCGAGTCTGTGCAGCGCGTCGCGAAGGTGGGCTCCATACTTCATGTTTTGCAGTCGAGGCGCATGCTCTAGATTGTGCTTCCTGCCAAATTGTGCGCCTGTTGAAGCAAGCCAGAGTGTCGCCCACCATTCCTTCCCCTGCCAGCTCTAGCTGACTTCATGCCGCCCTGCGCGCAGGTCATGGGCCTGCTGGCGGACATCCGCAGCAAGCCTGTGGAGCAGGGAGAGACGGGCCGGCTCCGGTCGCAGCCCGGTATGGGCGCTGCAGCAGCAAGCCCCGCGGGCGGCGCCGCCGCCGCCGCCGCAGCCGCCACATTCGGCACGCCTGCAGCGCCGGTGCCACAGCCGGCCAGCACGCCTCCGGCTGCACAGGTCCGCTGCATGGCCCTCCCTCGCATTTGGTACCGGAAGTTCACTCTGATCTTGATCCACCCACCATCGCGGGACTCTAGTTTGGGCGACCTCGGGACCGGCCGCTGATCAATCGGTCGACGGCCCAAGGTCGTTTGTGGCGTGCGGGCACCGCACCCTGTGTCGGTTGCTGCACGCCTGCAGTCGCAAATGAAAGCTCTTTTCTTGCGTGCCTGCCATCGCTTCTCGGCCTCGGAAGGCTCCACGACCGGTCACTTATCGGACCAGTCACCGCCTTGTCACCACGGCGGAAAATGGTGCCTGTGGCAGCGTACCTGTGGATGAAAAGCCAGGCGAGGTCGCCTTTGAGGCCCCGCACACTTTAAAAGAGATAGCCCCGCGTTCTGATCAGCTTGCAGCATGTTCGATCATGCAGCTGCCGACTCGATATGCCACCGACAGACCAGCGGCTCGTTTATCACGTATGCTCGACTGCAGTGTGATTGCTTGTTCTCATTGCTGCAGGCGAATAGCCAGGGTGACCACGACATCCTAGGTGGGCGATCACTTCCCCCTCTGTACGACCTGTCTGTTCTTCGCATTGGGAATATGCCCGGCGCAAAAGCTACATTGCTACCGCTGCTTGCATGGCCTGCCTTGATCAAGGCAGCCACCACAGCTACCTGGACTAACCCTGCACCATCATCGACCAGTGCTTGCGGCTGTTTCGCTAAATGCATCGTGTTCCTTTGGTGGACGCAGGCGACATCCAGCTGAGCGCTCAAGACTTCGTCGGGCTGCTGGACCCGTCCACCATACCCGGCGGCTCCCCGCCGCCGTCACAGGGCCTGCAGCAGGCGGCCTCAGGTGAGGTCTGCCCCCCGTTTGCGGCAGCTGCCTTGAATGAGCTTCGAGTCTTGTTCTGGCCCCTGCTGCGATTCTCAGTGCACATCCAGCACCCTGCCTTGCCGGTCTAGTGGCGCATCACGCCTGTGTCGTACTCCATCAGCTCCCTACGTCTGCTCCAAAAGCAGACGTAGGGAGGACGGCTCCCTACGGCGTCGCATATTCGGCGAACCGTACCCCTGAGAGGTGCTTTCAGGAAGAGCTCAAGCACCACTGATCATGTTTCCAGGCACACCGGCATCTGCGGGCGCGGGCCTGCCGGTGCAGATGCCGATGCCGCAGCCCGCTGCGGCCGTGCTCGCCCCGGTGCCCGCCTCTGCTGCTGCGGCGCCGCTGGCACAGGCAACGCCGCCGCAGCCGTTGCAGCAGCAGGTGGCAGCGCCGCAGCAGCAGCAGATGCCTTTGCTGCCGCAGCAGGCGGCACAGCTGCCGCTGGCGCCGCCATCGGCGCGGCAGCCGCCGCAGACGCAGCAGCAGGTGCAGCGCACGCAGCTGCAGCAGTATGCGCAGCACGCCACGGGTCAGCGGCGGCCTGCGCAGCGCTCGACCCCCGCAGCCGCGCGGGACCGAGAGCGCAGCCCTGCCGCGCGGGGATCAACGCCCGCCGCCCGCGGCGCACAGGTGCGAAAATGTCAAATTTCCGCCACACCTCCACAGCTCCCACCTGCCAGGAGCTCAACTGTACCGTCTTCTCAGCTCAGCTGAACGTGCCAAATGGTGCCCTGTGGCGCCCTGCAGGCTGGAGACGAAGCATGCCTGCTTTCGCACGGATGCGAGGCCAGTCAATTGACTTATCAGCTTGCGAGTTCATGGAGCAGTTGCAAAACGCTCAGACACTCAGACCTTTCATTGTCCGCATGCCATAGGGACGCGCCGGGGACGGGGCGGCCGCAGAGTCTGGCCCGCCGAGCCGCTCCAGCCGCTACCGCGGCGTCACCAAGCACCGCCGCAGCGGCAGGTGCGCCGCTGCTTTGGTCGGGAGGTCGGACAGGGCGACCTACACGGCAGGCTGTCCACTTGCATCTGGTCATCCCCTATGCGACGAGCTCCCCTGGGTATACGCTGGACCTGTTTTGCAGCCCCCTCACACCTTCCCCTTCTGGCGCATTCGTCTTCCAGTCCGCTGAACCTCCATGCACCCTGCACAGGTGGGAGGCGCACATCTGGGTGAAGGAGCTGGGGCGGCAGGTGTACCTGGGCGGCTACGAGCACGAGGAGCATGCCGCCGAGGCTTATGATGTCGCTGCGCTGAAGTGCAAGGGCCCACGTGTCAAGACCAACTTCACCATCTCCCGGTGCGTCCAGTCTTGGAGAACGCCACGAACACCCTTTCGAGCAGAAAGGCGCCGCCGAGGCGTATGACGGCGCGGCTGGCAACCAGTTTGCGTCCTGAACGCGCAGACTCAGCAAGTTTCAAGCCGCTGCTGGCAGACGCGGTGCTGGTGCTATCAAGCTGCAGACGCAACATCGATCTTAATTGCAAGACATACATTGCCAGCCCTGAAGTGTTCCCCCGCGCAGGTACGCGGACCTGACGGAGTGCATAGACAGCATCACCCTGGAAGAGCTGATCTCGCTTTGGACCCTGAATGGTCTCAGACTGTCGATCCCCCCCGTGCAGGTATGCCGACCTGACGGAATGCATGGACAGTATCAGCCTGGAGGAGCTGATCATGGCGGTGCGGCGCCAGAGCCAGGGCTTCTCCCGCGGCACCTCCTCCTTCCGCGGCGTCACCCACCACCCCTCCGGTGCTCGCCTGCAAAATCCAACCTGCAAAAAACGAATTTCCGCAAGCATGTGTTACTCGAGCGAAGCATTGACAGAGCCAGGGCTTCTCCCGCGGCACCTCCTCCTTCCGCGGCGTGGCTGCCTGTCTGCCTCTGACCCTAAAATCCTAAACCCTAGAAGGTCATGTTCTGTTGTACTTGGCATTCATAGGAGTGTTGTTCAGGGGATGCCGACTGCAAGCAGCATTGTGTTGCATTGGCTGCCTCCACGCGCTTCCTGCCTGCTCTTATCCCAACCAGCTGGGCCTGCGCGGAGCGCTTCCTAAACCCTGTCGTTGGGCCAACGCAGGGCGGTGGGAGGCGCGCATCGGCATCCCCGGCAGCAAGCACATCTACCTGGGCCTTTTCAATGAGGAGCGCGAGGCCGCCCGCATGTACGACGCCGCCTTGGTGCGCCCCTTCTTCTCCCCTTCTTCTCCCTTTTCTGACTCTCCACCGGTGACCTTGTTTTTTCAGTTGCGCGAGGCCGCCCGCCTGTACAATGCCGCCTTTGGTGCGCCCCTGGTTTGTCACCTCTCGCATCTGCACCTCGTCTGGTTTCAACAGCCTTGCTCGGTCGCCGCGCAGCCTGACGAGACAGTTCTGCTGCGCGTGGCAGATGTGCTGTCGCGTTTAGCTGCCAGTGCTCAGGCTGCGCTCGCGCCGCGTCTCGCTGCACCGATGTCTGCTGTGCTTGCTGCTCCCCGCATGGCAGCCATCGCTTCTTGCGTGTGACCCTGGCAAGGCGTCCAGTAGACTAGTCACCTGCCCACAGCTCATGAACTCGAACCTGCGATCAAGGAGCTGTATTTCACATGTGCAGGTGCGGCTGCGGGGCACGGCGGCGGCAACAAACTTTGCGCTGTCGGACTACCGCGCCGACCTCGCCGAGTACCACAAGATGCAGCAGGTGCGCTTCAGCATGCAGTTAGCTCGACAGACAATCAAGCAGTGCGAACCTTGCCGAGCACTGCAAGATGTGGCAGGCGGGCGCTTCCAAGCCGCAAGCCGGTCCCGTCCTTGCAGCATCTGCCACGGCGTGTGTGGCGCTGTGACTCGACGTCCTCTAGGGCTGGCGTGCAGAAGATGCAGTGTGCAAGGCACCGGAGCGAAGCACGGCGACATGCACGATGTGGCTCTGAGACGCTGTCTTAGAACCGCATCGTACACGACCACCCTGCACCGCTCCAGTCCAAGGCTCTGCACAGGGGATCGCAGAGCTGATCAGGGTTTGGCCGGGGTCCTCGTCCTCGGTTTTGTTGCCGGCAGGCTCGCCGGGTGGCGGTGCCGGCCCTTAGGCAGCGACCGTGGCCTGCTGATCTGATGCAGGACTCGTCCTGGGCTGCGCCGTACCTAGGGCGAGACCCTAAACCCTAAACCCTAATAGTCAAAGCACCGGTCCTGGTGACGGGCCATCCGTGCGCCGTGTTTCTCATGTCTTGCAACGACACACAAATTATTGCACCATTTTACGCATTTCCTGCGGCTGCTGCTGGCGCGAGCGCCCTGGAGGAACCTCCTGGTCAAGGCAAGATCTTGTCAAGGCAAGATAACCAGCCTTGATATCTCTACCCTCTTCTTGGGCTGTGTGTGTTTATGTGTATTCCTTCCTGCGCAGCTGCTGGCAGGGTTTCCCCAGGCGGTGGTGCAGGCGGCGGACGGCGGAGGCGTCTACGGCCTGGAGGACCGATCAAGCATATGCTTACTGATGTTTTCTCGTGCCGCAGCTGCTGGCGGGCGTCCCGCGGGGGCAGCTGCAGGCAGCGGCGTCGGCAACGGCGGCCTGGATGACCAAACAAGCATGTGCTTACGTGTAGCTTCTCGTGCCGCAGCTGCTGGCGGGCGCGCCGCAGGCGGTGCTGCAGGCGGCGGACGGCAGCGGCGGCGGCGACGGCGGGCTGGAGGGCGGTGCCGTCTTCGAGCGCTGGATCAAGACCGGCGCCTGGGCGGAGGAGGGCGACGACCCCGCTGCACGCGCGCTGTCCATCGCCCGAGCCGTCGTCAAGGCTACGTGCGTGCTTTGTTTTGTAACCAACCTCTAGACGTCGTGGAGATGCCCAGCAGATGTGACTTGACCCCGCCGCCGGCGCGCTGTCCATCGCGCGCGCCGCCGTGGAGCTCGGGTTCAAGGATCTCTCTCGGACACATCAGGCTGCACGTCCTGACCCGGCCGCGGAGGCCGCTGCGTAGACAGCCATACACTCCTTCCTGCATGTCGTGCTGCAGGGGCGGGTCGCTGACCGCGGCCGCGCAGCACGCTGCGGAGGCCGGCAGCGGACTTGACGGCGGCGAGCTGTCGCAGGCGGGCCGGCACACGCATCGCAACGCCGTCCAAGGTGCTGGTCAGAGCTCACTGCCCCCTATCCCTTCAACTTCATATCGCCCTGTCTGGAAGACAGGATTGTGTGTTTAGCCCCCCCCTGACGCTGGTTGCGTCACGCCAGCGGCTCATGCCCAGCCTCGCTGCACTCGCCACACTGCAGGGTCCCTGCTTTCGTGAGATTCCCGCGTCAGCAGCATCATGCCCGTCCTCTGCTTACTCTGACATGCAGTCAGTGCCCCTGCAGGCGCCGCGCTGGCGGCCGCAGCCGCGGCGGCGCAGGGCACCCGCGGCGGCACGACCGGCATGCCGGCGCGAGGGCACGGCCTGCCGCGCAGCTGCCTGCCGCTGCCGGCGCCGCAGCAGCTGATGCGCATGGGCTCCGCCGAGTTTGCCGCCTGGACGGGCGCCTCCGGGTCCCTCGGCCCGCCCGCCGCAGCCGCCGCCCCGCTGCCGCTGGCCCTGCCGGGCGGGCTCGCCGCGGGCCCGGCCCTGATCGCCGTGCAGCACCAGGCCGCGCAGCGGCTGGCGGTGCCGACACTGCCGGCGCAGCTGGCCGCGGCACAGGCGCCCGCTGCCCAGCACCCCGCTCCCCAGCCGCCGCCGGTGTCAGCGCCACCGGCAGCGGCAGCAGGGACCAGTGCCTGGCCCCCGCAGTAGCTGGACAGAAGATGCAGCAGCCGGGGGCTGGGCTCATGCGGCTCTGGCCACCACCTGTCAGGCCTGACGGATGCGCGCACTCCGCCATGGTGTTGGGCCACCATGGTGATGCGGGCGTCTAGTGATGATCGGGTGTTTCAAAGGGTTTGGCCCAGCCGCACTGCATTTCCCACCCTGATTCCTGGGGTGTGTATCAGTCTGCATGTGCCTCTTTGCTTTACTGTGAATCAGGCCGTCAGGGAGTCCAGGCACCGCGTTGTTTTCGAGGATGAAGGTGACGTACGTGCAAGGTTTCTAGTGTCACCCATTGACGTTTCTGTGTTGCTACGCTGTGCTGAAGACGTGAAGTAGGATGACACCAGTGTCCTGCTACTTCCTTCAACTCTTCAGCAGGTCTTGCGCGGTTTCCTATGCTCTGCGCTCTCAATGCATGGGCGTCACCCTGTAGACGAATTGTGAACGCCCTGCCTGTTTACATGCCCAGCGGCCTTCCCAACAAAGTTCCATAGTGCTGCCCGATCGCTGGTCGCCGACTTCCTCTGGTGTCACCTATTTCTGGACTGTGTGATAACCTGTGTCGTGGTCATTTGTGCAGGCACCCAAATCTCACCCACCATGCCTGCCAGCCACTGCACTCAGCGCGGCAGTCTTTCAGCCTGCTTCCTGTCTCCCTTGGCCCCCCTTTCCGTCATGATCCCCACATTTCTCACTGTTTTGGAGAGAACACCCCATCCGCGCTTCAGTGCTCCATGTCCGCCTGGCTGCCGTCTTCGTCGCCTGCCGCCTCCGGGTCCGTCGCGTCGAGGCCAGACGCCGCCGCCTCGTCGGCCTCCGTGAGGTTGAGGCCCGCCAGGTCGTCCAGCAGCTCCTCCAGCGGCACCTGCGCACGTGAACATGTTTTTTTGTCCACCAGGGCTTGCAGTTCTGACATGCGAGGGGCAAGCAAAATGCTTGACCTGCCGCCAGGTCGTCCAGCAGCTGCGCCAGCGGCACCTGTGCGGAATTTGAAAAGGCCCAGCAGAGGCTTTTGGTGGCGCAGATGCGCAGGGACTGTTTCGGCGCTTGGTGTGCCGCCACATCGTCCACCAGCTCCTCCAGCAGCACCTGCATACTTCAAGGACCCGCGTGAAGAGATCTCACATGACTTCCACGGACCCGCAGGGAGCAGCCTTTGTGTAGGTGCATGCGGCCGTGCGGGTGTGATGCCCTTGTGTGTGCATTGGTGGCTCGTTGCGCATGTGGTTGCGCGTGTGAACAGCAAAGTTCCTGCTGAGTTGCCAGCCAGCCAGATGTGTGTGTGTGTGGGTGGGTGTGTGGGG